>Ga0194132_10003147_pt1 | contig 29827 bp, 28 predicted proteins | sample TA2KigOf80mmetaG_FD_148612 | JGI IMG/M metagenome (GOLD analysis project Ga0194132, IMG submission 148612) | Freshwater microbial communities from Lake Tanganyika, Tanzania - TA2015054 Kigoma Offshore 80m | ecosystem: Environmental > Aquatic > Freshwater > Lake | place: Tanzania: Lake...
TCGGCTACAAACCGCCTGCACCGGAAGTGTTCGTGCCTGCATTCGCCGCATGGCCGGCTGCGCTACGCCGATCGGCTTCGCCGGCCACGCTCCAACTAGCGCAACGGCCAACTCTGAACTAACATTCTATCTGGACCACTCGATGGGGGCCGATCACGCCGTCGCCCGAGCCAGCCATGCCACCGCCTCCTCATTACGATCCAGCAGCAGGCACACGAGTCCTGCGGGTGCCAGCCACGACCATCGGATCGAGTAACGCTTTTCTAGACGGTCCGCCCGGGTGAAGGCGGCCAACGCCCGATCAAGTTGGCCCAATTTCATCCATACCGACCCGGCTTCCTTCTCGACCCGAGCCGACCACGGCAATAAGCGCCGCGTCTCGTCGCAAGCGACCCTCGCCGCCTGCAACTCGCCGGAGTAGTTGAGCATCTGACATTGCGCATAGCTCAGCAGTCGGTGAAGCTGAACCTTCGATTTGTTCTCCTCGAGTATTTTTCGCGCCGCGTCCAAATGGCCCTTCCGCTCAGGCGACCCGGGATCCTCGAGCGAGCCAATAGCAACGAAGTTGTTTGCGCGCCACCCGGCAATATCGATGTCCTGAGGATTGAGGACAGTCGCTTCATCGAACAGCGCGATGGCACGCTGCGGCTCGGTACGCAAGTCGACCCGCAATCGCGCCTCCTGCGCCAGCGCCCTCGCCCTCTGCTTGTCGGGCGCGTCGATCGGAACTGGATAAAGAAGCCTGTTCACCTCGACGGAGAGATCGTCTCCGATCCGACCCAGGAGCTCATCCTGCATGTCCGCGACGTCGCGCAACGGCGCTTCGAAGCTCGTCGTGGCAAGCACCTGCCCTGTCGCCGACTCGGTGATGCGCGCTTCGACCCGTGCAGTCGTGTTGCCGGTCTCGACCCGTCCGCTGATCACGTAGCTGGCGCCCGCGGTTGGGTTGGAAGCGCTCGCAGTTGCCTCCACGACACGGATATAGGGGATGGTGCCGAGCCCGGTCACCAAACGCACGGTCAAAGCCTCGGCCAAGGGCTTCGCCGGCCCGGTATCGGAGGCCGCGACGAATGGCGCGACGTGATAGGCGGTCGCAGGGGGCGAGCCGCCGTTGGCGCGAGGATAGGTGGCAAAGCCTGCGGCAACTAGCCCGAGCAGCGCGAAGGCGATCGCCGCCTTCGCCGGCCAGCCGAGCCGCTTCTTCGCCGTCCTGTCCGACTTCGGCACGGATGGTGCCGCCGCGTCGCGCACCTCCTTCTCGAAGCGCACCCGCCAGACACGGACGGGCCGAGCGATGTTCTTCAGCACATGCTCGCCGGCAGCGCCCATCTCGATGTCGAGCTTGTCGGCGATCTCGTCGCGCACCTTGGCGGAAAAGGCGACGCCGCCCGGCTCCGCCAGCTCCTGCAGGCGTGCTGCGATGTTGACGCCGTCGCCGAACAGTTCCTTGCCCTGCACCATCACGTCGCCGAGATGGACGCCGATGCGGAAGGAGACCCGCCTTTCGCGCGGCAGCGGCGCGTTGTCGACGGCATGGGCGCGCTGCACGGCGATGGCGCATTTCATCGCGTCGACGACGCTGGCGAAGTTCGCCATCACGCTGTCGCCGGCGGTGTTGGCGATCAGCCCGCCATGCGCGGCGATCATGGCGTCCATGATCTCGCGGCGCGCCAGGAGCAGCCGCATCGTGCCTTCCTCGTCGGCGCCCGTCAGCCGGGAATAGCCGGCCACGTCCGCGGCGAGGATCGCGGCGAGCCTGCGCTGGATCGGGGTCTCCGGTGCGGTCAGGACCACCCGTCGCACTCGTTCTGGAGGCAGCGTGGGATCATAGCTTGAGGGCACCGGCTTGACCACCGGCCCGCTTCCGACGCCGCTGCAGGCGACGCACAAATCCGCCTGAAATGAAAACGCCGGCCAGAGGCCGGCGGCGGGGCCAGAGATGTCTTCGGCAACCTCTAGGCACCGGGACCTTATAGCCAAAGAAACTAGCTTTCAAGTGGTTGAAAACCCCTCTAATTGAGATGCCCTCTGAACCGATGGAGGGACTCATGGCCTGGTGCGGCCTCGACTTCGGGACATCCAACTCGACCCTCGGACTCGCCGACGGCAACGCGGCGCGCCTCGCCCCGCTCGAGGGCGGGGCGGTCACCTTGCCGAGCGCGCTCTTCTTCGATGCCGAGACCGACGATCCGGTCTTCGGCCGCCAGGCGATCGCCACATACATCGAGGGCAATGACGGGCGGCTGATGCGCTCGCTCAAGTCGGTGCTGGGCTCCGACCTCATGGACCAGGAGACGCGGTTGCACGGCCGCAAGATCCATTTCCAGGATGCGATCGGGCTCCTGCTCGGCCACATCAAGCTGCTCGGCGAGGACGCGGCGAGCCACAAGCTCGACAGCGTGGTCCAGGGCCGCCCGGTGCATTTCGTCGACGATGACGAGGCGGCCGATGCCAAGGCGCAGGCGACGCTCGAGGATATCCTGCGCCAGACTGGCTTCCGCCATGTCAGCTTCCAGTACGAGCCGATCGCCGCGGCGCTGCACTATGAATCGACGCTGGAGCGCGAGGAGCTGGCGGTGATCGCCGATATCGGTGGCGGCACCTCGGACTTCTCCGTGGTTCGGCTCGGGCCGGCGCGCGCGAAACGCCCTGACCGCTCCGCCGACATCCTCGCCAATGACGGCGTGCGCGTCGGCGGCACCGATCTCGACCGGCTCGCCAGCCTCGCCTCGATCATGCCCGAGCTGGGCTACGGCCACACCGTGCGCAACGACGGGCTGAAGGCGCCGGTCTCGCTCTATCACGACTTCGCCAGCTGGGCGAAGATCAACTTCCTCTATGTCCACAGCGTCCTCGCCTCGGTGCGCCAGATGAAGCGCACGGCGCGCAACCCGATCCCCTTCGAGCGCATGGAGACCGCGCTCGAGGAACGCCTCGGCCATTGGCTCGCGCTTCAGGCCGAGTCCGCCAAAATCGCGCTCTCCGAGGTCGAAGACACACGCATCGACCTCGGCCGGATCGAGCCCGGCCTCGGCGTCTGGCTCGACCGCGCCCAGCTCGGCCGCGTCATCGAAGCCTCGATGACGAAGATCGGCGATGTCATCGAGCGCTGCGTCAAGGCGGCGGGCGTCGCACCCGAGAAGATCGACAGCCTGGTCATGACCGGCGGCTCCGCTCTCTTGCCGATGGTGCGCGACGCGCTCTCCTCGCGCCTCCCCGCAGCCCGCCTCGTCGATGCCGATCATTTCGGCGCCATCGGCCTCGGCTTGGCGCTGGAGGCGCGGCGGCGCTACGCCTGATGAAGCCTGATCGCGCCTGCCTTTCGTCCTTTCGCTTGCGCCGTCTCGACGCCTCTTCCTAGACTGGCGCGAACAGACCGGGAGCCCGTCATGTCAGCACGCCTCAACTCGGCCGCCGCCCGGGACATCGCCTATCACATCCATCCCTACACGAACCTGAAGGCGCACGAGACCGACGGTCCGCTGATCATCGCCTCGGGCAATGGCGTGCGCGTCAAGGACGATGCCGGCAACGAGTATATCGAGGGGATGGCGGGGCTGTGGTGCGCCTCGCTGGGCTTCTCCGAGAAGCGCCTGGCCGATGCCGCCTATCGCCAGCTCACGACGCTGCCCTATTACCACGCCTTCGCGCACAAATCGCACGACCCGGCGATCGACCTTGCCGAGCGCCTGATCCAGATGGCGCCGGTGCCGATGTCGAAGGTCTTCTTCCAGTCCTCAGGATCGGAAGCCAACGACTCCGTGGTCAAGCTGGTCTGGTACTACAACAATGCGCTGGAGCGGCCGAAGAAGAAGAAGGTCATCGCGCGGCTGCGCGGCTATCACGGCGTTACCGTGGCATCGGCGAGCTTGACGGGGCTCCCAAACAATCATCGCGACTTCGACCTGCCGCTGCCGCAGATCCTGCATACCGAGTGTCCGCACTATTACCGCTACGGCAAGCCGGGAGAGAGCGAGGAGCAGTTCGCCACCCGCATGGCCGAGAGCCTGGAAGCGCTGATCCTGCGCGAAGGGCCGGAGACCTGTGCGGCCTTCATTGCCGAGCCCGTGATGGGCGGCGGCGGCGTCATCGTGCCGCCCAAGGGCTACTTCCAGAAGATCCAGGCCGTCCTGGACAAGTACGACATGCTGTTCATCGCCGACGAGGTGATCTGCGGCTTCGGGCGCACCGGCAATATGTGGGGATGCCAGACGCTCGGCATCCGCCCGAACATGATGTCGATGGCGAAGGCTCTGACCTCGGCCTACATGCCGCTCTCCGCCGTCATGGTGGACGAGAAGATCTATCAGGTCTTGGTCCGCCAATCGGAGAAGATCGGCGTCTTCGGCCATGGCTACACCTATTCCGGGCATCCGGTCGCCGCCGCGGTCGCGGTCGAGACGCTGAAGATCTACGAGGAACGCAAGATCATCGAGCATGTGCGCCGCGTCGGCCCGCGCATGCAGGCGGGCTTGCGCAAATTCGCCGACCACCCGCTGGTCGGCGAGGTGCGTGGGCTGGGCCTCGTCGCCGCGGTCGAGCTGGTGAAGAACAAGGAGACGAAGGAAGCCTTCGATCCGAAGTCCGGCGTCGGCCTCTACCTCTACAAGCGGGCCCAGGCGAACGGGCTGATCGTGCGCAACCTGATCGACTCCATTGCCTTCACCCCGCCTTTGATCATCACCGAGGACGAGGTCGACGAGATGCTGTCTCGCTTCAAGCGGGCGCTCGACGAGACGATGACCTGGGTCGAGATGAACAGGCTCCGGGCGGCGGCGTGAAGCGCTACTCCTTCGTCCAGCTTCTTCGGAACGCGATCGGCTTCGGCGAGGGCTGGCAGGAAGCCTGGCGTAGCCCCGAGCCGAAGCCCTCCTACGATGTCGTCATCGTCGGCGGAGGCGGGCATGGACTGGCCACCGCTTACTACCTCGCCAAGCTGCACGGCATCCGCAACGTCGCCGTTCTGGAGAAAGGCTGGCTCGGCGGCGGCAACACGGGGCGCAACACCACGGTCGTGCGCTCGAACTACCTCTGGGACGAGTCGGCGGCGATCTACGAGCACTCGCTGAAGCTCTGGGAGAGCCTGTCCCAGGACCTCAACTACAATGTCATGTTCAGCCAGCGGAACCTGGTGATGCTGGCGCATACCGAGCACGAGCTGAACGAGGCGAGCCGGCGCGTCCACGCCAATCGGCTCAACGGCATCGATGCCGAGATCTGGAGCCGCGAGAAGACGCTGGCCTTCATCCCGATCCTCAACGGCTCGATGGACATCCGTTATCCGGTCATGGGCGCCTCGGCGCAGCCGCGCGCCGGCATCGCCCGCCACGACGCCGTCGCCTGGGGCTTCGCCCGCGGCGCCGACGCGCTCGGCGTCGACATCATCCAGAACTGCGAGGTGATCGGCGTGCGTCGGGACGGCACCCGCATCGTCGGCCTCGACACCACGCGAGGCGCCATCGACGCCAAGAAGGTCGCCTTCGTCGCCGCCGGGCACTCGAGCGTGCTCGCGGCCTTGGCCGGCTTCCGGCTGCCGATCGAGAGCCACCCGCTCCAGGCGATGGTGTCCGAGCCGATCAAGCCGGTGCTCGACACCGTCGTCATGTCCGGCACGGTGCATGCCTATGTCAGCCAGTCCGACAAGGGCGAGCTGGTCATGGGCGCCGGCATCGACGCATTCAACTCCTACGCCCAGCGCGGATCGCTGCCGATCCTCGAAGAGATCGCCTCGGCCATGATCGAGCTGTTTCCGATCGTCAGCCGTCTCAAGATCCTGCGCAGCTGGGGCGGCATCGTCGATATCTGCCCGGATGCGAGCCCGATCATCGGCAAGACGCCGGTCGACGGCCTCTTCATCAATTGCGGCTGGGGCACCGGCGGCTTCAAGGCGACGCCAGGCTCGGGCTGGGTGCTCGCCGACACCATCGCCAACGACCGCCCGCATAAGCTGGCCGAGCCTTTCGCGCTGGAACGCTTCTCCTCCGGCCGCCTTATCGACGAGCACGGCGCTGCCGCGGTGGCGCACTGAGATGCCGAGTTGCCTGAAGGCCCCCACCCTACCCTCCCCCACGCTCCGCGCGGGGGAGGGTTCCGAATTCGGTGCCGGCTCGTACCCCCTCCCCCGGCTCTGCCGGGGGAGGAACGGGGTGGGGGCGTATCTATGCTCCTGATCCCCTGCCCCTATTGCGGCGAACGTGCCGAGCTCGAGTTCCGCTATGGCGGCGAGGCGCATTTCCGCCGGCCCGACAACCACCTCGAAGCCTCGGACGAGAGCTGGGCCAACTATCTCTTCATGCGCAAGAACCCGAAGGGCTGGCATCGCGAGCGCTGGATGCACATCGCTGGCTGCAAGCGCTGGTTCTACGTCGTGCGCCACACCGTCACGCACAGGATCGCCGCGGCATACAAGGTCGGCGATCCGTGGCCGGATCTCCCCGCATGACGCAGGATTTCCGTCTCGCCAAGGGCGGCCGCGTCGATCGCGACAAGCCGCTGCGCTTTCTCTTCGACGGCGTCGCCTATGACGGCCTCGCCGGCGACACGCTCGCTTCGGCGCTGCTCGCCAACGGCATCCATCTGGTCGCGCGCAGCTTCAAGTATCACCGGCCGCGCGGCATCTTCGGCCTCGGCCTCGAGGAGCCGAACGCGCTGGTCGAGACCGGCATCGGCGCCGCGGTCGAGCCGAATGCGCGCGCAACCGCTGTCGAGCTTGCCGACGGGCTCATCGCCAACAGCCAGAACAACTGGCCCTCGCTGCGGTTCGACATCGGCGCCGCCTCCGATCTGCTCTCGCCGCTGTTCTCGGCAGGCTTCTACTACAAGACCTTCATGGGCCCGGCCGGCGCCTGGAAATTCTACGAGTGGCTGATCCGCCGCGCCGCCGGCGTCGGCCGCGCGCCGGACCTGCCCGACCCTGATCGGTACGAGCACTCCTACGCGCATACCGATGTGCTGGTGATCGGCGCCGGCCCCGCCGGCCTTTCCGCCGCGCTCTCCGCCGGACGGGCCGGCGCGCGCGTGCTCCTGGTCGACGACCAGGTCGAGCCGGGCGGGCAGCTTCTCAATACGTCCTACACCGTCAATGGCAGACCGGCGATCGACTGGGTCGCCGAGGCAACGGCCGAACTCGACCGCCTGCCGGACGCCCGGCGCTTCGCGCGCACTGTCGCTTTCGGCGCCTATGACCACGGATATGTCGCCTGTGTCGAGCGCGCGGTGCCGGTGACCCAGGGCCACGTGCGCTGGCGCGAGCGCATCTGGCATGTTCGCGCCACGGAGATCGTGCTGGCCGCCGGCGCGATTGAGCGGCCGATCATCTTCGACGGCAACGATCGGCCCGGCACGATGCTGGCTTCCGCCGCGCGCGGCTATGCCAATCGCTACGGTGTCGCGTCCGGCCGCCGAGCTGTCGTCTTCGCCAACAACGACGATGCCTATCGCAGCGCGCTCGACCTCGCCGAGGCCGGCGTCGAGGTCGCGGCGATTGTCGATCTTCGTCCCGATCCCTCTGGCACGCTGCCGGCGCTCGCGCGCGAGAAAGGCATTCGCGTGCTCTCGGGCCACGCCGTCGTCGGCACACGCGGGCGCGCTCGCCTCAAGGCAGTCGAAGCCGCGCCCATCGACGATGCGAGCCGGCGCCAGGTCATCGAATGCGACCTGCTCGCCGTCTCCGGCGGCTGGAATCCGGCGCTGCATCTCTACGCCCATGCCGGCGGCAAGGCCGCCTACGCCAAGGCACTTGCCGCCTTCGTGCCGGGTACGCCGGCCGATCGCATGAGCATCGTGGGGTCGGCCGCCGGAGAGTTCACGCTGGCCCGCTGCCTCGCCGACGGCAGCCGCGCCGGCGCCGAGGCCGCGCGCCGCGCCGGCTTCACCGCGAGCCAGCCGAGCCTCGTGCTCGACGCAGACGAGCCGGAGGCCGACGCCCGCATCGGTCCGACGGTGGCGCCGAGCCGCGGCGGCAAGCGCTTCGTCGACCTGCACAACGATGTGACCGAGGCCGATCTACGTCTCGCCGTGCGCGAAGGCTACCGCTCGGTCGAGCATGCCAAGCGCTACACGACGTGGGGCATGGGCCCCGACCAGGGCAAGACCGGCAACATCCTCGGCCTCTCGGTGCTCTCGGACGCGCTGGGCCAGGAGGTGCCGCAGGTCGGGACTACGACTTTCCGTCCGCCCTATCATCCGGTCAGCTTCGGTGCGCTCGCCGGCCGCGACACCGGCGACCTCGTCGTGCCCCTGCGCAAGACGCCGATGGATAGCTGGCACGAGAAGCAGGGCGCCTTGTTCGAGCCGGTCGGGCAGTGGCGCCGCGCCAAGGCCTATCCGAAGCCCGGCGAAAGCATGCATCACGCCGCCGAGCGCGAGGTGAAGGCGGCACGCGAAAGCGTCGGCCTTTTCGATGCCTCGACGCTCGGCAAGATCGACATCCGCGGCCCCGGCGCGGCGGCGCTGATCGACCGCGTCTACTGCAATGCCTTCGCCTCGCTCAAGCCAGGCAACGCCCGATACGGCCTCATGCTCGGCGAGGACGGGATGCTGAAGGACGACGGCGTCACCGCCCGCCTCGGCCCCGACCACTTCCACATGACGACGACGACCGGCGGTGCCGCCTCCGTCTATGTCTGGATCGAGGACTGGCTGCAGACCGAGTGGCTCGACCTCGAGGTCTATCTGACCTCCGTCACCGAGCAGTGGGCGGTTGCCACGCTCTCAGGACCGAAGGCGCGTCAGGTGCTGGGGCCGCTGACCGATGTCGATCTGGCGGCGGGGGCCTTCCCGTTCATGGCCTTCCGCGAGGGCCGCGTCGCCGGGCTGCCGGCCCGGATCTTCCGCGTCAGCTTCTCGGGCGACCTCTCCTACGAGATCAACGTGCCGGCCCGCCACGGCCTGGCACTCTGGGAAGCCCTGATGGAGTCCGGGCGCCCGCACGGCATCACGCCCTACGGCACCGAGGCGCTGCACATCCTGCGTGCCGAGAAGGGCTACATCGTCGTCGGGCACGAGACCGACGGCACGATCACGCCCTACGATCTCGGCTATGGCGCGATGGTGGCGAAGAAGAAGGACTATCTCGGCCGCCGCTCGCTGACCCGCTCCGGCATGACCGGGCCGGACCGCAAGCACCTGGTCGGGCTCCTGACCAAGGATCCGGCGCGCGTGCTGCCAATGGGCGCGCAAATCGTCGAGCGCCCGAGCGAGGTGAGGCCGCTGCCGATGATCGGCCATGTGACATCGAGCTATATGAGCCCGACGATGAAACGCGGCATCGCCATGGCGCTCGTCAAGAACGGCCGCGAGCGCATGGGCCAGACAGTCTACCTGCCGATGCTCGACGGGCCGACCGTCGCTGCCGAGATCGTCTCCCATGTCTTCTACGATCCGGAGAACCAACGTCGCGATGGCTGAGTGCGCGCCCCTCGACAACGTCATCCGACCCGGCGAGCCGAACGGGCCTTCCGGCGTCGCGCTCATCGACCGGCGCTTCATCGGCCAGGTGAACCTTCGCGTCCGTGGACCCGCCGTCGCCGCGACCGGCGCCGCGCTCGGCTATGCGCTGCCGGTCGAGGCCAACACCGCCGTCGGCAACGGCGTCTCGCGCTCCTGCTGGCTCGGGCCCGACGAGTGGCTGATCGTCTGCGAGGACGAGCAGCGGGCCGAGCTGATGCAGCGCCTCGCCCAGGCGCTTTCCAGCCACGCCCATGCCGCCACCGACGTCACCGACGCGCGCGCCGTGCTCAGGCTTGCCGGCGCCTGCGCCCGGCCGGTGCTGGCCAAGGGCTGCCCGCTCGACCTGCACCCGCGCAGGCTCGGCCCCGGCAAGGTGGCGCAGAGCGTGCTGGCTAGGGCGCAGATCATGATTCTGCCGATCGAGGAGGGCTACGACCTGTTCGTCGCCCGTAGCTTCGCGAGTTATGTCTGGGCCTGGCTGCTCGATGCCGGCGCCGAATACGGCATCCGGGTCGAGCCCTAGTTGCTCTTCGCGGATCGCCGCCATGCCGGGACTGGCATAGGCCGAAGCACACGCCCCGCGGGGCAACCCGACCAAGACTACGAGCAGCACGGCGATGCCCGGCATAAGGCAGAGCAGCGTCTCGGCGACGACAGACTGGGCGGCGATCGTCATCTCGCTCGGCCGAGATTGACGCCGGCCTCGGCCTTAGCCATGACTCTGCCCCTTTGACGCAAGGACAAGGGAGCGGAGCGTGAGCGAAGCGGGAGTCAAGGAAGGAATCTGCTGGCGCATGGCCCTCTCGCAATGGGTCGAGTCCCCGGCCGTGAGCCGCTTCATAACCGGCCTCATCCTGGTCAACGCCGTCACGCTCGGCCTTGAGACTTCCGATACGGTCGTGCGTCATGCCGGCGCGCTGATCCATGCGATCGACAAGCTCATTCTCGCCATTTTCGTCGTCGAGCTCGCCGTGAAGCTGATCGCCTCCGGTCTTCGCTTCTTCCGCAGCGGCTGGAACATCTTCGACCTCGCCGTGGTCGGCATCGCGCTCGCGCCGGTCAGCGAGGCGCTGTCGGTCCTGCGGGCGCTGCGTGTGCTCCGGGTCCTCAGGCTGATGTCGATCGTGCCGGACCTCAGGCGGGTGGTCGAGGCGCTGCTGCGATCCCTCCCGGGCTCGGCGCCATCGCCGGTCTGCTGGTGCTGATCTTCTACGTCTTTGCCGTGATGGCGACGATGATGTTCGGCGATCGGCACGATGAGACCTTCGGCTCGCTCGACCGTTCGCTGTTCACCCTCTTCCAAATCATGACACTGGAGGGCTGGGCCGAGATCACGCGCAAGATCATGGAGGAGCAGCCGCTTGCCTGGCTGTTCTTCGTGCCCTTTATCCTGGTGACGACGCTCACGGTGCTGAACCTCTTCGTGGCGATCATCGTCAATTCGATGCAGACCCTGCATGACGAGGACGTCAGGCGTGACGCCGCGGTCGCCGATCAGCACCATGTCGAGCTCATGCGCGAGATGAAGGCGCTGCGCGCCGAGATCGCCGAGCTGCGCGCGTTGCGCAGCTAGCAGATGCGAACGGCTCGCATCTGATGTAGGATAGGGGCCGATGTACCGCGACAACTCCCTGATCCCCGCCGAGGCCGTGCGCCTGGCTGCGCTGGGCGAGCTCGCCCGGGCGCCCCGGCGCTACGCCGATCTCGCGGTCGCCGTCCGCCATTTCGTGCAGCGCCTGACCGGGCCGTCTCTGGACCTGCTCGGCCCCTCGCTTGAGCTTCTGAAGATCGAGGGCTTGATCCGGCCGGTCGACGGCCGCGGCGTCGACGACAACGCGCTCCTCACGCTGACCGATGCGGGGCATGCGGCGCTCCTCCGCCTGCTCTCGGCCCCGCTTAAGATGCAGGGGAGTGAGCTTAACCGGCTCGTCGTCGCGCTTAAGCTCCGCTTCCTCGATCTGCTGCCGGCGGCGGAACGCGCGGATCAGCTCGCGCTTCTCGCCGACGCGCTCACCGGCGAGCGCGCGCGCCTTGCCGATCTCAAGGCGAGCACCGAAGCAGCTTCGCCGCTCGGCGCCTGGCTCGACCTGGAGCTCGCTCAGATCGACGCCAAGCTGGCGTGGTGCGAGCGACGTTAGTCGCGAGCGGCGCTGGCGTTCAGAGCAGGTGCTGGCCGCCGGTGATGAAGACCTCTGTGCCGGTGACATAGGCCGAGTCTTCGCTCGCGAGATAATAGACCGTCCGCGCCACCTCGTCGGGCTGGCCCAGGCGGTTCAGCGGTATCCGCGGCAGCAGCACCTCGGTCTCCGGCGACAGCATCGCGGTCTCGATCTCGCCCGGCGCCACCGCGTTGACGCGAACGCCGAGCTGCGCCATCTCCGCCGCCATTTCGCGCGTCAGGCTCGAGAGCGCCGCCTTCGAGGTCGAGTAGGCCGAGCCTGCGAAAGGATGCACCGAATGCCCGGCGATCGAGGTGACGTTGACCACCGCGCCCTTGCCGCGATGGAGCGCGGCGGCGAAGCCGCGCGCGAGCCTGAGCGGGGCGAAGAAGTTGAGCTCGAAGACCTGGCGCCAGCCCTTGAGATCGCCGTTGAGGATGCCAAGCCGCTCCTTGAACGGCGTCTTCGGCGACCAGCCGGCATTGTTGATCAGGGCATGCAGCGGCGCCTCGCCTAGCGTCGCGTTCGCCTCGGAGATGAAGCGCTCGATGTCCTTGGCCTCGGCGAGATCGGCGACGATGTGACGGGTCCAAGCGGGATCGCGGAGACACTCGGGCGGCACATCGTCGCGCGAAGTTGTGAGGATGCGCCAGCCGCGCGCAGCGAAAAGCCGCGCGGTCGCGTGCCCGATGCCGCGGGAAGCACCGGTGACGATCGCGTTCCGCGGCGGCTCGACGCTGCTCATGCCCTGATCTCCGGCTCCATCGCGTCGGTCGGGTCCTGGTGGATCAGGATCTCGGCCCCGGGGAACGCCGACTGCAGCTCCGCCTCGACCTCATCGGAGATCACATGCGCACGCGACAGGGTCAGCTCGGCCGGAAGCACCATGTGCAGCTGGATGAACTGGCGCGGCCCCGAGGCACGGGTGCGGAGGTCATGCACCGCCCGAACCTCGGGATGCGCCTTGACGATCGCGATGATCTGCTGGCGTACCGCGTCGGAGAGCTCGCGGTCCATCAGCATGTCGAGCGCAATCCTGGCAATCGAGACCGAGCCCCAGAGCATGTATCCCGCGATGGCGATGCCGCAGAGCGGATCGACCCAGTAGATGTCGAGCCAGTCGGTCAGCATCAGCGCCAGGATCACGCTGCCATTCATCATCACGTCGCCGGCGTAATGAAGGCGGTCGGCGCGGATCGCGACCGAGTCCGAGCGACGGACGACATAGGCCTGGAAGCGGACGAGCGCGAAGGTGGCGACGATCGAGAACAACATGATCGCGAGGCCGATGCCGGCATTGTGGAGCGGCCGCGGCTGCAGCAGGTTGCCTACCGCCTGCAGCACGACAAGGAGGCCGGATCCGGCGATGAAGGCCGCCTGGCCGAGCGCCGCCAGCGGCTCCGCCTTGCCATGCCCGAACCGATGCTCGGCATCGGCCGGCTCCAGCGCCTGGCGGATCGCGAACAGGTTGATCAGCGAGGCGGCGGCATCGAGCAGCGAGTCGACCAGGCTCGACAGCACGGCGACCGAGCCGGTCGCCTGCCAGGCGATTGCCTTGACCAAGGCCAGCACGACGGCGAGCCCGACGGCGGCATAGGTCGCAAGTCGCATCAGCCGCGGGGCCGGATGGGCGGACGGCAGGGTCATGGGAACACCCGCTGGGTGGCCCATCCGGCGGCTTCCCGCGTATAGACTAGTCTGTCATGTAGACGGAACGGTTTGTCTTGCCAAAACTCGATGACGAGGGGCGCCACCCGGAGCCCTGACCATTGCGGCGGTCGCGGAATGGCCCCAACCAGGTACCGGGCCGTTACCTCGGCAACCCTCTTCTCCAGGGCGAAGCGGCTTTCCATCGGGCGCGACTGGTCCGAGGCCCAGGCACCGATCTGGCTGCCGCGTGGCCGGGTGGCGAAGTAGGCATCGGCCTCACTCTCGCTGACCGGCGCCACCGGCCCCTCGATCCGCACCTGGCGGCGCAACGACTTCCAGTGGAAGAGCAGCGCCGCCTTCGGGTTAGCCTTGAGATCGAGCGCCTTCCGGCTCTCGAGGTTGGTGTAGAAGACGAAACCGGTCGAATCGGCGTCCTTGAGCAGCACCATGCGGGCCGAGGGCTGCCCCTGGGCACCGGCGGTCGCCAGCGTCATCGCCGTCGGATCACTCGGCTCGCTCGCCTTTGCCTCTTCGAGCCAGCGCTTGAAGAGCAGGATCGGGTCGGCTTCATCCGTGTCATTCATTGAGAGTCCAAAGGTGTGATCTGCGCCATTTTCCTGCCACCATCGGCGCTATTATATCTGCTAAAAGGGATGGCGCGGCGGGGCCGCCCGTTCGACGCCTGGAAATGCCTGGAAATGGAGTGAGGGTTCATCAGATGAAGATGAAGATTGCCGCGGTCGGGATGATCGCGCTGGCGCTGGCCGGATGCGCGGCCGACAGCGGCGCCAAGCAGAATGTCGGCACCGTCGCCGGTGCCATAGGCGGCGCGGCGCTGGGCAGCCAGTTCGGCCGCGGCACGGGACAAGTGGCCGCGATCGCGGCCGGCACCCTGCTCGGCGCCTTCCTCGGCGGCGAGGTCGGCAAGAGCCTCGATTCGGCCGACCGCGCTGCGCACGACCGCGCCCAGTCCCGCGCCTATGCCGCTCCGGTCGGCGAGCGCATCACCTGGAACAACCCGCAATCCGGCAATTCGGGCTATGTCGTGCCGACCCGTGAAGGCACCTCGGCCTCGGGCGCCTATTGCCGCGAGTTCCAGAACACCATCGTCGTCGGCGGTCGTCAGGAGCAGGCCTACGGCACCGCCTGCCGCCAGCCGGACGGCTCTTGGAAAGTCGTTCAGTAGCCTCCACATTCACCGCGCCTCGGACGGGAAATTTCCGAGGCGCGGCGGGCTCTTGCCGTTATGATGCGGGTCCGTCGTAATCGGACCCTGGATGCGCGATCCCTATCAGACCCTTGGCGTTCCCCGCGGCGCAAGCCAGGACGAGATCAAGGCGGCCTACCGTAAGCTCGCCAAGAAGTTCCACCCGGATCTGAATCCCGGCAAGCCTGAGGTCGAGCGGCAGTTCAAGGAAGTGAACGCCGCCTACGACGTCGTCGGCGACGCCGAGAAGCGCGCCAAGTTCGACCGCGGCAAGATCGATGCGTCGGGCCAAGAGCAGCGTCAGGGCGGCTTTTGGCGCGGTGGCCGCTCGGGTGCCCGTGCCAATGCCGGCGGCGGTAATGCAGCCGGTGGAGATCCGTTCGCCGGCAGCCCCTTCGGCGCGGCAGACGATATCTTCGAGGAGTTCATCCGCCAGGCGACGCGCGGCGGCGCTGCCGGCGGTCGCGGCCGCCGCTCATCCGGCCCAAGGCCCGAGCGCGGTGCCGACGTCACCTACTCGCTCAAGCTCGACTTCGCCGAGGCAGCGGCCGGCATCAAGAAGCGCGTCACCTTTCCAGACGGGCGCGCGCTCGATGTCGCGATCCCGCCCGGCACCGAGGAGGGAGCGAAGCTCCGGCTCAAGGGCCAGGGTCGCCCCGGCACCCATGGCGGCGAAGCCGGCGATGCCTATGTCGACATTCAGGTCGCCCCGCATGCCCTCTTCGAGCGCAAAGGGAACGACGTCTATCTCGACCTCCCGATCACGCTGCAGGAAGCGCTCGCCGGCGCCGCGATCACCGTGCCGACCATCGACGGCAAGGTGACGCTGCGCGTGCCTGAGCACTCGAATGCCGGCACCACGCTCCGGCTCAAGAGCAAGGGCATTCCCGATGCACGGGGCGCCAGCCGCGGCGACCAATATGTCCGCATCCGTATCGCGCTTCCCGACGAGCCGGATCGCGAGCTCGAGCGTTTCATCGAGAAATGGAAGCCGAAGAACTACCAGCCGCGCAAGAAAGCGGGGCTGGAGCAGTGATCGCCGCCTCCTCCAAACCAGCAGCGAGTACGAGGACCTGATGACGTCTCAAGCGGCAGCCGCCACGGGGCTGATGGCGGGCAAGCGAGGCCTGATCATGGGCGTCGCGAACGACAGGTCGCTCGGCTGGGGCATCGCCAAGGCCGTCGCAGGTCAGGGCGCCGAGCTAGCCTTCACCTTCCAAGGCGAGGCGCTGCAGAAGCGAGTCGAGCCGCTCGCCGCTTCGGTCGGATCAAAGATCGTGCTGCCCTGCGACGTCACCGACGAGCAGAGCATGGACCGTGTGTTCGAGACGCTGAAGCAGAGCTGGGGAAAGCTCGACTTCCTGGTCCATGCGATCGCCTTCTCCGACAAGGAGGAGCTCAAGGGCAAGTACGTCGCGACCACGCGGAAGAACTTTCTGCTGACGCTCGACGTTTCCTGCTACTCGCTCACCGCCTGCGCGCAGCGCGCGGCGCCGCTGATGACCGACGGCGGCAGCATGGTGACGCTGACCTATTACGGCGCCGAGCGCGTGATGCCGCATTACAACGTCATGGGCGTCGCCAAGGCGGCGCTGGAGGCGAGCGTGCGCTATCTGGCGGCCGATCTCGGCGGCCAGAACATCCGCGTGAATGCGATCTCCGCCGGGCCGGCGAAGACGCTGGCCGCTTCCGGCATCGGTGACTTTCGCTACATTCTCAAGTGGAACCAGTACAACTCACCCTTGAAACGCAACACGACGCTCGAGGATGTCGGCGGCGCCGGCATCTATCTCCTGAGCCATCTCTCGAGCGGCGTCACCGGCGAGACCCATCACGTCGATTCCGGCTATCACGTCGTCGGCATGAAGGCGGTCGACGCGCCGGACATCGCCGTCGTCTAAAGGCAGCCCGATGGCCGGCAACAGCTTCGGCAGCGCCTTCCGCTTCACCACCTGGGGCGAGAGCCATGGGCCCGCGATCGGCTGCATCGTCGACGGCACGCCGCCGCTGATTCCGCTCGCCGAGCACGACGTCCAGGTCTGGCTCGACAAGCGCAAGCCCGGCCAGTCGCGCTTCACCACCCAGCGGCGCGAGCCGGATCAGGTGAAGATCCTCTCCGGCGTTTTCGAAGGGAAGACCACCGGCACGCCTATCTCGCTCCTGATCGAGAACGAGGATGCGCGCTCGAAGGACTATTCCGAGATCAAGGACAAGTTCCGCCCGGGCCATGCCGACTACACCTATTGGAAGAAGTACGGCATCCGCGATTTTCGCGGCGGCGGCCGCTCCTCGGCGCGCGAGACTGCGAGCCGGGTCGCCGCCGGCGCCATCGCCCGCAAGATCCTGGGCGACTCGATCGTCATCCGCGGCGCCTTGATCCAGGTCGGGTCTCATCGCATCGATCGTGCGCGCTGGAACTGGGCGGAGTGCGCCAACAACCCGTTCTGGTGTCCCGACCCGGTCGCGGCGCAGGCTTGGCATGGCGTGCTCGACGAGGTGCGGAAAGCCGGATCTTCGGTCGGCGCAGTCATCGAGGTCGTCGCTTCCGGCGTCCCGGCGGGCCTGGGAGATCCGATCTATGACAAGCTCGATGCCGATCTCGCCAAGGCGATGATGAGCATCAACGCGGTCAAGGGCGTCGAGGTCGGTGCCGGCATGGCTGCCGCGGAGCTGACCGGCGAGACCAATGCCGACGAGATGCGCATGGAGAAGGGCGAGGTCTCGTTCCTCTCGAACCAGGCGGGGGGCATCCTCGGCGGCATCTCCTCGGGCCAGGACGTGGTCGTCCGCTTCGCGGTCAAGCCGACCAGCTCGATCATGACGCCGCGGCGTACCGTCGATTTGCACGGCAACGACACCGAGATCTCGACTAAGGGCCGTCACGACCCCTGCGTGGGCATCCGGGCGGTCCCAGTCGGGGAGGCGATGATGGCGGTCGTGCTCGCCGACCATCTGATCCGCCACCGCGCCCAATGCGGCGAACGCTAGCCCGGCTTCTCCTTCTAGCGCTCGTCGCACTGCCGGCGACGTCGGCGACAGCCGAGCGCGTCGCCGGCACCCTCTTCGAGCGCATGAGTGCGGTGGACGGATTCGGTCGCAGCATTAACTTCTACCTCTCCGACAGCGCAACGCCGAAACCGTTGGCGCTCGTGATCCAGGGCTCAGGCTGCAACGGGCTTTTCCGGCCGCTGCCGGACGGTCGGATGAGCGCGGTGGGGTATCACAATGTCTTTCGCAGCATCGCCGAAGATCGCTACCGCGTGCTCGCGGTCGAAAAGCCGGGCGCGCGCGGCACGGCAGAGGCACCGATCGGCGGTCAAGCCGAGGGCTGCCCCGCCGCCTTCCTCGAGGAACACACGGTCGAGCGCTGGGCAACGGCGCTCTTGGCCGCTGTTGCAGCAGCGCGCACCACCGCAAACGTCGTTGGCGGGCGGACGCTGGTGATCGGCCATTCGGAGGGTGGTGTCCTCGCGGCCCGCCTTGCCCGCCTCGACCCCGAAGTGAGCCATGCAGCGCTCCTCGCCTCGCCCGGTCCCGACCCGGCGGCCGAGCTGGTCCTGTGGGGCGAGACGCGCAGGCGGCCCCGAGACGATACGCTGGCGATGATCGAGCGCATCCGGGCGACGCCGGAAAGCACGAGCGACTTCGCGCTCGGCCATCCGCATCGCCGCTGGTCGAGCTTCCTCGCCGCCGATCCGGTTGCCGATCTGCTGGCCTCGTCGGCGCGGGTGTTCGCCGCGCAAGGCGATGCAGATGCGAACTGGCCGGTCGCCGCCCACGACGCCCTGGTTTCGCGGCTCGGCCACAGCGGCCGCGACGTCACGGCGCTTCGGCTCTCCGGCGCCGATCACTCGCTGAACGCCCCAGGGCAGCGCCCACCGGAAGGCATGGCAGAGGTGTTCCGCAATATCCTCGCCTGGGCCGCATCGGTTCCCTGAGCCGTGGCTTCGACGCCGGACACGCTCTACGCCGAGGGGATCGAGCTCTGGCGTGAAGGGAACGTCGGCGCCGCCACCGACAGGATCGGCCGCGCCGTCGCCGCCGCCCCGGAGATCGCCGCCTATCGTAACAGCCTCGGTGCGATTCTCGCCTCAGCCGGTCACATCGCCAAGGGTGCAGCGCTGTTTCGCTCGGCGCTGGCGCTCGCCCCCGCCGAGCTTGGCACATGGCTCAATCTTGGCCATGCGCTCCGCACCGGTTCGCCGGCGGCCGAGGTTCAGCGCACCTACGCACGCGCCGTCGCGGCCGATCCGGCTTCGGAAGCGGCACGCGCCACGCTCTCCGGCTTCGTCGCGCAGACGCTCAACGAGCGCGGCGTGGCGCATTTCCAGCGCAGTGAGCTCGCCGAAGCGCTTGCCGCCTTCGATCTTGCGCTGGCCGCCGCTCCCCTCCACACCTCCGCGCTCGCCAACAGCGCGCTCGCGCTGCAACGCCTGGGACGGGGTGAGGACGCCCGCACCCGCTATCGCCGCGCGCTCGCGCTGGAGCCGATGCTCGCCGAGGGGCACAGCAATCTCGCCAACCTCGATCAGACCGAGATCGATCATGCGAGCGCGCTCCGTCGCCACCGCCGGGCAATCGCCATCGCGACCGCGCCGGGACTCCACTCAAGCCTGATCTTCGCGCTCTGCTGCGCGGAGACGACGACCAACGAGCAGATCTTCGCCGAGGCCCGCCGCTGGGAGCAGCGGCACGCCTGGCCCGTCTATCCCTTGAACCGGCCGCTTGAGGTCGATCGGTCGCCCGAACGCCGCCTCCGGCTGGGCTGGTGTTCAGCCGACCTCAGCAACCACCCGGTAGGACGCAATCTCATCGGCGTATTCGAGCGGCTCGACCGGAGCGCGTTCGCATCGCTGATCTATGGCGATCTGCGGCAGCCCGATCCGGTCACGACGCGCTTCCTCGGCGCGGCCGAGGCCTGGCGCGAAACCCGAGGCATCGCAGACGCCGCCGTTGCCGAGATGATCCACGCCGATCGCATCGACATCCTGGTCATGGTCGCCGGCCATACCTTCGGCAACCGACCGGGCATCGCCGCGTACAGACCGGCGCCGCTCCAGCTCGCCTTCGGCGACGTCACCACGAGCGGGCTCACGGCGATGGATGGATGGCTCACCGATCGCGTTCTCCATCCCGAGACGACGACGGAGCGATTTACCGAGCGCCTGATCAGGCTCCCCTGCCTGGTTCTGCACGAGGCGCCGGCCGGCGCTCCCGCGCCGCAACCGAAGGCGACTCCCGGCATCACCTTCGGCTCGATGAACAATCCGCACAAATTCAACGGCGCGGTGTTCGCCGCCTGGGCGCGCATCCTGCAGGCTCTTCCGCAGTCCCGCCTGCTCCTGAAGTATGTGAACGCCTACGAGTCGCCGAAGCTGAAGAAGACGATCCTCGACGCTTTCGCGCATCACGGGATTGCCAGCGACCGCCTTCGCTTCGTCGCCGGTCGAGTCCCACTGAGCGAGCATCTCGCGGTCCTGAGCCAAGTCGATATCGCGCTCGACCCATTCCCGTTCAACGGCTCGACCACGACCTTCGAGGCGCTATGGATGGGGATTCCCGTTGTGACGCTGGTCGGCGAGCGCTTCGTCGCCCGGATGGGCGCCTCGAGTCTCGCCCAGATCGGCCTCACGGAGTTGGTCGCCCGGGACGCGGATGACTACGTCGCCCGCGCGGTGGCGCTTGCCCATGATCGCGACCGCCTCTCGCACCTCAGGCTTACGCTGCGCGATCGTGTAGCTTCCTCGCCCCTCTGCGACGGTCCTGCCCACGCACGTTCCTTCGAAGCGGTGCTCAGGCAGCTCTGGTGCCAGTGGTGCCAAGGCCAGGGCCCAGGGCCGGCCGCCGGTTGAGCGCGGGAAACCGCCGCCAGGCGCGATCATGGAAGAAGAAGACGATCGTGTTGACTGCCGGCTCGGTCAGCGCGATGCCGGTCGCGACCACGACGGAGCCGGTGAAGGCGTAGCTCACGCCGAAGCCGGTGGCGAGGTGGAGCGCGGCGAAGGTCAAGGTCTTGGCGAGGTCCTTCAGCATCGGGTTAATTGTTAATAATTCTTAATTGCATTTAAGGCGTAATACCGAGCCCGTCAAGGAGGTGCCACTGGACAGCCGTCGCCGACGCTCCTACATCCGTTCAACCCTTTGATCTGAGAGAGTAGAACGGATGTGGCTGCTGCGTTGGCTGGGCCGGCTCGTCTGGCGGGTCGTCACCGTCCTCCTGGCCCTGGTCGGCGCGGCCGTCGTGTCGCTGGCGATCGCCGTCGGCCTGGCTCTCTACGTCGTGCCGATCCCTGGGCTCGAGCCCCAACGCCTGCCGAAGTCGATGGTGCTGACGCTCACGCTCGACGGCCGGTTGGGAGCCTCCGACGGTGGGAGCCTGACGCGCGCGCTGCGTGGCCGGCGCCTCGGACTCGAGGGCGTGATCGCCGGGCTCACACGCGCCGAGACCGATCCGCAGGTCAAGGGCCTCGTCCTCGATGTCGGCCGCGCCAGCCCCGGCCTTGCCGAAGCGCAGGAACTCCGCCAAGCGCTTCTGCGACTTCGTGCCGCCGGCAAGCTGGTTTTCGCCTTCGCCGACAGCTTCGGCGACGGCGGGCTAGGCGGCGGCGCTGCCTACTACCTCGCTTCCGCTGCCGACGAGGTCTGGATGCAGCCTTCCGGCGACTGGTCGTGGACCGGCCTCTCGCTCGAAGGCGTGTTCGTCAAGGGCACCTTAGAGAAGCTCGGCCTCGCCGCCGACATGATCCAGCGCCACGAATACAAGGGCGCAATGGAGCCGGTAACGCGCAGCTCCTTCTCCGAGCCCGTGCGTGAGAACCTTGGCCGCGCCGTGCGCGGCTGGTTCGATCAGATGGTCAAGGGTGTAGCCGAAAGCCGCAAGATTCCTGAGGCGGCGCTTCGCGTGCTCGTCGACAACGCGCCGCTCCCCTCAGGTGAGGCCGTCCGCGACAAGCTGATCGACAGGCTGGGCTATCGCGTCGACGTCATCGATGCTGCCGGGGCCGGCGACGGCAAGGCCGAAGCGGTCACGCTCGAACGCTACTACCGGCGGCTCGGAACGCCATGGCGAAGCGGGCCGACAATCGCAGTCATCCATGGCGAAGGCGACGTCACCCGCTCCGAGGGACGCAGCTTCGGCATGCCGCGTTTCTCGGCTGAGCGCATCGGCAAGGCTCTCGAAGAGGCGGCCGAGGATGCAGACGTTGTCGCGATTGTGCTCCGCATCGACAGCCCCGGCGGCTCCTACCTCGCCTCGGACGCGATCTTCGATCACATCCGGCGGGCCCGGAAGGCGAAGCCGGTTGTCGCGAGCCTCAAGGACGTCGCCGCTTCGGGTGGCTACTTCGTCGCGCTCGCCGCCGACCGCATCGTCGTCTCGCCCGGAACGCTAACCGGATCGATCGGCGTCGTCGGCGGCAAGATCGTGGCATCCGAACTGATGAGGAACGCCGGCATCGCGACCGATGCGATCGAGGTCGGCGAGCATGCCGGCATGTGGCGGATGACACGGCCCTTCACTGAAGAGGAGCGCCGCCGCGTCGAAGCGATGTTCGACCGCGCCTATCTCGACTTCACCCGAAAGGTCATGGAGGCGCGAAAGCTGACACCGAGCGAGGTCGACGGCGTCGCCCGCGGGCGCGTGTGGACGGGCGAGGAGGCTATCCGCCTCAAGCTTGCCGATGCTGAAGGCGACTTCGTCGCTGCGATCGCCGCAGCCAAGCAGCTGGCGGGGCTCAGCGCCGACACGAAAGTCAGAGTCGAGACCTATCCCGAGACCAAACCGACCTGGCAGCTTTTGCGCGACGCGATCATGTCGGGCGATCTGCCGGAGGAGATCGATACGCTCTTCGAAGGAATTCGCTCGCTCGCGGCGTTAGTGCGCCTCGTGCCGGAAGCGGGCATTCAGCTCCGATAGGGGTGGTCAACCATCGGCTCTCCCGGCTCAGGGCTTTTCGGCGGCGACCAGGAACTCTCGGTTGCCGTCGGCGCCGGTGATCGGCGAGTCCGCGAGCCCGAGCACCCGCCAACCGCGGCCTTCGATCCATGCGCGAACAGCGGCGCAGGCCTCTTCGTGCAGCGCCGGATCGCGGACGATGCCGCCCTTGCCGACGCGATCCGGGCCGACCTCGAATTGCGGCTTGATCAGCGCGACCAGCCGCGCACCCGGCCTAACGAGATCGAGCGCCGCCGCCAGAACGAGATGCAAAGGGATGAAGCTGGCATCGCAGACGATCAGGTCGATCGGCTCCGGAATCTGCGTCGCCGTCAGGTAGCGCGCATTCGTCTTTTCCATGACGACCACACGCAGATCCTCGCGCAGTTTCCAAGCGAGCTGGTTGTAACCGACATCGGCCGCGTAGACCTTGCGCGCGCCGCGGCTCAACAGCACGTCGGTGAATCCGCCGGTCGAGGCGCCGACATCGAGCGCGACCAGCCCCGACGGATCGATCGCAAATCGGTCGAGCCCGTACGCGAGCTTGATCCCGCCGCGCGAGACCCAAGGATGCTCCTTACCCTTGACCTCGATCTCCGCGTCCTTGGGCATCGTCTTGCCGGCCTTTTCTAGACGGCGGCCCCCCGCGCCAACGACCAGCCCGGCCAGGATCAGTGCCTGGGCCTTGGCACGGTTCTCAGCGTGGCCGCGCTCGACGAGGAGTTCGTCCAGCCGAAGCTTCCCCGGTCGTTTGGACACTGTTCCCTTCGCCGCCTGGGCTTCTGCTAAGATGCGTGCGCCGAAGCGCCGCAGGAGCGAGGGTATGCTCGCGGTGCCGTACGCGGTCAAGAAGGTCCAGGCGTGAATGAATCCTGACGAAGCGCTTAAGCAGGCCGGGCAGCACTTCCGGTCGGCACGCTTCGGCGATGCCATGCGTTCGGCTCACGCAGTCCTGGCGCGCCAACCCGGAAGCTCTCACGCGCTTCGCCTGCTTGCCGCGGCAGCCGAAAATCAAGGAGACCTTGCGGAGGCCGACCGCGCCTTGGCGGCGCTGGCCCGGATCGAGCCGACCGCAGCAGACTGCTTCGACAGCCTCATTCGTATAAGCCATCGTCGCGGTGATCTACATCGTCTCGCCGAAGGGCTGCTCGGCCGGGTCCGTCTCGATCCCGGCAGATGGGAACTCTGGAACGATCTCGGCGCCGCGCTGGAGCGGATCGGGCAGGCTCACGGTGCCTACGCCGCATACAGGCGAGCTGCGAGCGTGTCGCCATCGGAAGATCGCGCTCTGCTCAACCTCGCCGCGCTGGCATTTCGGCAAAACGGCTGGACGCTCGCCTATCGCCTCGCCAAACGCGCCGAGGCGATCACTTCACCTTCGGCTGATGCGCTACTGGTCGCGGCCCACGCGGCGCAGGCTCTCGGCAGGACGCAGCTCGCCCGTATCGGCTATCGGCGCTTCCTGACGCTCGCCCCTGCCAATGCAGACGGATGGCAGGGTATCTCGTCGATCTCCGAGCCGGCGGTTCCGCCGGAGCAACAGCTTCTTCCCCGTATCCGGGCCTGGCGCCTGGCGCCTGCCGAACCGATCGCCATGGTCGGCATGGCGGACGGGGCCCGAATCGCCGGGGACCCGGGTACTGCCTGCAGCTGGGCACGGAAGGCGATCTCTCTTCTTCCGTCATTGGCTGCGAGCCACAATGCGCTTTTCAACGCTTATACCGACCTCACTCTCGATCTGGACGCGTTGCGTTGCGCGCACCGCGCGGTCCATCTCGCGCCCGCGAGGGGCGAGCTGCACGTAAATCTGGGAATCGCCTTGAAGGAGCTTGGGCGCCTGAAAGAGGCTGAGCAGGCCATCCGCGCCGGACTCGCGCGCCGGCCAGACGACCCCGCCGCGCATATGTCGCTGGCAACCACCTTGCTGATCGGCGGACGTCTTCGCGAGGGATTGGAAGAGTATGAGTGGCGCAACGTCGGCACCGGTTCCTACTACGACACTCTCTCCATTCCGATATGGGACGGACGGCCAATCCCTTCTGGAAGGCTCCTGATCTGGGGGGAGCAGGGCGTCGGCGATCAAATTCTGTTCAGTCAGTTCATCCGACGCGCTCTCGAACGTGCGCCGAACATCCTCGTCGAATGCGACGGCCGCCTCGTTTCAATCCTCCGGCGCACCTATCCCAACATCGAAGTGATCGAACGCAATCGGCATAAGCCAGATCTGCCTCCAGGGAGCGTCGCCGCCCAGCTCGCGATATGCAGCCTCCCGCGCGTACTGGGCCTCGATATGGAGTCGTTCCAGAGCAAGGGCGCGTACCTGGTGCCTGATCGTGAGCGCTCGGCGCCCAACGCGGCTCGCCTTCGCCTCCTGGGCGATGGCCTCAAGGTCGGCATCGCCTGGCGCAGCCTGAAGGACAGTCCTTATGCTCGACGCCACCACACTCGACTGACGGAATGGGGAGGCATCCTGCGGACGCCAAACATTCGGTTCGTCAATCTTCAGTACGGCGATCGGCGCGACGAAATCGCCGAGGTCAGCGCGCGCTTCGGCGTCGACATAGCCCAATTTGACGACATCGACATGTTCAACGATTTGGATGGGCTTCTGGCTCTCTCGAGTCAGCTCGACCTGGTTCTGGCGACTGCGACAACCGCGTATGTGCTCGCCGGCGCCGCCGGAACCGAGATATTGCACCTGATGGCGAGGACCAACTACACGCTCTTCGGAGCTGGGCGAGAGCCGTTGAGTCCGCGATCACGGGCTTTCGTCCGTGAGCCGGGCGAGACCTGGGATCCAGCGATCGAGGCCCTTGCGCGCGCGCTCGGTCAGCGCGTTCAGCATCGCTAAGCGCGCGCTGCTCCCTCGGCGCGGCCGAGCGCGGCCAGTACGGTCGCCACGATCGCCTTGGCGTCGAGTCCTGCATCGGCGTATTGGCGCTGCGGTGTATCGTGCTCGATGAAGCGATCGGGCAGCGTCATCGGCCTGACCTTGAGCCCGTGGTCGATCAAACCCGACGTTGCGAGGAATTGCAGCACATGGGCGGCGAAACCGCCGATCGCGCCTTCCTCGATCGTGACCAGGATCTCGTGGTTCACCGCCAGACGCCGGATCAGATCGGTGTCCAACGGCTTGGCAAAACGCGCATCGGCAACCGTGGTCGAGAGCCCGCGCGAAGCGAGATCTTCCGCGGCGGCCAGCGCATCCTGCAGCCTCCCTCCGAGCGAGAGCAGTGCCACGCGCGAGCCTTCGCGCAAGATTCGGCCGCGGCCGATCCCAATCGGCTCGGGATTCTCCGACCGCACTGCGCCCGTGCCTTCTCCTCGGGGGTAGCGGAGTGCCGAAGGGCGGTCGTCGATGCACGCGGCGGTCGCCACCATGCGCTCGAGCTCGGCCTCGTCCGCCGCCGCCATCACGACGAAGTCCGGCAGCGTCGCGAGATAGGTCACATCGTAGCTGCCGGCATGGGTCGGGCCGTCGGCGCCGACGAGGCCGGCGCGGTCGATGGCGAAGCGCACCGGCAGCCGCTGGATCGCGACATCGTGCACGACCTGATCGTAGGCCCGCTGCAGGAAGGTCGAATAGATCGCGCAGAACGGCTTCAGGCCTTCGGTCGCGAGCCCGGCGGCAAAGGTGACGGCGTGCTGCTCGGCAATACCGACATCGAAGGAGCGGAGCGGGAAGCGCTTGGCGAAAAGGTCGACGCCGGTGCCTGACGGCATCGCCGCAGTGATCGCGACGATCGCTGGATCGCGCTGCGCCTCGCGGATCAGGCTCTCGCCGAAGACCCGGGTATAGGTCGGCGGTCCAGGCTTGGACGCGGCCATCGCACCCGTGACCACATCGAACTTGCCGACCGCGTGATACTTCTCCTCCGATTCCTTGGCGAAAGGATGCCCCTTCCCTTTCTGCGTCACGACATGCAGCAACACCGGCTTCCGACCATGGGTGTCGCGCAGGTTCTTCAGGATCGGCACAAGATGGTCGAGATCGTGGCCATCGACCGGGCCGACATAGTAGAAGCCGAGCTCCTCGAACATCGCGCCGCCGCCGGCGAAGCCGCGGGCGAAATCTTCAGCCCGGCGCGCGGCTTCCTCGATCGGGCGCGGCAGCGCGCGCGCCATTTCCTTCATCACGTCGCGGAAGCCGCGATAGGACTTGGACGAGCTGAGCCTGGAGAGATAGCCGCTCATCGCCCCGACTGGCGGGGCGATCGACATCTCGTTGTCGTTGAGGATGACGATGAGCCGGCTGCCGAGCGCGCCGGCATTGTTCATCGCTTCATAGGCCATTCCGGCGGAGATCGCGCCGTCACCGATCACCGCGATCACATGCCGCTTCTCGCCCTTGAGGTCGCGTGCGACGGCCATGCCGAGCGCAGCCGAGATCGAGGTCGAAGAGTGCGCGGCGCCGAACGGGTCGTATTCGCTCTCGGCGCGGCGCGTGAAGCCGGAAAGCCCGCCGCCCTGACGGAGCGTGCGGATGCGGTTCCGCCGTCCAGTCAGGATCTTGTGCGGGTAGGCCTGGTGCCCGACATCCCAAATCAGCCGATCCTCGGGCGTGGCGAAGACGTGATGCAGAGCCACCGTCAGCTCGACGACGCCGAGCCCGGCCCCAAGATGGCCGCCTACATGGCCGACAGCACTGATCGTCTCGGCCCGAAGCTCCTCGGCGAGCTGCATCAGCTCGACCAGGTCGAGGCCCCGCAGATCCTTGGGCTCGCGCACGCGGTCGAGGAGCGGGGTCCGGTTCGAGATCATTCAGCTCAACAGGCCTTTAGGCGCGGCGATCGACGACGAAGCGCGCCGCCGCCCGCAGAAGGTCGGCCTTGTCCTGGAACAAATCAAGGTGCCCGATCGCCTGGTCGGCGAGGCGCCAGGCCTGCGCTCGCGCGCGCTCAAGGCCGAGCACGGTGACGAAGGTCGCCTTGCCGGCGACTGCGTCCTGACCCGTCGGCTTGCCTGTGGCTTTCGAGTCGCCTTCAACATCGAGGAGATCGTCGGCGATCTGGAAGGCGAGTCCGAGAGAATGCGCATAGGCTGTCAGCGCGTGACGCACCGAGGGTGCCGCCTTGCCGAGAATGCCACCCGACTCGCAGGAGAAGGCGAAGATCTCGCCGGTCTTGAGCCGCTGCAGACGCGTGATCGCCGGGATGTCGAGGGGCTCGCGCTCGGCCAGCAGATCGAGCACCTGGCCGCCGACCATGCCGCGCGCGCCGGACGCCTGAGCGAGGCGGCGGACGAGCTCGACGCGGACGACCGGATCGGGATGGGTGTCAACCTCGGCGAGTACCTCGAAGGCGAGCGTCAGCAGCGCATCGCCGGCGAGGATCGCGGTTGCCTCGTCGAAAGCTCTGTGCAGACTCGGCCGACCGCGCCTCAGGTCACTGTCATCCATCGACGGCAGGTCGTCATGGACCAGCGAGTAGCCGTGTAGAAACTCGATCGCCGAAGCGACGCGGAGCGCGCAGCCGCGCGAGACGCCGAAGAGCTTCGAAGTCTCGACGGCGAAGAAGGAGCGGAGCCGCTTGCCGCCTCCGAGCACGGCGTAGCGCATTGCCTCGGCCAGCCTGGCCTCTGGTCCCGTCGGCGCCGGCAGCAGGTAGCCCATGACGCCGACGACCGCTTCGGCGGTCTCGCCGAGTGCGGCGAGAAACTGTTCCTGGCTTGCCACCTTGCCCGGACTCGCCACGCTACTCGGAGTCAAGCGGTTTGGCGACGAGCGAGCCGTCCGGCTGCAGCTGGATCTGCTCGACCTTCATCTGCGCTTCGCGAAGCTTGGCCTCGCAGTGCCGCTTCAGCAGCGCGCCGCGCTCATAGGCGGCGATGGCATCGTCGAGCTTGGCGCGGCCGGCTTCGAGGCGGCCGACGATCTGCTCAAGTTCGGCAAGGGCATCCTCGAAGCTGAGCTTGGCGATGTCGGCGGGGATGGGAGAGGCAGCCATGGTGCCCTCTCTTACTAAGATCCCCTGCCCCAGTCCATGAGCGCCTTGACATGCGCTGCGGCGGACGCGGCGAGCGCATCGAGGTCGTAGCCGCCTTCCAGGGTCGAGACGACGCGGCCCTCGGCGTGCCGGTCGGCGATCCGGCACAGCGCCTCGGTAATCCAGGCGTAGTCGGCCTCGTCCAGGTTGAGCGACCCCAGCGGATCGAGCCAATGCGCATCGAAGCCGGCAGAAATGAGGATTAGATCGGGGCGGAATCGGTCGACGGCCGGCAGGATCTTTTCGGTCATCGCCTGGCGGAACTCGGCCGAGCCCGCGAGCGGCGGCAGCGGCGCATTGACGACATTACCGATGCCTCTCTCGTCGGCAGCACCAGTGCCCGGATAGAGCGGCCATTGATGGGTAGAGGCGAAGAAGACCTGGAAATCGCGCTCGAACATGTGCTGCGTGCCGTTGCCGTGGTGCACGTCGAAATCGATGATGGCGACGCGGTCCAGACCCTGCGCGATCGCTTCGGCGGCGCCGACCGCGACATTGTTGAAAAGGCAGAAGCCCATCGCCTGCGCCGCCTCGGCATGGTGGCCGGGCGGGCGGACGGCACAGAAGGCATTTTTGGCCTCGCCGCGCACTGCGGCGGCGACGGCAGCACAGACCGCACCGGCGGCCCTCAGCGCTGCCTCGCCGGAGCCGGCCGACAACGTCGTGTCGGCATCGAGGTCGGCGCGGCCGACATCGGGCACCGCCGCGAGCAGCATGTCGACATAGTCAAGATCATGCACTCGTCCGATCTGCGCGCGCTTCGCCCTCGGCGCTTCGAGCCGCTCGAGAGCCGCGAAGTCGGGGCCTTCGAGCGCCGCCAGCACGGCCTGAAGACGCGCCGGACGCTCGGGATGAAGCCGTCCAGGGTCGTGGTCCAGGCAGGCGGCGTGGGTGTAGAGGCGCGTGGTCATGGATTCCTGGCTTGAGCGCGGGCAGCCACAATAGGAAGCGGGACGCAGCCCCGACAAGCCGTAGAAACGAGAACGGCCGCCTCAGCGAGGCGGCCGTTCCGAGATCACTCGGTGTCCGTCGGACTACTGAAAGAGGTTGATCAGGTTCCGCGGATTGCTGTTGGCAATGTTGAGGGTCTGGACCGAGAGCTGCTGCTGCACCTGGAGCGCCTGCAAGCGCGAGGACTCCTTCGCCAGATCCGCATCGACGATCGAGCCGAGACCTTCGCTCGTCGCGTCGATCAGCTTCGAGACAAAGTCGTCCTGGAAGTTGAGCGAGCGCGTGTCGGCGCCGAGGTTGCCGAGCACTGGGCGAATTCAAGCGGTCGTCGCAACACCTTACGGAGGCGTTTGCGATGAAGAGGCGGAAGCGGCGATCGGATCGTGCTGGACGAGCGCCATTGCCCTCGCCGGGGCGGCCACCGGTGGCAGGGCGGGACGAACGGGGACGGTTCTGGGCAGCGATTGCGACGGGGGTATCGAGCGAGAATGCT
>Ga0194132_10003148_pt1 | contig 29816 bp, 25 predicted proteins | sample TA2KigOf80mmetaG_FD_148612 | JGI IMG/M metagenome (GOLD analysis project Ga0194132, IMG submission 148612) | Freshwater microbial communities from Lake Tanganyika, Tanzania - TA2015054 Kigoma Offshore 80m | ecosystem: Environmental > Aquatic > Freshwater > Lake | place: Tanzania: Lake...
GGTTTGTGCCGCAGGTGCGCGCGGCGGGACGCGCAAATCCCCGTGGCGGGGCGCGCTTCGCGGTGGTGATTGAGCTGGCGGGCGCGATCTCGCACCTGGACACGTTCGACTTCAAGGAGTCCGCTGGGACGCCGAAGGACCTGGATGTGCGGAAGGTCCGCAACGACCTCTACCTAAGCCACCGGCTGTTCCCGGAGCTGTCCAAGGAGATGGACAAGATCGCGGTGGTGCGGTCGATGAAGAGCCACGAGGTGGTCCATTTCCGCGGCCAGTATTACACACAGGCGGGGCGGCCGCTGAATCCGGCGCAAGCGCCGGAGATTCCATCGGTGGGTTCGGTGGTGGCCTACGAGCTTGAGGCGCAGCGCCGGCAGTCCGACACGTTTCCGACTTACATTGGCTGCAACCTCGACACTTCCGGATGCGGGGCGTTGTCGACCGGATTCCTGAATCCGCGTCATTCGGTGGTGGACATCAATTTCCGCAACGGCATGGGCGGCTCGGCGGTGGATGGCGAGGCGGCCAAGCTGCTTGACGAGCGCTACCGGCTTCTAGGCGAACTGGACAAAGCAACGCGGCCGGAACGCGACGGACGCGACCGGGCATTGAACGCTTTCCGCGACTTCCAGGGTTCGGCCTACCGGATCCTGGGCGATCCGCGCTGGCCAGCGGCGTTTCAAATGTCGAAAGAGGACCGCGAGCGCTACGGCGAGGACGAGGTAGGGCTTGGGTGCTTGCTGGCACGCAACCTGTTCCGGGCCGATGCGGGTACACGATACATCCACATCACGCATCCGGACTGGGATCACCACGGCTCGATTTTCACTCATTCAGCGAAATCGAATCACTACATCCGGTGCAACCAGTTCGACCGGGCGATGGCGAGCCTGATCCGCGACTTGTCAGCGTCACCCTCGCCCCGTCAGGCGGGCAAATCGCTGCTCGACGAGACGATGGTTGTGATGGCGACCGAGTTCGGCCGGACTCCCGGCGCGCTAAACGGGAGGGCTGGGCGGCACCACTACAATCCCTGTTACCTGTCGATGTTCGCCGGAGCGGGCGTCAAGGGCGGGACAATCATTGGGCAGACCGACGCTGATGGCGCCAAGACGGTGGACGTAGGATGGAAGCACAAGATGGCGCCCAAGACCGAGAACGTCTACGCGACCATCTACTCCGCGCTGGGGATCGATTGGAGGAAGGAGATCACCAACACTCCCTCCAAACGCACCTACCGCTACGTGGATCCGCTGGGCGCGACCGAATTCTGCATGGACGACGAGATCGCGGAACTTTTCGTCTGATGTGGCGGTGGATCCCGTTGCTGGCCTCAGTGGCAGCAGCCCAGGAGGGCATGGCTCCAGTCCCGGCGGGGGAGTTCCAGATGGGGCGGTCTAAGCTCACCCGGGACGACAAGACAACCATGCGCCCTGTGGTGCTCCTCGACGACCGGCCCGTCCATAAGGTGTCGGTCAGTGCGTTCCTGATGGACCGGACCGAGGTCACCCAGGCCGAGTATGCTAAGTTCGCCGCCGCAACCCGGCGCCGGGTGCCGTATCACTGGCAAGGCGGGAATGTCCCGGCGGGGCAGGAGCAGTTTCCAGCTTACAACGTTGACTGGGACGACGCCTCCGCTTTTTGCGCCTGGGCGGGTAAACGGCTTCCCACAGAAGCGGAGTGGGAACGGGCGGCGCGTGGAGGCAAGGAAGGATTGAGCTACCCGTGGGGAGACACGATCGACGCCAAGAAAGCGCGGTATGGCACCGAGGCAGGGCCCGGGCCGGTAGCGCAGTTTCCGCCAAACGACTTCGGGCTGTATGACATGGCGGGAGGGGTCTCGGAATGGATCGCGGACTGGTTTGAGAAGGACTACTACAAGGCGAGTCCGGCCCAAGATCCGAAAGGGCCGGCGGCCGGCGCCTACCGGGTGATCCGCGGCGGCGCATGGTCGGACTCAGCGCCACGGTGCACCGTGTTTTTCCGCAACTGGGTGCGCCCGAACCACCGGACGCCGAATCTCGGATTCCGGTGCGCTAAGTAGAGGCCGGTGCCGGGGCTTTCGTCTCGGGCTTGGAGTCGCCCTTCGGCTCGGACTTCGTTTCGGCGGACTTGCCCTCGGCAGGCTTTGCGTCGCTGCCTTCGGCCTTCTTGTCCCCGCCTTTGCCGGACCTGGCATAGTCGGTGATGTACCATCCGCTGCCCTTGAACTGGAATGCCGGAGCCGAGATCAAGCGCTCAACGCCACCTCCGCAGCCTTCATGCGTCGACAGGGGAGTGTCGGAGAACTTCTGGATCACCTCGAAGACCCGCTCGCACTTGGCGCACCGGTATTCGTACAACGGCATAGTAGGAAATATGACTCCTCGAACGTTATTTCGGGCGGGGCACGCCCAGTGTCCCGGGCTGGATATTCTCGGTGGCTCCAGCCGGACGCGAGGCCACCGCGGACTCGGTGGACTTCTTGGCCGCGGCCAAGCCGAGATTCAGCACCTCGATCGCCTTCTTCAACTGCTGGTCCTCGGCGGGCTTTTGAGGCTGCGCCTGAGGCTGGGCGGGCGCATCGTCGTCGTCATCGGAGTCCGGCTCCACACCCGCGACGCCGAGCGAGGGAATGACGCCGTTGTCCTGAATGGCCTTGCCCGCGGCGTTCATGTACTTGGCAACGGACAGGATCACGGCTGACCCGTCCTCAAGGGTGAGCGCTTTACGCATCGCGGCATCGCCGTAGGTACGCTCCCCGACCACCTCTGCCCGCTTGTTGTCGAGCAAGGCGGAAGCCGCCAGCTCCGCGCCACCAGAGGTTCCGCGGTTGGCCAGGATAACGAGCGGAAGCCGGGAAACCACCTTGGCCGGGTCGGCCTGAAACTCTTTCTTCGCCACCTTCTGGCCCTGAAGGGTGCCGAGGGAGCCCTTTTCGAGAAACAGGTTGGCCAACGCAAGCCCTTCCTCAGGGGAGCCTGAGGCGTTCCCGCGAAGGTCGAGCACGAGCTTCCGGGCCCCGTCCCTTTCCGCCTCACGAACCTTTGCGGCCACTTCCCCGGTGCGGCCAGCATCGAGCACCGGCACGGTGATCCGGGCAATGCCGTCGGCCACGGTGTTGGCGGTGACCGGGGGTTTGACCGCCAGCGCACGGGTCAAGGTGACCTTCTGAGCCTCGGCGCCGCGCCGCGCGCGCAGGACGGTGATGTCGACTGTCGACCCGGGCTCTCCCATCAGGAGCATTTCCGCGTAGGCCAGCGGCATGTCACGGGTCGCGACACCCGCGATCGTCTCCAGCACGTCGCCGGTCTCAAGCCCTTCCTTCGCGCCAGGCGATCCGGGGACGGCAGCAACGACTCCAACGTATCCGAATCTCCGCGACAGGGACAATCCCGTGACCCCCTTGGCCGTCTCCTTGGTCTTCAAGTACTGCTTGTATTGATCGGCGTTCAGATAGCTCGCGTAGGGGTCCACCGATTCGAGGAGGCCGTTCATGGCTCCGAGAGTGACATTCTTCATGTCGGGCTCTTCGACGTAGTCGCTCTTGATGCGGGAGATCACTTCCGTAAAGACTGAGAAGTGCTTGTAGGCGCCTTCCGCAGCGTTGCCGCGGCCCATAACGATTCCCAACAGCAGAACACCGAGGAGGCAGGTGGAACCAGTCACCACCGCGTACTGGAAACGTTTGGTCATGCTTGCTCCTTCGGCAGAACCCTCGGAAGCGAGGACCGCCTACTAGAAGATTAGCACACGCTGCGCCGTTTCCCTGCCCGTACTTCTAAGGCAAATTGCCGTGCCGTGAGGAGGCTATGACGGAGGGATCTTGTGGCCGTTTTCAGCGAACATGGGAAACAGGAGCCAACCCGCATGTCACGGATCGTCAAGGCCTATATCACCGTGGTGGTAGCCATGGCGCTCCCTGTGATCTGGTGGGCGGCAGCGCAGTGGGCACCCAAAGAATGGTATAAACTCATTTCTTTTCTTGCTGTTGGAATCGTCACAGCGGGGGTTAAGGTGACCCTGCCGGGTATCAACGGCACGATGTCTGCGGGCTTTTTCGTAGGACTGATTGCGCTCGTTGAGCTGCCGGCTCCTGAATTCATGCTGGTGGGATTCACCTCGACGCTGACCCAGACCTACTGGAACCCGCGATTCAGCCCGCCGTGGTACCGTACGGCGTTCAACCTGTCGGCCATCATGATCGCCTCCTATGCGGCGCATCGCGTGCTGCACGGAATGCTCCCGGCCGCCGGACTGGAGACGATGGCGCCGCGGATCATGATCAGCGCCACCGTCTACTTCTTCGCCAACACCGTTCTGGTGGCCATGGCGATCGGCCTGACCGAGAATAAGAGCCTGCCGGTGGTAGTGCGCGATTACTGCGTCTGGGGATTTCCGTTCTACGTGGTCGGAGCGGGTATCGCGGGCCTGGCAAATGCCATGACCAAAGTGTTTAGCTGGGAGACGACGTTCATGACGTTCCCAGTGATCATCGTCTTGCACCGGTCCTACAAGTTTTATCTGGGCCGGCTGGAGGCGGAGAAGAAGCACGTCACGGATATGGCCGCGCTCCACCTGCGCACGATCGAGGCGCTCGCTTTGGCCATCGACGCCAAGGACAACACCACTCATGAACATCTGCGCCGTGTTCAGGGGTTCTCTGTGGAGATCGCAAAGGAGATCGGCCTTGAGCAAAACCTGATCGAAGCCATCCATGCAGCAGCGCTTCTTCACGATATCGGCAAGCTGGCGGTGCCAGAGCACATCGTGGGCAAGCCCGGACATCTCACGCAGCAGGAGTTCGAAAAAGTCAAGATCCATACCGTGGTCGGCGCCGAGATTCTCGAGCAGGTGGAGTTCCCTTACCCGGTGGTGCCGATTGTGCGGTCCCACCATGAGCGGTGGGACGGGAAGGGATACCCGGACCGTTTGAAAGGGGAAGAAATCCCGATTGGAGCCCGGATCCTGAGTGCGGTCGACTGTCTCGACGCGATCGCTTCCGACCGGCCCTACCGGAAAGCGCTGCCTCTCGACGAAGCCATGGCCCAGGTGGAGGCGCTTTCGGGCAAGGCTTTTGATCCGGCCGTCGTCGATATTTTGAAGCGCCGCTACCGGGATCTGGAAGAGAGCACCAAGAAAACGGCGGTGACCAAGTTGCGCAAAGTCTCACGCGGGCTTTCGATCCGTCACGGGGAGGCTCCGGCCAGGCTCGAACCAGCGGCGCCACAGGAATCCGGGAGCTTCGTCACCACCATTGCGGCGGCGCGCCAGGAAGCTCAATTCCTGTTCGAAGTCACCAACGACCTTGGCAGTTCGCTGTCGTTGAGCGAAACCCTGTCTGTGGTCGGCTCGCGCCTGGAGAAACTGGTCCCGCACGACTCGATTGCGATCTTCATCAACCGGAACAACGTGCTCAAGCCTGAGTACGTGCGGGGTGAGGACTTCCGCCTCCTGACTTCACTCGAAATTCCCTGGGGCGAGGGCTTGTCCGGCTGGGCTGCCGCCACCAAGGACCCGATTCTCAACGGGAATCCTTCGGTCGAGCCGTCCTACCTGAACGATCCCTCGGCGTTCAGCCTGCTTCGCTCCGCACTCGCGGTGCCGCTAATCGATGACGGCGACCAAGTGGTAGGGGTGCTGACGCTATATGGTTTGCAAAAGGACGCCTTCAGCGCCGACCACGAGCGGGTTCTGGTGCAGATCAACAACAAGCTGGCCAAGGCCATCCAGAATTCGCTGCGGTTCCAGCAGGCCGAGAGTTCGGCGACCATCGACGCACTAACTGGCCTGCCGAACGCACGCGCGCTATTTGCTCACTTGGATAACGAGTTGGCAAGGGCCAAGGGGAGTGAGTCGAGTGTCGCGGTGCTGGTTTGCGATCTGGACGGATTCAAGGCCGTCAACGACCGCTGGGGGCACTTGGAAGGCAACCGGGTCCTTCAACTCGTCGCCAAGGGATTCAAGGCTGCATTGCGCGAGCGCGACTACGTGGCACGGATGGGCGGCGACGAATTCGTGTTCGTGCTCCCCGGCGTGCATCTCGAGGACGCCGAGAAGATGATCCCGCGGCTCGAAAAGGTGGCGCGCCAAGCGGGCCGCGACGTTACGAATTCAGATGTTCTGTCTGTAAGCGTTGGATCGTCGGCTTATCTGGTGCACGGGTTGGATGCTGAAGAACTCCTGTCCGTCGCCGACAAGCGGATGTATAAGAACAAGGCCGAGAATAAGCAGAAGTACGGCACTCCCGGCCGCGGAGACCTGGCGATCACCCTCCCCCAACAGTCAGCGATGATTCACTGATCAGGGGATCCGGACGGTCATCACTCCGATGGGTTGCCGGCTTTCGTTGAAGCACATCGCAGCGATCTGATTCGCCTTAATATTGGGGACCAGGAACACCGCAGGCTGTTGTTGCGCCGGGCCACCACCACCCTGCCCCCCGCCCGGGGGCATTCCGCCCCCGCCGCCGCCCGGCTGTTGCTGCTGTGCCGGAAGCTGGCCTACGAAAGCCACACCGTCCGGGTTCGGAACGCGGACCAAGTCTTTGCTTTCGAGATCGTAGATGAGGATTTCCGTGCCAGAGGCGTTGTTCTTCGTCCCCAGGGCGGCGATCTTGCGCGTATAGAAAAAGAGGTCGATCAGAGTCATCGACTGAAAACCTTCTGGCACAGGAAAAACCGAGGTGGCGCCATTCTCGAGATCGAACAGAACCAGCCCACCGTCGCCGGCCGCGTTGCGGAATCCGGTGGCAATGATTGAGGAGATCTGGTCGGCGCGGAAGGCCTGTCCCTGCAAGGTGAACCCCCGGAGTCCGTCGGGGGCAAGCGAAAATGGAGTGGAGGACAGTGCGTCCAACACAAAGAGCGTATCGAACGGAGTATTCTGGGCTCCACCGCCACTGGCGGCGAACACGTAGTCATTAATGTCGGGCTGCCCGCCGGGTTGGGTCCTGAGGTTGGCTTGGCCCTGCTGCGGGAATGGAATCGCGCGCACAGTCCGGGCCGCTGGATCGACCAGCAGGAATCCGTTCGCCGCACACGGATTCGCAGCCGGCGCCTGCGAACTCTGGGCGCCGAACAGGACGAGTTGGCGCGTTGTCTCAAAGTTCTGGAAATTGACGGTTGGAGCACAACTAGCAGCGAACCAGCCGACGGGAAGCTCGATGATCCGGGCATCGAGATTGGGCAGGGCGACCGTCAGAAGCGCGTGCGCGTCGCCTGTCCGTACGGTGAATACGAGTTGGTTGGGCTGTGTGGCGACGATCCCGATTCCGCGGCGGGCAGCCGCAGGATTCACTGCGCCGGGTCCGGCTCCGCCGCCGACACCTCCGGGAGGAACTGGTGGAGGGGCCCTGAGGAGAGGCAGCCATCCGGCCGGGAAATCCACCGAGGACTGGGCGGCCCCCTGATTGTTCACCAGAGCTGCTTTGACCCGGGTGGGCTCGTTCAAGTCATCCGCGACGATGACGATTTGGTTGCCGCCTCCGGCGCCCGCGGCGAACAGGATCTGGTTCAGGCCATCGATCGGCTGGAGGTTGAGCAACACGCCGGCACCGCCCACACCCGGTACAGCCCCACCACCACCCACTCCGCCGCCCTGGGGCGGAGGGCCTACCTCGCCGGTATTCGAGTTGATGCTCAGCACAACCTGCGTACCGGTGACACCGCCGAAGTTGCCATCCGGGAGGGGCACCAAGTTACTGATGGCCCGGGAAGTGTCGACAATCATCGGAGCCGGCTTTCCTGGCTGAAATACCGCCACACGGTTCGACAGTCCCTCTTGGGCGGTGCCGGTGGGCGGTCCCACGAGGGCCGTGAGCGACACCTGCTCGTTGGCGATGATCACCGGGGTGACAGCGTTCTGAGCAGCCGCGATCAGACAGCCGTCGAATGCAGACGCGGCGCCCTGCGAAGTGTCCACTGTCCAGGCCGGATAGCAGCCGTCCTGGCCTCGATTCCCATGCACCACCAGAAAGCTGGGGCGTAAATCGCCAGCGCGGAGTACGCGCGCGCCCTGTGCACCGGCCGGCAACGCGGTGTAGCGGACTTCCGGAGCGCGAAGGCGGTCCAGGGTGGGGCGGTTCACCGGCGCGGTGTTGCCCGCCGTGATGGTCACCGTATCACCCGCCGAAGCCCCTTGCGGCACCACGGCCTTGACGTCGAATTCCCCGACCCTCTCACCGGACAATTGCACCGTGGCGTCGGCCAGCAAGCCTCCAATGAACACCCGGATGGCCTGGCGGGGCGTGCCGGGACCGGGCTCGCCTGAGGCGACCGCAGGATCGGTCAGGCCGAGTCCGGTGGCGGAGAACTGGACCGAGGAGCCGTCGCGGGTTCCCGCAGCTTCCCCGTATCCAGCGCCGGAGCGGGTCTTGACCGCCGGGAGCAGGGCCTGGACCCGGACGAAAGCGGGCCGGGTTCTTTGCTCGCCCCGCCGCACGACCACCTGGATGAGTCCATTCGGGGTCTCCAGCGGCACTTGGGCGAGGATCTTGTTCGGCTCAACCGAGAACAAGGGCGCGGCCCGGTTATTGATTAAGACCTCCACCTCCGGGTCGGCGAGCTTGGTCGGCAGCGGCATTGAGGATGCTTTGGCGCCTTCAGCGGGCCCGAGGTTGATCCCCTCAATCAGGAGGAGCCCTCCGGGGTTGACGCGCGAGGGCGCAGGCTCCAGCGTGACGGCATTGAGCACGCGCCGCGGGTTGACCGCCGGATTCTGCGCGTCCAAGAGGGAGATCCCTGCCGCCAGCATGCCCCCAATCAATCGTCTCATGATTCCATTAAAACCCTTAACCGGCCTCAGTGTTTCGCCCTGCGTTACCATATCAGTTCAATGCTCGGCCTGGACCACCGCGCAGCGCGCGCCACCTGGACGGTTTTCCTCATTCTGGTGCTGATCGCCGCGCTGTATGAGTTGCGCGAGACGCTGCTGGTGTTTCTGTTCGCAATCCTGTTGGCGTACCTGCTGAGCCCGGCGGTGCTGCTGGTGAACCGTTTGTCACGGAAGCGGGCTTCACAGACGCTGTCCCTGGCGGTGGTGTACCTGCTGATGCTCGGGGGAATCGGCGCAGTGCTGTTCTGGGTGGGAGCAAGGGCTGCCGAGGAAGCGGCTCAACTGGCGGCAACGCTGCCGCGCTACCTGCAGGATCCCCCGCAGATCCCAAAGATCGGACTGCCGGAATGGTTGCAGCCCTATCAAGAGCCGGTTGTCAGCTCGCTACGCCAGAAGCTGGAAGAGGAAGCCGAGATGGTGCTCCCGATGCTCGCGCGGGCGGGCAAGGGGGTGCTTTCGGCGGCGGGCAACATCATCCTTGTGATCCTGGTCCCCATTTTGAGCTTTTTCCTGCTCAACGACGCGAGGCAGATCCGGGAGACGATCGCTGCACAATTCCTTAACCCGGAACGGAGACGGCTGGTGGAGGATATTCTTGACAACCTCCATCACATGCTGACCCAGTTCATGAAGGCGATGGTGCTGCTCGGGCTGGCGACATTCGTGACTTACACCTCAGTGTTGTCGCTCCTCGGACTGCGGTATTCCGTGCTGCTTTCTGTGGTCGCCGGCGCGGTGGAGTTCATTCCCGTAGCCGGGCCCCTGAGTGCGTCGCTGATCATCATCACGGTCGCTGCGGTAACCGGAACGGCGAACGTGGTCTCGGTGATCGTGTTCCTCGCCGTGTACCGGCTGTTTCTCGACTACGTGCTGCAACCATGGATCATGGGCGAAGGACTCGAGTTGCCTCCGCTGGCGATCATCTTCGCGATCCTTGCGGGGGAGCGCCTGGGAGGGATCGCCGGGATGATTCTGGCTGTGCCGATGCTGGCGGCGCTCCGGATCGTGTACACCCACTACCGGCGGCACAGGGTGGTGGCTTGAGGCGAGCGGCCGCGCTCGCGTGGGCGGTCCCGGCGGCCCTCGCCCACATGGTCTCGATTTCGACCGGAGAAATCCGGCTGGAGGGCAACCGGGCGAGCTACGAGGTGCGGATGCCACTGTTTGAGATCGCGCACATGAAGGAGCCGGAGAAGGCGCTGCTCGGCGCAATCCGGTTCATGGCCGGTAATATCGAAGGGCGGCGTGTGGACGGATCGTGTCAGCGCGTGGAGGCGGAGAACGCGCTGATTTGCAAGTCTGTGTACGAGTTTCCGGTGGCGGTGGAAACGGTAGAGGCGGTATCGGAATTCCACCAGATCACAGTTCCGCAGCACGTTCATCTTCTTCGCGCCGTAAGAGGGGAGTTCAACGACCAGGCGGTGTTGGATCTTTCCTTCCCCAAGGCGCAACTCCGGTTCCGCCCCCCGACTGGGTTCGAGAAAGCAGTGCAACAGACCGTATCCGGCGCGGTGCGGGCCTTCAGCGGCGCGGCACAGATACTGTTTCTCGTGGCGCTGGTGATGGCGGCGCGGTCGCGGCGGGAGCTATTGATCTTAGCAGCGACGTTCCTTTCTGGTGAGGTGCTGGCATGCGTGGTGTTCCCGCTGGTGTCGTGGCAGCCGGCTCCACGGTTCGTTGAAGCGGCGGCGGCGTTGACGATCGCCTACCTGGCGGTCGAGATCTTGATGCTGCCTCAGGCAGGCCAGAGATGGCTGGTGGTCGCAGTCCTGGGGGTGTTCCACGGACTCTATTTCGCGCTGTTCATTCAGTCCAGTGGATTCGAGACTGGGTGGGTTGTGCTGGGAGTGGTGCTGTGCGAGGCGCTGTTGATCGCTGCGTTGGCGTGGGGGATGTCGAGGGTTGGGGCGGCGATGGCGCGATGGAGACCGGTCCGCTGGGGGTCGGCTGTCTTGCTCGCGGTGGGGTTGGTTTGGTTCTTCTACCGGCTTCAGGGGTGAGCCGCGCCCAGGGCATTGAGCTTGGCTCTCATGGCTTCGAGTTCGGCTCTCAAGGAATCGCGCTCCGCCGCGCCCGTCAACAGGAGGCGGCCCCGGCCGTCGCACCAGCGCATGTAGCAGCCACTGCTCCTTCTCATGGTATGGGTTGTCCACTGGATCATCCGTGTTGGTGACAAGGGTTGCCACCTGGCGCAGTTCTTCCGGGCTCAATTCGTGGGGGTCAACCGGTGCTCTGTTGGCCAGGAAGCATACGCATTCCAAGTGAATCGGTGATAGAATTCCACAGTGAAACTCCTCCCTCACGCGCTGATCCCATGGCTCGCGCTCACGGCCGTCCTTTACGGCCAAGCATTCACCGGCTCGGTCTCCGGCATCGTCACCGACACGAGCGCTGCCGTTCTTCCCGCCGCTCAAATCTCGATCACCGACCTTGACCGCAATACGACCCTTCGCACGTCCACCAACGACACGGGATTCTTCGTGATCCCATCGGTCCCGCCGGGCCGCTACCGACTCACGGCGGAAAAGACAGGTTTCCGGGTCTACGTGTTGGAACCGCTCAGCATCGCCACCCAGCAGAAGGCGTCGGTTAACGTCCGGCTCGACCTGGGCCCAGTGGCCGAACGTGTCCAGGTGACCGCCGATGCGCAACTGGTCGAGTCGACCACGTCGACCCTCGGGGCTGTCGTCGAGAACAAGCGGATCGTCGACCTGCCGCTCAACGGGCGCAACATCCTCGATCTCGCCGTGCTCATCCCCGGCGTGTTCCGTCCACGGCCGACTATCGCCGCGGGCGACAACTTCATGGGCAACCGCTTTATCGTGAACGGTGGACAGGAGGAGACCAATGAGATCACGCTCGACGGAGTCTCCGCGACACTGCCGCACAACCAGTCGAACATCATCGCCGTCAGCGCGATTCCGTCCGTCGAGGGGGTCCAGGAGTTTCGCATCCAGACCAACGCGTTCTCGGCCGAATACGGACGGAGCGGTGGAGGCGTGGTCAGCCTGGTGACGAAGTCCGGCACGAACGAGCTCCACGGGAGCCTGTTCGAGTTCCTGCGCAACAGCGTGCTGGACGCCAACAGTTGGCAGGCCAACCGCGCAGGCCTGAGACTGGCGAGCTTTAAGCGGAATCAGTTCGGGTTCAGCATCGGCGGTCCACTGGTGATCCCCAAGCTGTATAACGGCCGGAACCGGACGTTCTTCTTCCACCTGTTCGAAGGCACCCGGATCCGGGCGGGCGGAACGGCGCAGTACACCGTGGCCACGGAACTGGAGCGGCGCGGCGATTTCTCGGAGACCTACATCGCGAACGGGCAACGGAAGGCCGTGTTCGATCCCTTCACCACCCGCGCGGACCCGGCGCGTCCCGGACGGTTTCTGCGGGACGCCGTGCCAGGGAACATCCTTCCGGCATCGCGTCACGATCCGGTGGCGTTGAATGCGCAGAAGTTCGTGCCGCTTCCGAATCACGCTGGACTCCCGTTCACGCGCGCCAACAACCTGGTGGTGCAGGTCGCGCAGCCCGTGCCGGTGGACCGCGTCGAAGTGAAGATCGACCATCACTTCAACGACCGCCAACGCATGTTTGGCCGCTATAGCTTCATCGATACGCTGGTGAACTCGCCCAACTACTGGAACACCATCGCCATGCCCAACGACGGCAACCGCTATGAGCGGCTGCAGAACGCCGGGCTCGACTACACGCACACGCTGAGCCCGAGCGCGGTATTCAACGTGCGCTACGGATTCGGGCGCGCGGCCGGGACACGGCGGCCGTATGGCTGGGGCACGCAGCCCACGAGTCTCGGATTCCCTTCCTACATGGACCGTTCTGTCGACGAGCCGATCTTCCCGACCTTTTCGCCGCAGGATGTCTCCCAGATTGGCGCCAACGCCGGATCTTTCTGGCTGATGCGCAACGGCACACACACCGTGGTCATCAACCTCGCGAAGACACAAGGCCGTCACAGCCTGAAGTTCGGCTTCGACGGGCGCGTGAACTACAACAACTTCCTCCAGCTCGGGCAGCCGAGCGGAAACTTCGGCTTCACCCGCGCGGCGACGCAGGGACCCGATCCGCGCACGGCCACCGCGGCTGGAGGCGTGGGCTACGCCGGATTCCTGCTGGGGACCGGAACCAGCGGCAACTTGAGCTTCGGAATCCGGCCCGCAAACGCAAATCACTACATGGCGGGTTATGTGAACGACGACTTCCGCGTTTCCCACAAGCTGACCATCAATGCTGGATTCCGTTGGGACTTCGAAAGCGCCGTCACCGAACGCTATGACCGGATGGCGGTGATCGATCCCTACGTGCGGAATCCGCTCAGCGACCAGGTTAAGCAGGAGCTGCTCGGCGGCTACGTGTTCGCCGGCGAGAACCTGGGACGCCGCGAAGCGCGCACCACGAGTCTGCGCCAAATGAATCCGCGATTGGGATTCGCCTACCAGGCCAACGCGAAGACGGTGGTGCGCAGCGCCTATGGGATCTTCTTCGGCGTTCCGGCCTACGCCGCCAATCCGCGCTTCGTCGCGGGCGGGTTCTCCGCCAGCACGCCTTGGCTGTCCTCGCTCGATGGGATCACCCCGAATCATCAACTGCGCGACCCGTTCCCGAACGGATTCAACGTTCCGCGTAGGACCAGCGACGGACTGCTCAGCCAGATCGGCGAGGCACTCAGCGGACCCTGGCCCGACGCACTGCGGCCCATCTACAACCAGCAGTGGAACTTCACCATCCAGCGCAGCCTGCCCGGCGACATGATGGCCGAGGTTGCTTACGCCGGCAACAAGGGCACCAACCTCGCTCTGAGCAATGCCATGAGCCAGCTCCGGCCAGAGACGCTCTTGCTGGGTGATCAACTGCTGCAGCAGGTCCCGAATCCCTTCTTCGGATTTATCAATGTCGGCGTGTTGGCGCAGCCTGCTATTCAGCGCGGATTCCTGCTGCGTCCGTATCCACATTTCGGCAGCGTGTCGATGAACGTAGCCGGATGGGGATCCTCGAACTACCACGCGCTGCAGGCGCGGCTTCAGAAGCGGTACTCGCGCGGATTGAACATGACGCTGTCCTACACCTGGTCGAAAACCATCGACGACGCGGTGGACGGCAACTGGGCGGGCGGCGCCAACAACCAGCGCGACGCCTTCTGCCGCCACTGCGACCGTGCGTTGTCCTCCTACGATCAGCCGCACCGTTTCGTCGCCAGCGTCAATTACGAGCTGCCCGTGGGACGCGGGAAAGCTCTCGGATCCGGGTGGAGCAAGTGGCAGGATGCCGCGTTCGGACAATGGCAGGTGAACGGAATCCTGACTCTGTCGTCGGGTTTGCCGCTGGTGTTCGGGGTGCCACAGAATACGAGCTTCTCGTATGGCGGCGGACAGCGGCCCGACGTCACCGGAGTGAACGCCGAACTCGGCGCGGCCAAGACAATCGACCGCTGGTTCGACACCCAGCAGTTCGCTCAGGCACGCGACTTCACCTTCGGCACGCTGGGCCGGACCCATCCGAATCTGCGCAGCGATGGATTCGAGCACCTGGATTTCTCCGTGTTCAAGATGTTCCGGATCCGCGAGCGGGCCCGCGTCGAGCTGCGCGGCGAGGCGTTCAACGTGATGAACCATCCGCTGATGGGACAGCCCGGGACAACGGTGAACACGCCCTTGTTCGGCGTCATCACGGCGCAGGAGAATCCGCCGCGGCAGATTCAGGCCGGCGTGAAGGTCGTGTTCTAATATCGCTCATGGATCGCCGATCGTTCCTTTGCACCGCGGCTTCGGCCTGTTTCGCCGCCGATGAGCCGGGATTGAAAATCACCTCGGTCCGCCTGGTGAAGACGAGACCGAGGAATCCGCTGCCCACCTACACTCCGGATCCCGGATCCTACTGGGTGAATCGTGAGGCGGCGCGTCCGATCACGATCTATCCCGAGTACACGGGACGGCGCGGGCCAGGGTCGAAGTGGATGCCCGACCCCGCGGGCCCGATGGGCGGATTCACGGTCGAGATCGCCACCAACAAGGGCGTCAAGGGCTATGGCAATGGCGGCAACGGCGGCGGACCGGTGATCGAAGGACATCTCGCCAAGCTGCTGATGGGGGAGAACCCGCTCAACATCGAGCGGCTGTGGGACGTGATATGGCGGGCCACTCTGTTCTATGGCCGCGCCGGGACCGCACTGCACGCGATGAGCGGGATCGATCTCGCGCTTTGGGATTTGGCGGGTAAGGTTCGCGGCGTCCCGGTGTATGAGCTACTCGGCGGAAGGACTTGGGAGCGCGTCCCCGCCTACGCCACCGGCAACGACGTCGAGCAGAGCGTCAAGTTCGGGTACAAGAAGATCAAACTCGCTCTGCCGCATGGCCCCGGGGCGGGCAAGGAAGGACTCAAGAAAAACGTCGAGCTGGTCAGGCGGAGCCGGGAGATCCTGGGTCCCGACGGATACCTGATGATCGACTGCTGGATGGCGCTGACTGAAGCCTACACTGTTGAGCTTGCGGAAGCGGTGGCGCCTTACAACGTGTATTGGCTCGAAGAGGTCCTGCAGCCCGACGACTACGAGGGCATGGGCCGGCTCAACGCGCGGATCGGCTCGACGTTCCTCGCAACCGGAGAGCACGAGTACACGCGCTGGGGATTTCAGCGGCTGCTGCGCTACAAGGCAGCGGACATCTGGCAACCGGAGATCCTATGGTGTGGCGGAATGACCGAGATGCGGCACATCGGATCGCTGGCACTCGCCAACGGGATTCCGCTGTACCCGCACGCGGGCGGTTTTCCGGAGACGATCCACTACCTGGCTTCCTATCCAGCGCTGACGTGGGCCGAGACGACACTGCCGCCGCCCGGCGGTCCGGACCGTGTGTACAAGATGTTCGAAGAACAGCGGGGCGTCACGCGTGGACCCGAAGGAGTCTACTTCCAGCCGCCGAACAGGCCCGGGTTTGGATTGGACATCGAAGCCGCGTGAAGTGCGTTAGCGGCTATTGGGTCTGTTCCCGCCCGGGCTCCGATCCGAAGGCCGCCAGGTGCGTCCAGTCGATCCCGGTGCGGCCGCCGGTGATCGTTGTCTGGCCGTGCGTGAGCCAGGCGTGCGCCTGAAACTTGTCCTTGAGGGCCACCCCGAGATGCAGGGTGGTCCGGATCCCGCGCCGCCGCAGCATCCACTTGGCGGCGACGGCGGACTCCAGGCACATCGCCCGCCAGGGAACAAGATTCGCCACGATGTCGACCGCCCGTCCGACGCGGCGCAGAACCTCAGGATCCGGCTCTCGATCCTGGGCGCCGGAGTCGAGATAGGCCGAGTACGTTTTGAACTTCAGCGCAACCACGGCGATGCGCGATACCGCCAGCGCCACCATCGCTTCGGCGGCGAGCGCGAAATCGGTCAGGCTGCGGCGGCGAAGCCAGATCCAACGGCGCTTCCAACGGTTCATTGCTTCTATTATCTCGCCTCGTAGACGGCGCTGTTCGGCATGAAGGCGAACCAGCCAAACCAGAAGGCGAGGTGTCCCGGAAGCCGCACGAGCTTTTCGCCGCCTGGTCCAATCAGGTGGGGCTCGGTGATCTGCCACTCGCGTCCGGCCTCGTCCTTCAGAACGGCGCCGTCCATACGGAAAGTGTGTGATCCGCGCTCGTAGGCGCGCACCTCGGCGATCAGGCCCCGCTGCGCCACATGATTGCGGAACTCGGGAGTGAACTGGCCCTTGCCCGCTTTCGTTCCCATGGGTTCGTCGGGGGTGCGCTCCTGGAGGATCGTCAAGCGCGCCTCGACCGGAACCGCAAGCATCATTTCGACCGTCAATTGCTTCACCCGCTCAGGCTTCTTTTTGATCAGCGCGCGCAGATCATCGAGAGCAAGGCCGTTCGCGTACTTCTTTCCGGTGTCGGCAGCCCAGTCCGGCGGGAGTTCAACCTGCCCCACGGCGTCCTTGTGGATCACCAGCACGGTCCGCGCACCCAGCTCGTCGTTTGCCACGCCGCCGGCCTTGTTCAACTCGTCGAGCGGATACGCCTTGGGTGCGCCGTCCACGCGCAACGCATACACCCGCGCCTTCTTCGGCAGCCGTGCGCTCTGCTTCCACACCGGGAACATCGTTCCAGCCGACCCGAAATAGCGGCCGTAGGTTGCGCCCACCTCGTACTGCCGCTTGTGTCCGGTGTTGATGTCGAGTACCTTCGTGTCCGGGTGGCGTGCCCTCCACTCCTGCCAGGATGTCAGCACCAGGGGCAGCACCGGCAGCTTGATCTTCGACGCAACCAGTTTGCCGAATACCGGCTCGCCCGTGAATTGGTTCCAAAGCGAAAGGGAATTCGCGTCGAACATCAGCTTGTTCGAACGCGCCAGCAGCCCCGAGGATCCGAAGCCGAGCCGCGATCCGTCAGATAGGGTCGTGCCATAGAGGATCCCTGCGCCGCAGAGCGTGCAGTAGGCGAGCGCCACGGACTGCCCGCCGACAATGTCGTTGGCCATTTCGTGCCAGTCGAGGATGCGCAGTGGATACGCCCGATGGTCGCCATTGACGCTGACGCCGAATACGGGCTCGGTGGGAATCAAGTAGGACGCCTCGCCCGCCGGGATCATCTTGGGATCGATCAACGCGGGAATCCCGTTCACCTGCACGCCGCCCCACTGGACTTCGGCCACGCGCATGGCGGCCGGGATCCCTTCAAACAGCAACTCGCGGTAGCGCGGGTCCACCATGCGCGCCAGCAGCTCGCCTTTCCAGGCCGCGTATCCTGGCAGCTCCTGCATGGATTCCTGCGCGCCGACCCACAGCGACGCGGCTTCAATCGCGCGGTCTACCGGGATCTTGGTCCGGGTGACGGCTTCGAGCGTCTGAGTGACGCCGAGGAACGAGTCCCGATCCTTGATGAAGGGAAGCAGATCGGCGAGCGGCGCGGCCCAGCGAGTGTCCTTGGTCTGGCGGATCTTGCGCAGCGCAGGATCGAGCGAGGGCAGGTCGAATCCTTGCGGTCCGGGCAACAAGGCATTAAGCGATTGCCCACCAGCAAGCGCGGTCCAAAGCAGCGCGGCGCTAAGGAGTCTTCTGGTCATGGCGCGGCTGCGACAGGTGCCGGTAGAATCCCAGATCCTCGCGGGTCAGGTTCTTGGTGATGAACAGAATCTGGCCCGTATGCTGCGCAAAGTGCTGCACGCTGTGAAACACGGCTTCGAGAACCGGGACGTCATACCCCTGAATCCGCGCGCGGCGCGCGAGCATTTCCGCGTTGCCGCTGCGCAGAACGTCCTGCGCGATGGCGATGGTTTCGTTGAGGCGCGCGATCAGCGTCCCGCGGTCCATTTCGCCTCGGGCGGCGAACTCCGAGTCGCGGTCACGCACATTGGGCAACTGTCCAGCGCCGTGTCCAATCCATTGGCGGACGTTGCCGCATAGATGCAGCACCAGGTTCCCCACCGCGTTCTCGTGATCGCCCGCGCGGAACCAGATCTGTTCATGGCTGAGCTTCTCCAGGCACGTCACGATCCGGCCCGACAACTGCTCCAGTGTCCGTGCGGCGGTGTCGAGATAGACCCGGTCGAGTTCCATCACGTTTTCACCGGACGGTGCTTTTCCATCGCTTCGCGCGCGCGCAGGGCCACCAGGTGTCCACGGTAGATCTGCTTCCAGTCGATGGGCGCGGGCTTGCCCTCATAGATGTGGGCCAAGAACTCGGTGAACACGCTCATCGCGGGCGGCAGGTCCTTGATGACGGTGCGCTCCCTTGTATCGCTGACAACGGTGACGCCTGTAGCTTCCATGTACTCGGCGACGCCCTTGGTCCCGGCCAGGCGCAGCCGGTCATCACCGTGGGTGCGGGCAGTCTTGGGACGAAGATAGTCCATTCTCAATAATGCGACCCCGCCGTTGTCGAGCCGGAACGTGGTCGCCGTAATGTTCTCGGTGTCGCCTGTCTCCGGCCACCCAATATGGTTCTGATAGCCGAACGCTTCGGTGAAATCGCGCCCTGAGATGGCCAGCATCAGGTCGATCATGTGGATGCCGATCCAGGCCATGGTCCCGCCGTAGGTCTGGCGCTTGTAGAACCAGGGCGCGCGCGAGGATACCTTGTACGACTTCTGCGCGTCCATCTGCAGGATCTCGCCGATCTCGCCCGACTCGACAATCTGCTTAAGCGCGAGATACGGCGGCGAGAAGCGCATCGGCAGGATGGAGGTGAACTTCGCCTTGCTCTTTTGCACGGCATCACGCACCCGATTGAGATCCGGTTCCTCGGTTGCGACCGGCTTCTCCGCGATCAAGTGAATGCCCCGGCCCAGACACTCGATAATCGCTTCGGCATGCAGCGAGTTGGCATTACACACACCCACGATGTCGAGCTTCTCGCGGTCCACCATCTGCCGCCAGTCGGCGTACTGAGCCGCCCTGGCAGCAACCGCCGAGCGGGCATATCGCGCGACTGTGCCGGGGTCCGGGTCACTGATCGCCACTAGCTCGACGCCGGGCATCCTGGGAATCGGACCCGAAACTTCGCCCGGATGGCCATCGAGTCCAGCCAGTCCCACGCGGATCGTGCGGCGCTCCTGCGCCTGCACCCCGAGCGGGATGGAAGCAAGCAGTGCGCGCCGCGTGCGGTTCAATGTCTACAACACCTCGCCCGACCAATTCTCGAGAACCGATTTTACCTTTTGGCAGAACTGGTCCGCCATGGCGCCATCGATCAGGCGATGGTCGAACGTCAACGCCAGGTAGGCGATCGAACGGATTGCGATCGCGTCGCCCTCCACCACCACCGGAGTCTTTTCGACCGCACCCACACCGAGGATCGCAACTTGCGGCTGGTTGATCACCGGCGTCGCAAAGATCGAGCCGAAGCTGCCGAAGTTGGTGATCGAGAACGTGCCACCTGAGACTTCATCGGGCTTCAACTGCTTGCCGCGGGCGCGACCGGCCAAGTCCGCGATGGACCGCTGGAGCCCGACCACGTTCATCTCGTCGGCGCGGCGGATCACCGGGACGATGAGTCCATTACCGCCATCCAGCGCGACAGCGATTCCGAGATTCACCTCGTTGTGGTAGATGACGTTGTCGCCGTCGATTGAAGCGTTGACCACCGGGTAGGCCCGCAGTGCCTCGGCGGCGGCCCGCGCAACAAACGGCAGGAACGTGAGTCCGAATCCGTACCGGGCCTGGAATTCGGCTTTCGATTTCTCGCGGAGCTTGGCCACCTTGGTCATGTCGGCCTTGTGGACGGTCGTGACATGGGCGGAGGTGCGCTTGGAGAAGATCATGTGCTCGGCGATCTTTTTCCGCATGGTCGACATGGGCTCGACGCGGGCCCTGGCGGGCTCGACACGTGGAAGTGGAGGCGGAGCGGAGACCGCGGCGGGCGGAGGCGGAGCAGCGGCGGGAGCTGGTACGGTCCGCGTGGCAAGATGCGCCTCAACATCCTGCTTGGTGATGCGGCCGCCAGCGCCGGTCCCGGTGATCTTCGCCAGGTCGATCCCATGCTCGCGCGCCATCCGGCGGACGAGCGGCGACAGAGGTCCGGGGTCCTCCTGAGCCGGCGGAGCCGGTGGGCCCGGCGGCGGAGGCTGAACCGGTGTGGCGATCGGCGCGGGCTGCGGAGGCGGGGGTGGCGGTGGAGGCGGAGGCGGAGCAGCAGCCTTTGCCGGAGCGGGCGCTGGCGCGGCGGCACCGGCAGAATCGCCAATGCGGCCAACGATCGTGTTGATCCCAACCGTGGTACCTTCGGCCACGAGGATCTCAGCGAGGACGCCCGCGGAAGGCGCGGGAATCTCGGAATCCACCTTGTCGGTCGAGATCTCAAACAGCGGCTCGTCGCGCTCCACGCGGTCACCCACTTTCTTCAGCCACTTGGTCAGTGTGCCTTCGACAATGCTTTCGCCCATTTGGGGCATTACGACGTCAGTCATCTGGTCTCCAGGCTCGAGCGGTCACACTCGAGGATTTCATAATCGAACACGCGCGCGAAGGCGTCCTTCAGCGCTTGAATCACTTGTTCCCGTCCGGCGGCCGAGCCGAGGTCACGCAGCGATGTCACCGGACGGGAGAGTCCGCAGGGAACAATGTAGCGGAAATAGCTCAGATCGGTGTCGACATTCAGGGCGAAGCCGTGGCTGGTTACCCAGCGGCTCAGGTGGACACCGATCGCCGCCACTTTGGATCCGCGCACCCACACGCCGGTCATTCCGGCAATCCGCTCACCGGCGAATCCGAACCGCGCGATCGCATCGATCAACGCCTGCTCGAGACCGCGAACGTAGGCGCCCACGTCGCGCTTCCATTCTTTGAGATCGAGGATTGGATATCCGACCACCTGGCCGGGACCATGATAGGTTACGTCCCCGCCGCGGTCGGCCGGCTCGACAGCCACACCCATCCGTTCCAGCACTTCGGGCGCGGCCAGCACGTTGGATTCACACGCGTTGCGGCCAAGGGTGATCACGTGCGGATGCTCGACGATCAGAAGCTGATCCGGGATGAGTCCCTGCTTCCGCTGGTCCACCAGCGAACGCTGCACGGCAAACGCGTCGCGCCAGGGCATCCAGCCCAGGTCCCGGAGCTCACACTTACGCATTAATCGCTTGTCCGTAAACGGCGTTGAACGCCTCGCCCACCGCCTCGTACAACGTGGGATGAGCATGGATCGTCGAGATCAGCGTGTCCACGGTGGCCTCGGCTTCCATCGCCGCCACGCATTCGGCGATCAGCTCGTACGCATGCGGACCAATGATGTGCGCGCCGAGAATCTCGCCGTACTTCTCGTCGCACACGATCTTGACGAATCCCTCGTGGTGGCCGAGGATCGACGCCTTCGAATTGCCGGTGAACGGGAACTTGCCCACCTTCACCTTGTATCCGGCGGCGCGCGCCTGCGCTTCCGTCATTCCCACGCTGCCGATACCGGGCTCGGTGTAGGTCGCGCCGGGGATCCGGTTCTTGTGCAGGGGACGCCCTGGCTTTCCGGCGATGTGCGCCACCGCGGCCATGCCTTCCATGGTCGCAACGTGCGCCAGTTGCGGAGTTCCGGCGACAACGTCGCCGATGGCGTAGACGCCCGGCTCGGCGGTCTCCTGCCAGGCGTCCACCTTGATGAACCCGCGGTCCGTCTCAACGCGTGTGTTTTCGAGTCCGATCTTGTCGGTGTTCGGCTTGCGGCCCACGGCGACCAGCAGCTTTTCGGCTTCGATCGTCTCTTGCTTGCCGTTGGCCAGCGTCACCGACAGACGGACGCCACCGGCAGTCTGCTCAATCTTTTCCGCCTTGGCGCCCGTCTCGCAACGGATGCCCTGCTTCTTGAAGCAGCGCTCGAGTTCCTTCGAGACTTCCTCGTCTTCCACCGGCACCAGCCGCGGCAGCATTTCGAGGATCGTGCACTGCGACCCGAACCGCTGGTAGATCGATGCGAACTCAACACCCACCGCGCCCGCACCGATAATGGCGAGCGTCTTCGGGACCTGCTGCATATCCAGGATCTCGACATTGGTCAGGATCACCGGACCTGGCTGAAGCCCCGGCAGCATCCGGGCCTCGGAGCCCGTGGCGACGATGATGTTGCGCGCCTCGATGATCCGGCCGTTCACGTCCACCCGGCCGCCGCCCTTGAGCACGCCAAAGCCCGGGATGACGTCGACCTTGTGCTTCTTCATTAGGTACTCGATCCCTTTGGCGTGCTTGCCAACGATCTTGTTCTTGCGGTCGAGCGCCAAGGGCAGGTCGAGGCGGGCGTTATCGCAGTGGATCCCCTGGTCCTGGGGCTTTTTGAAGTACTCCCAGACTTCCGCGGTCTGGAGCATCGCCTTGGTAGGGATGCATCCGACATGCAAACAGGTTCCGCCCAGCTTCGGGTCTTTCTCGATCAGTGCAGCCTTCAGTCCATACTGCCCGGCCCGGATTGCGGCGGAATAGCCGCCTGGTCCGCTGCCGATCACGACAACGTCGTATGCCATTCCACACCAGTGTAGCAGTCCGGGTTGGGGTGGACCGCGGAATGGAGCTGATCAGTAATTCAGCAGCCAGCGAGCCTTTTCGAGCAGCTTCGCCGAGTTCGGCAGGAACGCCTCTTCGAGCGTCAGACTATAGGGCACCGGCGTGTCCGGCGCAGCGAGCCGCACCACCGGACCATCCAGGTACTCGAACGCCTTCTCCGAAATCCGGGCACTGATCTCACCGCCGACTCCGCCGGTCAGCGTCGCCTCGTGCAGGACGATCGCCTTTGACGTCTTCCGCACGCTCGCAAGCACCGTCTCCTCATCGATCGGCAGCAGCGTCCGCAGGTCGACGATCTCCATGGACACGCCTTCCTTGGACAGCTCGTCAGCCGCATCGTTGGCGGCGTGGACCATCGCGCCGTAGGTGATCACCGAAAGGTCCGATCCCTCCCGGAACACCTTCGCTTTTCCCAGCGGGACCGTGTAATCGCCGGCGGGCACCTCGTCCTTGATGCGGCGGTACAGCCCTTTGTGCTCGAAGAAGATCACCGGGTCGTTGTCGCGGATCGCCGACTTGATGAGCCCTTTCGCATCGTAGGCGGTCGAAGGGGCCGCGACTTTCAACCCCGGCGTGTGTACGAACCACGCTTCGGGATTCTGCGAATGGAACGGCCCGCCGTGAATCCCGCCCCCGCTCGGAGCGCGCACCACGATCGGCGCGGGTGCACCCCAACGGTAACGGCACTTGGCCGCGAAATTCACGATTTGGTCGAATCCGCAGGTGATGAAATCGGCGAACTGCATCTCGGCCACGGGACGCATGCCCATGTAGCTCGCCCCGATCGCGGCGCCGACGATCGCGCTCTCAGAGATTGGAGTGTCGACGACGCGCTCGGGTCCGAACCGGTCGAGCAACCCCGCCGTCACTTTGAAGGCGCCGCCGTAGACGCCGATGTCTTCGCCGAGCAGGAACACGCTCGGATCCCTCTCCATCTCTTCCCAGAGTCCCTGGCGGATGGCTTCGAGATAGGTCAACTGCATTTACTGCCGGTCCTCGTACACGCCCTCAAGCACGGTGGCGGGATCTGGAAACGGGCTCGCCTCGGCCCACGCGATCGCCTCATCCACATCCTGACGCACGGCCTGGTACAGCGCATCGATCTCCGGGCGCGACGCGTAACCGTAGTCGAGCATGCGTTGTTCGATGCGCCGGATCGGATCCTTGGCCGCCCACTCCTCGAACAATTCACGGGGCACATAATCGGCTGCGTCGTGCGCGGAATGCCCGGTCATGCGGAAGGTCTTGCACTCGATCAGGTACGGACCCAGGCCCTCCCGGCAATGCGCAGCCGCGCGGACCGTGGCCTCGTACACTTCGAGGCAATTGTTGCCATCCACGATCTCGGACGGGATCCCGTACCCAGGCGCGCGATCCGCAACGTTGGCGCATACCATCTGCTTGTCCAGCGGCGTCGAATAGGCGTACTGGTTGTTGTTGCAGATGAACACCACCGGAGCGCGCTGCACGGCGGCAAGGTTGATGCCCTCGTGCCAGTCGCCCCGGCTGGTGGCGCCGTCGCCGAAATAGTTGAACACGATGTTGCGCGACCGTTGGAACTTGAGCGCCATCGCGGCGCCCGTGGCCACCGGAACCGACGCCGCCATCGCACTGATGATCGCGACGATGCGGCGGTTCAGATCGCCCATGTGCATGTTGCCGTCGCGCCCGCGTGTCAGACCGTCAACGCGGCCCATGTACTGCGCGAAGATCTGGCGCGGGTGGATCCCGCGGATGAAATACAGCCCCATGTCGCGGTGGCAAGGGAAGAGCATGTCGTCCGGCTCGGCCACCAGGCCGGAGCCAACGCAAATCGCCTCCTGTCCGCGCCCCACATAAACGCCGCCCACGATCTTTCCTTGCCGGTACAACCGGCGCTCAATCCGTTCCTCAACTTCCCTCTGAAGGAACATGAAATGAAGCATCTTGCGGCAAAGGCCAGCTTCTTCGATCTCTCTTGGCGAGAACAGGACAGGGTTCGGTGCGGTTGCGGTCATTCAGGCCTCCGGGATGTTCGCCTGTTTGGGTCCAAACGCTCTAGTATACGGCATGGGGGACACTTGAAGGCAATGCCGGGCGCCGGTTATCATGTCTGTTCTGGAGGCTTACGATGCACACGCGCGCGCGCGCCGTGACCACCGGCGCGCTACTCTTATTCGGATTCGGTTTAGAGGCTGCCCAAACCGCCGCGCCCTTGTTCCCTGACCCGGCTCTCGAGGCCGCGGTCCGGTGGTACGTTTTCGCCAAACGCGACAACAAAGAGCCGATCACCGAGGACGACGTGAAGAACCTGTCCACGGTTCAGGCCAACGGCAAAGGGATCAAGAGCCTGGCCGGGCTCGAAAAATGCAAGAGTCTGATGCTGCTGGAGGTTGGCAGCAACCAGATTTCGGACTTGGCTCCGCTCAAGGACCTCTCCCTAATCCAGAGCCTGACCCTGGCGAACAACCAGATCACCGATATCGCGCCGCTGGCCGGACTGGTCCGGCTGCAGTACCTGAATCTGACCGGCAACCAGGTGGCCGACATCGGACCACTGGCCAAACTCGACGCGATGAACTCGCTCTACCTGTCGAACAACAAGATCTCCGACATCGGTCCGGTGAGCGGGCTGAAGAAGCTGTGGTCGTTGTACGTGGACGGCAATCAGGTGGCCGATCTGAAGCCGGTCTCTTCCCTGCCCGGACTCTCCTCGCTCGACGCTCGCGGCAACAAGATTCGCGATCTCACGCCACTCGCCGGTCTCACCCGCTTGTGGCACGCCTACCTGGACCGGAATGCGATCCGCGATCTGGCTCCGTTCATCGAACTCGGGAAAAAGGAGGGCAACACGCCCCGGTTCATCACGCTGGCCGGAAATCCGCTGTCGGCGGCGGCCAAGACCACCCAGATTGCGGAACTCAAGAAGATGTGGTTCAATGTCTCGCTAGAGCCGACCAAATGAACCAGAACCAGAGCCTGAGCCGCCGGGCCGTGCTTGCAGCCGGAGCGATCCCGCTGGCCGCCCAGCCGGCGCTCACGGGACTGATCGGCGTGACTACCGGGTCCTTCATGCCGCACCTGAAGAGCGGTGATCTGGTGCTGCTGGACCTGCCCCGGATCATGCGCGATGAGTTGGGGCTGAAGGTCCTTGACTTGATGACGGCGACTCTTGCATCGCTCGACCGCCCCTACTGCGAACGGTTGCGGAATGAAGCTATTAAAGCCGGGATCCTCATCACGAACTTGAAGATGAACCAGCCCGGCCTCGACCTTTCGAGCGCCGATCCGACGGTACGCGCACAAGCCATCAAGGTCTACAAGGAGACGATCGATCTGGCGGCGGTGCTCGGTTGCCGCTGGGTCCGGCCGCTTCCGGGTCCCAAGCGCCCGGACTTGAAACTGGTGGCCACCAGCTACCACGAGTTGATGGACTACGCCGCGCCGAAAAAGATCGCGTTGCTGGTGGAGAACTATGGCTGGATGATGGATGATCCGGATGCGCTACCGTCGGTGATCCGCGCGGTGGGACGCGGGCTCAAGGCGCAGCCGGACACCGGCAACTTCTCCGATGCAGCGCGCTATGCCGGGCTGGAGAAGGCCTTCCCGCATGCGGTATCCTGCGACTTCAAGGCGTTCCAGTTCGGGCCCGGCAACTCCCATCCCAAGTACGATTTGAAACGGTGCTTCGATGTCGCGTGGAAGGCCGGATTCCGCGGGCCCTGGTGCTTTGAGCACTTCAACGAGAAGTACAAGCCGCTGCTCGCGGGGATGGCGGCGCTGCGGGACATGATCCGGATGTGGACCGCGGAGGCCAGGAAAGCTCGGTAGTGGATGAGTTTCGCGAGCGCGGGAAGCATCGGCGGTCAGTACTCGGCCGACATTACGGCGCCGAGCGTCACCACTCCGTCCCACAGATTCTGCAGGCGGATGTTCTCGTCGTGGGAATGTTGCTTATTGTCGTGATTGGCAATGGGAACGATGATGACGGGAATCCCGAGGACATCCTCGAACGGCGCGATGGGCAGCGTGCCGCCGCCCGTGGGTTGACGGATCACCGGTCCTCGCGCCTTCTCGATCGCCCGGACCACGGTCGCCGCCAGCGGCAGGTCCATCGGCACACGCACGGCCCGGACCCCATTGCGCGTGCGGCTGACCCGGGCGACGCGTGGATGCGCACGCCGTTCGGCCGCGGTGGGTTCACGCTCCACGACGAAGTATCCGCGCTTGCGGATATGCTCGATGCACTGGCCGACCGTCTCTTGCGGATCCATCCCTTTGACCAAACGGATTCCGATGTTGGCGACAGCCCGGGAGGGAATCACGTTGCGTGCCTCGTTGCCGGTGGACGAACTCGTGATGCCCTGGATATTGAGCGCCGGAATCGCGATCAGTTCGTTGAGCCGCTTGCCCGGAACCTCGACTCCGCCCAATAGCAGCTCCTGCTTCAATTCCTCTTCCACTTCCGGAATCTCATGGACCGCGCGGAGCTCCGCCTCATTCAGCGGAACGGCGCTGTCATAGAATCCAGCGACCCGCACCCGGCCGTCCTCGTCCTTCATCGACGCGAGCAAGTGCGCCAACATGAGCGCCGGATTGGGCGACCAGTTCCCATAGTGTCCGCTGTGCAGCTCGCGCTCCGGTCCGTAGACGGTCAGCTCGAACCCCGCCGTGCCGCGAACACCGAACGAGACCAGTTGCCGGCGGCTCTGATGGACGGGACCATCGCAGAAGATCATCGCGTCGGCCCGCAAGCGGTCCTTGTATTTCTCAAGAATTTCGCGCGCGTGCGGCGAACCCGCCTCTTCCTCTCCATGGAAGAAAAACTTCAGATTCGCGCGAGGCTTGACGCCCGAGTCGATCGCGGCGAGAAACGCCACCACCGGAGCCTTGTCGTCGCTCGCCGAACGGGACTGCAGCCGCCATTCCGGATCGAGTTGCGAGGCGCTGGTTGGCCACGGAATCTTCTGTCCGGCGCGGTTGAGCAGGACCGGCTCGAACGGTCCGCCGTTCGTCCATTGGTTGGGAACGACGGGCTGGCCGTCGTAGTGGGCGTACAAGATAATGGTGCGCTGGGCGCCGGGTACGCGCCATTCTCCGAACAGTGCGGGTGGAGCGCCGGGCACCTCAAGGCGCGTCAGCGTGATGCCGCGCTTGGCGTACATCTGCTCGATGAAACCAGCGTTGCGGCGCATGTCCCCGATGTTGCGGGCGACATTGGGGATCCTCAGGAGCTCGGCGAACTCGTTGAGCATCGCCAGGCGGTCCGGCTGGGCGGGCATGGGAAGCACCGCCAACAGGGCCGCGGTGAGGAGCTTCATTGGTAGAGGATAACAGGAGCGTCACAATGGTGTGGTAGACTCCCTCCCATGGCTCAAGTGACCGTCATTTACAACACTCCCGCGGACGAGGCTGCCTTTGACAAGTACTACCATGAGACCCACGTCCCCCTGGCAAAGAGACTTCCCAATTTGCGCGGATACACCGTCAGTACAGGGCCCATTCAGGCGCTCTCCGGCCCAGCCCCACATCTGGTGGCGATCCTTCAGTTTGACTCGATGAGCGACATTGCCTCGGCGCTCGCTTCTCCGGAAGGCCAGGCGGCTGCGGCGGACGTTGCGAACTTCGCAACAGGAGGAGTGACGATCCTCCTCCACGACGTCAAGAGCGTTTGACCGTCAGGAGTTCCGCGAACTCGTTGAGAATCCCCGGAGTTTCTATTTCTTGGCCAGCTCACGAAGCAGCGCCTCACACGACGCGTCGTCGCACGGCGTCATGCGGGCTTTGCCGTCGGTGATCACGCTACGGACCAACGGGGCCGACAGGATCCTGTCGCCGACAACAACCGCAAGGGTACGGTTGAGCTGCGACTTCGTGAGTTCCTCGAGGCGCTTGGCCGCCTCCGGTGCCAACTGGACGGTAAGCGAGCTGCCACCCGGCCCTCGATGGACCTGCGGCGTACCAACAATTGCGATCGGCGCGAAGTTCGCTGCGTCGAGCACAAGGTCCTTGCCTTCGTGCTGCCGTACGGCGGGGTTCTTCGCAGCCGCACTGCTCTGCTCAACGGCGTAGACGCCATTCACCAACCGCCCGCTTTGGGCCAGCAACGCGCCACTCAATAGCGCTGTAATCAATGCCACTTTCTTCATGAGATTGAACTCCTAAGGACACTTCGACTGTGGATGGGCGGCGCTCGCGGATCTGCCGTGAGCGCGAATCTTTGGCGTTGTGCTGGATCAGGAGTGGGCCGGTGGAGGCCGGTGCAAGAGCGGAGGGAACGTGCGGGGCGCGGGGGCCGGAATCGCGCGCGCAACCCTTCCGGACCCTCCCTTTCGCAGCACGTACGCTCGCGGCTGAACTGCTTCCGCATCGGGAGTCGGGCCGGTACCCGGGACGGGCTTGGACTGGTCCTCGGTCTTAAATGCGGGCTGGCACGGGACGGAGATCGTGACACAATCATCCGGGAACGTGGCCGGCTGAGGATGCGCGGCCAGCACACCGAACATGGCGGCGGCTAGCCAGGCGGCAACCGGGCTCGCACAGTTGCGAAGCATGATCCCATGGTACACCTGAACCCGTATCGCACAGGCTTGTGTGCCGACCGCGAAGATTACCATCACGCTGACCCACCAGCAAATCGAGGAGATTCGCCGACGCGTCGACGCTCACGAATCGGCGAGCATCTCCGGCTTCATTCAACTGGCGGTTCAACGGGTTCTCCAGAATTCAGCCGAGTTCAGCGCAATGATTGACCAGGCACTGATGGAAACGGGCGGGCCATTGACGGCGAAGGAGCGAGCCTGGGCGAAGAAGATGCTTTCTCCGCAGAAGCGGAAGGCGAGGAAAGCCACACCAGGGAAGGCCGCTTGACGGGTATTACGTTCGATGCCGGCGGCCTCATCGCGCTGGAGCGAAACGACCGCTGGGTCCTCTCCCTGGTTAGGATCAATACTGTTCACTTAAGAACATTTTTGTGATATCCTGTTTTAGGGCGATTGCCTCCACAAGGAGGCGATCGCATGACAATCACAGCCGTCGAGTCTT
>Ga0194132_10003151_pt1 | contig 29814 bp, 31 predicted proteins | sample TA2KigOf80mmetaG_FD_148612 | JGI IMG/M metagenome (GOLD analysis project Ga0194132, IMG submission 148612) | Freshwater microbial communities from Lake Tanganyika, Tanzania - TA2015054 Kigoma Offshore 80m | ecosystem: Environmental > Aquatic > Freshwater > Lake | place: Tanzania: Lake...
CACAACGCCTCGGCGCTGGAAGAATGAGGCAAGCGAACCGGCTTGTTGTACGCGCCGTCCTGCGGATCGTCGCACCAGCCGTCGTCGCGGCGGATTGGCGCGATCTGCAGGCCCGACGACAGCGCGCCAATTCGGTCGGCCCGATACAGCGCGCGGCGCAAGGAAAACTGCCCGACCGGAGTCTTGCCGTCGCCTTCGCGTTTGTCGGCGGACACGCCGTGCCGGCCAAGCCGGCAAGGGACGATGCGATAGGCGAACGCCAGCCAACCGCGGTCGGGATGCTTCGGGTCGGGGCGGACTTCAATCGTGCTCATGGTCTGAGCATACCGGTCGCGCGGTCAGATCAAAGGCCTTCGCCCGAGGTCTTACTGTCGCGCTTCAACGCCTGATATTTGGCAAGGCTCGTGGTCATGGCGTCGTTGAACCATGTCGGCACCGTGCCATCGCCGGCGCCGTCGGCCGCGCGGCGGGCATATTCGTATTGTTCGGATGCCGCGGGCGGGCGCTCGTAGGTTTTCTTTGCGGCCGCGGCGATCGCCGCCGGCGCCGGGTCATTGGCCCCGCCACGCAGTCCGGCCGGCGTCTTGGTCCGGGCGCGCACCGCGGCCGCGGTTTCGGTCATCGCGAAGTCGGCGCGCCGCGACGGCATCTTCAGGGCGCGAGCATCGGCGTCGATGGCCGCTGGCGATGTGAATCGTCCCGCGGACAGGTTGACCTTACGTGGGGTTTCGGCCACCGGGGCGGGGTCGAACTCTCGCGATTTCACCGGCACGCGCACGTGCGCCTTGGCGGCAATCTGCGAGGCCGCGATCATGACTTCGGCTTCCGACGGCATGTCGGGCGAAGGCGCGGGTGGCGGTGCAGCCTCGCGAAGCGCATAAGATTGCACCTTGGCCGGGGTCGGCATGGCGATCGGCGGCGGAATGAACTCGCGGTCGCTTGACGCCACCCTGACGGCCTGCGGCGCGACGGGTTCGGGAATAAACTCACGCGCGTCGGCGACCTGGATGGCGGTCATCGCGCCGGGTACCGGCCGGACCAGTGCCATGGCGTGCTCGCCAAGGTCGCGCCCGGTTGTCTCCGCGACCACGCTGTCGACCATGGCGCCGGCGAAGCCAATCGGCCCGCCGAGCACGGTGGCGCCAATCAGCTTGAGCGGGGTCTTGATGGTGTCACCCGTCAGCTCGCGATAAACGGTGTTGACGACCGGGATGTGCTGAAGCGGATTGATCGCGTCAAGCACGTCCCAGAACGAGAGCGGCTGATCGTCAACGTCGCTCTGACGCGGGTCGCGGTCAGGGCGGGTATCGGCGCGGTATCCCGAAGCAACGTCGCGGGGCGACGTTACCGATGCAAGGGTGTCCATGGCCTCAATCCGGTTGCTTGATGCAACGCTTGTCGGACCATGAAGAGCAATTCGCGTGCCAAGCCGGCGCGGCATGAAATCAAAGGTTTAGCGCCGAGTAACCGAGTCCTGGGTGGGCCGGTCGGCAACAATTGCCGGGCCGATTCTGCTTACAGCAGGTGGCCCGACCGGGTCGCCTTGGTGGCGAGATAGCCGCGATTATGGTCGTTCGACGGCATGACTTGCGGGACCCGCTCGACCACGTCGATGCCATGCCGGGCCAGCGCGCCGACCTTGGCGGGATTATTGGTCAGGAGCCGGACTTGACCGATGCCGAGTTGTTTCAGCATGTGCACGGCAGGCAAGTAGATGCGCTCGTCGTCGTCGAAGCCCAGCTGCTCGTTGGCGTCAACGGTATCGAATCCGAAATCCTGCAAGCGGTAGGCACGAAGTTTGTTGACCAGCCCGATGCCGCGACCTTCCTGGGCGAGGTACAGCAGCACCCCCGAGCCCTGGGCCGCGATGGTCTGGATCGCGGCCCGCAGCTGATCGCCGCAATCGCAGCGAAGCGATCCCAACAGATCGCCGGTGAAACACTCGGAATGAAGCCGGGTCAGGACGGGCTTATGGATGTCGAGCGCGCCGATGACGATGGCGAGGTGCTCGGCGCCGCCGTCGAGCGGGCGAAACGAAATAATCCGGCAATTTTCGGTGTCGGCGAGCGGCACGCGTGCCTCGCCGACAATGCGGAGGTCCTCCGCCTGCATGCGGTCGTAACCGTCGATCGCGGAAGCCGCGATGACGACTCGGTTGTGGCTCGACGCCCATCCCGCCGCGTCGCCGCCAATGGGCGCCGCCACGGCGGCCGGCAGCAGGCGCGCGATCTTAACCAGCCGGATGGCGGCATCGGCTGCGCTGCCGGCGGTCGCGGTGCTGGCCGTCACACCGGGGGGCGGCACCGGTCCTTGCACCTCGGGATCGATGAACGGCGCGAGGTCGTCGCACGACCAGGCCCCGATGCCGTTCAGCAGAACCGAGCGTGGTCCATGATCCGCCAGGCCAAGAATGGCGGCGCGGCGGCCGGTCACGATCAGCGCTTTTGGCGGGTGCGTCCGCGGGAGTCCTTCGAACGGGGCGGCGCCAACCACGGTCTCGGCCGCCTGAATCAACAGTGCCGGCTCGTCCCCGCCGCCCGTCACGACCACCGCGCCACCGCGCCGCAGCTCGGCAATCGCGCGGTCGACGGTTTCGCGCTGACGCACGCTCAGGGAAGGGCTGTTTGAGTTCGACATAGTGTGGGGGATACAGACCGCCGACGCGAAGGGCAAGCCGCGTCTCGGGCCGAATATCACCCCTCATCCCCTGGTGCATAGCGCCAAAAAAAGAGCAACAATGTCCATGACTTATATCGATTCCGCAGGTTGCCGTGAACACACCAGCCGCCGCCCCCGCCAGCGCACCGGGCAAGAGCCTTCTGATCGTCGACGACGACGATCTCCTGCGCTGCTCGCTCAAGGATCAGATCGCGGCGCAGGGCGATTTCGCCGTGATCGACGAAGCCGGCGACGGCGCCGCGGCGCTCAAGGCGGTCAAAGGCAAGGTCCACGACATGATCCTGCTCGATATTGGCTTGCCCGACAGCGATGGACGCGATGTCTGCCGGCAGATGCGCGCCGCCGGCGTTCGTTCGCCGATTATCATGCTGACAGCGGCCGACTCCTACGACGACACCATCACCGGACTCGAAGCCGGCGCCAACGATTACGTCACCAAGCCGTTTCGGATGGCCGTGCTGCTGGCGCGGGTCCGCGCCCACCTGCGTCAGCACGAAAAATCGGATGACGCGATTTTCGTGATTGGGCCCTACAAATTTCAGCCGGCGGCCAAGATGCTGCTCGCCGAAAATGGCCATAAGAAAATTCGTCTGACCGAAAAAGAAACCGCGATCCTCAAGTATCTTTATCGAGTCGGTAACAAGACGGTTTCGCGCGAAACGCTGCTCGGCGAGGTCTGGGGTTACAACGCGGCGGTCACGACGCACACGCTCGAAACCCACGTTTACCGGCTGCGCCAAAAGATAGAGCCGGATCCCGATCGGGTCCGGCTCCTGATGACCGAGCCGGGTGGATACCGGCTTAATCCGTCGTAACGCTATTCGCGCCGCGACATATTGTTGAGCAGGTCGAGCACGTTCTTGCGTAGATCGGCGCTGTGCAGCTTCCAGTACGCGCGGACCAGTTCGAGCGACTCGGTGCGGTCCATCGGATCCGCTTCATAGTCGCCCTCGTCCTCGCGCATTCCTTCGCCGTCGCGCGGGCCGGGCATTTCGCGGCCGCCGGTGGTCGCCGAGTTGATGTCCTCGAAGAAGTAAGCGATCGGGCAATTGAGGACCAGCGAGATGTCGTACAGACGGCTGGCGCTGACGCGGTTATGCCCGCTCTCGTACTTTTGCACCTGCTGGAACGTGACGCCGACATCGCCGGCGAGCTGTTCCTGACTGATGCGAAGCATGGTCCGGCGCAGTTTGATCCGTTTGCCGACGTGAATGTCGATCGGGTCCGGTCCGCCGCGGCGGGCGCTGGGCTGGCCTCTGTTGCGTGATTTCTTTGCGATGACTGCCAAGTGACTAAACCCGTGTTGATGTTGTTGTGCCCGCCGGTTCGAGCCGACGTACGCGCGCCATTCTACGCCACTAGGACGCGAATGTCGTCGGCCGTATAGTGATTTTCACCAAAGATTCCAATCTCTTTGTTAGGTGGTAACCTTACCGCGAAGAGGCTGGGCTTGCCGGTGGCAACCTGCTAGAAGGCGCGGAATTCTGCGGGTCCGGCCTGAACAGGCCGGTTTTGAGCCAAAGGACCCCATCATGGCGCGCCAAGCCAAGGTTGAGCGCAATACCAAAGAGACCAAAATTTCCGCCGCAGTCGATCTGAATGGATCGGGTCGCCACGATATCGCAACCGGCATTGGTTTTCTCGATCACATGCTGGAACAGCTGTCGCGCCACAGTTTGATCGATCTCACCGTTCGCGCCCAAGGCGACACGCATATCGATTTTCATCACACCACCGAAGACGTGGCGATCGCTGTGGGCGAAGCCGTGTCGAAGGCGCTGGCCGATCGCGCCGGTATCGGCCGGTACGGGCACGCGTCGATCCCGATGGACGAGACCTTGACCGAGGTTTCGATCGATCTGTCGAACCGCCCCTATCTGATTTGGAAAGTGGTGTTTTCGAAACCGAAGCTGGGCGAGATGGACACCGAGCTGTTCAAGGAGTGGTTCCAGGCCTTTGCCCAGTCGGCCGGCGCGACACTTCACGTACGCAACATCTACGGCGAGAACAACCACCACATCGTCGAGTCCTGCTACAAGGGCTTGGCGCTCGCGTTGAGGCAGGCCGTCGAGATCGACCGGCGCAAGGCGGATCAGGTTCCTTCAACCAAGGGCGTGCTGGGCGGAAGCTTGTAGCCGGACGTTCATGACGGTCTGCATTATCGACTACGGCTCCGGGAATTTGCGCTCGGCGGCGAAGGCGTTCGAACGCGCCGCGCGGGAAACCGGATTTGCCGGCGGCATCGCCGTCACCTCAGATCCGGATATGGTTCGAAAAGCCGAACGGGTCGTGCTGCCGGGCGTCGGCGCATTCGCCGACTGTCGCAAAGGCCTCGATTCCGTCACCGGCACGGTCGACGCACTGACGGAAACCGTCATTCGGCGCGGCAGGCCTTTTCTCGGCATCTGCGTCGGATTGCAATTGATGGCGACCCGAGGCCTCGAGCACGGCGAAACCGCTGGCCTCGATTGGATTCCTGGTGACGTTGTGGCGCTTGCTTCGGTGGGCCGCGACGGCGCGATGCTGCGCATCCCGCACATGGGCTGGAACGAGCTCGACCTTCGCGGGTCGCACCCGGTGATCAGCGGCATTCAAAACCGCGGCCACGCCTACTTCGTGCATAGTTATCATCTGCGCTGCCGTGTCGCGGACCATGCGCTGGCGACAACCGACTATGGCCAGACCGTGACCGCTATTGTCGGTCGCGACAATATGGTGGGCACCCAATTCCACCCGGAAAAAAGCCAGACTCTCGGATTGCAACTGATCGCCAACTTCCTCGGATGGTCGCCGTGATTCTGTATCCGGCGATCGATCTCAAGGATGGCCGCTGCGTGCGCCTGATCAAGGGCGACATGTCGCGCGCGACGGAATTCAACGCCGATCCCGCCGACCAGGCGCGGCAATTTGTCGCCGCGGGTGCGGAGTGGATTCATGTCGTCGATCTCAATGGCGCCTTTGCCGGCCAGCCGGTGAACGGCGCCGCGGTTGCGACGATCCTTGCCGCGGCCGAGGCTCCGGTTCAGCTCGGCGGCGGTATTCGCGACCTTGCCACCATCGAGAGCTGGCTCGGGCGCGGGGTCGCGCGCGTCATTCTCGGCACGGCCGCGGTCAAGAATCCCGACCTAGTCAAGGCCGCGTGCAAAGCGCATCCCGGCAGGATCGCGGTCGGGATCGATGCCAAGGCGGGCCTTGTCGCGACCGAGGGCTGGGCGGAGGCAACGACGCTCAGCGTAATTGACCTGGCGAATCGTTTTGTCGACGCCGGGGTCACGGCGATCATTCACACCGATATCGACCGCGACGGGGTTCTTGGCGGCCCCAATGTCGCCGCGTCGGCGGCGCTTGCGCGCGCGGTCCCGATCCCGGTGATCGTCTCGGGCGGCGTTTCGTCGCTCGACGATCTTGTCGCCATCAAAGCCGAGGCCCGCGCGGGTATCGCCGGCGCGATCAGCGGAAGGGCGATCTACGATGGTCGGATCGACCTTACGGCCGCCATTCGATTGATGCGGGGCTAGATCAACATGCTCAAAGTCCGTGTCATCCCCTGTCTCGATGTCAAGGACGGCCGCGTCGTCAAGGGCGTCAACTTCGTCAATCTCAAGGACGCCGGCGATCCCGTCGAGCAAGCCGTCATCTATGATGCTGCCGGCGCCGACGAGCTTTGCTACCTCGACATCACCGCCAGCCACGAAAACCGCGGCACATTGATCGATGTAGTGCGACGCACCGCCGAACAGTGCTTTATCCCGCTGACGGTCGGCGGCGGCGTGCGGGCGGTCGAGGATGTCCGCGCGCTGCTGCTGGCGGGCGCCGACAAAGTCTCGATCAATACCCAGGCCGTGAAAAACCCGGAGCTGGTGCGCGAGGCGGCCGCCAAGTTCGGAAGTCAATGCATTGTCGTCGCCATCGACGCCAAGGAAACCGCGGCCGGCAAGTTCGAGGTATTCACCCACGGCGGACGCACCGCCACCGGCCTCGATGCGGTCGAATGGGCGCGGCGGATGACGACCCTGGGCGCCGGCGAGATTCTGCTGACCTCCATGGACCGCGATGGCACGCGGGTTGGCTACAATATTCCGCTCACCCGGGCCGTCGCCGATGCCGTCACCGTGCCCGTCATTGCCTCGGGCGGGGTCGGCACGCTCGATCATCTGGTCGCCGGCGTGCGCGACGGCCATGCTTCGGCGGTGCTGGCGGCCTCGATTTTCCATTATGGCCAGCACACGGTGCAGGACGCCAAGGCGGCAATGCGCTTGGCGGGTTTGCCCGTGCGCTAATCGCGGCGTAGAATCGCCGTCATGCCCGGCGACGAACAAGTTCTGAAGCAACTCTACGACGTGATCGAGAACCGCAAGGCGGCCGATCCCGAGACGTCGTACACCGCGCGGCTGTTCGGCAAGGGCACCCACAAGATCGCGCAGAAGATGGGCGAGGAAGCGGTCGAGACGGCGATCGCCGCCGTTGCCGAAAGCCAGGAGCGATTGGTCAAGGAAAGCGCGGACTTAATTTATCACTTGCTGGTGCTGTGGGTGCACAAGGGCGTGAAACCGCCGCTGGTGTGGGAAGAGCTCGAGAAGCGCTTCGGCACGTCCGGCATCGCGGTCAAGGAAGCGCGCAAAAAGAAAGACTGATGCCGTGAGCTACGACGACAAGAATATTTTTGCCCGCATCCTGCGGGGCGAGATTCCCTGCAAGAAAGTTTTCGAGGACGCTCACACGCTGGCGTTCGAAGACATCAACCCGCAGGCGCCCGTGCATGTGCTGGTGATCCCGAAGGGCAAATATGTCTCGATGACCGATTTCGCCGAAAAAGCGTCGGACGCCGAAATCGCCGCGCTCAATCGCGCCGTCCTGAAGGTGGTCGAGGCCAAGGGGCTGATGAGCTCAGGCTATCGCGTGCTCACCAACGCCGGCGCCAACGCCCACCAGGAAGTGCCGCACCTGCATTTGCACGTGTTCGGGGGCCGCGCGTTGGGGTCGATGCTGGTGAAGCGGTAGCGCCTATGACAGATCCTCGACCAATTCAATCAATTCCCCGGCCGGTCCCGACAAGGTGCCGGCCCGCGCTTCGCCATAGGTGTTGTCGGGTTGCGCGCGCCAGGCGGCGGGCAAGGCGCTGATGTCGTCCACCGTGAAGCTGACCATCGCGATGCCCGGCGGAAACTGTCCCATGGCCTTGGGGCGCTCGGGCAAATCGGGCGGCAGCTGGTCGATCTCGAGCTTGTTGCCGCGCTCGCGCATGACCAGCACCGAGAGATCGGTTTTAGTGTCGGCCGGGCGTTTCAGCGCGTCGTTGAGAATGCGAACCGTCAACGACAGATCGCCCTGATCGCCGAGCCTGAACAAGTCCATATAGAACGACTTCAGCTCGGTGCGGCTGGGGCCGCACATCACCATGATGAAAGGGCGGTCGATCGGGGATTTCAGTTCCGGGTGATTCGACTTGAGGCGGTCGCCGGTGTTGCCGGTGAGGTAGACGACTTCGCCGGCGGGCCCCTTGACCTGAAAAGCGCGAATGGCGCCGACGCCGATGCCGTCGGGGGTCGCTAAAATCTCGACGCCGGCGTTCTTCAGCCTGGCAAAGCTGGCATCGACATCGGCGACGCCGATCTCGATCGCGGTCCACCCGGGGCTGATGAGCGGCGCCGGCGTTGCCGGTCGATCGATGGCGGCGAGGCGAATGTACACGTCTTCGCCGCTGGCCGGCTGCAGCAACGCGTAATCCCGCCCGCCCATGGCTAGCAAACCCCAGGCGCCGGCCATGCGGTCGGAGATTTTGCCACGGCGGGCGGGCTTGTAGTCGAGGTGACGCACATACCAATTCTGGGCACCGTCCACGTCGGGGGTTGCCACCGTCACCATGCGAATGCGCTTGAGAATCGCGTCCGGCGGGCCCTGGCCAACGGCGGCTGCCGGCAGCAGTGCCGCAACCAAGGCAATCAGCATCGATCGCATCATTGTGGTCACTCCGCTATGAGGCCCTGGACGACTTTGGCCCGGCTGTGGCAATCGCTGCAATTGAAAACGAGCGGATGGTTATGAAAGACACGCACATTCTGGTGATTGGCGCCGGCATCGGCGGCCTGACGGCGACGCTGGCGCTGCAGAAAGCCGGGCTCAAGGTTTCGGTGTACGAGGCAGCACCGCAATTGGGCGAGGTCGGCGCCGGACTCACCATCAGTCCCAACGCGACGCACGCGCTGGAATACGTCGGTCTGGGGCCGTTCATGGCGGCCAAGGGCGATAAGCCCGAAGCCGGCGCGGGATTGCACTACAAGACGGGCGAGGTGCTCTATCACACCCAGCGCGACAGCTCGTTCAAACAGAAGTATGGCGCCGAATACTACCAAATTCATCGTGCCGATCTCCACGACGCGCTCGCCGCCAAGGCGCGCGAACGCGATCCCGGCGTCATTCGTGTCGGACATGCCTTCGTCGGTCTGGATCAGTCGGGCGGCAAGGTCACGGCGCGATTTGCCAACGGCGCGGCGGCGACCGGCGATGTGCTGATCGGCTGCGACGGCGTGCGCTCGGTCGTGCGGGCCGCGCTGTTTGGCGCCGAGGCGCCCAAGTTCACCGGGCAAGTGTCGTTCCGCGGTATGGTTGAAGCGGCCAGGGTGTTGGAGCACATGGTGCCGACGCCGTCGGCGACCACAATTGGGCCAGGCCGTATCTTCACGCGCTACTTCGTGCGCCATCGCGCCTTCGTCAATTTTGTCGGCATCGCGCGCACGGATCGATGGACCGAGGAAGGCTGGTCGATCCCGGCGACTGTCGACGAGATGTTGTCGGTCTACGGCGACTTTCATGCCCACGCGCAGGCGATCATCAAGGCGGCGCCGCCCGGAAAACTCTTCAAGTGGGCGCTGTTTGATCGCGATCCTTTAGCCGAATGGACCGTCGATCGCGTCACGCTGCTGGGCGATGCCGCGCACCCGATGTTGCCGTTTCTCGGCATGGGCGCCGCCATGGGGCTCGAAGACGGCGCCATGCTCGGCCGCGCGTTCGAGGTCGCCAGCACGATCGACGAGGCCCTCAAGCGCTATGAAGCCGCGCGCAAGGAGCGGACCAAGATGGTGCTGCTCAATTCGCGCAAGCAGGGGCTGATTTATCAATCCGAAGACCCCACCTCGATGCGCGGCTCGACGTCCGGCGAACTCCGCCTCGGACTGTTCGACTACAACGTCAAAACCTCCGCGATATAAAAATAAGTAATTGTTTTTATATAACTAAATAACAAGAAAATAGGGTTCGGCCCTATTTATTCAGGATGCTGCTTCACGAGCCACAGGCTGCCGCCGTGGTTGAGCCAGAAGGGCGGCATCAGGTCGCGCAGGTCCTGGCACTTGTAGGCGACGAAGTGATTGAAAAAGAGAATCCGGTAATGCGGATTGTTCATCAGGAACGCGCGGAGAATGTAAGCCTCGTTCCACGACCGATTGCCGTTGAAGAACCATTCGCGCGGATACTCGAACGGGTAAAAAATGTCGTGGAAGTGGATCACGACCCCCGGCCTGAGGCGCGGAAGCAGGTTGAAAACGATGTGGTTGACGTCGCTGCCGGCCTTGCTGACGTGCGATGAATCGATGAACAGGACATCGCCCGCATCCAGAGCGTCGAACACCGCGGGGTCGACCAGCTCCAACCGCTGCTCGATCAGACGCACTGCCGCATGATCGCCGGGCCGCAGCAACGTCTTCAGTCGATTCGGGTAGGGCTCGATGAAGGTGCAGGCGAATTCGCCGGCGAGGCCGGATTGGCGGATGTCCAACATGACCGCCGACGAATATCCCGAGCCGACTTCGATGACGCGCTTGGGCCGAAGCTTGAGCAACATGGCAGCCAGAACCGAGGCGTCGCCGGGGCCTAACTGATCGTTGTTCCAGTAAAAGCGCCGGCTGGGGATCGCATCGCGCGGCAGTTCGAATTGCGCCGCCAGGGCGGCCAGCTCGCGGAACAGATTTTGCTGCGCGTCGAGATGAAAGTCGATGCCGGCCACGGGTGCGCCGAGGTCGAAGACGGTCGCGGCGCGTTGCGACAGGTCGTCAAGATCCGCGATCGGCGAATAGAAGTGCCCGGCCGGAACCCAGAGTGGTGACGGTGGTGGTGGCGACGCAGCGGCCACAGGCGGGTCTTTCAAGCCGAGAAAAGTGGCCTTGAACCAGGATTTCATCGGATCCCTCGAATTGGCGCGAGCCGCCGGTAACTCAGCGCCTCGGCAATGTGAAGACGCTTGACCGCGTCGGCGCCTTCCAAGTCCGCGATGGTGCGCCCGACGCGCAGCGCGCGATGATAGCCGCGGGCGGTGAGATGCATCTTCTCGGCGGCCTGGGTCAAGAGCGCGCGACCGTCGGCGTCTGGCGCCGCGACCTTCTTGAGAAGCTCGCCGTCGGCCTCGGCATTACAGGCAACGCTCGCGCCATACCGCGCGGTCTGGATCGCGCGCGCGGCGGCGACGCGTTTGGCGACGGTGGCCGAGTCTTCCGTCGCTGCCGGCGCCGACAGATCGAGCGGATCGACCGCCGGCACGTCGACGTGGAGATCGATGCGATCGAGCAACGGCCCGGAGATGCGGCCCTGATAATCCTCGCCGCAACCAGGCGCTTTGGAGCAAGCCAGGGCGGGACTGCCGAGGTAGCCGCACTTGCAGGGGTTCATGGCGGCGATCAATTGAATGCGCGCCGGATAGGTGACGTGGGCGTTGGCCCGCGCCACGACGGCGCGCCCGGTCTCGAGCGGCTGACGCAACGCTTCGAGGGTCGCGCGCGGAAACTCGGGCAGCTCATCAAGAAACAGCACGCCCCGGTGCGCCAGCGAGATTTCTCCCGGCTTGGCGCGCACGCCGCCGCCAACCATGGCGGCGTGCGACGCCGAATGATGGGGATCGCGAAACGGCCGCCGGCCGAGGACCGCGCCGTCGGCTAACTGGCCGGCGACGGAATGAATCAAACTGAGCTCAAGGGCCTCGCGCGGACTCAAGAGCGGCAGCAGGCCCGGCAGGCGCTGGGCCAGCATCGACTTGCCGGCGCCGGGCGGCCCGATCATCAGCAGGTTATGACCGCCCGCGGCGGTGATCTCGAGCGCCCGCTTGGCTGTCTCCTGGCCCTTGATGTCCTTCAAATCGGGTAAGCTTGGCGATTCTTTGGGCGGCGTTGGCGTGGGCTGGCCCAGCAGTGCCGTGCCCTTGAAGTGGTTGATCAACTCCAAGAGCGAGCGCGGCGCCAGCACGCCCTGCCCGCCGGTCCAGGCCGCCTCGCCGCCCTGGGCCGCCGGACAAATGAGCCCGCGTCCCGCGGCTTTGGCGCCGACCGCTGCAGCGAGCACGCCGCTGACGGCGGCAATCGACCCATCGAGACCGAGCTCTCCGAGCACGACATAACCATCGAGTTCGTCGCGCCCCACCACATCCATCGCCGCCAAAACGCCAAGCGCGATCGGCAGATCGAAGTGGCTGCCCTCCTTCAGCACGTCGGCGGGGGCGAGATTGATGGTGATCCGCTTCGGCGGCAGGCCTAGACCGATCGCCGTGAGCGCGCTTCGCACGCGTTCCTTGGATTCAGCCACCGCCTTGTCCGGCAGGCCGACGATGGTGAAGCTGGGCAAACCGCCCGACAGCGCCACTTGAACGTCAATGGCAAGCGCCTCGATACCGGCAAACGCGACGGTGCGGACGCTTGCGACCATGCGCCGCTCAGGCCGGCCTTGGCGTCGCGGCCGGCGGCGCGATGCCCTCGCGATCGAAACGGGCTTTGATCGCCTTCGACAAGTCGGCTTTTGCCGGCGCGAGATCGGCGGTCTTCACCCAGCCGACGGCGCTCACCGTCACCGAGGCATCGGTCACTCTCGCAACTGCGGCGCCCGGCGCCGGCTCCTTCAAGAGGCGCGCGTCCGACGCGAGCTCGGCCACCGCCAACGACAGCGCGCGGTCGATGTCGTTGGCATGGGCAATCGGAATATCGATGGTGACGGCCCGGGTCGGATGGGCGGTCAGGTTGCGAATGGTCCCGCCCCACACCGTTCCATTGGGCACGATCACCTTGACGTTGTCGGCAGTCGCGATCTCGGTGGTGAACAGCGTGATGGCCTTGACCACGCCGCTGACGCCGGCGGCCTCGATCGCATCGCCGACCTTGAAGGGACGAAACATGATCAACAGCACGCCCGAGGCGACATGATTGAGCGTGCCCTGCAGCGCGAGGCCAACCGCGAGGCCAAGGGCGCCAAGCACGGCGACGAAGCTGGTGGTCTGCACGCCGACGCTCGACAGGACGGCGATGATGGTGAAGGTCAAGACCGCATAGCGCGCGGTCGATGCCGCGAAGGTGACGAGGGTCTGATCGACGCGCGGCGACTTGCCGAAGGCGCGCATGATGCCGTTCGACATCCATCCCGCCGCCAGCCAGCCAAAGATCAGGATCAGAATCGCTCCGATCACCGACAGGCCGTAGCCCGCGATCACCGCCATCACGGCCTCAACCATCTGGCTGACCTGCCGTTCGACCTGCGCCTGACTTATGTCTAATACATTCATTTATTTAGTATATTCCATTGAAATCAGGGTACGACCCTATTTTCGTGATTCGATGGCGTCCCAGACGAGGCGTTCCAGGAAAACGCCGTCAAAGCGGTTGATCTCTTGGATGCCGGTCGGCGAGGTGACGTTGATTTCGGTCAGGTAGTCACCGATCACGTCGACGCCGACGAAAACCAGGCCGCGCTGTTTGAGCGCCGGACCGATCTGCTCGCAGATCTCCTGCTCGCGCTTCGACAGCGTGGTCTTCTCGGGCCGCCCGCCGATATGCATGTTGGAGCGCGCCTCGCCCGCCGCCGGCACGCGGTTGACCGCGCCGACCGCCTTGCCGTCGACCAGGACAATACGCTTGTCGCCTTTGCGCACCTCGGGAACGTAGCGCTGCACGATCACCGATTCGCGCCAGGTGGTGGTGAACATCTCCAGCAGCGCGTTGAGGTTTTCATCCTCGGGCTTGATGTGAAACACTCCGGCGCCGCCGTTGCCATAAAGCGGCTTCACGATGATGTCCTTGTGCTCGGCACGGAACTCGCGAATCGCCGCGGCGTCGGAGGCGATCATGGTCGGGGGCATCACGCCCTTGAAGTGGGTGATGAACAATTTTTCCGGCGCATTACGAACGCTGACGGGATCGTTCACCACCAAGGTCTTGGGATGGATGTGCTCGAGAATATGAGTCGCCGTGATGTAAGCCATGTCGAACGGCGGATCCTGGCGCATCAGCACCGCGTCCATGGTTGCGAGATCGATCAGCTCGAACTCGCCGAGCGTCGAGTGATTGCCACGCTCGCGCCGCACCTCCATCCGGCGCGCCCGCGCCAAAGCCTTGCCGTCGCGGAAGATCAGGTGCTTCGGCAGGTAGTGGTACATCGCGTGTCCGCGCCGCTGGGCCTCCAGCGCCAGCACGAAGGTCGAATCGCCGTCGATACTGACCGATTCGATCGGATCCATCTGAAATGCAACCGTCAACGCCATCACGTCACCTGTTCTCAATTGATCCGATCGCGCAATTCACCGATCACGCGCACGATCTTGTCTTTATCCGGCCCGGCCTCGGCGTGGGCGATAAAACCCTCGAATGCCGCGATCGAACGCTTGAGCTGGCCGGCGCGCATGTAGATCACGCCGGCTTCCCGCCACAAGGAGGCATTGGCCGGGTCGAGCAGCAACATGCGCTCGACCGCCTCGGCCGCCTGAGGAAGCTGTCCACGATCGAGGTTGCGCGCCTTGATATTGTTCTGCAGCCTGATCAGCACGTCGCGATTGGCGACCGGGCGGTAATGCCCCGCCTCAAGTTCGACGCCGGGGCCGGCCACCACCTTGAGCAACTCGCGCAATTCCGGCGCGCCCATGACGCGGCCTTTATGAAACGGATCGATAATCGCCCGCCGGCCATCGATGCTCTCGAGGCGGATCAGAAAATGATTGGGAAAATTGAGCCCGACCGCGGCCCAGCCCTGCGCCCGCGCCGCGAACAGGTAAAGGATGCCGAGCGCGACCGGCAGGCCCCGCCGCCGCTCGATCACCCGCATCAAGTTGGCGTTGTCCAGGTCCTCGTAGGTCTCGTCGTCGCCGACATACCTGAAATGATCGACCAGAACGGCCGCAAGCACCTTGGCCATGTCCTCGGGCGAGGGCGCGCCATCGCAACCGGCCGTATTCGCGTGCTGATGCACGGCATCGGCCACTTCACGAAGGTGCTCGCGATAAAGCGCCAGGTCGGTGGTCGGGTGATCGAGCGCCGCCAGCAACAACGCCGCTTCGGCAATGTCGACGGTCTCGTCGGCCTGTCCGGCGAGCCGCTTCAGGGATTCTCGGGCCTCAGTCGTCTGCATGGTCCGCGCCGCGGGTCCCGCACGTGGTCGAATCGGTTCCCTGGCTGTGTACTCGATTCACGCGCGCCCGTCACGGACGCCCAAGCCCCGGTCGCCAACCGTCGGCGATCCGCCGCGGCCACCAGCCCGCCAGTGTCATCACATCGAATCGGATGTCGAGGCGGGCAAGTTCGGGCCGTCGCGCAAGATAGCTCTCGGCGGCGCGACTCAAGCGCTGGCGCTGCGACTCGGTGACGGCCTCAAGCGCCGTTCCGTCGTCGGCCCGCGCCTTGACCTCGATAAACGCGAGCGTGCGACCACGCTTGGCGACAATGTCGATCTCGCCGATTCCAGTGCCGCGCCCGCCGCCGACGCGGCGATCAAGCACCCGCCACCCCGTAAGGAAGAGCAGAGCGGTGCATAACGCCTCGGCAAGACGCCCGCGCCGCTCGGCGCTCCGGCCGCGCGCCTGCCGCGCCTCTGTCATCGGGCCTTCGCCCGAGACAAAGCGAGGGCGCGGGCATAGACGTCGCGCCGCGGTCGGCCGCTGCCGGCGGTGACCAGATCGACGGCGTCACGAATCGAGTAACTCTTGAGAGCGGCGCCAAGCGCCCGGTCAACGTCTGCGTCGGTCTCGGGGGCGGCGTCAGGGGCTCCGCCGACGACGATCACCACTTCGCCGCGCGGCGGATTGTTCGTGGCGTCGTTCGCGAGCGTGGCCAGATCGCCGCGCCGTACCTCTTCATGAAGTTTGGTCAGCTCGCGACAGAGCGCCGCGGGTCGGTTGCCGAGGGCGACGGCCATCGCCGCGAGAGACTCGGCCGCCCGGCCCGGCGCTTCAAAAAACACCAGTGTCGCCGGCAGGCGCGAAAGCTCTTCAAGCGCCCGGTCGCGCGCGCCGGCCTTCGCGGCCAGAAAGCCCGCGAAATAGAATCGATCGGTCGGCAGGCCGGCGACCATCAGCGCGGTCATCGCCGCCGAGGGCCCGGGCACCGGCGTGACGGGCACGCCGGCGTCGATACAGGCGCGAACCAGCTTGAAGCCCGGATCCGAGATCAGCGGCGTCCCGGCGTCGCTGATCAGCGCGACGGTCTCGCCCCGCTGCAGCCGCGCGAGAATCTGTGGCCGAACACGGTCGGCATTGTGATCGTGATAGGGCGTGGTTGATGTGCCGATCCCATTGCGGTCGAGCAGCACGGCCGAGACCCGCGTGTCCTCGCAGGCGATGAGATCGACCTGGGCGAGCACCTCGCGCGCCCGCGTCGATAGATCGCCGAGATTGCCGATGGGTGTCGCCACCACGAAAAGGCCGCGAAGTCCGGCCAATTTACTTGGCGCGGCGGGCGGACTAGTGTCGCCTCGCTCCGGTCTTGCCGCGCTCGACCGGCCTCGGTTTTCTCGCGATGACATCGAACACGATCTCCCACGGCATCTTCGGCTTCCCGGCACGCTGGCGCAACACGGCGATGGCGACGCTTGCGGTCATGCTCACGGCCTGTGCCGGCGGTGAAAGCGCGCCGCCAGCCAAGATCTCTGCGCCGCGCGTCGAATCGTTCGCGCCGTCGGCGCCGACTTCGATTGTCACCGCGAAACCCGAAGCGGCCGCCCGAGCGACGCCTGCGCCGGTTCGGCCGGCGGCGGGCGTCACGGCCGCCGAACGCGATCCCACCGGCATGGTGCGGGTCGGGCTGTTGGTGCCGCTGACGGGGCCCGCGGCGCCGATCGGCCAGGGGCTCCTGAATGCCGCCCAGATGGCGATGTTCGACGGAGCCGATCAACGCCTGGTCCTCCAGATCTACGACACCGGCGGTACGCCCGACGGGGCCGCCGCCGCCGCCGCCGCTGCGGTTTCTCACGGCGCGCGGTTGCTGCTGGGGCCGTTGTTCGCGGCCGAGGCCAAGGCGGTTGCCGCTCAGGCCGAGGCCGCTCAGGTCGAGGTGATCAGTTTTTCGACCGACCCCAGCGTCGCCGGCGGGCGGGTTCATGTGCTCGGCTTTCTCGTGCAGGACCAGGTACGCGAGGTCGTGGCCCACGCGCGTGCCCGCGGCTTCGCGCGCTTCGCCGTGCTGGCGCCGAACACGGTCTACGGTCAGACGGTGGTTGATGCGTTGCATGACCTGGTTCCCGGCTCCGGAGGCGAACTGACGCGGACGGCTTATTTCGATCCATCCGGCAACGATCTTGAAGACGTCGTTCGCACGCTCGCCAATTACGACCAGCGGCGCGCCGCCCTCGAAGCCCAGCGCGCCGAGCTTGCCGCGAGAACCGACGAAGTCAGTCAGCTTGCGCTGAAACGGCTCGAGCGGCTCGACACCACGGGCGATGTCGATTTCGATGCCATCTTCATTCCCGAACAGGGCGCGCGACTGGCGCAGGCGGCATCGCTGCTGTCGCTCTACGACGTCGAGCCCGGCCGCGTGCAGCTGCTCGGCACCATGCTTTGGAACACGCCGGCCTTGGCGCGCGAGCCGGCGATGCTGGGCGCGCTGCTTCCAGCGCCCGACCCAGCCGCGTCGCGCGACTTCGCGACACGGTATCGACAGATTTACGGCAGCGCGCCGACGCAACTGGCGTCGCACGGCTATGACGCGACGGCGCTGGCGGCGGTGCTCGGTCGTGCCGAGGACGCCGACAATCCTTTTGCCGCATCGGCGCTGCTCAACCCCTCGGGATTTGCCGGCGTCGACGGAATCTTTCGTCTTTCGCCCGATGGCTTGTCGGAACGCGGCTTTGCCGTGCTTCAGATTTCGCGCGCCGGCGCCGACGTGGTCAAACCCGCTGCCGCCAACTTCGCACCACCAACCAACTGAAATATATGAGTTAAATAGAAATAAATAGGTTCGTACCCTATTTACGGGCGGGTGCGTTAGAGGCCGGACTTGGCGGGGTAGATGTTCTTGGCGAGGACGTCTTTGAGATTCTGCGCCGGCTTGAGCTGGCTGCGTCTGACGATGACCCGTGGCTCATCGTTGCCGCGGCCGTAGACGGCGGCGTTCCAATCCTTGCGCGGCTTGATCACCGCGCCTTCAAGCGCCCCACCCGCGAACAGGCCGGCGTTGGCGGAATAGGCGACAATGTCCTTGCCGACGTTGGTGGTGGTCGAGGCTTCAGCCCCGGCGCCGACCGAGCCGACCGAAATGCCGACGTTGGCGCCGAACTTGAATTCATCGTTGAGCACGGCCTCGAGACCCTTCTCGGTCAGGATCATGAACACGATTTCGGCCGACTGCATGCCGGCCTGCAGGCCGATCGAACCCGAGGTCATGCGATAAAATACCGGATCGCCAAAAGCCGACTCCGACTGACGCTGGAGCAACACGCCGTCGCCGTAACCACCGCCGAGGATGAATCCGGCTTTATAGTACGACGGAATCACCATCACGCCCTTGGAGCGCTTCAGCAGGTCGTCCATGTCGGCCGACGATTTCTGCGCCGCGCGTACCCGTTCGACCGTGATCGCCGCCTCGTCGATGATATGGCGCGCATCCATAACGTCGTCGGCCCGAGCAACGCCGACGAGCGGAAAAAACGCGGCGACCGTGAAAAGCGTGCGGCGGCGAAGGGTCATCCCAAACCTCATCAATCGGACGGAGGGGCTCGATCATGAATCAATCCGACTCCCGACGCAAACTGCGCGAAAAAACGGGCGTCAGAACGGCGAAAATCAGTATTTTTCGCGGCGCAGCGCGTCGATATGGCGGCCCTGGAACAGCGTAATGCCAAGCTGCTGACCGATCCTGACGGCGGCCTCGGAATCGCACCGCGCCATGATCACCCGGCCGCGCCGCCGCTCCCGGATCATGTCGCGAATCGCATGCCCCTTGGGCGTGCCGGAAATCGCCGCCATCTCGTTGGCCCACATCAACTTGACGTAGCCGACGTTCAGCTTGTTGGCATCGGCATAGAGCATGGTGTCGAGCGTGACGCCGTCGATGCACACGCGATAGCCGCGTTCGTGAACGAAGTCGCGAGCAAACATGAATGACGGCAGATCCGAGAATACGTCCTCGAGTCTCAGCTCCAACACCGCGTCCTGAGCGCCCTGGGTGAAGTCCTCGTCGAACTCGAGAAACTCTTCCGACAGCAGCGTCGCGACATTGAGGTTCACGCTGAACCCCTCGCGCGTCAGGCTCTTGTCGTCGCGCCGCCCAATCTGGGCCATGACGCGGCGGTCGAGCGTCTGAGTCAGCCGCTGGAACAGCCAGGGGTTGGCGGTGAAGTCGGTGCCCGGCATCAATGTTTCGCGAAGTTCCGCGATCGACACGAACACTTCGGTAAACACGACTTCGGTCCGGTTACCCTCGACGAACGCGCACACCGGCTGGCGTCGGGTGAAGCTCGACAAATCGACCCGCGCCAGCGAATCCTCGGCGCGTTCCAGGCCGAGCGGCGTCATGGGCTGGCCACGCTCGCGATTGCCGCGCCGAGCCTCGTGATCGGTCACCAGTTCTTCGAGCGACTTCGCCGGCTTTTCCACGATGCCCACCTGCTGTTCGGCAAACTGGACAAGCTGGCCATATTCGGCCGCCATGTCGAACCAGCTGGTGAGCCGGTTCTTGCGCGGATCTGACTTGAACTTGATCAGCAGCGGATCGCCACCCCAGAGGCGGAGCAGCTTGGTGACGCACTTTTCAATCGACATCGACTCGTTGATGTCGAACATCACGACGAGATCCGAATTGCGCAGACGATAGAGCCGTGCCGCCTGCATCCGCGCTAGCGCTTCGAAAGCCGACTCCGCCTCACGGAGTCCTCTCACGTCTCGATTCTTGGGCTGCAGCCGCGAGATGTACAGGCGAACCACGCCGCGACTGGACGGCGCCGATACAATAGCGCGAAGGTCTTCGAGCAGGCGATGCTCGTGACTTTCGCCCAATGGGTGGGTGAGCAGGAAATCTGGGGCTTTGCTGAGGTCAGACATGATCGTTCCTCACGCTCGCTTGCGCCGGCCGGGTTTGCCGAAGGCATCGAGGAAGCGCCCCTGGAACACCTTGATGCCGGTGCGAATGCCCCATTCGAGCGCGTCCTGGGAATCGCAACGCGACAACACCGTGCGCTCGGCGCCGACCTGCTCGATCATCCGTGCCGCCGAGCGGTCGCTTCCCGGCGTCATCATGTCCCACAATTCCGGCGCCCAAATCAGCTTGGCATAGTCGGGTTTCAAGTGGCCGACGTCAAAGTGCTTCAGGGTCGTGGTGGTGAGGCCGTCGATCAGCACCGCATGCCCCAAGCCCTGTAAGGCGCCTTTCACTTCTTTGTAGAGCGCGAGGTTGGTCAAAACGTCGCCGAGCTGGACCTCGACAATGATCTTGAGGCCCTGTTCCATCCGGGTCAGGAATGCCTGAAACACCGGGGTTGTCACGGTCTCGAGATTGAGGTTGAGGCTTACTCCCGGAACGCCGCGGGCATGGGGCGCATGAGCGACCACCTCGAGCATGCGCACGTCCATCGTGCGGCTCAAATCCTGGAACAGCCAATGATCGCCAAGCAAATTGAGTTTCGGGGCCAGCGCGCGCTGGAGGTCCGCAACTGACATGAAGAATTCGAAAAACTCGATCGACGCCTCATTGGTCGCCGGACTGACACGGCACGCGACTTGATCGCGCACGAAAGGGATCACGTTGGCGTGCGAAAGCTTTTTCTGCAGATCTTCGAGGTCTTTCGGCGACATGGCCGGAAGCCCCGCCACCGCGGCGCGGGGCGGCGCCTTTTGCGCCGCTTGCTTGAGGTTCTGCGCCAACGCGATGGCCAATGCCGCGTCGAGACTGAGGTCGTACCACACAACAAATCGATCGGTTTGACCGGCCGCCGTTTGCGTGACCGGATCGGTTGCGAACAACGAGCGAATCCGGTCGCAGATATTGTTGACGTCGCGTTGCCCCGCCGGGCTGACAATCAGCACCAGATCGTCGTTGAAGATCGGAAACATCTGCACCTGGCGTCCGCTTTCCAGGGTGCGGAACATCCGGCCGATGATGCGAATACGAACGGAGGTGCGGTTCGGCGCCAGCAGCTGAGACAGGCGGATGTGTACCGCCTTACGACCCTCGGGATTACGGCGGATGCGGTCGAGCTGGTCGAGCAGAACGCCTTCCTGGTATCCCTTGGCGCCCTGGCCGTACATGTGCTCGCCCCATTCCTGGTCCCGATTTCAGGGTGGCCTGTACTATGAGCCGCCAGATCAAGCCCGGCAATCCACCCCGTCCTATGGTAACTATTTGGAAATGATTAAGAAATACCTTCCGAGATCGACCGTGTCAGACCCGGCCACGCGTCGCCTGTGGGCACGCGACAATGTCGACGCACGGTCGCGAGGGAACGCGGCATGAGCTTTGCGAGGCGCATCATCGTCACCGGCGGCGCCGGCTTTATCGGCTCGCACCTGTGCGAGCGACTCCTGGCCCGCGGCCAGGAAGTGCTGTGTGTCGACAATTTCTTCACCGGCCGCCGCCAGAACGTCGTGCCGATGATCGGCAACCCGATGTTCGAGCTGATGCGCCACGACGTGACGTTTCCGCTCTATGTGGAGTGCGACGAGATTTACAATCTTGCTTGCCCGGCTTCGCCCGTTCACTACCAGTTCGATCCGGTGCAAACGACCAAGACCTCGGTGCACGGCGCCATCAACATGCTGGGCCTCGCCAAGCGCACCAAAGCCAAGATCCTCCAAGCCTCGACCAGCGAAGTCTACGGCGATCCGACCGTGCATCCGCAAGTCGAAAGCTATAACGGCAACGTCAATCCGCTCGGGCCGCGCGCCTGCTACGACGAAGGCAAGCGCTGCGCCGAGACGTTGTTCTTCGATTACTTCCGCCAGCACCGGCTGCGCATCAAGGTCGCGCGAATCTTCAACACCTACGGCCCACGGATGTTGCCGAACGACGGCCGCGTCGTGTCGAACTTCATCGTACAGGCGATCAAGAACGATTCCATTACGATTTATGGCGAAGGTCAGCAGACCCGCTCGTTCTGTTACGTCGACGATCTGGTCGACGGCTTCACGCGGCTGATGGACACGGGCGACGACATTACCGGACCCATCAACCTCGGCAATCCGGTCGAGAATACCATCCTCGAACTGGCCGAGGCCGTGATCCGGCTTTCGAAGTCGAAGTCCAAGCTTATTTATAAGCCGCTGCCCGAGGACGACCCCACGCGCCGCCGGCCCGATATTTCGCGGGCCAAAGCCCAGCTCAACTGGGCGCCGTCGGTGCCGCTCGACGAGGGTTTGTCGCGGACCATCGCGTATTTCCGCGCTCTTTTGGCTTAGGTGCCGAGGGAGCCATGAACGAGCCTACACCCGATACGTCAGGTTCCCGCGCCCAACTGGCCCGGCACTTGAGCGGCTTTGCCGGTCGCCGCGTGCTGTGCGTTGGCGACGTCATGGAAGACCGTTTCATCTATGGCGAGGTCAAACGCATTTCGCCCGAAGCGCCGGTTCCGGTCGTGCGCATCACGCGCGAATCGAAGGCCCTCGGCGGCGCCGGCAACGTGGTTCGCAATCTCACAGCGCTTGGCGCGAGCTGTGCCTTTGTCGCCATGATCGGCGACGACCGCGCCGGCCGCGAAGTGACCGAGCTGCTGGCCGCGATGCCGACAGTCGAGCCTTACCTGCGCGTCACCCGCACCCGCGAGACCACTATCAAGAATCGCTTCTTCAGTCTCGATGGCCATCACTTGCTGCGCGCCGACCGTGAAACCACGACGCCGATTGTCGCCGCCGAGGTCGAGCACCTCGCCCGCGCCGCGATCGATCAGGCGGCCGGCGCCGATATCATTGTCTTGTCGGATTATGCCAAGGGCATTTTCGCCGGCGATCTGGCGCGCCGCGTCATCAACGCGGCCGCCAAGGCGGGCAAGTCCGTGATCGTCGATCCCAAGGGCACCGACTATGGCCGCTATGCCGGCGCTGATGTGATCACGCCCAATCGCGCGGAACTCGCCGAAGCGACCGGACTGCCGGTCGACGGCGATGACGCGATTGTCGCAGCCGCGCGTAAGCTGCTCGCCGACACCGGCATTCGCGCCGCTGTGGTGACACGCTCGTCCGATGGTATGACGGTCGTTTCCGGCGATGGGCTGGTGATGCACCTCCCGGCGGAGTCGCGCGAGATTTCCGATGTCACCGGCGCCGGCGACACGGTGGTGGCGACGTTGGCGGTTGCGCTCTCGGCCGGCGCATCGCTGGTCGATGCGGCCAGGCTCGCCAATGTGGCTGCCGGCGTCGTTGTCGCGCGCCACGGCACGGCGGTTGCCGCCGTCGCCGATATTGGCCAGGCGCTGATGCATCGCGATCTCGCCATGGTCGAGAGCAAGTGCGTCGATCTCGCCACGGCCGTTGCCAGGGTCGACGATTGGCGCCGGCGCGGACTCAAGGTGGGTTACACCAACGGCTGCTTCGATCTGCTGCATCCCGGTCATGTCTCGCTTCTGGCGCAGGCCCGCGCGGCGTGCGACCGGCTGATCGTGGGCCTTAACAGCGACGCTTCCGTCAAACGCCTCAAGGGTGAAGGCCGTCCGGTCCAGTCCGAAACCGCGCGCGCTGCCGTGATGGCTTCGATCGGTCACGTCGATCTGGTGGCGATCTTCGATGAAGATACGCCACTCAGGCAGATCGAAGCCCTGAAGCCCGACGTGCTCGTCAAGGGCTCGGACTATTCCCGCGCCACGGTTATTGGCGCCGACGTGGTCGAACGGCACGGCGGCAGGGTCATTCTGGCCGACCTGATGCCTGCATTTTCGACCACCGCCACCATTGCCGCGCTAAAACGCGGCGGCTGACGATCAGCGAAGCAAGAGAGAAGGAGCATCGCACATGAACAGCGAACTGACCTCAAGAGCCAAGCGCATCATGCTTGCTGCCGGCATTGTCCTCGGGCTCGCCGGCTGCGGCGCCGTCGGCACGATGTTCCCCGAATTCGAAATGCGACCCGATACCGCCGGCCAGGACGCCGGCATGGGCGGCGCCATGGGCATGGCGAACCCCTCTGACCCCAACGCGGCGTCGATGCCACGCCGGACCATCATGCCCGAGACCCTGGTTGGGTGCCGCGGTCATGTGTTGGTTCCGGCGCTCGGCATGACGATGGTTCCTGTCGGCGGGCCGCCACCGGCGGCGGGACAATACATTCGGGAAGAGCGCCTGACCGCGCCATACCGGGTGATCAGACCGGGCGACCGCATCACGACCGATCGCAATCCGAGCCGGCTCAATGTCGAGCTCGACCGCATGGGCCGGATCATCGATCTGGGCTGCGGCTGAGTCTCACTCGCGCGGATCGACCATCGCCGACAGGCGCTGCCCGGCGGCGATCGCGAAGCGGAGCGTCAACGCACGCCGGCGCGCGGCGTGCAGGCGATGGAGCGGCGCCGGGCGGATCACGGTCGCGGCGTAGGCGTCGGCCAAGACCACACCGCAGGTCGACGGCAGAATTTTCCACGGAAAATCCGGCGGCACGGCGAACGAAAACGCGTCGCAGTAAGGCACGTACTCAAGCCACTTATCGTCGGCGTGGTAGTCGGCCGGCGTGCTCTTGACCTCGACCATCGCGATCAGCCCTTGGGCGCTGATGCCGGCGACATCGGCGCGCCGCCCGGTGCCAAGTTTGAACTCGCGAAGCGTGGCAAAGCCCGAATCCTCGAGCCACCGCGACACGCCGCGTGTCACCGCGGTGGTGATCGCGGCCGGATCGTCGGCCAGCACACCGGTCCATGGCCGGGTGCGACTCCAAGGCCGCGGCCGCGCGTCGCGGGTGGGGAAGAGCGATTCGTTCATGGTCTGTTCCTGCCAGAGTCTCACGCCAAGGCGTTGTTCTGCAATGGGAAAAATCGCGTTAGCATTTGACCATGCTGCCTGACCTGCCGCTCCCGCTCTCGACACCTCGCCTCGGGCTTCGCAACTACGGCAACTCCGACGCGACGGCTGTCGCGGCTTATGTCGTGACCGCCGACTATTGGCAGCATCAGGCCGTTGAGATGCCGAGCGCCGAGCAGATTGCCGCATTGGTCAAATGGGGCGCGGCCGAGGCCAAAGTGACACCGCGCCTCAACTACTTTCTCGCGGCGACGCGTAAAGATTCCAGCGAGATCGTTGGTGAGGCGGTGCTGCGTGTGCTCAATCCCACGGCGCGGCAGGCGGAGATCGGGTTTGGGATCGCCAAGAAAAACTGGCGCCACGGGTTCGCGACCGAAATCGGTCGCGCGCTCCTCGCGGCCGCCTTCGACACGCTCAAGATGCACCGCGTGACGGCGCAATGCGCGCCTGAAAATTTAGGTTCGCTTCGCGTTCTTCAGAAACTCGGCATGGCGCGCGAAGGCGTGATGCGCGATGTCGCATTTGCCCGTGGCCGCTGGTGGTCGAGCGTCGTCATGTCGATGCTCGAAACCGAGTACGCCAAGATCAAATCAGTCCAGCGCGGAAAATAGGGTCGTACCCTGATTTCCCGTCACGCCGCGATTACGGCAATCCGGCCCATCGGGAGAGAGCGGGCTTTTAGACGAATCACGACGTCGACGTCCTGGTCGAGCGCGGTGAGAAGTGACATCAAGCGCTCAACCGAAAATCCATCGAGTTTGTAGTTCATCAACGCGGAGACTTTGGGTTGGCCAAGACCCGGCTTATTTCAAACGATCGCCTGGGTCACCCGGTGCCGCGCGTCACCGTCTCGTCGTCTTCAATTCGCCGACCTTTACTTCGCTTTGCCATATCTCGCCGCGTAATTCTGCGTTGCGCGGCGGCTCTTCTCTGGCCTCACCACCCGGTGGTGATGCGCTCGACCAGTTGCTTAACGCTGGGGATGAAGCCGTTCTTGTACCAGGGGTCGAGGGCGAAGCGGTACGCGTTGTGCCCCGAGAACATCAGCTCGTTCTCGATGTCGCCGTCGTGGGCGATGTTCTGAAGCGTCTTCTGGATGCAGAAGCTGCGCGGGTCGGCCTTCCGTCCCGTGGTGCCGTGTTCGTTCTGGCTCCAGTTCGAGAAGTTGCAGGCCGACAGGCAGCCCATACAGGCGGTCTGGTCGGCGCGAATTTCCTCGGCCTTTGCGGGGGTCACGAAGATCAACGTCGAGTCCGGCGTCTTCATCGCTTCGGTGAATCCCGCCGCGACCCATTCCGCCGCCCGCGCCTTGTCGGCCGGCGTGACATAGACGTCTTTCTTGCGAAGCCCAATGTTCAGCGCGTCGGTGTGCTCGCCAACCGGTTCGGGCGAAAACGCGATCTGGCGGTCGCTGCGGGCTTCAAGTTCGCGGATGTAGTCGTTGCGCACCGCCGACGAATAAAACCCGGTCGGGCTGAAGCGCTGCAGCAGCACGTCGCCGTTCTTGAGTTCGGCCAGGCGCTTCTTCCACTTGGCCGAGATCGGGCTCTCCTTGGTGAGAAGCGGCCGGGTCCCGAATTGAAACGCGATCGGTCCCACCTCGGGATTGTCGAGGAAGTGTTCCCACTCCGACAACCACCACACGCCCCCCGCCATGATGATCGGCGTCTTCTGCAGCCCGGCTTCGTTCATCACCTTGCGCAGCTCGACAACGCGCGGGTACGGGTCCTCGGGCTTACGCGGGTCTTCGGAATTGGACAGGCCGTTGTGTCCGCCGGCCAGCCAAGGATCTTCGTAGACGACGCCGCCCAGAAGTTCGGTGAACTTGTGATAGGCGCGCTTCCACAAGGCGCGAAAGGCGCGGCCCGATGAAATGATCGGATAATAGTAGAGCCCATACTTGGTCGCGATCTCGCCCAAGCGATAGGGCATGCCGGCGCCGCAGGTGATGCCATGCACGATGTTGCGGCACTTCTCGAGAATGCCGCTCAGCACCCGCTCGGCGCCGCCCATTTCCCACAAGACATTGATATGGAGCGCGCCCGCATTGCCGCGCATCTCGTGCGCGATGCGGGCCTGGGTGACGCCGCCGTCGATGGCGTAACGAATCAGCTCTTCGTGGCGATCGTTCCGGGTGCGGCCCTTGTAGATCTGCGGAATCGCCGAACCGCGCTCGTCAAAGCTGTCGGCGTTGACGCCGGAAAACGTTCCGATACCGCCGACCGCAGCCCAGGCGCCCGAGCTGACGCCGGTCGTGATGCTGACGCCCTTGCCGCCTTCGATCAGCGGCAGCACGTCGGCGCCCGACATCAGAATGGAGTTAAGAGCTTTCACCGTTGCAGTTCCCCGTTACGCGGCTTCCGTTTGGCACGGTATAGACCGATCTTGGTTAAGGTTTTAGGGCGAATCAAAGCCGCAACCAACCTAATTAGCCCCGAATTTCCGAACCATTTCGCCCGGAACGTCGGTGAATATGGCGTCGACACCCCATTGAAACAACTCGGCGGCGCGGCCGACCTCGTTGACGGTGTAGGAGCTGAGCTTGTAGCCGGCACCACGGATCGCCATCACCTGCTCGCGAGTCAGGTGTTTGTGGTTGGCCCCGAACGCAACGAGACCGAGCGCCCTGCCGTCGTCGGCCCACGTTGCCGGCACCTGATTGTAAATGAGATCCATCGGCCAGTCGGGCGCCACGTCGCGGGCGGCGGCGACCGCGACCGGCGAAAAACTGGAAACCAGCGGCGGGTCGCGATCCGCGGGCCACATGTCTCGGGCGATGGCCATCGCAATTGTGGCCAGCTCCGCCTCGCGTCCCGGATCGGTCTTGAGCTCCATATTGATGCCGAGGCCGAGGTCGATCGCGAGATCGAGCGTCTCTTCAAGGGTCGGCACCGGCTCGCCGGCAAAGGCGCGGCCGAACCATCCGCCGGCGTCCAGGTGCTTGACCGACTCGAACGTCGCCGCCGCCAAGAGCCCTTGGCCGTCGGACGTGCGTTCAAGACCGTCGTCGTGGAAGATCACCGGTCGCGCGTCCAAGGTCAGCGCCACATCGAACTCGATCCAGCGCGCGCCCAACTGGTGCGCGCGCCGAAACGATACGAGCGTATTCTCAGGCGCCTCCTTGGGGGCGCCACGATGGGCGATGACACGCGGCAGCGTGAGCGCCACGGCAGGCTCAGGCGGGCGGTTGGCCCTGCTGGGCCGCCGGATCGATCTCCTGCCCGGTCGCCTGATCGACGCGCTTCATCGACAACTTGACCTTGCCGCGATCGTCGATGCCGAGGCACTTGACCTTCACCACATCGCCTTCCTTAACGACGTCCGAGACCTGAGCGACGCGGCGCGGCGCCAGTTCCGAGATATGAACCAGGCCATCGCGCTTGCCAAGGAAGTTTACGAACGCGCCGAAGTCCATGATCTTGACGACTTTGCCGGTGTAAATGACGCCCAATTCCGGTTCGGCGACGATGTCGCGAATCTTGTCGAGCGCCGCTTGGGTGGCGTTCTGATCGGCCGAGGCAATCTTGACGGTGCCGTCATCCTCGATGTCGATCTTGGTCCCGGTGGTCTCCTGCAGCTCGCGAATCACCTTGCCGCCCGTGCCGATGATTTCGCGAATCTTGTCTTTCGGGATGTTGATCACGGTGATGCGCGGCGCATGGCTTGCAACCGCGTCGCGCGCCGAGGTCAGCGCCTTCGACATCTCGTTCAAGATATGAAGACGTCCGCCCTTGGCCTGCTTGAGCGCGATGTCCATGATCTGACTGGTGATGGACGTGATCTTGATATCCATCTGCAACGACGTGATGCCTGTCTCGGTGCCCGCGACCTTGAAGTCCATGTCGCCGAGGTGATCTTCGTCGCCCATGATGTCCGAGAGGACGGCGAACTTTTCGCCTTCCTTGATCAGGCCCATGGCAACGCCCGCAACCGGTCGCTTCAGCGGAACGCCCGCGTCCATCAACGCCAGCGACGAACCGCAGACCGAGGCCATCGACGACGATCCATTAGACTCGGTGATTTCGGAGACGACGCGATAGGTGTAGGGGAACGCTTCTTTCGTCGGCAGTAACGGATGCACCGCACGCCACGCCAACTTGCCGTGGCCGATTTCGCGCCGGCCGGGCGAGCCCATGCGTCCGGTTTCACCAACCGAGTACGGCGGGAAATTGTAATGCAGCATGAAGGACTCGGTGTACTCGCCCTCGAGGGCGTCGATCCGCTGTTCGTCTTTGCCGGTGCCGAGGGTTGCCGTCACCAGCGCCTGAGTTTCGCCACGCGTAAACAGCGCGGAGCCGTGCGCACGCGGCAGGACGCCGACTTCAACTTCAATGGGACGGATCGAGGCGCCATCGCGACCGTCGATCCGCTTGCCGGTTTCGAGGATGTTGCCGCGAACGACGGTTGCTTCCATGTCCTTGAGCACGCCCGAGGCGGCTTTGATTTCATCGGCATTGTCGCCAAGGCTGGCAATCGCCTTCTTCTTGACGGCATCGACCGCAGCATACCGATCCTGCTTGGCGATGATGCGATAGGCCGCAGCCATGTCGCCGGCGAAGGACTTGAACTTCTCTTTCACCGCCGCGACCGACGGCGATTCCGGCGTCAGGTCGAACGGCTCCTTGGCGCAGCGCTCGGCCATGGAAATGATCGCGTCGATCACGGCCTGCATCTGTTGGTGACCAAAGGTCACGGCGCCGAGCATCACTTCCTCGGTGAGCTCCTTGGCCTCGGACTCGACCATCAACACGCCTTCTTTGGTGCCGGCAACAACCAGCTCCAGGGCCGAGTTCGGCATCTGCTCGATCTGCGGATTGAGAACATACTGGCCGTCGATGTAACCAACACGCGCGGCGCCGATCGGGCCCATGAACGGAATGCCTGAGATCGTCAGCGCCGCCGAAGCGCCAACCATCGCGACAATATCGGGATCGTTCTTCAGGTCGTGCGACAGCACGGTGCAGACCACCTGG
>Ga0194132_10003153_pt1 | contig 29810 bp, 32 predicted proteins | sample TA2KigOf80mmetaG_FD_148612 | JGI IMG/M metagenome (GOLD analysis project Ga0194132, IMG submission 148612) | Freshwater microbial communities from Lake Tanganyika, Tanzania - TA2015054 Kigoma Offshore 80m | ecosystem: Environmental > Aquatic > Freshwater > Lake | place: Tanzania: Lake...
CCGCATGAATCGCTCGGCTACAAACCGCCTGCACCGGAAGTGTTCGTGCCTGCATTCGCCGCATGGCCGGCTGCGCTACGCCGATCGGCTTCGCCGGCCACGCTCCAACTAGCGCAACGGCCAACTCTGAACTAACATTCCATCTGGACCACTCGATGGGGGCCGATCAGCGGCGCGCTTCACGCTCAGCCACACCATCTCGACCGAGCGCGCGATCGAGGGCAATCTCGTCACCGTCACGATCACGGTGACAGCCGCGACCGATATCCCGGCGATAGAGATCCTTTACCGCTCGCCGCCGAGCGTGGCGCTGGCCTCCGGCAGCAATCGCGCGGTTCTGAAACTTGCCGCGGGCGAGACGGTGACCGGCAGCTTCGAGATACGCTGCCTGGCGCGCGGGCATGTGCGGCTCGGCGAGTTCCATGTCCGGCTCTGGCATCCCTCGCGGCTCAAGCTCGCCGAGGCACGGCACGATCACCTGATCCGGCTTTCGATCTACCCGGCGGCGGCGCCGCTGCGCCTGCTGCCGAAGCCACTGCGCACGCGCGCCACCTTCGGCAACCACGTCTCGGCCCAGCTCGGCCAGGGCATCGAGCCCGGCGACATCCGGCCCTTCGGCGCCGGCGACCGGCAGAAGCAGATCAACTGGCGCGCCTCGCTCAGGCTCGGCCGGCTCTACGTCACCGAGTTCCACGAGGAACGCAACGCCGATGTCGTGATCCTGCTCGACACCACCGCCGATATCGGCGCGCAGCCGGAATCGAGCCTCGATCACTGCGTCAAGGCGGCGACGGCGCTTGCCACCGCCTATCTGCGCCACCGCGACCGCGTCGGCCTCGTCGTCTATGGCGGCAACGTGCAGTGGATCCGGCCCGGCACCGGGCGCCGCCAGATCGAGACGCTGCTGGAGGCGCTGCTGCCGACCAGCATGGCCGGGAACTACAGCTTCCAGGGCCTCGACTTCCTGCCGCCGAAGGTGCTGCCGGCCGGTGCCCTGATCATCGCGCTGTCGCCGCTGGTCGATCAGCGCTTCACGCGTATCCTGACCAACCTCGGCGAGCGCAACTTCGACGTCGTGCTGCTGGCATTGTCGCCGCTGGCATTGATGCAGCGTTTCCTGGATGCCTCGCCGATGCAGGCGCTCGCCGCACGCATCTGGAGCCTCGAGCGAAAGATGCTGATCGACGAGCTGCGCGAGCGCGGGCTTGCCGTGGCCGAGATCGCGCCGGACGAACCCTTGGACGCGGCGCTGGCGACGCTCGCCCGCCGCCGCTCCAGGCGGGCCGCATGATGAGATACCTCGCGCTCGCGGCTGCCCTTCTCCTGGCGGCGACGCCGATCCGCCTGCATGACGGCGGCTTCATCGTGACGCTGTCTGTCCTCGGCGCGGCGCTGATGCTGAGCGGGATCATGATGCGCTCGCTGATGTCGGCGGCCGTGGGCGGTGCGTTGGCGCTCTTCGCCTATGCCGGGGCGCTGTGGTGGACCGCATCCGAGCCCGGCGCCTTCGAGGCGATCCTGCTGAGCCTGGCGCTGATGCTGGTGATCGACGCGGCCGATCTCGGCCGCAGCCTCGGCGGCGCCGAGATCTCCGCCGCCGCTCTCCGCCTCTTCCATCTCGGCTGGGTCGTCACCGCGCTGATCGGCGCCGGTGTCGCGCTCGGCCTCGCCGGCATCGTCGCGCTCGCCGATCTCGGCGCGCCGCCGGTCATGCGCCCCATCCTCGCCGGCGCCGGCGGCTTCCTCGCGCTCGCCGCGGCGCTCCTCTTGTTAAGAAAGTCGCGATAAGCTCGCGCCGCGCTCGAGGAGGCCGACATGCCCGCGATCAAGATCGACGATGCGACCGACGCGCTTCTTGTCGTCGACGTGCAGAATGATTTCTGCCCGGAGGGCGCGCTTGCCGTGCCGAAGGGCGACGAGGTCGTGCCGGTCACCAACCGGCTGATCCAGCGCTTCGCCCATGTGCTGCTGACGCAGGACTGGCATCCGCCCGGTCATCGCTCCTTCGCCTCGGCCCATCCCGGCAAGAAGCCCTTCGAGAACGCCGAGCTTCCCTACGGTACCCAGGTACTGTGGCCCGACCACTGCGTCCAAGGCACCGAAGGAGCCGATTTCCATTGGGACCTGGAGCAGGGCAAGGCCGAGCTGATCATCCGCAAGGGCTTCCGGCCGGGCATCGACTCCTACTCGGCCTTTTTCGAGAACGACCGCCGGACGCCGACTGGGCTCTCGGGATATCTGCGCACGCGGGGCTTCAAGCGGCTGTTCCTTGCAGGGCTCGCGACGGATTTCTGCGTCAACTACTCGGCGGTCGACGGCGCCGCGCTTGGATTTGAGGTTGTCGTCCTCGAGGATGGCTGCCGCGCCATCGATCTCGCGGGATCTCTCGCCGCGGCGAAGGAAGCGATGACGAAGGCCGGCGTGACGCTGACCACATCGACGGCAGCGGGCCTCTGATCTAGCATCCCCGGATGGGGGGCGGGGCCAAGGAACCGGTCAGCGAACGGGATTCTGCGCCGGATCGCGTCCGCTACGAGAAGCTGCCGGAGGAGATCCGGCATCCCAATCTGGTGCGGCTCTATCGGCACTGGGACGAGATGCGCCGCGGCCGTGCGATGCCGTCGCGCGCCGATGTCGATCCGCTGAACCTGCCGGCCCTCCTCGGCAATCTCATCCTGATCGATGTGCTGCGCGAGCCGCTGCGGTTCCGCTATCGTCTGATCGGCAGCCGGCTGACCGAGCGGGTGAAGCGCGACATGACCGGCAAGTTCTTCGACGAGGTGCCGGAGCCGGTCTATCGCGCGCGGCTCTACGAGTGGCATGGCGGCTGCGTCGACGAAAAGGTCCCGCGCGCTGCCGTGACCGCGCGACGGCTGCTCGATCGCTGGGAGCCTTACGAGATCCTGACCGTGCCGCTCTCCACCGACGGCACCCTGGTCGATATGACACTGACCGGGATCTACTACCGCGACGCCTGAAACTTCACGAGATCGGCACGGCCGGTCTCGGTGATCACATAGATCCCCTTTTCCTGCCGCGCGAACCAGCCGTAATGGTTGTCGCGGAGAATATTGCCGGCACGCGGCGCGTCGCAGGAGGTCTTGAGATCGCGCGGACGCTGCGGGCCATAGGCCGCGAGCGCCTCGGCAAGGCGCAGCGCCTCCTGGCGATAGGCCGTGACGATCTTGATACGCGTGATGCCGCCGAGATTGGGATCGCCGGCGCGCTTCGCATGCTCGGAGAGCAGGCGCGCCTGCTTCTTCCTGTTCTTCTGCGGCCGGTAGGGCTCGGGATCGCACATGACATCGACGCGGCCGCGCTTCGAGACCGTGAGCAGCCCGACGCCGACGCGCCGGCAGAGCCTGACCACGCGCTTGTCCCAGGGCGTGGCGTTGCGGTTGCGCTCACCCGGCTCGGGCACGGCGAGATAGACGAGGTCGGTCAGCGCCAGCCGCTCGACGCCCTGCAGCAGGAGCTCCAACGTGAAGCGCTGCTTGAGCTCGACGACGAGCGGCACGCCGTCCCGCACCCCGACAACGTCGCAGCCCCGTACCTCGCCCTTCACCACATAGCCCTGCTTCTCGAGGAAGGCCTTGACGGGCTTGTAGAGGTCGGACTCGGCGGCCACGCCGTTGGCTAGCCCTGCATCGCCTGCCAGACGCGCTCGGGCGTCGTCGGCATGTCGACGTGGCGGACCTTGAAGGGCTTCAGCGCGTCGACCACGGCGTTCACCACCGCCGGCGTGGCGCCGATGGTGCCGGCCTCGCCGGCGCCCTTGATGCCGAGCGGGTTGTTGCGGCAGGGAATGTTGATCGTGGTGAAGCGGACATTCGGCAGGTTGTCGGCGCGCGGCAGCGTGTAATCCATGAAGCTGCCGGTCAGAAGCTGGCCGGTCTTTCGGTCGTAGACCGTGTGCTCGAGCAGCGCCTGGCCGACGCCCTGGCCGACGCCGCCATGCACCTGCCCCGCCAGCAGCAGCGGGTTCATCACCGAGCCGAAATCATCGACCGCCCAATAGTCGACCAGCGCGACCTCGCCGGTGTCGCGATCGACCTCGACCTCGCAGACATGGCAGCCATTCGGATATGTCGCGGCCGTCGGCGTGTACTCGCCGCCGGCGGTGAAGCTGCCGCCCTTCGAGCGCGCCTTCTTCGCCACCTCGAAGATCGAGGCCGAGCGGTCGGTGCCGGCGATGGCGTAGCGGCCGTCCTTGAACTCGATATCGACCGCCGCCGCTTCGAGCAGGTCGGCGGCATGCGACTTGCCGGCATCGATCAGCGCATCGGAGGCCTTCTGCGTCGAATGCGCGCCGACCGGGATCGAGCGCGAGCCGCCGGTGCCGCCGCCGGTCGCGATCTGCTTGGTGTCGCCCTGGACGACGCGGATCTTCTCGAAGGGCACGCCGAGCTTCTCGTGCACGACCTGGGCATAGGCGGTCTCGTGGCCCTGGCCGTTGTTCTGCGTGCCGATCAGCAGCGTCACCGTATCGTCGTTCTCGATGCGCAAGGTCGCGGCCTCGCCGCCGCCGCCGGCGCAGCGCTCGACGTAGTAGCTCATGCCGAGGCCGCGCAGCTTGCCGCGCTTGGCGGCTTCCTTGCGGCGATCCTCGAAGCCGTTGGCCCAGCCGGACTGCTTGCGCGCCTCGTCCATCAGGCGGGTGAAGTCGCCGGAATCATAGGTGACCTTGAAGGCGTTGGTGTAGGGCATCTGCGCGGCGGAGGGGAAATTCTTGCGGCGCAGCTCGGCGCCGTCGATGCCGAGATCGAAGGCGGCGACATCCATCAGCCGCTCGATCATGTAGGCCGCTTCCGGCCGGCCGGCGCCGCGATAGGCATCGACCTGCACGGTGTTGGTGAAGACGCCCTGCACCTCGTTATAGGCGGCGGGGATCGCATAGACGCCGGTATGCATGCCCTGGCCGGCGCCGGTCGGGATCATCGGCGCGAAGTTGGAGAGATAGGCGCCGAGATTGGCGACGGTATGCACGCGAAGGCCGAGGATCTTGTGGTCCTTGTCGAGCGCCAGCTCGGCGCGCGTGACATGGTCGCGGCCATGCACGTCGGAGAGGAAGGCGTCCTGGCGGTCGGAGATCCACTTGACCGGCCGGCCGAGGCGGCGCGTCGCCCACACCGTCAGCACATGCTCGGGATAGCAGAAATACTTCATGCCGAAGCCGCCGCCGACATCGGCGGTGACGACCTGCACCTTGTCCGGCGGCAGCTTGAAGACGAAATCGCAGATGACGCGGCGGAAATGATGCGAGCCCTGCGAGGTCGTATGCAGGAAAAGCGTCTCCGCGTTCTTGTCCCACGATGCCACGGCGCCGCGCGTTTCCATCGAATTGGCGACGACGCGGTTGTTGATGAGGTCGAGCTTCACCGTCTTCGCCGCCTTGGCGAAGGCCTCCTTCACCGCGGCCTCGTTGCCGTCATGCCAGTGGAAGCAGAGGTTGCCCGGCACGTTGTCGTGGAGCTGCGGCGCGCCCGGTTTCAGCGCATCCGGTCCCTCGATCACCGCGGGCAGCGACTTGTACTCGACCTCGACCGCCTCGGCGGCGTCGCGCGCCTGGGCCAGGGTCTCGGCGACGACGAGCACGACCGGCTGGCCGACATGGCGCACCCGCCCCTGGGCGAGCGCCGGATATGACGGCACCTTGTTCGGACTGCCGTCCTTGGACTTCACCTCGAGCAGGCAGGGCATGTCGTTGACGCCATCGGCCTTCAGCTCGGCGCCGGTCAGCACGGCGAGCACGCCCGGCATCTCCTTCGCCGCGGATGTCTCGATCTTCACGATCTCCGCATGCGCCTCGGGCGAGCGCAGCACATAGGCGTGTGCTTGGCCCGGCAAATTGACGTCGCCGACGAACTTGCCGGTGCCGGTCAGCAGCCGCTGATCCTCGACGCGTTTCACCGCCTGGCCGATGCCGAACTTGGTCATCTCGATGCTCCTTTACGCGAAACTCGTGGGCCGGCCCTCGATCGGATAGGCCGGGTCGTTGTAGCCGGGCGTGGAAGGATGGCCGGTCGAGACCATGCCGTCGATCAGCGCCTCGTCCTCCTTCGTGAACTTGTAGGAGAGCGCGCCGACATAATCCTCCCACTGGTCCATGGTGCGGGGGCCGGCGATCGGCGAGGTCACCAGCGGGTTCGCCAGCACCCAGGCGGTGGCGAACTGGCCGGGCGTGATGCCGCGCTTCTTCGCGTGAGCCACCACGTCCTGGGCCATGACCAGGCTCTCCTTGCGCCACTCGGTCTGCATCATGCGGCGGTCCTGGCGCGAGGCGCGGGTGCCGTCGGCCGGATCGGCATCGGGCTTGTACTTGCCGGTGAGCACGCCGCGGGCGAGCGGGCTGTAGGGCACGACGCCGAGCCCGTAGAACTTGCAGGCCGGCAGGTGCTCGACCTCGGGCATGCGGTTGAAGGCGTTGTAGTAGGGCTGGCTCGCCGCGGGTCTGGGAACGCCGAGCTCGTCGCAGAGATTGGCGACCTCGGCGACGCGCCAGGAGCGGAAATTCGAGAGCGCGAAGTAGCGCACCTTGCCCTGGCGGATCAGGTCGCCCATCGCCGCCACTGTCTCGGCGAGCGGCACCGAGTGGTCTTCCTTGTGGCAGTAGTAGAGGTCGATGTAGTCGGTGCCGAGGCGCTTCAGGCTCGCCTCGCAGGCCTGCATCACATAGCGGCGCGAGAGACCCTTGTCGTTCGGTCCCTGCCCCATCGGGTTGGCGAGCTTGGTCGCCAGTACCCAGGCATGCCGGTCCTTGGATATGGCGCGGCCGACCACCTCTTCGGAACGGCCTTCGTTGTAGACGTCGGCGGTGTCGAGGAAGTTGAAGCCCTGGTCGCGCGCCCGCCCGATGATGCCGCGCGAATCGGCCTCGCTGGTCGGGCCGCCGAACATCATCGTGCCGAGACAGAGCGGCGCGACCTTGAGGCCGCTCTGGCCGAGCGAACGGTATTCCATGGAAGACTCCGGGGAGGAGATGCGAACTGGGAACGCCATTGTCGCCGAAGCGGCGAGGCGAGGAAAGAGACGAGCGCCCTGGCACGGACTGGCGGATTGCCGGCGGCCATGCTTTGCTGTGCGGGGGGTGGCGCCATGCAGCCAGGACCGACGACCAGAGTAGAGACGGGGCGGCGGTTCATGCCGCGCCTCGCCGCGATCGCTTGCACCGTGTCGATCGCATGGGCTGCCGGTGCCACGGCGGCGGAGGTGAGGTTCCCGGCCAAGTTCAGCGACGGGTCTGCGGATCGCCAGGCGCTGCTCTGCGTTCCGAAGACGCCGCCGCCTCACCCGGTGGTGGTGTTCAACCATGGCAGCATCGTCGACATGGTCGGATGGCCGAAGGCCGCCTTTCGCGAGCGCGGGCGACCCTATCCCTATCTCCTGGACCGCATCTGCAGCGCGCTCGCGGAGGCAGGATATCTCGCCTTCATGCCGATCCGCGAGAACACGCCGCTCGGACAGGGCGCGCAGGACTACAGGGAGATCTATCGCGAGGTTGCGCTGGCGGCGCTCGATCATGTGAAGCGGATGCCCGAGGCGGATCTCGATCGCATCGCGCTCGCGGGCTTCTCGATGGGCGGTCTGGTGTCCTTTGCGGTCGCGATGGAGCGCAGTGATCTTCGTGCCGTAGCGCTGCTGGCGCCGGCCGCCGGGCGCGGCAAGCTCGGCGAGGTCGCCAAGGGCGCCGACACCATCGCCGCACCCGTGCTGGCGATGATCGAGAAGGACGACAACCCGCCGATCCACCGCAGCATCGAGATCCTGGAGCGCGCGCTCGGCTCGCGCGGCAAGCCTTTCAGCGTGATCCGTTACGACCGCGGCGGCGGGCACGAGCTGTTCTACGACGTCGGCTACTGGTGGGACGACTTCAAGGCCTTCCTCGCCGAACACCTGAGCAAGCGCTGAGAGATCAGGCGAGGTGAAGCCAGCCCTGGATGCCGACATAGAGGCCGACCGCCAACACCAGCGCCGATGAGGCATAGGGGGCGCGACGGGCGAAGGTCCCGAGCCAGGACCAGCGCTGGGACGCATGCCGCATGCTCAGCGACGCGGCGACGCCGACACCGACCAGGGTCAGCGCCAGGCCGATGCTGAAGCAGAGCACCAGCGCGGCGCCGAGCACTATCTCCTTGAGCTGAAGGCAGAGCAGCAGGACCGTGATCGCCGCCGGGCACGGGATCAGCCCGCCGGTCAGGCCGAAGACGACGATCTGGCCGGTGGTCGCGGTGCCGCCGGCGAAGCTCCGGCGGATCTGCGCCGCATGCTCCAGCTGATGCGCATCCTCCGGCTCCTCGTCGTGATGGTGGCGGTGATGATCGTGATCATGATCGTGGTGATGGTGGTGGTGATGCGCATGCGCCGCGCGCCGGTCCCGCCAGGTACGCCACAGCATCCAGAGCGCGATCGCAACGATCGCTGCCGCCGAGGCGAGCTGGAAATAGGGTTCGCTAACCTCGGCATCGAGCGTGCGGCCGATATAGAGGCCGCCGAGCGCGACCGCCCAGACCACCGCTGTGTGCGAGACCGTGGCGGCGAGGCCGAGCAGCACGGCCTGCGCGACCGTGCCGCGGATGGCGACGATGAACGCGGCCATCATCGTCTTCGAATGGCCCGGCTCGAGACCGTGCAGCGCGCCAAGGAGAACGGCGCTCGGTACGAACAGCCACGCCTTGGCCGCACCCTGCTGGATCAGATCGGCGAAAGGAACCACGGAGGCATTCTAAACCGTCCGCCTCCGCTCGGGGCTAAGATGAGGCATGGAGAAGGCGGATCTTGACGCGATCGGGCTCTGGATCGTCGAGCGCGGCCTCGCCGGCGCGCCGGAGACCGAGATCCTGAATGGCTTCTGCGAGCGGCTGAGCCGGCTCGGCCTCGACATCAACCGCGCGCTCGCCATCGTCGACACGCTGCACCCAACGCTCGAAGGCCGTGCCTTTCGTTGGCGCAACGACGGCGTCGAGGAATCGAGCTACTTCGAGTACGGCCGCACCGACGACAGCGACCCGGCATCGGGCTGGCGGCGGTCCGTCTTCTACCACATGCTGGCGAACGAGCTCCGAGAGCTCCGCCTGCATCTGGCCGACGATCCGCTGGCCGCGCTCGATCCGCTGCCGACGATGAAGGCCAATGGCTATACCGATTTCCTCGCCATCGTTCCGCGCTTCGCCAGCACCGGCACGGTCGGCGAGATGGACTGCATCTACACCTCCTGGGCGACGCGGCGCGCGAGCGGCTTCAGCGACGTTGAGATCGAGGCGCTGCGCCTCCTGGTGCCCAAGCTCGTGCTCGCGATCAAATGCGTCTCGATGGGCCGCATCGCCTCGACCCTGGTCGAGGTCTATCTCGGCCGCGACGCCGGCCGGCGCGTGCTCTCGGGCCGCATCGCCCGCGGCGTCGCCGAGAGCATCGGCGCCGTGCTCTGGTACTCCGATCTTCGCGGCTATACGCGCATCACCGACGAGGCGAAGCCGGAGGAGATCATCCCGCTCCTCAACGACTACGCGCATCTGGTGGTCTCGGCGATCCACGAGGCCGGCGGCGACGTCCTCAAGCTGATCGGCGACGGCACGCTGGCGATCTTCACCGCCGAGGATCCGGCGGAAGCCTGCCGCGCGGCGCTCAAGGCCGAGGCCACGCTGCGCCAGGGCCTAGCGGACCTCAACGCGCGACGCGCCACAGAAGGAAGGCCGGTCACCTCGGCCTATCTCGGCCTGCATATCGGCGAAGTGCTCTACGGCAATATCGGCAGCGAGGATCGCCTCGACTTCACCGTGGTCGGGCCGGCAGTCAACGAGGTCAACCGCATCGCCGCCATGTGCCGGTCGGTCGACCGCAGCCTCGTCGTCTCCGACGCCTTCCGACAAGCGACGCCGGAGCCCGAGCGCTCGCGGCTGGTCTCGGTCGGCCGCTTCGCGCTCCGCGGCGTCGGCCGCGCCCAGGAGCTGTTCACGCTCGATCCCGCTCTCACGCGGACGGACGCCTGACGCTTCAGCGTTCCTCCGGCGGCTTCACATGGCGGAGCTGGAAGAGCAGCAGCAGATCGTAGGAGGTCTTGATCGTGCCCGAGAGGATCAACGGCAGCGCCTGGAAACCGGCGGCATAGAGCGCCCCGCCGAGGCTCGGGCTCACCGAAGCGGCGAGCGAGCGCGGCACCACGGTGAAGCTCGCCGCCGCCGGCCGCTCCGCCTCGGTGACCACCGCCATCACATAGGAGGTCCGCGTCGGCACATCCATCTGCGAGAGCGCGGCGCGGATGAGGAGAAGTGCGAGCACGATCTCGAGCGACGGCGTCAGCGCCGCGGCGATCAGGCAGAGATTGGCCGGGATATGCGTGAACACCATGGTGTTGATGAGGCCGATGCGGCGCGCGAGCCAGGCCGCGACCGGGAAGGAAAAGGCCGCGAGCACGCCCGACCAGAAGAAGAAGAGGCCGGCCGCCGAGAGCGAAAGGTCGAAGCGCTCGAACAGCCACAAGGCCAGCAGCGACTGCACGACGAAGCCCGAGCCGAAGGAGTCGATGCTGAAGAGAAGGGCCATCTTCACGACGATGCCCTTCGACGGCCCGAGCACCGCCGCCGTCGATTCGGCGGCCAGCGGGCGCGGCGGGATCCGGCCGTAGAGGATTGCGCCGACGATGCCGAGCACGGCGTAGACGACGAACATGAGGCGGATCGCCTCGAGCTGGCCGAGTCCGAGCGGCGCCAGCAAGTCGGGAACGGCAGCGGCAAGCGCACCGACGGCACCGGCCAAAGCGCCGACAAGGCTGTAGCGCGCGAAGGTCCCGGTCCTTTTCTCGTCGCCCGCGGCACGGGTGAGGATGGTCTGCTCCAGCGGCGCAAAGACGCTGACGCTTCCCGAGGAAGGGTTGATGGTGCCGGCGAAGGCGATCAGCAGCAGGAGCCAGAAATCCCGGATCGCGGCGAAGGCGACGCCGCTGGCGACCATGAGGCCGGCGGCGGCGATCAGCAGGCGCCGGTGATCGTGCCGGCCGCCGATGGCTCCGACGCCCAAGGTCATCAGCGAGCCGCCGAGCAGCGCCACGGTCGCGAGCACGCCGATCTCGACGGCGGAAAAGCCGAGCAAGGTCAGATGCACCGGCAGCAGCACGGCAACGAAGCCGTCGCCGAAATCGCGGACGGCACGGGCCGCGAGCACGGAATTCATCGTCGAGCGGAAGTCGTCCGTGGCAGCGCACCTCGCGAGAGCGGGTTGCGCAGAGCTTGGACGGAATGTCTGACGGGGAGCCTGCAATCCCCGCCGATCAGATACGCCGGTTCGGCAGGACTGGCAAGCAAGGCTAGACTGCACGCATGCCCCAGCACCTCGCCGCCCTCGCGCTTCTCGTCCGCGACTATGACGAGGCCATCGCCTATTACACCGGCACGCTCGGCTTCGATCTCATCGAGGATACCGACATGGGGAAGGGCAAGCGCTTCGTGCGCGTGCGGCCGCCGGGCTCGACCGGGGCGGCGTTCCTGCTGGCGCGGGCGATCAACGCCGATCAGCTCTCGCGCATCGGCAACCAGACTGGCGGGCGCGTCTTCCTGTTCCTGCACACCGACGACTTCCAGCGCGACCATGCCGCCTACAAGACCAAGGGCGTGAGATTCATCGAGGAACCGCGGCACGAGGCCTATGGCACCGTCGTGGTCTTCGAGGATCTCTACGGCAATCGCTGGGACCTGGTGCAGCCGAAGACGCCTTAAGCGTCGGGCGGGCCTTTGAGCTCGACCGTGTTGCCTTCGGGGTCCTGGATATAGATCGAGGGGCCGCTGCCTTCGGCGCCGAAGCGCGGCGCCGGCTCGCCGGGATCGATGCCGTTCGATCTGAGGAACGCGATGATCGCCGGCGCATCGAACGGCTCCACGCGCAGGCAGAAGTGATCCATGTTGCGCGCCTCGGTGCCCGGCGCGGCACCGCCCAAGCGGCCGAGCGAACCGGCGACATCGACGAGGTCGATCAGCGAGGCGCCGGCGCGGAGCTGGACAAGGCCGATCTTCGCCTGCACGCGCTCGACCGAGCAGCCGAGCACCTCGCAATAGAAGCGCTTCATGCCTTCGGGATCGCGCACGCGCAGCACGACGTGATCGATCTCGCGCGGATGGACCGGCGTGGTCACTTTTTCACCAGGAGGTCGCGGCCGAGCGAGGAGAGGTTGGGACAGCCGGCATAACCCAGCGTCTTGTCGAGCTCGGAGGCGAGCAGCTTGAGAGCATGGCGCGCGCCGGCCTCGCCGCCGACCGCGAGTCCGTAGAGCGCGGCGCGGCCGATCAGCACCGCCTTGGCGCCGTGAGCGATGGCCTTGGCGATGTCGCTGCCGCGGCGGATGCCGGAATCGAGCAGCACGGTCGCCTTCTCTCCCACCGCATCGGCGATCGCCGGCAGCGCGTCGATCGAAGAGATGGCGCTGTCGAAATTCCGCGCCCCGTGGTTGGAGACGACGATACCGTCGGCGCCGAGCTGGACCGCCTTCTTCGCGTCGTCGGCGCGGAGGATGCCTTTCACGATCAGCGGCCCGTTCCATTTGCGCCGAAGATCGCGCACATCGTCCCAGGTCGTGTCCGGCGCGATGCGGGTGGCATCGTCGGGCGGCTCGGCGAAGATCGCATTACGATAGCCCTCGGGATGGTTGGCAGCCTTGGGCAGCCCCTCCTCCATCACGTAGCGGCCGAGCACGCCGAACAGCCAGCGCGGATGGCGCAGCACGTCGAGGCCGGCACGGATCGAGGGGCGGATCGGCATGGCGAAGCCGTTCCGGCTGTTGAACTCGCGGTTGGGGATCGTTGCGGTGTCGACGGTGACGACCAGCGCCTCGTAGCCGGCGCGCTCGACGCGCTGAAGCAGCTCATAGGCGTGGCGCCGGTCCTTCCAGATGTAGAGCTGGAACCAGAGCCTTCCGCCGGCGCCGGCAACCCGCTCGAGCACCGTCATCGACTCCGTCGGCGAGGTATAGGGGATGCCCATCGAGGCCGCGGCGCGCGCCAGCGCCAGCTCGCCCTGGTGCCAGAGCAGCCCCGAGGGGCTCATCGGCGCGATCGCCATCGGCAGCAGCTGGGTCTTGCCGAACAGCGTCGTGCCGAGCGAGCGCGTCGCGGTCTCCGCCAGCACGCGGGGCAGGAAGCGGATGCGCTCGAAGGCGGCGCGGTTCTCCCTGAGCGAGGTCTCGCCCTCGGTACCGCGGTCGACATACTCGAAGATGCCCTTCGGCAGGCGCCGCTTCGCCGCAAGCCTCAGGTCGTCGATGTTGTAGAGCCGAGCGAGCGAAGGCATCAGCCGGGCCGGCGCTCGGTCAGGTTCAGGTTGATGTGATAGATGCGGCCCTTGAACAGCGGCATGATCTCGGCGAGCGCTGCACGCGATTCCGCCCGCTTCGGCGTCGCCAGCGCCGCCGCCGCATCCTCGGCCGTGTCGAACTGAAGCTCGAAGATCTGATAGACCGGCGGCCCGCCATCCTCGACCGACTTGGTGCGCAGCACCCGCATCTCCCGGATCTTCGGGAAGCTCAGGATGATCGGGACCACCTTGTCCTTGATCACCCCGTCGAAGCGCGGCTGGTCCGCCTCGGCGACGGTGCCCTCGAAGATCGCGCAGCGCACATGCATGAGGCTCGTTCCTTCCTGGCGCTCAATTAGCTTGCGCGGCGATCATCCCTGAAACGACACTCGCTCACAACGCAAACCCGGGAGCCTGAGGAATGACCACCAACCGCCTGAAGGCGCGGCTTGCCGCGGGAGAGAAGGTCCTCGGCGTCTGGACCTCCGGCCTCTCGACCGTGATCACCGAGACGCTGGCACGCGCCGGCTACGACTTCATCTTCTTCGACCAGGAGCATGGGCCGCAGGGACTTGCCGAGACCGTGCCGCATCTTCAGACGCTGGCCGCGACCGACGCGGCTCCGGTCATCCGCGTGCCGTGGAACGATGCCGTCTACCTGAAGCGCATCCTCGATGTCGGCGTCGAATCGATCATGGTGCCGATGGTCGAGACGGCCGAGCAGGCCAAGGCCGCCGTCGCCGCCTGCCGCTATCCGCCGCGCGGCTTCCGCGGCTTCGGCCCGCTCCGCCATATCGGCATGGAGCCGGACATCGAGGCCTATGCCAGGACCGCGCATGAGCGCCTGCTGCTGATCGTCCAGATCGAATCCGAGAAGTCGGTGGCCAATATCGACGCGATCGCCGCGGTCGACGGCGTGGACGCGCTCTATATCGGTCCCAACGATCTCTCCGGCACGCTCGGCTGCTTCCGACAGTTCGATCATCCCGATCTGCAGAAGGCGATCGACACCGCCTTCGCCGGCATCAGGCGCGCCGGCAAGGCGGCCGGCATCGTGCCCTACGGGAAGAACTCGGTCGTCTCGCTGTTCAAGCAGGGCTACCAGATGATCGCCGCGGCGACCGAGCTGACGCTGCTGCGCGGCGGCGCGCAGGCGGACATCGCCTCGGTGAAGAAGGGGCTGGCGTAAGGAGGTCACGATGGAAGTTCGTCTCGACGGCCGCACGGCGCTGATCACCGGCGGCAGCAAGGGCCTGGGCCTGGCGATGGCGACCGAGTTCGCCCGGAGCGGCGCCGATGTCGCGATCGTCGCCCGGCGCGAGGATGTGCTGAAGGAGGCGGTGGCCGCGATCGGCAAGGTGGCGAAGACGCGCATCCACGCCGTCGCCGCCGATGTCGGCACCGCCGAGGGCGCCACGCGCACCTATGAAGAGACGATGAAGGCGCTCGGCAAGGTCGATATCCTCGTCAACAACGCCGGCAAGTCGCAGACCGCCAAGTTCGAGGACATCACGGACGCGATCTGGCAGGACGATCTCGACCTCAAGGTCTTCGCCGCGATCCGCCTCGCCCGGCTGGCGCTGCCGCAGATGAAGCAGCGGAGATGGGGCCGCATCATCAACGTGCTCAACACCGGGGCGAAGACGCCGAGCGCGGGCTCGGCGCCGACCACGGTCTCGCGCGCTGCCGGCATGGCGCTGACCAAGGTGCTGGCCGGCGAAGGGGCGCCGCACAATGTGCTGGTCAACGCGCTGCTGGTCGGCCAGATCGAGAGCGACCAGATCGCCCGCCGCCACAAGACGCAGGGCGGCAACACGCCTTACGAAGAATTCGTGCGCGCCGCAGGATCCAAGCTGCCGCTCGGCCGCATGGGTACGGCGCAGGAATTCGCCAACATCGCCTGCCTGCTGGCCTCCGACGCCGGCGGCTATATCAGCGGCACGGCGATCAACGTCGACGGCGGCGCCTCGCCGGCAGTGTAGCGGCACCTCAGCTCGCGGCGACCCCGAACGCCTTGCGCATGTTGTTGAGGCCTTCCTGCTGGGCGGTCCAGAAGCGGCCGCCGATCATGCCGCCGTCGATGACGATGTCGTGGGCGGTGATGAAGCTGGACTCGTCGGATGCCAGGAACACTGCGGCGCCAGCGATATCCTCGGCCACGCCGGCGCGCGGGATCGGCTGCGCCTTGGCCAGCACCTGCTTCGCGACATCGGCGGTCTTCTCGGGATCGGCAGCGCCGAGCGCCTTGCCGAAGATGCCGGTGGCGATCGCGCCGGGCGAGATCGAGTTGACCCGCACATTGACCTCGGCCAGCTCCATCGCCACGACCTTGGTCAGATGCACCACGCCGGCTTTGGCCATCGAATAGACCATCGACGACGAGAATCCGGCGCGGAGTGCTGCGATGCTGCCGACGTTGATGATCGAGCCCGAGCGCTGCTTGCGGAAGATCGGCGCCGTCAGCTTCATGCCGAGCATGACCGAGCGGCAGTTGAGCGCGACGCAGGCATCGAAGCCGTCGACCGGGATCGTCTCGATCGAGCCGACCGGGCCCGGCCCGCCGGCATTGTTGACGATGCAGTCGAGCCGGCCGAATCCCGAGAACGCCTCGTCGATCAACGTCTTCATCTGCGCTTCGTCCGTGACGTCGGTCTGCTTGAAGCGGACGGCCACGCCGAGGCGCTTCGCGACATCCTCGCCCTCGACCTTTCGGCGCCCTGCGATCACGACCTTGGCGCCGGCCTCCACGAACTTCTCCGCGATCGCGACGCCGATGCCGCTGGTCGCGCCGGTGACGATGGCGACCTTGCCGTCGAGCTTGAACATGGTTCCCCCTACTCCTTCTTTTCCTGGTCCTGGAAGAAGGGCTCGACCTTGCCCTTCAGCGTGATGGTCAGCGGGTTGCCCTTGCGGTCGAGGGCCTTGCCGGCGGCGACCTTGATCCAGCCCTCGCTCACGCAATACTCCTCGACGTTGGTCTTTTCCTTGTCGTTGAAGCGGATGCCGACGCCTCTCGTCAGCAGCGTCTCGTCGTAGTGCGGGCTCTTGGGATTGGTCGAGAGACGGTCGGGAAGCTGGTCGGTCATGGGCTGGCCTTGATTTCGGATTCCCCGTGATAGCGAGCGCCGGGCGTTCTGCCAATCCGCTACTATCGCCCCTCCCCGACCGGAGAGCGCATGTCCCTGCCCGCCTCGATCCACGAAATGACCGGCCGCCAGCTCCGGCAGGCGATCCGGCAGAAGAAAGTCTCCGCCGTCGAGGTGATGACCGCGACGCTCGACCGCGTCGACCGGCTCAATCCCAAGGTCAATGCCATCGTCTCGCGCCAGGACCGCGACGGGCTCCTGGCCCGGGCACGCGAGAAGGACGAGGCGCTGGCACGGGGCGAAGCCATCGGGCCGCTGCATGGCTTCCCGCAGGCGATCAAGGACCTCGACAACGTCAAAGGCATCCCGACGACGAAAGGCTCGCCGGTCCTCAAGGATTTCGTGCCGGAGGCCGATTCGATCTATGTCGAGCGCATGCGGCGCGCCGGGGCGATCTTCATCGGCAAGACCAACGTACCGCAATTCGGGCTCGGCTCGCATACGACCAACCCGGTGTTCGGACCGTGCCGGAACCCCTATGACCTGTCGCGCACGCCGGGCGGCTCGAGCGGCGGCGCCGCGGTGTCGCTGGCGCTCCGCATGCTGCCGGTGGCCGATGGCAGCGACTATGGCGGCTCGCTGCGCAACCCGGCCGGCTGGAACAACGTCTTCGGTTTCCGTCCGAGCATCGGCCGCGTGCCGGGCGAGGAGACCGACCTCTTCTTTCCTTCGATGGGGACCGCCGGTCCCATGGCGCGCAATGTGCCCGACCTCGCCATGCTTCTCGCCGTGCAATCCGGCTACGACCCGCGCGTGCCCTATTCAATCACGCAGGATCCATCGGGTTGCACCGGCTCGATCGATCGCGACTTCAATGGCGCCAGGATCGCCTGGCTCGGCGACTTCAACGGCTATCTGCCCTACGAGCCCGGCATTCTCGATGTCTGCCGGAAGGCGATGAAGACCTTCGAAGGTCTCGGCTGCATCGTCGAGGAGGCGATCCCGGACTATCCGGTCGACAAGGTCTGGCGCGCCTGGCTCGTGCTGCGCGCCTGGCAGTCGGGCGGCAGCGGCAAGGTCCATTACGACGATCCGGAGAAGCGGAAGCTGCTCAACAAGCAGATGATCTTCGAGGTCGAGAGCGGCCTGAAGCTCTCCGCCTTCGACGTTACCGCCGCGGCGCAGGTCAGGAACGAGTGGTATCGGGCCGTGTTGCGCTTCTTCGAACGCTACGACTTCTTCGTGCTGCCGACGGCGCAGATGTGGCCCTTCCCCGTCGAGACGGTGTGGCCGACCGAGGTCGCCGGCACGCCGATGACGACCTACCATGAATGGATGAAGGTGGTCCTGCCGGTAACCATGACCGGCTGCCCTGCGCTCGCCGCACCCGCGGGCTTCAGCGAGTCAGGCCTGCCGATGGGCATCCAGATCGTCGCCCCCAACCACGCCGAGCTCGCCTGCCTCCAGCTCGCCCACGCCTACGACCAGGCGAGCGACTGGGTGACGAAAAGGCCACCGCCGATCGGCTAGCCGAGCCGCCGATAGAGGTCGCGAAATCTCGCATAGCCCTCGCGATACACGGCAGCGTTCGCCGGGTTCGGCCATACCAGCGCGGATTTCGAGACGAAGCGGGTCACGCCCATCCAGTCATCGGTGAGGCCGCAGCCGATCGCGGCGGTCCAGGCGGCGCCGAGGCAGGAGCCGGGATGGCCGGAAAGCCGCTGCACCGGCGCCTGCAGGACATCGGCGACGATGTGCATCCACACTTCGCTGCTCGAGCCGCCGTCGGAGGCGAGATAGCGCTCGGTCGGATGGCCGATCTCGTTCAGCACTTCGATGTGATGGCGGATCGCATAGGCATAGGCCTCCAGCAGCGCACGCCAGAGATGGCCGATGCCATGCGCGAGGGTGAGGCCGGTGAAGGCGCCGCGCGCATCGGGATCGTGGATGGGCGTCTTCTCGCCGAGGAGATAGGGAAGGATCGCGACGCCCTCCGATCCCGCCGGTATCTGTCCAGCCAGCACATCGAGCGTACGATGCGTACGGCCGGCGCCGAAGGTGTCGACGAACCAGTTCAAGCCCGAGCCGCCCGTCGCCATGCACCCGTTCGGCATGAAGAGGCCGGGAACCAGGTGGTAGTCGAGATAGAGGCGCGGATCGGGCGCCGCCTTGTCGGTGGCGATCAGCACATCGACCGAGCCGCCGAACTTGAGCAGCACGTCGCCGCTTTTCGCCACGCCGGCGCCGAGCGCCGAGGCGATCAGATCAGCAGCCCCGCCGACCACCGGCACGCCTTCCGGCAGACCCGTTTCCTTCGCCGCCGCGGCGGTGACGCGGCCGAGCACCTGATGGGACGCCGATCGCGGCGGCAATGCCGAGCGCGGGATGCCGGCGAGCGCGACGAGGTCGGCGGCGATCGCGTGGCTGGCGAGGTCGGTGAAGCCGGCTTCGAGCGCCCAATTCTGCTCGACGGCGCGCACGCCCGTCAGCTTCCAGTTCACATAGTCGTAGGAGCCGAAGACCGTGGCGATTCGACGGAACACCTCCGGCTCGTGCGCCGCGAGCCAGCGCAGCTTGGGCGCGAGGAGCTGCTGGTTGATGCCGTTGCCGGCACGTCTCAGGAAGTCCTTCTCGTCGATCTCCCGCTTGAGGCCCTCGACCTCGGCGCCGCAGCGGCCGTCGCTCTGCTGGATGCTCGGGCGCAGCAGATCGCCCTTCTCGTCGAGCAGGACGACCGCCGGCAGCATGCCGGTGACGCCGATGGCCTTCAGCTCTTCGGGTGCGATCCGCGCCATCAGCTCGCGCACGATCTCGGCCACGTTCGACCACCATTCGCGCGGGTCTTCCTCGGCCCAGCCTGGATGCGGCGCCGACAGCCTCACCGGCCGCGACGCGGTGGCGATCACCCGGTCCGGAAGCCGGATCAGGATGCCGATGGTCGAGGTGGTGCCGATATCGAGACCGAGAACGACGCTCATCGGAGGGTCGCGACCACGTCCATGAAGCGCTTCACCCGATCGCCGTCGACATGGTTCCAGGTATTGGCGTCGACCTTGAAGTGCGTGCCGACGATGGCGCCGGAGGCGACCTCCATGACCATGCGCACATTGTCGAGGTTGATGCCGGTATTGGCGAAGATCGGCACGTCGGTGACCGCGGCCGCGACCTTGCGCAGGTCGGTCTCCGCCGCCGGCTGGCCGGTGAGCGGGCCGGAGACCAAGATGGCGTCGGCGATCGAGGAGAAGACCGCGCTCTTGGCGCGAAGCTCGATCGGCCGCTGGTCGAGCGAATGCGCGAACTCGGCATTCACGTTGAACCACATCTTCATGTCCGGCCGGCCGAGATTGCGCCGGAGGCGCGCCGCGCCGGCGGCGTCGGGCGCCCAGACGCCCATGTCGGAGGCGAAGACGCCGGTGAAGATCTCACGCACGAAGGAGGCGCCCGTGGCGACGCCGATCGCGACGCTCGCCTTCGGATCCCACAGATAGTTGATGCCGAAAGGCACCTTGAGCCGCGGCTTCAGCGCCTCGACGATCGCGGTCATCGCCGCCACGCCTTCGGCGGGCGCCTGTAACTGATAGGGCCGGTCGTTCTCGTTGCCGAACATGATCGCGTCGATGCCGCCATACTGGAGCGCATCGACATCGCGGCCGACCTCGTCGATCAGCTTGTTCATGCCGCCATCTGCGTCGTAGAGCGGCGAGCCCGGCAGCGCGCCGATATGCGCCATGCCGGTGATGACTTTTTTCTTAGGCCCGAAGAAGTCGAAGACCACGCTATGCTCCCTTTGATCCATGCGCGTTCGAGGCAGTTAACAACAGGAGCCCCGGCTTGACCATGCGCGATGCCGAGGCCCTGGGGGTCGAGGCCGACCTGGCGGCGGCGGAGCATGCGGGCCTCAGGCTCGCGCTGATCGGCCGCGCGCTGGCGTTGGCCCCGATCGCGGGTTGGTATGCGTGGTACGGCGTGCCGGTCGGAAACTATGTCGGCCTGGCCGCGGTGTCGGCCTTCATGATCCTGGGCTTCGTCCATCTCTTCCTGCTCCTGAGCGGACGCGAGCGGGAATGGCACCGCTATGCCTTCCTCGCCCTGGACGCGATCGGCCTGGGCCTGCTGGTCGTCCTCACGCCGCTGAGCCAGGGCGCGGCGGATATCCCGAAGATCCTCGTCTTCCGCGCCTATGGCGTCTACTACCTGTTCCTGATGCTCGCGGTCGCGGCGCTGTCGCTGTCGCCGCGGCTGGTTCTCTTCTCCGGTGCCGCGGCGGTGTCGGCGCTGTGGGCGGTGTTCCTCTGGATCACCTCCGGCATGGCACGGAAGATCACCTGGAGCGACCTGCCCGCCGACGCCGACCGCGACACTTTCATCAAGACCCTGCTCGACCCCGACTTCATCGGTATCGGCAACCGCGTCGAGGAAAGCGCGGCGATCCTGGCGACCGCGGCGCTGCTCGCAATCGCCGTACATCGCGCCCGCAATGTCGTCCGCGCACGGGCGCGGGCCGAGCGTCAGCGCCGCCGCGCTCAGGACATCTTCGGCCAGTACGTGCCGACCGAGGTGGCGCAGGCCATCCTCGCGAACCAGGCGGCGCTGACGCCGCAGACGAAAGAGGCGAGCATCCTCTTCTGCGACATCGAGGGCTTCACGCGGCTGTCCGAGCAGAAGGTGCCGGTCGCGATGATCCAGCTGCTCAACGAGTTCTTCGATGCGGCGACCGAGATCGTCGGCCAGCATCGCGGCGTCGTCGTCAGCTTCGTCGGCGATGCCGTCGTCGCCGCCTTCAACACACCGCTGGAGCTTCGCGACCATGCCGATGCCGCTGTTCATGCCGGGCGCGGCCTGCTAGCGCTCGCCGAGGGACGCCAGTTCGCCGGCGAGAGCCTCGATCTGCGCATCGGCATCGCCACCGGCCCGGTAGCCTCCGGCAGCGTCGGCGGCACGCGTCGCCAGACCTGGACCGTTTATGGCGATACGGTGAACCTGGCGCAGCGCCTCGAAGGCCTGAACAAGGAGCTCGGCACGCGCATCCTGGTCAGCGAGGAGACGGCGCTGCGTGCGAAGGGCACGACGCTGCGCGAGGTCGGGGCGGTGGTGGTGCGCGGACGCGAGCAGGTGGCGAAAGTGTTCACCGCCGACGTCTAGCGCCAGAGCCTCTTCGACGCGCGCTCTGCTCCCTCGACCATCGAGGCGAATTTCATCCACACGATATCGGGGTCGACCGTGTTCCAGTCGGCGACGGTGGCGAAGCCGCAATCCGCGCTGGCCATCACGCGCTGGCGCCCGACGATGTCGGCGAAGCGGCAGAGGCGCTCGGCCACCAGATCCGGATGCTCGACGTAGTTCGAGCAGCTGTCGATGACACCGGGGATCAGCACGCGGTCGTCGGGCAGCTTGATGTCGCGGAACACCGCCCATTCATGCGCATGGCGCGGATTCGCCGCCTCGAAGGAGATCGCGCCCGCCTTGATCTTCAACGCCACCGGCAGGATCGTCGCCAGCGGGATGTCATGCGTATGCGGGCCTTCGTAATTGCCCCAGCAGAGATGCACGCGGATGCGGTCCTGCGGAATGTCGCGCAGCGCCTCGTTCAGCGCGGCGACATGCACCTCGACGCGGCGAAGGAACTCTTTCTCGTCGAGATCGGCATACATGGTGTGCCGCCCGGCGCCGAGATCGGGGCTGTCGATCTGCAGATAGAAGCCGGCCTCGACGATGCGCCGGTACTCCGGCGCCATCGCCGATGCGAGCGCCTCCAGATAGGCCTCGTCGTCCTTGTAGAAGCGGTTCGGCTGGAACAGCGAGATGACGCCCGGCGCCGCCGCGTTCATGAAGGCCTGGCCGTAGCCATGCATCTTCAGCGTCTTCTGGAAGCGCGCGATGTCGGCCTCCAGCGGCTCGGTCGTGCGCACATGGACGGCGCCGGTGCAGCAGGGCCGCGCCAGTTGCGGCGTGCCGCCGGTATCGGCCAGTCGCTTCATGTAACGCGGCACCTCAAGCAGGTCTGAGGGCACGCGGCGCGGGCTGTCGCCGGAGAAGCCTGTCAGCCGCTCGGCGACATAAGTGGCGTAGCTGATCTTGCTGATCTCGCCGTCGCTGGGGATGTCGATGCCGGCCTTCTTCTGGCGCATGACGGCGTCCTCGACCGCGGCGGCGACGGCCGCTTCGAAGGCCGCCGCGTCGACCGATTCGCCCTTGGCGCGGGCGAACAGCAGATCGAGAACAGCCTTGGGTCGCGGCAGGCTGCCTACATGCGTGGTCAGGATGCGATCGGGGGTCTTCGTCATCGTTAATCCCTCGTAAATATATAAATGTTATCTTAAATCGAAACAGTTGCCGTACCCGTGAGCAGGAACCCGCTCCATGGTGCGGTATTGTCCGGACAGTAATCCAGCGGAGAAGTGCGTTGGCGCAGGTTTTGGTGGTGGATGACAACGCCGTCATGCGGACGGTCATGCGGGTCGCGCTCGAGAAGGCTGGCCACAAGGTGAGCATGGCGGAGGATGGCGAGCGCGCGTTGAAGGCTGCCGCCGACGGCAGCTTCGATCTCGTCATCACCGATATCCAGATGCCGAAGATGGACGGCGTCGACCTCGTCCAGCAGCTGCGCAAGGCGCGGCCGCAGGCCAAGGTGCTGGTCATTTCCGGCCGCGTCGAAGGCGCGGAGCTGCAGGGTATGACCTCCAGCAAGACGCTCGGCGCCTCCGGCTCGCTCGAGAAGCCTTTCACCGCCGACCGTCTCGTCTCCAAGGTCGCCGAGCTGCTCAGCTAACCTCCCCTCATCGGGGAGGCATCGGTGGCATCACGCAAGCTCAAGGTTGGAATCGTCGGTCTCGGCGGCGTCGGTGCCGTGCATCTCGAGGCCTATCGCGACAATCCCAGGATCGAGGTCGTTGCGGCCGCCGAGCTCGACGAGAAGCGGCTGGCGACGCTCGCATCGGCGCATCGCTTCAAGCCCTACGGCGACTTCCGGCGCATGCTCGCCGAGGAGACGCTCGACCTCGTCTGCGTCGCCACCACGGTCGCCACGCATGAGGAGGTGACGATCGCCTGCGCCAAGGCCGGCCGCCACGTCCTCTGCGAGAAGCCGATCGCCGGATCGATCGACGCGGCGAAGCGCATGATCGCCGCCTGCGCCGAGGCCAAGGTGAAGCTGTTCTATTGCGCCACCTATCGCTTCCTGCCGGCGGTGGCGAAAGCGCGCGCTCTGATCCAAGCGGGCGCGGTCGGCAGGGTGCTGCTGATGCGCGAGCAGGAGGTCGGCGGCGCCGGTCCTGAGAACCGCCACATCATGGGCTTCGCGCACTATCCGAAAGGCACGCCCGGCGGCTCCGGCTTCGGCCTGGTCGATCACGGCATCCATCTGATCGATCTCTTCGGCTGGCTCAGCGGCAGCGAGGTCGAGACGGTGTTCGGCCGCGGCAACATCTCCGGCGACGCGGCCTCGGTCGAATACCTGCTGATGAACTTTCGAAATGGCGCGCTGGGGCACCTGCTCTACGAGGACGGCACCTTCCCGACCGGCCTGCCGGGCGAAGGCCTGTTCAGCTGGGGCTCGGCCTGGACACTCTCCGGCGCTTATGTGCCGCCCGGCGCGTGGCAGGCTGCGCCCGGTAGCATCCATGTCCATGGCGACAAGGGCGCGCTCCGCATCTTCCACTACGCCAACCAGCTCTTCCTCACCGACAAGGACGGCACGCGCCAGGTCGCACTCGAAGGCCGCCACGCGCCCGGGCACTTCACCGCGCAGATGGAAGCCTGCGCCGCGACGCTCCTCAACGGCGCCGCGACCGCGACCTCCGCCGAAGAGGGCCTCGCGGCGCTGGAAGTGCTGATGGCGGCGTATCGGAGTTTTGAGGAGCGGCGGGTCGTCGCGCTCTAGAACTTGTCCAGCGGCCAGATCGGTCGGCGGACCTTCTTGTAGGGGAACTGCGCGAAGTTGCGGGAGACGATGCCGCCGGAGTCGACGTAGATCAGCTTCCGTGCCATCGGCTCGAAATCGGCGCGGAAATGGTTCGACGCCTTGCACAGGAGCACGTTCACCTTCTCCGGCACGATGCCGAACATGCGGAACTGCTCGCGGTCGTCGATCTGGCTCTTGATTGAGGAGACGATGACGCGGACATGGCCGAGATCGAGCAGGAAGCTCGGCCCGATCGTGCCTTGGGTGCCGGTCGCGTACTTGCCCTTCCTCACATAGACGCCGTCGGCGATCGCCAGCACCTTGCCGGTCACCTTGAGCGGCGTGCCGCCGAAGCGCGGGTCGGTCTTGCCCCCGAGAGCGTTCAGCGTGACCGTGGCGCCGATACCGGCCCTGATGCCGATCTCGGCCGACTCGGGATCGGCGATATGGCCGACCACCGCATCCTCGACCTTCGACTCCAGCAGCGCCTTGAGAAAACTGGTGCCGTCGCCATGCGCGCCGCCGCCGGGATTGTCGGTGTAGTCGCCGATCAGCAGCGGCCCTTCGCCCGAGCGCGGCTCGGAAGCGATGCGGATGCCCTCTTCGATCAGCAGGAAGTCGATGGTGTAGACGCCGCGCTGGTCCCAGGCGAGCTTGATGAGATCGTCGGCCAGCGCCTGGTAACGCGGATGCGCGCCGTCGCCATTGACCAGCACGGTCGGCCCGGTGAACGGCGTATCCGCCCAGCCGAAGCCGGCATTGACGCCGATATCGAGCACGCCCGGATCCGCGGCCTCGGCCGCCGCCACCTTCTTCATCATGTCGCGCATCGGGCCCCAATGCGTGACGGTCCGGCCCTCGTCGATGCCGAACATGACCGGCCCCTGCGCGCGATGGACCTTGGGCCTGATCTCGCCCTTCATCGCGCGTTCGAGCAGGCGCCCGGCGCGCTCGGCCGTCTCGTACATGTCGATATGCGGCGTGGTGCGATAGGTGGTGACGATGTCGGCGTGCCGTGCCATCTCCTCGCTGGCGTTGGCGTGGACATCGAGGCTCATCGCGATCGGCACCTTCGGCCCGACGAGCTTGCGGATGCGGGCCAGCAGCTCGCCCTCGGCATCGTCGAAATCCTCGACCACCATGGCGCCGTGCAGCGGCAGCAGGATGCCGTCGAAGGGCATGCTCCTCTTCAGCGCATCGAGGATGATCTCCGAGAAATGCTCGAAGGCATGCGTGGTCACCGGCCCGCCGGGCTGGGCGAAGCTGGCGACCGGGTGCACGACCGTCCAGCCATACTCGTCAGCGAGATCGAAGACCGCTCCCCACTCGCCGCGCGTTCCGCGCATCGCGCGCTCGACCTCGGCGTCGCGCAGATAGAGCGTTTTCTGGAAGTCGCCCAGCGTCGTCGGCGTGATGCAGAAGCTGTGCGTCTCGTGCTGGACCGAGGCGGCGAAGATCTTGCGTTTCATGAAGCGAGCCTTAGCCCGCAAGCGCCGCGCCGGCAATCGAAGCCGGCCGGCGACGCAACGCCTCAGTCGATCAGCTTGGCCATGCGCAGCCGCGCGACCCCCTTGCCGTCGACCACGCGCATATCGGGCGACGTTCCCTCCAACCGATAGCCGAGGCGCTCGGCGAAGCGGACGCCGCGCCGGTTCGGCGCGACGAGGAAGGTGGTCAGCCGCCGCGCGCCTTTGTCGACCGCCCAGGCCTCGTAGCGCCGCGCCAGCTCTCGGCCGATGCCGCGGCCCCAGGCTTCGCGCAGGACGGTGACGCCGAGAAAATTCTTGTGCCTCATGCGATGCTCGGCAAAGCCGCCACCGACGAGGCCGAGGACGCGCGTGTCGGCGCCGGTGCCGGACCAGGCGAGCAAGGTCAGCTGCCGCGGGTTCGCCGCGCCCCTGGCGAGGCCGGCGCGGATCTCCTCCTCGGAGGCGATCTCGCCTGCCTCCTTGGCCGACCACGGCATCTCGTTGACGATCGCCATCTCCCAGGCGCGGAGCGCAGCGGCGTCCTCGGCGCGCGCCGGGCCGATGATGACGCCGTCGAGCGTGCCTCCCGGCGGCGCCGGCTCCGCCTCTGCTTCGAAGGCCGGAAGCTCGCGCAGGCCCTTTCCCATCTCGAAGTGATGCCGCCACGCGCCGTCCTGGTCGACCGAGCGCGGCATGCGGCCCTGGATCGCGAAGCCCATGCGCTTGTAGAGCGCGAGGCCGCGTGCATTCTCCTCGTCGACGCGGAGCGTGATGCGGTGCACCCCGAGTTCTCTTGCCCAGGCTTCGGCCGCTTCCATCAACCGGCCGCCGATGCCGCGGCCGCGATGACCGGCGCGCAGCCCGATCTGGTTGTAGCTCACGAAGCCGGACTCGCGGCGCAGGCTGCCGCGAAAGGCGGAGAGAAAGCCGACGATCTCGCCGCGATCGACGGCGATGAAGTAGGCGCCGACATCCTTCTCGCGCCAGGTCTCGAGGCGCTCGGCCGCCTTCTCCGGCCAGTCGCCATACTCGCCGGGCCGGCCGAGGAACTCGGTCTCGGCGTCGATCGCCGCCATGGCAGCGACCAGCGCCGGCCCATCCTCGGGCTCGGCGCGGCGGATGAGGATGCCGGGCATTCGCTTGAGAGTAGCAGACCGCGCTGAGGTCGCGCTAACGTGAGAGCATCATTCCATCCGAAGGTTCTTCTCTCATGGTCGATGCCGCGCGCCTGTCGAAGCATATCGGGCAGTCCTGGGACGACGAGATCGTCCCGACCTTGTTCGAGTACATCAAGATCCCGAACAAATCCCCGTCCTTCGATCCGAAATGGGCCGAGCATGGCTACATGGACGATGCGGTGAAGATGTTCGAAACATGGGCGCGGAAGAAGATCGCGATATTCCCCGGCGCCACGCTCGAGGTCGTGACGCTCGAAGGCCGCACGCCGGTGATCTTCATCGAGGTCCCCGGCGAAGGGAAGGAGACGATCCTTCTCTACGGCCATCTCGACAAGCAGCCGGAGATGGTCGGCTGGTTCGACGGCTTCGGCCCGTGGATCCCGCTGATCAAGGGCGACAAGCTCTATGGCCGCGGCGGCGCCGATGACGGCTATGCGATGTTCGGCTCGCTGGAAGCGATCGCCGCGCTCAAGGACCAGGGCGTGCCGCATGCGCGCTGCGTGATCCTGATCGAGGCCTGCGAGGAATCCGGCAGCTACGACCTTCCCTATTACGTCGACCACCTCGCCTCGCGGATCGGCGCGCCTTCGCTGGTCGTCTGCCTCGATTCCGGCGCCGGCAACTACGACCAGCTCTGGCTGACCACCTCTCTGCGCGGCATGATCGCGGGCGAGCTCAAGGTGCAGGTGCTGGACGAAGGCGTGCACTCCGGCGACGCGTCGGGCATCGTGCCGTCGAGCTTCCGCATCATGCGAAAGCTGATCTCGCGCCTCGAGGACGAGGACACCGGCGCGATCAAGCTCGATGCGCTCTACGCCCAGGTGCCGCCCGAACGCGTGGCGCAGGCGAAGGTCGCGGCGGCCGCGCTCGGCGACCAGGTCTATGCCAAGTTCCCCTTCCCCGAGGGCATGAAGCCGGTCACCGACGACCTGACCGAGCTGGTGCTGAACCGCACCTGGCGTCCGGCGCTGGCGACCACCGGCATGGACGGATTCCCGACGCCGCAGAATGCCGGCAACGTGCTGCGCCCGCACTCGACGGCGAAGCTGAGCCTCCGCCTGCCGCCGACGCTCGATGCCAAAGAAGCGCAGAAGACGGTGAAGACGCTGCTGGAGAAAGACCCGCCCTACGGCGCCAGGGTCAGCTTCGCCTCCGACAAGGCCGGCACCGGCTGGAACGCGCCGAAGCTCGCCCCCTGGCTCGAGAAGGCGCTCGACACGGGCTCGAAGGCCGCCTTCGGCAAGGCGCCCGCCTATATGGGCGAGGGCGGCAGCATCCCGTTCATGTGGATGCTCGGCGAAAAGTTCCCGAAATCGCAGTTCGTCGTGACCGGCGTGCTTGGACCTCATTCCAACGCGCATGGGCCGAACGAATTCCTGCACATCCCGACGGGCAAGAAGGTGACGCAGGTGGTGGCGCATGTGATCGCCGACCATCTGGCCGGAACGAGGCGCTGAATGAACTTCCAGATCTTCGGCCAGCCCGAGCGCGGCGAGAAGCGGTCCTTCAGCCGCGCGGTCAAGGCAGGCGGGCTCGTCTTCGTCTCAGGCCATTCGGCGCCGCACGATCCGGCGAAAGGAATCCATCGCGGCGAGACCCCGCAGGAGCAGGTGCGGAACTCGCTCGCCTTCATCGCGAAGATCCTGACCGATGCCGGCAGCGACTTCAGCCGCATCGTCCAGGTGACGATGCTGATCACCGACCGCAAGGACTACGACGCCTGCAACGAGGAGTATGTGAAGCACTTCCCCGGCGGCCTGCCGGCGCGGCACACGGTGCTGTTCGGCGTGCCGACGGAGGCGAAGGTCGGCTTCGCCTGCATCGCACTCGCCGACGAGGAACCGCCGATGAGCGGCCGCGCCGACGGCCCTCAGCACTGAGGCCGAGCGAGGCTCAGGGGCGGTGGTCGAGATCGTCGTGGAAGCGCGGCGGCTCGATCTTGAACTCCCAGCGATCGCAGCCCGCAAGGGCCGAGACCAGGGCGAGCGTGAGAAGCAGGTGGCGCATCCGGGACTCCTTTTCCCGAGAATAGGCGTATCATCGACGCACTTCGATCGGGAGGATGACATGCAGCACCCTGGATCACGTTTGCGCTCGCTTCTGCTGCCGGCTGCGTTGCTGGTCATCCTCGGCGCCGGGCTCACCATGTTCCGCTCGGCCGCCGAGGAGGCGCGCGAGATCCCGCCGCCTGCCGTCGACAGCGGCGGTGGCCCGCGCATCTCCGAGGTCGCGGTCGTCGCCGGCGGCTGCTTCTGGGGCGTGCAGGGCGTGTTCCAGCATGTCGCCGGCGTCACCTCAGCCGTTTCCGGCTATGCCGGCGGCACCGAGAAGTCGGCGAATTACGACGCGGTCAGCGCCGGCTTGACCGATCATGCCGAGGCCGTCCGCGTCGTCTTCGATCCGCGCGTCATCAGCTATGGCCGCGTGCTGCAGATCCTGTTCTCGGTGATCCACGATCCGACGCAGCTCGACCGCCAGGGCCCCGATGTCGGGCGGCACTATCGCTCCTCCATCTTCCCGCAGAACGCGGAGCAGGCGCGCATCGCCACGGCCTATATCGCGCAGCTCGACGCGGCCAAGGCCTATCCGGCGAAGATCGTCACCAGGATCGAGCGCGGTGCCTTCTACCCGGCCGAGCCCTATCACCAGGACTTCATGGTGAAGAATCCGCGCCACCCCTACATCGCCTATCACGACCTGCCGAAGGTCGAGGCCCTCAAGCGCTTTTTCCCCGACCGCTACCGTGCCGATCCGGTGCTGGTGGCGAAGAACTAGCAGGCTGTTGAAGAATCTCGCCGAAGCGTGATGAGAGTGGTCTGTCGCGGCGGGCGGGATCTGGGCAGGCTCTGGTTTCGTCCGATCTCACTGACGTCCAGGCGACCGGGGCCTCGCGGGGGGCTCA
>Ga0194132_10003154_pt1 | contig 29801 bp, 31 predicted proteins | sample TA2KigOf80mmetaG_FD_148612 | JGI IMG/M metagenome (GOLD analysis project Ga0194132, IMG submission 148612) | Freshwater microbial communities from Lake Tanganyika, Tanzania - TA2015054 Kigoma Offshore 80m | ecosystem: Environmental > Aquatic > Freshwater > Lake | place: Tanzania: Lake...
GCTCCCCATCCCCCTGCCCGGTAGGCTGCAAGCCAGTTGTAGATGCAGGCCCGGGCAAAACCCAGTGCCTGGATCACCACCTCTGGACTCTCGCCCGCTTGCACTCGCTCGACGGCGCGGATGCGGATCTCTTCCAAGGTCTTGTGATCAAGAGATCGGGCATCTCGCTTGGGCATGATCCATTTTACCAGATGTCTACCTACTTATGCACTCATTAATAACATCCCCCGGCGCTACCGCAGCGCGGCCATTAACGCACCGGTATGCCGCAGAATACCCAGCCGCACCCGGTCCATGGCGGCCTGAGCGTCGCCGTACGCAGCCCACTTTTCGTTCTCCATGAACCGCGCCTCTTCCACCTGCCTCACCGTGGCCCGTCCCTCCTCGGCTTGCGCCAACACCACCGAAACCTGATCACGAGCCAGATCCAGATCCAGCTTCGCCACTTCCCGCGCGCCCTCCGCCGCTCGCAGATCCTCGTAAAGCTTCTTCACGTCCAGCGTGATCTGGCTCCGCTTGAACGACGCCTCCGCCCGCAGACGGCTGATTTCAGCGTTCGCCTGCGCCTGCTGCACGGCAGGCCCGGACCCCGTGAACACGGGAATCTGAATCGACGCCCCAAGCTGCGTGTTGTTCCGCTGGAATCGCTGAAAGTAGTCCTCAAAGTTGTTGAACCGGGCGAAAAGCGCGTACTGGGCGATCAGATCCACCTTGGGCAGCCGCGCGGCGCGGGCGGAGGAGACCTCAAACCCCTTGGCCAGGATCGCCGATTCGATGCGCCGCAGTTCCTGGCTGGATTCGATGGCGGCCGCCACGGCGGCTGGTTCAGCGGCGGGAAGGTCCCACTGGATGCCGGGCTCCGGCGTGGGTTCCACGCGGTCCTCCGGCGTCAAGCCCAGAACAGCCGCGAGCGAACGCTCAAGAAAGGCCTGTTCATCGCGCAAAACAGCCGCCTTCTGCCGCGTCCTGGCCAGGTTCAGCGCCGCTTTCTTGCTCTCAAGGGGAAGAACGCGCCCCTCCGCAACCGCCGCCGCGGCGGATTCGGCCACCCGCACCAGGTTCTCCACCTGCTGGGCCACGGTGCGCGCTGCGCGGGCGATCCGCGCGGCGTCCAGATAAAGAGTGACTGTGCGATGCACGATCTCGTCGCGCCGCGCCCCGGCGTCGATCTGCGCCGTGCGCACGTTCTGGCGCGCCTGGGCCAGGGCATGCGTCTTCTGCCGGTCGAACAGAGTCTGCGATGCACGCGCCTGAACAATCGACGGCGCTGAGCCGTCAATGCTCATCGGGAACCCCTGCGTCCACGCCAGGCCGCTGCCCACCGCGGCCTTCAGCAGGAAAGGATCGCGCGCCAGCCGTACCGCGTGCTCCCCGCGGATCTCGTCAAAGCGGGCGATGGCGAGTTCTGGATTCTGCTTCAGGGCAAGCTCGGCCGCTTCACGCAGCGTCAGCGTGCGGGTTTCGGCAAGCGAGAGACAGACAAGCGCCGGAGAGAGGAGAAGGGCCTTCACCTCTCGAACATAGCGCAGCCGCTAGCGGCCCAGCACGGCGTAACGCGAGGCGACATCCAGCAGCAGACTGGGGAACGTGCCGATCACCAGCGTGGCCACGGCCGAACCCACCAGCACGAACTTCAGCGCGCCGCCCATCTCCTGCGTGTTCTCCACGGTATCGCCGGGCTCCTCCATGTACATCACCACCAGAATCCGCAGGTAGTAGTAGGCGGCCACCGCCGAATTGAGCAGCCCAAGAACCGTCAGCCAGATCAGCCGGGCGTCCAGCGCCGCTTTGAAGATGTAGAACTTGCCGAAGAATCCGCCGGTCAGCGGCACCCCGATCAGCGACAGCAGGAAGATGGTCAGCATGGCCGCGCTCAACGGCTGGCGCGCGCCCAGACCCGCCAGGTCCTTGATCTCAACGAACCGCTCGCCCTTGCCCACCAGGCAGGTGATCACCGCAAAGGCCCCCAGATTGGTCAGGGCATAGGCGGCCAGATAGAACATCGCCGCTTCAATGCCCAGCTTCGAATGCGTGGCCACCGCCACCATCACATAGCCGGCGTGCGCGATGGAGGAGTACGCCATCAGCCGCTTGACGTTGGTCTGGCGCAGGGCGGCGAAGTTGCCCACGATCATCGTCACCAGCGCGGAAGCCCAGACAATGGGTTCCCAGCGGTCCGCCACCGGCTCAAACGCCGTGACGAAGACCCGCAGAAACATCGCGAACGCGGCGGCCTTGGGCCCCGACGAAAGAAACGCAGCCACCGGCGAGGGAGCACCCTGATAGACGTCGGGCGCCCACACCTGGAACGGAGCGGCGGAAACCTTGAAGGCGAACCCGACAAACATTAGCGCGCACGCCGCGCCGATCATCATCATGCTGTTCGAGATGTCCCGATTGGCCAGATCCGCGCGAATCTGCGAAAGGTCCGTCGTGCCGGTGAGACCGTAAATCCAGGCCACCCCGTACAGCAGGAAGCCCGTGGCAAAGGACCCCAGCAGGAAGTACTTGAGCGCCGATTCGCTGTTCCGCGCATCGTCGCGCAGATACCCCGCCAGAACGTAGCTGGCAATGGAGGAGATCTCAAGGCCGATAAAGATCATGATCAGCTCGTTCGACGTGACCATGAGACTCTGGCCCACCACGGAGAAAAGCACCAGCGCCCAGTATTCGCCCGGGTTGGCGCCCTCCCGGGCCAGGTACTGGCTGGAACCCAGCACGGCCAGGATCGCCACGCCAATCACCAGCACACGGAAGAATGTGGCAAAGCCGTCAATGATCAGCAGCCGGTTGAACGCCGGCCCCGGGTCATTGTAGGCGATCACGGCGGCGGCCAGCGCGGCGGCCAGGGCAAACAGCGCGAACGCCTTCAACCGGCCCTTGTTCTCCGGCGCCATGATGGCTTCCAGCACCATCAGAAAGACGCCCGCCAGCGTCAGCAGCGTCTCCGGGAGGAAACGCATCATTTCCTGGGCACTGGGCATGAAGCTAGCGGGCATTGGCTACCTCCGCCGGCACCGAACGGGTTGCTTGCACTTTGGTCTGTTCCAGAATCTTGGCGTTGGAAGCGCTGACGGCGGGCAGGAAGCTTTGGCTGTACATGCCCATCCACACCATCAGCACCAGAAGCGGCGCAATCGCGATGAACTCGCGCTTGCCGATATCGGTGACATGGTGGGCCACCGAATCGGGCGTCTCGCCGTAGAAGGTCCGCTGCACCATCCACAGCATGTAGCACGCCGAGAGAATCACCCCCACCGCCGCGCCCACCGCCCAGCCGAAGTTGGCCTGCGCGGCGCCCTGCAGCACCAGATACTCGCCGATAAAGTTGTTGAGCGTCGGCAAACCGATGCTGGCCAGTGTGGTGATCACGAAAATCGTGGTCAGGATCGGCGCGGGCGTCGCCACGCCGCCGTAATCCTTGATCTCAAGCGAGTGCTGCCGCTCATACAGATAACCCACCAGCATGAACAGAGCGCCGGTGGAAATACCGTGGTTCAACATCTGGTAAACGGCCCCGTCCAGGCCCTGCTGGTTGAACGAGAAGATACCCAGCACCACGAAACCAAGATGGCTCACCGACGAGTACGCCACCAGCTTCTTCATGTTGGGCTGCACCATCGCCACCAGGGCGCCGTAAATGATGCCCACAATGGCCAGGCCGGCAATCCAGTTGGCGTTGGCGCGGGCCGCTTCCGGAAACAGCGGCAGGCAGAACCGCACCAGCCCGTAAGTGCCCATCTTCAGCATCACCGAAGCCAGCATGACGGAACCCGCGGTGGGCGCCTCCACGTGCGCGTCCGGCAGCCAGGTGTGCAGCGGGAACAGCGGCACTTTGATGGCGAACGAGAAGAAGAACGCCAGGAACATCAGCGTCTGTTCCAGCGGCGAGATCGCCACCTGCCCGCTCCGGATCTGGTTGAGAATGGCGAAGTAATCGAACGTTCCCGTCTTCAGGTAGAGCCAGATGATCGCCGCCAGCATCAGCACCGAGCCCGCCATCGTGTACAGGAAGAACTTGACGGCCGCATAAATGCGCCGGTCGTGGCCCCAGATGCCGATGAGGAAATACATCGGAACCAGACAGACTTCCCAGAACACGTAGAACAGAAACATGTCCAGGGAAACGAAGACGCCGATCAGCCCGAACTCCAGCAGCAGCAGATAGCCGTAATAGAGCGTCACCCGGTCGCGAATGTACTTCCAGGAGACCAGAATGGCCAGCGGCGTCAGCAGCGTCGTCAGGATCACCAGCCACAGGCTCAGACCGTCCAGACCGATGTGAAAGCGGATCTCCGGGTACGCCACCCAGATCGTGTTCGTGACGAACGACATGTCGCCCGGATTCGCCAGCACCGGCCAGATCAGCGACAACGAACTGACAAAGATACCCAGCGAAAACCACAGCGCGAACTGCCGGGCGATCCTCTGGTGCATGAACAGCAGCATCAGAAACCCGAGCAGCGGCAGGAAGAGGATGGTATTCAGAATCACCGGGCACCTCCGGCCGCGCCAAGCATCACAAGGAAGATGACGGCTCCCAGCACCACCCAGTTGGCGTAGGATCGGATGTTGCCCGATTGCAGCGTGCGCAACGCCCCGCCAATGGATCGCGAAACGCCACCCATGCCATTGACGATCCCGTCGATAAACCCTGCATCCACGCCCCGCCACAGCACAATCCGCGACCCGTGTTCCAGCGGATGGACAATCGCCGAATCGTAGGCCTCATCCACGTAGTATTTGTTGTCGATCAGATTGTAGAGACCGCGCAGTGAATTGGCGATGCCTTCCGGAATCCCGGGGCTCACCACGTAGAAGAGATAGGCCAGCACAATGCCGCCCAGGCCCACCAGGGTGGTGATGTTGCCCGCCATCGCGTCATGCCCCTCGGCCATCTTCGGGAAGAAGGGCTCAAGCCAGTGCGGAATGCCAAGGAAGCCGCCGGCGATCGAAAGGCCGGCCAGCAGGATGAGCGGAATCAGCATCACCGCCGGTGATTCATGCGGGTGCGCCTTGCCGCGATACTCGCCGAAGAACGTGAGAAAGATGCAGCGGAACACGTAGAAGGACGTAATGCCCGCCGTGATGGTGCCCACCCAGTACATCCAGTGCGCGTGATGGTGGGCCGCAAGCAGAATCTCGTGCTTTGAATAGTAACCGGAAAGGCCCGGGAAGCCGGCGATGGCAAACGCGGCGATGAACAGCGTGGCGAACGTCCAGGGGATCTTCGTTCGCAGGCCGCCCATGTTGCGGATATCCTGCTCGCCGCCCAGGGCATGGATGACGCTGCCCGCGCCCAGGAAGAGCAGGGCCTTGAAGAACGCGTGCGTCACGACATGGTAGATGCCGGCGCCATACGCGCCCACGCCCAGGCCCAGAAACATGAAGCCCAGTTGGGAGACCGTCGAGTACGCGAACACCTTCTTGATGTCGTTCTGCGCCAGGCCAATCGTGGCGGCCATCACCGCGGTGGCCAGGCCAATCAGGGCCACGGCTTCCCGCGCCATCGGAGCGCCTTCATAAATGGGGAACGAGCGCGCCACCATGTAGACACCGGCCGTCACCATGGTGGCGGCGTGGATCAGGGCGGAAACCGGCGTCGGGCCTTCCATCGCGTCCGGCAGCCAGACATAGAGCGGAACCTGCGCCGACTTGCCGCAGGCGCCAACCAGAAGCAGCAGCCCGATGGCGGTGAGAATCCCGGTGTCCACGCCGCTCGCCTTCGGCAGCACGGCGCCGAAATCGAGCGAACCGAAGTGAATGAAGATCAGCAGCATCGCCAGCGCGAAGCCGAAATCGCCCACGCGATTCACAATGAACGCCTTCTTGCCCGCGTCGCCCGCGCTCTTCTTCAGGAAGTAAAAACCGATCAGCAGATAGCTGCACAAACCCACGCCCTCCCAGCCAATGAAGAGCAGCAGGTAATTGGCGCCCAGCACCAGAATCAGCATGAAGAACATGAACAGATTCAGGTAGCAGAAGAAACGGTAGTAGCCCTTCTCATGGGACATGTAGCCGGTGGCGTAGATGTGGATCAGCGTGCCGATGCCCGTCACCACAAGCAGCATCACCGCGGACAACCGGTCAATCGCCAGGTCGAAGCCGACGTTGAGTGAGCCGCTCGCGATCCAGGTGAAGTAGCGTTCCACGTAGGCCGTGTTCAGATCGCCCAGCGCAATGAGAGTCTTCGAAACCCAAAGAAAAGCCAGCAGCACGCTGCCGATGGAAACCATCGAGACCAGCGGGTCCGGCTTGGCGTGGCTGTCATGGCCGCCGTGATCGTGCCCCTGACTGTGCGAATGGCTGTGCGAATGTCCGTGCCCATGCCCATGTCCATGGGCGGCGGCGTGCGCGGCGCGGTCCCGCATCTGGCCCACCACGCCATTGATCAGCGCGCCCGCCAGCGGCAGGGCCGGGATGAGCCAAAGTTGATGTGCGTTCTCGTTCATCGATTCCCTAAAGCGGCCGGTCAGTTATTCAACGAATTGATCTCATCCACTTCCAGCGTGGACTTGTTCTTATAGATGGTCAGAATGATCGCCAGCCCCACCGCGGCTTCGGCGGCGGCCACCACCATCACGAAGAAGGTGAAGATATGGCCGGAGACCTGCTTCAACTGGTAGGAGAAGGCGATAAAACTCAGATTCACCGCGTTCAGCATCAGTTCGATGGACATGAACACCGTGATAATGTTGCGCCGGAAGAGGAACCCGGCCACACCCAGCCCAAACAGAATGGCGCTGAGAATCAGATACCAGGCGACCGGCGGATGTTCCGGAATCGGCAGTGGAGGCATGGCGTCGTTAGAACTCCTTCCGGGCAAGCACCATCGCGCCCAGAATGGCGATGAGAATCAGAACCGAGGTCACTTCAAACGGCAGCAGATACTCGGTGAAGAGGCTGCGTCCAATCTCCCGGGCCCCGCCCTGGGTGAAGGAGCCGAAGATCACCGGGTCGCTGTCGCCCAGCATGTCGTGCAGGATGCAGGATGCCACGCCAACGAAAATCACCAGCAGCGGAGCCCCCACCAGGTACGGCTTCCACGGCCGGGCCACGCGCTTCTCCGCGCCCGCGTTGAGCAGCATGATCACAAACACGAACAGCACCATGATGGCGCCCGCGTAAACCACAAGCTGGACCATCGCGATGAACTCGGCGCCCAGCAACAGATAGAGCACCGCCAGCGATCCCATGACGCCAATCAGCGACAGGGCGCTGGTGATGGGATGCGTCTGAATCACCAGATTGATGCCGCAGGCAACGGCGATTGCGGCGAAGGCGAGGAAAAAGAGTGAATCCATCTTAGTTGCTGAAGACCGCCACGAAAAAGCTGGTTGCCAGAAGGTTCACCACCGCGACGGGGAACAGGAACGTCCAGGCGAACCGCATCAGTTGGTCATACCGGAAGCGCGGCAGCGTGCCGCGCACCCAGATAAACAGGAAGAGCAGAATGCCGGTCTTGCCGGCGAACCAGAACACAGGCAGCAGAATCTGCCGCACCGGCTCAAGCATCGGAAGCACGGCGCAACCCGCGAACAGCGCCGCGATGCCCAGGAAAATCAGGCCGAACACGGGCAGCGTGATGTTGTCCCACTTGCCGCGGGGCTGCGTCACGCCATGGAACAGCATCACCGCGCCGCCGGCCGCGAACAGCAGCGGCGGAATGAAGTCGGAACCCAGTTCCCGCGGAAACGGCGGATGCCAGCCGCCCAGGAAGAGCAGCGTGGCAATCGAGGTCACCGTGATCATGTTGGCGTATTCCGCCATGAAAAACGCCGCGAACTTCAGGCTCGAATACTCGGTGTGGAACCCGGCCACCAGCTCGTTCTCAGCCTCGGGCAGGTCGAACGGCACGCGGTTGGTCTCCGCGAACGCCGTGATCACATAAAGGATGAATGCCACCACCTGCGGGAACGGCATCTGGAAGATGGCCCACCGGGGCAGGAAACCGAAGTAGAAGCCTTCCTGGGTCCCCACAATTTCCCGGAAACTCAAGGTGTTCGCCAGCAGCAGCGGAGAAGCCAGGGCCAGCGCCATGGGCAGTTCGTAGCTGATCATCTGCGCCGAACTCCGCAACCCGCCCAGCAAAGCATACTTGTTGTTCGAAGCCCATCCGCCCAACGCCACGCCGTAGACGCCCACCGAGGTCAGACCCAGAATGAACAACAGGCCAACACTCAGGTCCGTCATCCCCATCTGCGTCTTCACGCCGGCAATCTCAATCTCGGGGCCGAAGGGAATCACCGATATGGCGAGTAGGGCCAAAACCACGCCCAGGAACGGCGCCAGAAAGTAAAACGGCTTGTTCACGTGCGAAGGCACGTAGCCTTCCTTGGTCAACAGCTTGATCACATCCGCCAGCGGCTGCAACAACCCATGCGGACCCACACGCCGGGGCCCCGGCCTGAGCTGAATGTGCGCCAGCACCTTGCGCTCAACCCACTGCAGGTAGGCAAGCGTCGTGAGCAGCACAAAGGCAATCAGCCCGGCTTTGATCAGTGAGAGGACTATGAAATCCATTCGAGTTCCCGTCTACTCCCTTTCGTGGCGGAACAACCCGCCCGGACTCTCCATGACGGAATTCAGAACCTTGGAATACCGGCCCAGCGAACCGGAGGTGAACAGCGTATCCCCGGCGGAGCGGATCAGCTCAGGCCGCGCCTGGGATGCCACCCGCCCGTTGACCGGCATGGTGAGCGCGGCGGCCCCGGCGGTCAGCACCGCAGCGGGCACGTTATAGCCCCGCACCGTCTGCTGAATCTCGGCGAACACCTTATCGGGTGTCCAGATACCGGCGTTGATGCCCATCTCGCGCGCGATCAGACCGATGATTTCAAGGTCCGCCTTGGCGCCCATCGTGCGAATGGCCGGCTTCAGCTTCTGCACTTCCCCGCACGTGTTGGTGACCGTTCCGTTCTTCTCATACGCCGAAGCCGCGGGCAGCACCACATCGGCGCGCTGAGCCGTCTCCGTCAGGAAGAGATCCTGCACCACTACAAACGCACCGGCGTTGGCGAGCGTGGCGCTCTTCAACGGATTGGCGCCCACCAACCACAGCACGTCAAGCTTCGCGTCCGCCAGCATCTCCGGCGCCGCCAGGCCCGGCTTCTCCACGGCCTTGAAACCGGGGCCCAGATCCGGCAGCAGCCCCATGTCCACCGCGCCGCGGCTGTTCGAGTTGTCCAGCAGGCAGACGTAGCGAACCGGAATGCCGAGCGAATCGCCGAACGCCACCAGCTTCCGCACCGCTTCGCCCTTGATCGCATCGCCGAACAGAATGGTCAGATCGCCCGCCGCGGCCAACTTCTCGCGCAGACCTTCAATCGCCTGCAACTCGCCCCCCGCCTGAGCGCGCACGGCGGCCAAGGCAATCTCGTCCTCGCGCACCGGGCCCGGCGTTACCGTGAAAAGCTTCGCCGCATGATGCCGGAAGTTGGCGCGCAGTTGGAAGGCAATCAGCGGATGCTGCTGCGAAAGATCGGCGCCCACGATCAGTGCGCCTTTCGCCGTGTAAAGATCGGCGACGCTCGCCAGGGCGTTCTCCCGGCCGCTCAGCGCGTCCAGCAGCGTGGCCAGATCGCCGGACCGGTGATGGTCGATGTTGTTCGTGCCCAGGCCCGTCCGCGCGAACTTCTGCAGGAAGAAGTTTTCCTCGTTCGTGGTGCGCGTCGAACCGATGACGCCAAAACGGCCGCCGGCTGCCTTCACTTCCTTGAACTTCGCCGCCACCGTCGCCAGCGCTTCGGACCAGGAGACCGGCTCCAGCTTGCCGTTCACCCGCACCAGCGGCGCCTGCAGGCGCTCATTGTGCGAGGTGAAGTCGAACGCGTAGCGGCCCTTGATGCACAGAAATTCGCCATTGATGCCGCTGCGGTCGCGGTTGTTGCCGCGCATGATTTCGTTGTTCTTCACGCCCAGCGTCGTCTTGCAGCCGTCGCCGCAGTGCGTGCAGACCGTGCCCACGTGCGTCATTTCCCACGGGCGCGTCTGATACCGGTAGCTGCCGCTGGTGAGCGCGCCCACCGGGCAGATGTCGATGCAGGCCCCGCATTCGTCGCACTTCAGATGATCCTCGCCGTTCGGCACAATCTCCGAAATCACGCCGCGATTGGAAACGCCCAGCGCCCCCACGCCCAGGCCCTCATCGCAAACACGCACGCACCGGTAGCAGAGAATGCAGCGCGGCGCGTCATAGAACACCACCGGCGACCACTGCTTCTCCGGCGTATGAACCTTGTTCTCCACGTGCCGGCTTTCGCCCGCGCCGTACCGGAACACCATGTCCTGCAGTTCGCACTCACCGCCCTTGTCGCACACCGGACAGTCCAGCGGGTGGTTCGAAAGCAGAAACTCCAGCGTGCCCTTCCGCGCCGCCACCACATTCGGGGACTCGGTGTGAATCACCATGCCCTCGTTCGCCGTCAGCGTGCAGCCGGGCTGCAGCTTCGGCATCTTCTCCACTTCCACCAGGCACATCCGGCAGGCGGCCTGAAGCGAATAGCCTTCGTAGTAACAGAATGCGGGCACTTCAATGCCCATCGCCTTGGCGGCTTCAATGATCAGCGTGCCCTGCGGAACCTGCGTCTGGCGGCCGTTGATCGTAATGTTGACGGTTTGCGACATTGTGCGGTTCGCGTCTCCCTAGGAAATAGCCACCAGTTGATCGGGCCCGCTCACCGGCACCATCACCGGCCGCACTTTCGCCTCGAACTCGTCGCGGAACTTCTCCACCAGCGAAATGGTGGGCATCGCCGCCGCGTCGCCAAGCGCGCAGAAGGTGCGGCCCAGCATGTTCTTCGAAAGCTCGTTGATCAGGTCGATATCCTGCTTCCGGCCCTCGCCGTTGTTCATCCGCCACAGCATTTTCTTGAGCCAGGTTGTGCCCTCGCGGCACGGAATGCACCAGCCGCAGCTCTCATGGGCGTAGAACGACATGATCCGGAGGCCCACCGCCACCATGTCCGTCGTGTCGTCCATGATCACCACTCCGCCCGAACCCAGCATGGATCCGGCCTTGGCCACCGTGTCGTAATCCATCGCCAGATCGCACTCATCGGCCCTGAGAATCGGGCACGAGGAGCCGCCCGGAATCACCGCCTTCAGCTTCCGGCCGCTGCGCAGCCCGCCGCCCACCGCATCGATCATCCACAGCAGGTTCGCGCCCATCTTCAGTTCGAACACGCCCGGATTGTTGATGTGGCCCGACAGGCAGAACATGCGCGTGCCGCCGTTTTTGGGCGTGCCCAGATCGGCGAACGCCTGGCCGCCCATGTTGATGATGTGGGGAACGGCGTAAAAGGTCTCGACGTTGTTCACCACCGTGGGGCACTGGTACACCCCGTGGGTCGCCGGGAACGGAGGCTTCAGGCGCGGGTTGCCCCGCTTCCCCTCCAGCGATTCCAGCAGCGCGGACTCCTCGCCGCACTCATAGGCGCCCGCGCCCGTGTGCGTCGAAAGGTCGAAGTTCATCCCGGTGCCCTGAATGTTCTTGCCCAGCCAGCCGCGCGCGTACGCTTCATCGATCGCCCGGTCCATGTGATCGATCAGATAGCGGTACTCGCCGCGGATGTAGATGTAGCCCTTCTCGGACCCGATGGCGCGCGCCGCGATCATCGTGCCTTCAATCAGCCCGTGCGGGTCCTCTTCCATCAGCACCCGGTCCTTGCAGGTAGCGGGCTCCGATTCGTCGGCGTTCACCACAATGTACTTCGGCTTCGGAGAATTGCGCGGCACAAAGCTCCACTTCATGCCGGTGGGGAAGCCGGCGCCGCCGCGGCCCCGCAGGGCCGACGTCTTCACCTCGCCCACAATCTCGTCCGGCGCCATCTGCATGGCTTTGAGGAACGCCTTGTAGCCGTCGCTCGCCAGGTACGTATCGATCGATGCGGAGTTCGGCAGCCCGAACCGCCGGGTCAGGACTCTGGTCTCGTGCGGACTCGGTTGGTTGTAGAGCATCGTTTATTGAATCTTTCGCAGGCTGTCCAGCAACTGGTCGAGTTTCTCGGGCGTCACCTTGTGGTGGAAGTCGTAGTTGATCTGCACCGCCGGAGCCCAGGAGCAGGCCCCCATGCACTCCACCTCTTCCAGCGAAAACACACCGTCCGCCGCGGTCTCCTTGTGGCCGATGCCCAGCTTCTTCGCGGCGTGATGGTAAAGCTCCGTGCCGCCCACCAGCATGCAGCTGACGTTCGTGCAGACCTGTACATGATACTTCCCGATGGGCTTGCGGTGGAGCATCGAATAGAAACCCACCACTTCGTCCACCTGCACCCGCGGCGTGCCGGTGCGATGGGACACCTCGTCCACCACTTCCTTCGTCACGGCGCCCACTTCGTCCTGAATGAACAACAGCAGCGGGATCACCGCCGAACGCTTCCGGTCCTCGGGATAGTTCCCCAGAATCTTCGAGATTCTCGCTTCCAGAGCGGGAGAAAAGTTCATCGGTCGCAGTCTCCCAACACAAAATCCATGCTGCCCATCGCGGCGATGGAATCGGCGATCAGCCGGCCGTCCAGCAGCGGCCCCAGGCCCTGCAGATTGCCGAAGCTCGGCGTCCGCATGTGCAGGCGATGCGGCTTGCCCGTGCCGTTCGACACCACGTAGTAGGCCAGTTCGCCGCGCGGCGCTTCAACGGCCTGGTAAATCTCACCGGCCGGCACGCTGAAGCCTTCGGTGACAATCTTGAAGTGGTAGATGAGCGCTTCCATCTGCGTCTTCATCTTTTCCCGGTCCGGCAGAACCACCTTCGGAGCGTCCGCCGTGATGGGCCCCTCGGGCAGCCCGTCCAGCGCCTGAACCACGATCTTCGCGGATTCACGCAACTCCCGCATCCGCACCCGGTACCGCGACCATACGTCGTTGCCCGTTTCCACGGGAACTTCGAACTGGAACTTCTCGTAGCTTGAGTAGGGTTCGGTCTTGCGAATATCCCACGGAAAACCCGCCGCGCGAAGCATGGGGCCGGTGATGCCCCAGTCGATCATGTCGTCCACCGGCATCGGGCCCACGCCTTGCGTCCGCATCTGCCAGATCGGGTTCGCGTTCAGCAGATTCTCGTACTCGTCCACGTTGGAGGGAAACTCGTCAATGAACCGGCGAACCGCCTGGAACCCGCCGCGCGGAGCATCCAGCGCCAGTCCGCCCACCCGGAAGTAGCTCGTCATCAGGCGCTGGCCGCTGAACATCTCAAACAGCCGGAGAATCTTCTCACGCTCGCGGAAGCAGTAGAAGAAGACCGTCATGGCGCCGATATCGAGCGCATGCGTGCCCAGCCACACCAGGTGGCTGTTGATGCGCGTGATCTCGGTGAGCATGACGCGCACCCACTGGGCGCGCGGAGGAATCTCAAGACCCAGCAGCTTTTCCACCGCCAGGCAGTAGCAGAGGTTGTTCGACAGGTTGGCCAGGTAATCCACCCGGTCCGTGAGCGGCACCACCTGCTGGTACGTCCGCACCTCGCACTGCTTTTCAATGCCGGTGTGGAGAAAGCCGATGTCGGGCGTCGCCTTGAGGATGGTCTCCCCATCCAGTTCCAGCACCACGCGCAGCACGCCATGGGTCGAAGGATGCTGCGGACCCATGTTGAGGGTCATCCGGCGCGTGGATCCGGTGTCGCCGGCCGCCGCGGGGTTCATCTCGAGTGTGGCCATGATCTTCTATGACTCCGTCGCGTAATCGTACTTGTGGCCGTGCACCGGAAAGTCCTTGCGCAGCGGGTGGCCCTGCCAGTCCGCGGGCATCATGATCCGGGTCAGGTTCGGATGGTTGCGGAAGACGATGCCAAACAGGTCGAACACCTCGCGCTCATACCATTCGGCGCCCCGCCAGACCGCGGTCGCCGAGTCGATCTCGGCCTCTTCGCCATGCAGGCGGGCCTTGATGCGCAGGCGGTCCACTTGCGGGGAGCGGTCTGAAACGGGCAATGCCTGAAGGTGATAGACCACTTCAAAACGGGGTTCCGTGGGGTGCCAATCCACGGCGGTCACCGAACTCAGCCGGTTGAAACCCTGGGCACGCAGCACGCGGCAGACATCCAGGATCCGCGAGGCCTTTACCACCACGGTCTTTTCGCCCAGCGCGATGCCCGCTTCCTCAATGGCATCCGGAACCTGTGCCAGCACGGCGGCAATGGCGGGGTGGGATTTCAGTTCGTCGGGAATCATGAGTCTGGCTATGCCGCCTTCCGGGTTTCCGAGCCGCCCTGCACCGTGGTCTCTTCCCGCGACCAGTCGAGCGCGCCCTTCTTCCATATGTAGAAGAACCCGGCCAGCACCAGCACGATGAACAGCAGCATTTCGACAAACGCGAACATCTTCAATTCACGGTAAACCACGGCCCAGGGATACAGGAATACCGCTTCAATATCGAACAAAATGAAGAGCATTCCCACCAGATAGAACTTCACGCTGAAACGCTCGCGGGCCGTGCCCTGAGGCTGCATGCCGCATTCGTAAGGCATATCCTTGGCCCGGTTGCGCACCTTCTTGCCAAGGAAATACGAACCGGCGATCAACCCGCCGGCCACCGCGATCGCGATCACAGCCTGCACCAGGATCGGGAAATAGAGCTGAGGATATGAAGTTGGCATGGAGTTTGAACGCGCGCCCGCGCGCCGGCGGGGTGAGGTGAAACGGTAATTTCCACTATACCTGAACTGAACCGGCCGATGCTGTCCGGCTCCAGCCCCGGTGTCCTTACTGCGCCGGCTTCGCCTCCACGGCGATCGCCGTCGCGATCACACCCAATTCCCGCTGGTCGCCGTCCGCCTTGAACGTCTTGTCCAGCGCGAACTCGACGGTCGCCGTCTCGCCCGGAATCGCCGCCGCCGGAATGTCTTCCTGATACACGTGATCGCCCACCCGGTCGATCTTCTGCGGCTTGAGCGCGGTGTTGTTCACGCTGGCCGTCAGTGTGGCCGATGTCCATTGCTTGAGCACCACCTCCGGCACCGTGTACTTCAACCGCAGCACTCCGCCGCGCTGCGCCGCGCCCAACGGCACCCTCACCTGAACCGTGAACTTCGCCATGGTCCATCGCCAGGCGTTCTGCTCCAGCGTGTGGAACCCTCGCGCCAGTTGCGATTGCGCTCGCGGGTCGGCCACATGCACCGAACTGGCCATGCCGCCGCCCGCCTCTTCTTCGATCACACGCTTGGCGCGTTCCTTCTTCGTGCAGCCGGGCGTAAGCAGCAGCGCCGCCGCGGCCAGGGCCGCGAGAATACAGTTTAGTCTCCGCATTTTTCCACTTCCACCAGACAACTGAAGAACACCGGCCCGCCGCCAATGTCGGTCACCCGGTCATCCACCAGCACGTTCACTCCCTGCCGGCCCGGCGAATGCTTCGGCCAGCGGACCGCGGGCACCCGAACCACGCCGGCGCGCACGTCGCCGGTCACCTCGGCACGCACCAGGCAACTGCCGCGGGCATTAAACACCCGTACTTGATCGCCTGTCACCACGCCGCGCGCCGCCGCGTCGCCAGGGTTCAGCCACGCCGCCGATGTCTGCCGGTCCACGTCATCGCGATTGCCGAACGTCGAATTCATGCTGTCGTCGTTCTTCGAACTCACCATCTCCAGCGGATACCGGCCATCGGCCCAGGCCCCCAGGCGTGACTCGACGGGCGGCGCATACTCTAGAACCTCGGCGCCGAATTCGCACCGGCCGGACGGCGTGCCGAACCCGCCCTCGGCGAACGGCAGGAAGGGATCGCCATTGTGCGCCACGTTCAACCGCACGGACCGCTCGGCCTCCAGCCGCTCATACGTGATGCCGTCCAGAAACTTGTGGCCGCTCGCCAGCAGCCCGCGAATCATCTCCTCTTCCGTCTCGCGGAAGCACGCATCGTCAAAGCCCATCCGCTCCGCCAGCAGCCGGAACACTTCAACGTTCGACTTCGCTTCACCGGGCGGCGGCACCACCGCATGCGCCATTTGAAGGTAGTGATGACCGTAGGCGAAGTAGGCGTCGGTGTGCTCAAGAAACGTGGTCGCCGGCAGCAGAATGTCGGCGAAGTCCGCCGTGTCCGTCTGGAACTGCTCCAGCACAACCGTGAACAGATCCTCGCGGCCCAGTCCGCGCATCACCCGCCGCTGATTGGGAGCAATGGCCGCCGGGTTCGAGTTGTACACAACCATCGCGTGGATGCCGGGATTCGCCGTCTCCTCCAGCACCTTGCCCAGCTCGATCATGTTGATCACCCGCGCCTCACGCCCCAGCGGCGACTTCTTTTGAAGATCCGGCCGCTCCAGCGCCGCGCGGTTCACCTGAAAAGCGTGCGAGGTCGAAAGCTGGAATCCGCCGCCCACATCGCGCCACGCCCCGGTGAGCGCCGGCAGCGACGCGATGGCACGCACCGCGCGTCCTCCACGGTCGCTGCGCTGCACGCCATAGTTCAGCCGGATCGCGGCCGGACGCGTCGTGGCGTATTCGCGCGCCAGCATCTCAATGTCGGCGGCGGGGATGCCGGTGAGCGCCGCCACGCGCTCCGGCGGATACTCGGCCGCCCGCCGGCGCAGGGCGTCGATCCCTTCGGTGTACCGCGCCACGTAATCCTTGTCTTCCAGGCCGTCGCGCAGAATGACGTGCATCAGGCCCAGCGCCAGCGCCAGGTCGCTGCCGGGGTAGATCTCAAAGTGGCGGTCGGCGGTGTGCGCGGCCCGCGTGCGCACCGGGTCGATCGTGTAGAAGCGCGCCCCCTTGCGCCGGGCCTCGACGATGAACGGCCAGAGATGCACGTTCGTGCCGAGGATGTTGGCGCCCCAGGCAATGATCAGCTTCGAATGCGCGAACTGCTCGGGCTCGGTGCCGTAGCGCAGTCCCAAGGCTTCGGTGGCCCCGGCCATGCCTGCCATCGAGCACACCGTGCGGTCCAGCCGCGAAGCGCCCAGCCGATGGAAGAACCGGCGGTCCATGCCTGAGCCCTGCAGATATCCCATCGTGCCGGCATAACTATAAGGAAGGATCGACTCGGGCTCGTACCGCTCCGCGGTCTCCCGCAGCCGCGCCGCCACCGTGTCCAGCGCCTCATCCCAGCCGATGCGCTCGAAACGGCCCTCGCCCTTGGCGCCCGCGCGGCGCTGCGGGTAGAGAAGACGCTCCGGGTGGTACTCGCGGTCCAGGTAGCGTGTCACCTTGGCGCACAGGAACCCACGGGTAATGGGATGCTCCGGATCGCCGCGCAGCCGGGTGGCTTTGCCATCTTCAATGTTCACCAGCAGCGCGCAGCAGTCCGGGCAGTCAAGCGCGCAGACCGAGCGGCGGACTTCCGATTGGACGGGCATCGTACTAGAGATTATAGCCGTGCCCGGTAGGAGCGATCGCCTGCCCGGCTCAGGGCTTCACCGGATCGCCGCGAAGACTGCTAGCCGGTAGTCTGAAGCTTCGGAGGTGTGTCCTGATGCGAGTAGTGCTGTCCCTGGTGGCGATGAGTGCCCTCGCCGCGGCCCCAGACTGGAGCTGGGTGGACCCGCGGGCTGAGTTTCTGGTTGGCGTCGAGTTCCGCCAGTTGCTGGAGTCGCCGCTGGGCAAAGGAGCCCTGGCTGAACTCAAGCGGTCCCGGGCGGCGGACGCTTTAACGCTGGAAGTGATGGATAGCATCGATCACGTGCTCGTGTACGGCAGCGGCGGGTCGCCGGTGCTGGTGGTGCGCGGCAAACTCGATCTGGCGAAGGTGAAGGCGATGGGAGCCAAGGCCGGCCTTTCGCTGGGCAAGTACATGAACTTCGACACCCTGGTGCCCTCGCAGCGTGGCATGCTCGACAAGCTGCACATCGCGCTGGTGAGCGACTCCCTCATCCTGATCGGTGACCCGCTGCCGTTGCGCGCCGCCCTGCGCCGCGGCCCGGCGGCGCCGGACGTGGCCGGGAAACCGGTGTTCGACCGGGCTCTGGTGATGGCCGAACAGTACGAACTCTGGGCCGTGGGCGAACCGAAGTCCGGACGCGTTCGCACGCCCGGCAAGATGGACGAGATCCAGCGCGAGGTATCGGGGATCTCGTTCGGCGCCTCGCTCCGTCAGGGCCTGGACATGCGGATTAAGGTGGATATGAAGGATGCCGGATCGATGGATCGTCTGGCACGCGTGCTGCAGGGGGTGGCGCCGGTGCCGTTGACGTCCTTCATGCCGGGAGCGGCCAAGGTGGAGTCCGTCTCCACGCGGCCGGAACGCAACACCATCCGGGTGCAGGGCATGGGTTCGGAAACCGTGGAACTGCCCTACAAGGCGCTGAAGTAGCGCCCGGCCGCCAGCGCCTGGACGAACTCGATGTCGCCTTCCAGGAAGTCGTAGCCGGGTAGCCGCGTGGCCTCTTCCCAGACAATCTGTTCGAAGATCTGGTTCGCCGGCTCGCCTGCAAACCGCTCCACTTTGTAGAACAGAAGCTCGATGGCCGGACGGCCCGGGTACGCATACCGGTAGCTGGTGACCAGCGGCCCGATGGTCGCTTCGATGGCAAGCTCTTCCCGCAGTTCGCGCCTCAACGCCTCCTCCGGCGCTTCGCCGGCTTCTACTTTTCCACCTGGAAACTCCCACTTCAACGGATGGCGGTCGTCGTGGCGGCGCTGGCAGATCAGCAGACGGCCATGCCGCGCAATGAGGGCCGCCACCACGCGGATGGGTGTCATGCGCAGCTCACAAACGTGAAGGCGTAGAGTTCCACGCCTTGCGAGCGGGTTTCCAGTTCAAGCACGCCCTCGGTGAAGGTGTCGCGGTGGATCAGCCGGTACATGCGGGGCGCCGTGATGGTGAGGCAGGTTTCGCCGCCGGGGTTCTCGTGGACGTCTTCCGTGCGGGCAGCGGGAGGGATGGGTCCGCCGTTTTCCCGGACGATGATCTGCCCCGAAGGCTGCTCGCCCGGGGCCGCTACCAGATTGACCTCGGCGGCCGAGTAGCGGAGCCGGAGCCGGGCAGCGTGGACGTCATTGCGGGAGGCGTTGGCGGCCAGGCACTCGCGGTCGGACCCCCACCAGCCGGCGATCTCAACGCTGCCTTCGGGTGGCGGCGCGCCGCCGTACTGATATTCGGAGAGCGCGTTCTCGACAAAGCCGCCGGGGTTCGCAAGCTGGCCTCGCACCGAGCCCAGGTAGAGCTCAGGCGTCGGGCGCGGGCAGGTGGCGGCGCGGCCGGGAGCATCCATGGCGCGCACAGGCGGCATGAGCGGCGGCATCTTTGCGCCGGGATTCAGATCGGAGAGGAGTTCCTGAATCGACTCCTCCATCTCGTGATAGCCGCCCTCGCCCAGTTGGAAGTAGCGTATGTAGCCGTCGCGGTCAATCAGATACTTCGCCGGCCAGCACTTGTTGGCGAAGGCCTTCCAGATGGCGTAGTCATTGTCGAGCACCACGGGATACGGAATGCCGAGCGAACCGATGGCGCGCTCCACGTGGCCGGGCGTCCGGGCAAAGACGAACTCGGGGGAGTGTACGCCGATCACCTGAAGCCCCAGGGCGGCGTAGCGTTCGTGCCAGCCGCGCAGGTAGGGCAGCGTGCGCAGGCAGTTGACGCAGGTGTAGTCCCAGAAGTCGACCAGAACCGTGCGGCCCCGCAATCCGCGCAGGGTCAGCGGCGGCGAGTTGATCCAGGCGGGGCCGATCTCCGGTGCATGCACCGTCTTCGGAAACAGCGGCATGAGAAACTTGCATTATAAACGGGCATGCTCTCGCCTCAACTCATTGACCACTTCGAGAACCCTCGCAACGCGGGCGACCTGGGTGCTGGCGCGGTCGTGGTTGAGGTCAGCAATCCGGTGTGCGGCGACATCCTGCGGATCGCGGCTCGGTTGAGCGATGGACGCGTGGCCGAGGTGCGGTTCAAGACACGGGGCTGCACGGCGTCGATCGCGGCGGGGTCGGCCCTCACCGTTTGGCTGACCGGCAAGGGCGCCGCCGAGATCGCGGGCCTGGACCCCGCAGTGATCGACGAGGCGCTGGGCGGGCTGGCGGCGGAATCGAAGCATGTGGCGCTGCTGTGCCGCGATGCCGCGCGGGCGCTGGCGCGGGCGATCAGACACCCAGGCGTTTGAGGGCGGCTTCCACCTGGGCCGGGCGGAACCCGTAGGGGCCCGGGGCCGCTTTGTGGCGCACGCGGCCTTCCTTGTCGATGACGTAGAGACGGTCCGGCCAGCCGGTGTAGGCCGCCTCGGTTGCGTTGTCGATGCCATCCACCACCGCCGGAACATCGATCTTCAGTTTGCGGACGCAGCTTTCGGCCAGGGCGCTACGCTCCTCCATGGACGTCGGATTCGCGTACACCACCTGGTCGCGCTCATTGGCCGGCAACTGCCAGAGGTCGCTGGCGTGCGCCTCGACGATGTAGACGATGAAGAACTCGGCACGGTCCTTGTACTCCGCGTAGAGCTTGTTGAGCCTGGGAACCTCCCGGCGGAACGGCGGTCAAGTGTAGCTGCCGAAGATCAGAACCACCGGGCGGGAGCCGCGGAAGGCCGACAGGCGGACGCGGCTGGTCTTGTCCAGGCGCTCCAGATCGAAGTCCGGCGCCGGGTCTCCCTCCTGCAGAGCGCCCGCACGGGCGCGGGCCCAGAGCGGCGCGAAGGGCAGCACCCTCATGGCCGGGCGAGGTATCCGGGCCATGGCCGCCGAGAACTCGACGGGCGGGCGGAGCATGATGGCCCAGAGGTAGCCGACGCCCGCGCCATAGACGACGGCGAGGACGGCAACCAGATACAGCAACCGGCGGAGCATGGCTAGCCCAGAGTATACACGGCCACGCCGGTGACGCGCCGGAACCCCATCCTTTCATAGAGCGGCAAACCCATGGGGGTTGCCTGCAACACCAGCGGGTGCGCCGCGCGGGCCACGGCATGGCGGACCATCGCTTCCGCGTAGCCCTTCCGCTGCTCATCGGGCAGTGTGGCCACGGCATAGATGCCGAGACTCTCCCCGCCGCTGACCACCGCGGCTGTCGCCACGGCGCGGCCATCCAAGGACCCCACATAGCCCACAAAGCCGCTGTCCCAGAGACCGGGCTTGACATAGACCTCACTCAGCATCGCGTAGGACGATCGGAACGCAGCGGCCATGACATGGCAGAAGCCGCAGCGGGTGGCGGCGCTATCCACGGGCACGATCTCAAGCGCGGGCAGGCGGCGGCGGGGCGGCAGCAGAGACTCCGCCACCATGCCCGGCGCCTCGCTGCTCAGCCGGAAACCTTCGCGCTGCAGAATGTGGCGCACGTCTTCGGCGATGTGCGCCGGCACCATCGCCGAGGAAAGCCAGAAGGACCAGGGCACGCGCAGGATGGCGAAGTGGCGCCGCGCGGCGGCCAATCTTTCCGCCCAGTCGCCGGTGCTCCGGAGGCGGGAGGTGAGCATGGCCGAGTTAAAGACGTTGGCCCGGGTGCCGGAATAAGCCGTCTGGACGCCAGGGAGGCTGGTGACGCCGCTGTTCCCAAAGCACGCCATGGCCGCGCGCAGATTGAGGTCCACGCGGGTATCGAGCGTGAGGAGAGCAGGGGCGGCCATGGGATCAGTCCGCGAAGCGGAAGGAGTAGAGGTCCGCATCCTTGAGCACGAAGCGCAGCTTGACGGGGCGCGCTTCCAGACCCTTGCGGTAGGTGCGGCTCTTGGGCTGCACCTGAATTTCGCGGGCGATGTCGTCACCGTAGAGCACGGGCGTCTCGTCCAGGCCGTGTCCGGCGAGGGGCCGGCCGTTCTGATCCTGGATCTCATAGCGCAGCGACCCGGCGGCGGAGGTGGCGAAGTTGAGCACCAGCTTGCTGCCTTCGATCATGAGCGGCTTGGTGATCACATCGCCGCCGGTGTAGCCGGCGTGGACGGACACGAAACCGTCGGTGCGCAGGGTCATCCTTTCCAGGAACGCGCTGGGGAAGTTGTAGTGGCGCGAGACGTAGATGGAGATCTCGTCATCGGCGGTGGGCACGATGCCGGCGGCCGGCATGTGGTTGCGGTGGACCCAATCGCGCGGGTCGCGGCCGGGGCGGACGAAGGCCTCCATGAACCGGCGGTCCCAGCGGATGGCGTCGCGGCTGGACATGAAGACGGCTTCGGAAACCCCGTCGCCAGGCACGTCGCCGAACGGCTTTCGCCAGGGGATGAACCGTTTGGGAAAGGCCAGGTAGATCTGCGGCGCGCGGAAGTAGGGTGTGGTGGCGTTGGTATAGAGGTGCTCCATGGGCGTGGCGCCGTAGTCGGCCAGTTCGCCTTTCGTCCAATTGATGAAGTCCTTGGAGGTGGTGCTCTTGATGGTCCGGATGCCCTGGATGCCATCGCGGAAGACCGTGACGTAGAGCTTGCGGTTGTCGTCCCAGAAGGCAATGTTCAGCGAGTCGAAGGCGCCGTCCTTGATCACCGGCTCGTCGCGCATCTTCTGCCAGTGAATGCCGTCGGCGGACTTGAAAATGATGAGGCCTTTCGAATCGCCGCCCACCGCCTTGTACCGCTCACTGTCGGGCGCGGCGGGGTTGGTGTCGAGGAAGGGCGCGAAGTTGTGATCGCCCACGCCGTCCCAGACGATGTTGTTCTTCTTCGACCCCTGGAATTCGAACAGGCCGAGTTCGGGTTTGGTCCAGTGGATGCCGTCGGTGCTTTCGGCGATGCAGGCCACTTCGCCGTTCTTGGGCACCACCTTCTCGCCGGGCTTGAGGGCGGACTGGTTGAAGTACTGGGGGTCCGAGGAACCGCGATAGTACATGCGATACTTCGCCCCATCCTTGAAGACGATGGCGTAGGCGCTGGTGTTGCCTTCCCAGGGCTGGTCGAAGCGGATGGCGGCGCCGGCCGGGCGCGGCTCATGAAGCTTCAGGGACACGCCACGCAGGGACTCGGTGACATGCTCGTCGACGAACAGTTGCAGGGTGGAGCCCACTTTGAGCGGGTCCGCGGCGGCGGCGGCGAAGGCCAGCAGTAGGGCCATCAGTGTGGCAAGCAGAATGGTTCGCATGATCAGTTGAAGCTCCTCCAAATCAAGATAACAGCCGTTGACGGGCCTACGCCCCCAACTCGTAGACGGGAACGTTAAAGGCCAGGGTGTTCACCACACCCTGGCGTTGAAACTGCACCCACACACGGTGGACACCGGGGCGGGCGAAGATGAGGTTGAACTGCACCTGGGGCCCGCCGTCCGCGAGGAACGGGTGGGCGTGCGTGAGGTCCACCAGATCCTGGCTGGCGGCCAGAAGGTGTCCCCAGGCGCCGAGATAAGGCTCAAGGCCTTCGGCCGGCGTGATGCGGAAGAAGAGCAGGGTCTTCTTTCCGGCCCACGGCCGGGCGGGCTCAGTGGCGAGTTCGACGGTGATGTTGCGGTCGCGCTGAGGCTCAAGACCGGGCTTGAGCGGCGCGGGCCGGCCTTCCGGGCGGCCGGCGTAGATGGTCTTCACCGGCATCTGCGGCGTGCCTCCGGCCGGGTAGAAATCGGCCAAGGCACGGTAGAGCCCGGGCTTCGGAAACACGGCCTGATGGTGAAACAGGCCATCGGGGCCGGGCACCGGATGCTCGTGAGCGAAGTAGCTGAAGTCCTCACTGATGAGGAAGAGATGGAACAGCTTCTCATGCACTACTTCGAACTTTGTGACGCGCTGGCCGGTCTTGGGGTGTTTGACCTCAAAGGTCAACCCGGTTTCGACGCCCGGCCGGATGGCGCGCGGCGTGCTTCGCAGGAGCACGGGGTACTCGAGAAAATCCGGCAGGTTGGCTTCCAGGCGCATGCCGCAGCGCGGGCACTTCCCCGGGCCCTTCTGGCGCACATCGGCGTCCATGGGGCAGAGGAACTCCACCGGCTTCTCCCCGGACTTCTCCACGTCTTGCCCAGCCTGAGGGAGGGCAGGAAGAGCGGCCAGTGCCAGGAGCCCGCGGCGGGTCACGGGTTCAGGCCTGCGCCGGCGCGAACGGCCAGATGGCCGTGGTGGAATAGCCGCCATCCACATAGATGACCTGGCCGGAGATGTAGTTGGACCCGGCGCCGCTGAGCAAGACGGCGAGGGGCGCGATGTCTTCCGGTGTGCCGGCGCGCGGCGAAGCCTGACAGCCACGGAGCCAGTTGAGCATCTCCGGCGGCTCCCACATCTTGCGGTTGAGATCCGTGATGATGAAGCCGGGGGCGATGCAGTTCACCTGAATGTTGAACTGGCCCCATTCGGCGGCGAGCACCCGCGTCAGGCCGGCGAGGCCGCTTTTTGAGATGGCGTAGACGGAGAGATAGGGCAGGCCGAGGCCGCTGGTGAGGCTGCCGATGTTGATGATCTTGCCGCCGGCGCCGCGCTGCTTCATCCGCCCGCCGACGCGCTGGGTGAGATCGAAGAGCCCGTGCAGGTTGGTCTGGAGGAGGCGGTTGTACTCCTCCGGCGTGTACTTTTCGAACTCCTTGCGGATGTTGGTTCCGGCGACGTTGACGAGGATGTCCACGTCACCGGCCGCTTCGGAGGCTTCGCGGATGGAGTCCGGGCTGGCAACGTCGAGCACGAGCGGTTCCGCCCGGAGCCCGGCCTGGGTAAGTGCACCGGCTTCGCGTTCGAGGTTTTCGAGGCCGCGGGCCGCAAGAATGGTGTGCGCGCCGGCTTGCGCGAGGGCCTTGGCGATCGCCAGGCCGATGCCCCGGCTGGCTCCCGCAACCAGGGCTCTTTTTCCTTCGAGTGAGAATACGTTCATGAACTTTCAGCCTAACAAACAGGCCCCGGAAAACAGAACCGCCGGCACCGGATGATCCGGGGCCGGCGGGGGGCGCCTGGTTGCTCTTTCTTTCGGTGCTAGTTGTCGGACGGGGGACCGAAGCCCCCGAACCGGGGACCGGCGAAACCACCGGGGCCGCGACCACCGGGGCCGCCACCACCCGGACCGCCTTCGGGCCGTTGCAGCAGGCCCAGACCGGCTGCCTGGCCGATGGCCGGCTGGAGCTTCATGGCGTCTTCGAGGGTCTTGAGCTTGGTCCGCTGATCGGCGCTGAGCACGGCCACGGCCTGGGTGAGGACGCGGGCACGAAGATCGTCCATGCGCTTGCGGATGGCGGCGATTTCGATGACCGCGCGGCCGACGGTGGCCGGGTCCGGATTGCGGGCCAGCAGTTCATTGAGGGCGGTCTGTTTGGTTTGCAGTTCCTGCGCGGCCGTCCGCATGGCCGTGGCGGTCTGCTGCTGGAGCGCCCGGAGCTGCGCGATCTGGGCGTCCGAAATCCCGATGGCCGCCTTGACCGCGTCGAAGTTGGGGGCCTGCCCCTGGGCCATACCCATGCCGGGCGTGGGTCCGCCGGGGCCCTGCGCCAGCAGCGTGCCGGCGACGATCAACATTCCCATAGTCTGTCTGAGTTGCATTGTTCTGAATCTCCTTTTCCTTCGGTGCCGCTCACTGTCGCACCTGACTCTCTAAACTCGTTCCCGGGGGTGGAGTTTGTAAGGACTCCGTTAAGGGACCGGCAAGACTGTAAAATCGGAATTCCCCCCATGACTCAATTTCGAATCGCTCTTCTCCCTGGCGACGGCATCGGCCCCGATGTTGTCGCGGAAGCCGTCAAGGTGCTTCGCGCCGTGGAAGCACGCCTTGACGGCGTTCAATTCACCATGACCGAGTACTCGGTTGGCGTGGCCGAGTACCTGCGCTCCGGCGACGCGCTGCCCAAGGCCACGGTGGACCTGATCCGGCAGGATGACGTGATCCTGCTGGGGGCGATGGGCCTTCCCAACGTCCGCTACCCGAACGGGCAGGAACTGACGCCGCAGATTGACATCCGCGAGATCCTGGATTTGTATTGCGGCCTGCGCCCGGTGAAGCTCTACCACCCTGACGACACGCCGTTGCGCAAGGCGGGCACGATCGACTTCGCGGTGATCCGCGAAAACTGCGAGGGCCTGTTTGCCTCGCGCCTGGAGCCCTATTCACTGGATGCCGACGAGATTGTGGACAAGCTGCGGATCACGCGGCGGGGCGCCGAGCGCGTCTGCCGGTCAGCGTTCGAGATTGCCCGGAAGCGGCGCCGGAAAGTGACGCTGGTGGACAAGGCGAACGTGCTGCCGTCGATGACCTATCTGCGGCACATCTTCTATCAGGTGGCCGCGCAGTACCCGGATGTGGCGGCGGACCATGTGTACGTGGACGCGTGCACGTTGTACTTCGTGCAGCGCCCCGAGTCATTCGATGTTCTGGTGACGGAGAACATGTTTGGCGATATCCTCTCCGACCTGGCGGCCGCCGTGGTTGGCGGCATGGGCATGGCGCCTTCGGGCGACATTGGCGATAAGTACGCGGTGTTCCAGCCGTCGCATGGTTCGGCTCCGGACATTGCCGGAAAGGGGATCGCCAATCCGGTGGCGACGATCCTTTCGGCGGCGATGATGCTGGAGTGGCTGGACACCAGCGAGACGCTGCGCGGCGCGCAACTGATCTACTCGGCGGTGGAGCGTGTGTTCGCCGACCCGGCTCACCGGACACCCGACATGGGCGGCTCTCTCACGACGGGTGAGATGGGCGACCTGATCGCCGCCGCGGTATGAGGGACGGCTTCCGGATCTTTGACACGCACACGCATATCGGCGTGGCGCGGCACAGTGGGCGGACGTTCACGGCCGATGAGATGCTGTCGAAGATGGAGCGGCATGGCGTGGACCGATCCATGCTGATTCCCTTCCCTGTGGTGGAGGACTACCGCGCCACGCATGACCTGCTGGCGAGCGCGGTGCGCGCGTATCCGGGCCGGTTCGACGCCGCGGTTTGCCTGAACCCGTTTGTTCCGGAGGCTGAGTTCCGCGACGAAGTGCGGCGCTGCGCCGAGGAGCTGGGGTTCCGGGCGATCAAGCTGCAGCCGCAGTACCAGGCTTTGAACCCGGTGTCGGCGCGGAGCGACTTCTTTTACGAGACGGCGCTGCGGCACCGGCTTCCGGTGATTGTGCATACGGGGGCCGGGGCGCCGTTTGCCCTGCCTTCGCTCTACATTCTGCCGGCGCGCCGGTTCCCGGATTTGCCCATTGTGCTGGGGCATGCCGGGGGCGGGCTGTACTCGCTGGAGACGATTGTGGCGGCGACGGTTTGCCCGAATATCTTCATTGAACTTTCGTCGGTGATGCCGCACCACATTGCCGAGATCATGGCGCATGTTCCGGCATCGCGTCTGATGGCCGGGAGCGATTTGCCGGTGAGTGTAGAGACCGAGATCGGCAAGATTCTGACGATGGAGATGGCGGATTCGGACCGCCGGGAAATTCTTTGGGACACGCCCGCGGCTCTGTTTGGCGGCTGAGACAAAGCGGGCATTCGTCCGTCTACTTCTCATGGGTTTTTCCGTTCTGCTTCTGATTGCGGCGGCCGGTGTGATTCCGACCCGGCTCTCGCTGATTACGGTTCCGGTTTCCGTGGATGGCCAGGGGCCGTTCCGTTTCCTGGTGGATACGGGCGCTGAGTCGACGGTGATGGACCCGGCGTTGGCCGCCCGGCTGGGCCTGGCGCCAACGTACCGGGTGGAATTGGTGAACGCGAACGGCGCGCGGCTGACGCCGGCTTTGCGGCTGCGTTCGATGCTGGTTGAGGGGCGCCGGATTCCGGAGATTGAGGTGTTGCTGACGGCTCCGAATGCGGCCCGGGCGGCCGATTCCGGGATTCAGGGCGTGCTGGGCGCGAATGCTCTGGCGGGATTGAGCTACCTGTTGACGCCCCGCGAGGGCCGTCTGGAGCTTGAGGCATCGCGGCCGGCCGGGGCTGCCTTGCCGTTTGAGGATCTGGGCGGACGTGTGGTGATCAAGCCGTCGATGGCGGGCGAACCGCTGGCGCTGATGCTGGATTCGGGCGCGAGCCACCTGGTGCTGTTCAAGATGCCGGCTTCGATGGCGAAGACGGCCGCCATGGCGGCGCGTCTGACAACGCTGGATGGGGCGCGCGCGGCGGCCGCGGTGACGTGGTCCCAACCGCTGGCATTCGATGCCGGGCTGACGCTGCGCACGGTGCCCGCGGCGGTGGTTGAGCAGCCGGGACGCTCCTTCGACGGGCTGCTGCCGGCCGGGCATTTCGAGAAGGTCTATGTGGACCGGGCGCGAGGCGAGGTGGTGCTGGTGCGGCCGCAGTGAGGCGCTGTCGGCTAGAATGGGGATTCGGGACTCCCCGGCCTTCCCATGTTTCTTAAGATTCTTGCGCATCCTGTCTTCACGAACCTGAACTTCCACATGCCGATGATTGTGGACCTGTCGCATCCGCTGATCATGATTGAGGGCGAGAACGGGAGCGGCAAGTCGACGCTGCTGCAATCGATTCTGCTGGCGCTGAAGGGCGAGCCGGTGGATGGGTATGTCTACCGGATTGAGAATCCGAAGGGGATCGACACGTCGAAGGCGCTGCTGTTCGACGCCGAGCAGCATAACCCGCGGATGATGCTGGACCGGTTCGAGGACAACCCGCAGATGCGCGAGTTTCTGAGCATGGCGAGCCATGGGCAGGTGATGCTGGCGATGTTCCGGGAGAATTTCCCGTCGCTGCCGGAGGGAACGATCCTGCTGCTGGATGAGCCGGAGATGGCGTTGTCGCCTTCGAACCAGCGGCGCATTCTGAAGATGCTTCAGGAGCTGGTGGACCAGCGGAAGTTCCGCATTATCTGCGCGACGCATTCGCCGATTCTGATTGGGGCTTCGGAGACGTACGTGATCAACCTGGACCGGCATATCAATCGCAATGTGGCGGACGCCTCGCTGGGGGTTGAGGGCGCGAGTACGATTCAGTAGCGGCGCGGGGCGGCCGGGGGCTGAATTCAGACACGTGTCCTGTGCCCGGCAGGGGCGATTGGCGGGCGCGGTGTTTTCCATCATTCGTTGGGGTCCGTTTCGGGGATTCGTGTGTGCGGCGGGGCGTTTTCGAGGGGCCAATTTGGGGTGCGTTCGAAGGGCGATGCGGTGGGGATGGAAACGAACCCGGGAAGACGGGAGTGGAGTGGGGGTGGGGCTATGGCGAGGGGTCTTGGCGTGGGGGCGGGTTTGGGCGGACGCATGAGTTTTTCGAGTTCGGCGCGGAGGAGGCGGGCGTGGCGGTGGGAGCGGTCGCGTTCGCGGAGGGTGGTGACGTAGCTGGAGCAGGTGTTGAGGCGGATGTAGGTATTGGCGAGGATCTGGTGCTCGGTGGGGTTTTTGGTGCCGTGCCTGATGAGATTGGCGCGGGCTTCGTTGCGGTTGTCGATGAGGAGGGCTTCTTCGAAACGCTCGGCGCGTTGGATGTGCCAGAGTTCGGAGGCTAGCTGGTCGACGAGGCAGCGGTGGATTTCGGGGACCTGGTAGTGGTTGTGGAGGTCTTCGCGGAGCTGGTCGTAGTCGACCTGGGATTCCCAGGGGAGGACTCGGCCTTTGGCGTAGAGGCCGTGCTTGAGGGCGTTTTGGGCGGAGCGGGCTTTGCCTTGTGGGGTGATGGGTCCGTTTGAGAGGGCGCCGTTGGCGCGGGCGGTGTTGGATTGTAGTGGGGTTGCCATGATTGGTTCTCCGTGTGGATTCTACGAAGCGTAGCAATGGGGCGTATGGGAATTTGGAGAGTAATTGTAAGAAAACAAGGCAGATAAAAAATTTCGAGGCCCGGTGACTGGCGGGTTTTGGGGTCTATTGCGAGGTCCAAGCCGTGTTCGGTAGCGTGCGGCGTGGGCGGGGCGATTGGCACTCCCTTGCGGTCGTGGCTCGGAAACGGACTCGGTTGCCGGACGGGACTCGCGTTTGCGCGCGGGCCCGCGTTGCGCGTGCGGGGGTTGGCGGTTGGCGCGCGGGCCCGCGTTGCGCGTGCGGGGGTTGGCGGTTGGCGCGCGGGCCCGCGTTGCGCGTGCGGGGGTTGGCGGTTGGCGGGCGGGACTCGCGGTGTGCGTGCGGTGGGTTGGCGGTTG
>Ga0194132_10003155_pt1 | contig 29798 bp, 24 predicted proteins | sample TA2KigOf80mmetaG_FD_148612 | JGI IMG/M metagenome (GOLD analysis project Ga0194132, IMG submission 148612) | Freshwater microbial communities from Lake Tanganyika, Tanzania - TA2015054 Kigoma Offshore 80m | ecosystem: Environmental > Aquatic > Freshwater > Lake | place: Tanzania: Lake...
TCTGATTGGCTACACTCTGTCATAGGGGAAAGCCGCTCCTCTCTTCGCACAACTTTTACTAGAAAAATCAGTTATGCCAGAGAATGCGGCTTTCCGCTACACTTCCCGTGAGAAAAACGGGCTAACCAAGTGCCATTCCGAATCTGGCTTTGTTTCGCATTCCTCGCCCCGCTCGCCTGGCCTCAGGCATCTGTCTACACCGCGCAGTGCGCACACTGCCACGGCTCAACCGGAGAGGGCGGCTCCGGGCCGCACTTGGGCAAGTCGGGCCTTGGAACCGAAGCCCTCATCCGGCTGATCACCCAAGGCCGGCCGGGCACTCCCATGCCGGGTTTCGAGGGTAAGCTCGACCCAGCCGCCATGGCCGCTTATGTCCAGTTGTTGATCTCCCGCATGTTCCAACCCGCGCCGGCCCGGTCCACGCCGCCCGTCTCCGTGGCACTGAACGACCTGGCCTCGCCGGACCTCCGCCCGGACGAATGGCTGCAATACGGCCGGAACTGGGGCAATCAGCGGCACAGCCCGCACCGCCAGATCAACGCCGGCAATGTGCGCAATCTGGTCCCTGCCTGGACCTTCCAGACCGGCGTGCCTGACGGCTTGCAGGCCACCCCACTCCTGGCCAACGGCATCCTGTACCTCACCACGGCCTGGAACCACGTCTTCGCCATCGACGCCCGCACCGGCGAGGAGATCTGGCACTATCGCCGCGCCCTGCCCACGGCGCTCAAGTACTGCTGCGGCCCGGTGAACCGCGGCGTGGCAATCCTGGATGACACGCTGTTCCTCGGTACGCTTGATGCGCACCTGGTGGCGCTCGACGCCCGCACCGGATCCGTGCGCTGGGATGTCGAAATGGGGCGCCCGGCGGACAACTATTCGGCGACGTCACCGCCCTTGGTGGTCCGCGGCCGGACCGGAGCCAAAGTGATCTCCGGCATCGCCGGCGGCGACTTCCCCGCCCGCGGCTTCCTCGACGCCTATGACCCGGCCACCGGCCGCCGCCTCTGGCGCTTCCACACCCTGCCCGAGACCGCGGGCGGCTGGCCGGGAGACACCTGGCGAACCGGCGGCGGCGCCACATGGATGAACGGCTCCTTTGACCCCGACCTGAACCTGGTCTACTGGGGCACCGGCAACCCATACCCCGTGATCGACGCCCCGGCCCGCTCCGGCGACAACCTTTACTCCGATTCCGTGGTCGCGCTCGACGCCGACTCCGGAAGCCTCGCCTGGGCCTACCAATACACGCCCAATGACCCGTTTGACTACGACGGCGTCAATGAACTGGTCTTCGTCGACGGCCTCAAAACCCCTTCCGGTCCCGTCCGGGCTCTGGTCCACGCCGACCGCAACGGCCATTTCTACGCCCTCGACCGGGCCACCGGCAAGTTCCTCTACGCCAAGCCGTTCGTGCGCGCCAACTGGCTCACCGGCTTTGACCCGCAGGGCCGCCCCATCCCTGACCCCAAACGCCGCCCCACCTACGAAGGCGTCGAGGTCTGCCCCGGCGCCGCCGGCGGCAAGGAGTGGAACGCCATGGCCTACAGCCCGGCGCTCCGCCTGGCCTTCGTGCCCGCCATCGAGAACTGCGCCGTCTTCCTGAACTATGGCGAGAATGAGAAACAGCGTGGCCTGACGCCCGGCCCATCCGGCTTCCGGTACCTGCCCAATCAGGCCTACGGCAAGATTATGGCCATCCGCGTCGACACCGGCGAGGCCGCCTGGGAGGTCAGGACCCGGACGCCGATGGGCGGCGGCGTGCTCTCAACCGAAGGTGGGCTGATCTTCACGGGCGATGGCGAGGGCAACCTGCGGGCGCTCGATGCGCGGAACGGGTCCGGGTTGTGGTCCTTTCAGACCGGCTCGGGCATCCGCGCGGCGCCGATTTCCTATGTGCTGGACGGCGTTCAGTACATCGCCATCGCCAGCGGCATGGGCGGCGCCGTGAACGGCTATACCGGCGCCGGGGCGCCCTGGATGCGGAACTATCGCGCTGGTAGCTCGCTCCAGGTGTTCCGGCTTTTCCAGCCCGGCGGCGGACAGCAGTTTGACGGCGGCGAGACTGAGATCAGGCGAAACCGCAAGAAATCACGGTAACTCACTCGTATCGCAACGCTTCCACAGGATCAAGCCGAGCCGCTTTCATCGCTGGCCAGACGCCGAAGAACAGCCCTACACCCATTGAAACGATGAGGCCCGCGGCCACAGCCCAAAGCGGTGTCTCCGATGGCAGGGACGGAAAGACCACGCTCACCAGCAGCGTCAGGCTCACCGCGAACAAGATGCCGATCACCCCGCCCGCGGCGGTCAGGGAAACGGCTTCGATCAGAAACTGGAAAACGATATCCGGGCGCCGTGCCCCCAAGGCCTTGCGCACCCCGATCTCGCGCGTGCGTTCGGTGACACTCACCAGCATGATGTTCATCACGCCGATACCGCCCACCAGCAGACCGAGGCCTGAAATGGCGATCGAGACCAGCACAATCAGGCCGGTAATGCGCTCAAACTGCTTGATGATCTGGTCCGGCGTCGTGATACTGAAGTCGTTGTCGGCCCCGCGCGGCACGTTGCGGATGCGCCGCAGGGCCGCCTGCATCTCCTCGAAGGCATCCTCGCGGCGGCCGGTTCGCGCCTTGGCGGTGAGAAAGATGCGGTCTGCTTGCGGATACCGCAACTGGGCCGTGCGGAGGGGGATGGTCACCTGGCGGTCCTGCCCGTTCTCGCCGAAAAAGCCCCCTTTTGCCTTCTCAAAGACCCCCACCACCTGGTATTCGGCGCCATCCAGCTGGAACACCCTGCCAACCGGGCTGCCCGCCGGCCATAGGGCTTCGGCAAAGAGCGCCCCCACCACGGCCGCGCGCGCACCCCGGCTGGCCTCTTCGGGAAGGAAGTACCGGCCCTCGCGAAGCTCCCTGGGTTGAATGGTTTGCAAGTTGACGGTGTTGCCCACCAGGAGCACGTTGTCCGATTCGAACCCCGGCACCTTCGCAGTCATGGCGCGCCCGTTGATCACCGGCGGGACGAAGACCGACACCGCGACGTCTTCAATGGCCGGCGAGACTTTGCGGACGAATTCGGCATATTCAGGGCGCAGGGGGCGCCGCTTCTGTTCTTTGGGTGTGCCGGAAGAGCCGGGGTCACCCGAAAAGCGCGACGCGAAGACACTGTCAGGCCCGAACTCCTCAAAGAACGTGATCACCCCCTTCTGCAGCCCGGTCAGGAGCGAAGAGACCGTAATCACGGTGGTGATGCCGATGACGATGCCGAGAATCGTGAGTAGCGAGCGGAAGCGATGGGACCAGATGGCGGTCATCGCCTGCCGGACGCTCTCATCCACCGAGATCCGCATGCTATTCGGCCCTCAGCGCGGCAATCGGATCCAGCCGGGCCGCCCGCGACGCCGGGTACCAGCCTGAGATGATTCCCACGGCGCTGGACACAAAAACGGCCAGAAAGACATACGGAATCGTGATTTTCATATCCGCATCAAGCAGACTGGCCAGCAGTTCGCAGATCAGCGCACCGAGCGCCAGCCCCAGCAGACCGCCCGCAGACGACACCATCATGGATTCCAGAAGGAACTGCAATAAAACGTCGTTCTTCTTAGCTCCCAGCGATTTGCGGATGCCAATCTCACGTGTTCTCTCGGTGACGCTCACCAGCATGATGTTCATGATGACGATGCCGCCCACCACCAGCGAGATGGCGGTCACCGGCACCACCACCACGGAGATGAGGCCCAGTATCTGATCGATGAAGCCGCGAATGGAGTCAGGAGTCAGGTTTTCGAAGTTGTCGGGTTGCCCGGGCGGAGTCTTGAACCGGGCGCGAAGTGCCGCGCGGGTGATGTCCAGGCCGTCTTCGAGCTTTAAGCCCGTGGCAGGCTTGGGCCTCCCGAAAACAGAAAGCGACCGGCCAGCGCCATACATCCGGTCAAAGACCGGGTAGGGGATGTAGACGGAGTTGTCCTGGCTGCGGCCGAATGAGGATCCCAGTTTTTCCTGAAGTCCAATGATGACAAAGTCCTGGCCACGAATCTTGATAGATTTTCCAATGGGGGAGGAGCCGGCGAAAAGAACCGTTCGCAGGTCGTCGCCCACCACCGCCACCTGATTCTTGTTTCGGGCCTCCTGGTCCGTGAAGAACCGGCCTTCGATGATCCCAAGATCGCGGATGTCGGCCATGTCGGGCGAGACGCCCAGAACGATGCCGCCCTCGAGAACGGCGTTGTCGTACCGGATGTCCTCGGGGCGCTGCTGATAGGGGCTGTAGAGAATCTGATCGCCGGTGGAAATGTTCAAATAGTCAACGTCTTCCGGACGGATGCGGCGGTTTCGTTTCAGCTTGTCAGCCACCTCCTTGCGGGTGAGGCGGCCGGCGGAGGCAATCTGGGCGATCAGGTAGGTATCGGTTCCAAACGCCTGGGAAGTGGTCTTTTCAGCGGTAACGCCAAGGCCTTCGATGGCGGCGCCCACCAGAACCACGCTGGCGACGCCGATGACGACGCCCAGCAGGGTGAGAAAGCTGCGCAGACGGTGGGCACGGATCGAATCCATCGCCAATCCGGCCGCGGTCGTCAGGCGTAACGAAACCGGAACCTCCGTCACGATTCCATTGTCGCATGACACTTTTCACATGTGATCAGCGCAGTATGTAGTGACGGCAGGCAACCTTAAGGTTTATCCTGGAACCGTCGATCAAGCGACGGAGGGGACGCGTGGCCACGATCCCGAATACACCACTTCCAACTTACGAATCCTGGCAGCCCGAGGGCCGCAACGTTAGAATCGAATACACCCCCGAGGTGATGGACGAAATCCGGATGCACGTGGTGACGTGGTTCCGGAAGATGGGCCGGGGCGGCCTGGAGGTGGGCGGTGTGCTGTTCGGCCTTCGCGTCCAGGGGCGGGTGCGGATCCTGGCCTGGCGGCCCATTGAATGCGAGCATGCACGGGGCCCGGGGTTCCTGCTGTCACCCGCCGATGAAAGCAAACTGGCGGCGACGCTGGCGCATGAACCCGGCCAGGGCGATCTGAAGGGTCTGGACGTGGTCGGGTGGTTCCACTCACACACCCGCAGCGGCATTCATCTCTCGCAGGAGGACCTGGACCTCCACAATCTCTACTTTCCCCAGGACTGGCAGATCGCGCTGGTGCTCCATCCGTCAAACGCCGCGCCCACCCGGGCAGGCTTCTTCTACCGCGAGCCGGGCGGGGCTATTCAGGCGGCGCAAAGCGTGCTCGAGTTTGAGTTGAAGCCTCTGAAACCGGCCAAGCCGCGGCCCGGAGATGCAGCCGAACCTCAGGCGCCGCAGGAAGCGCCAGCAGCCAACACGTCAACCCCGGCCGGTGCACCCGCCACTGTTGCGGCCACGGAAGAATCCCCGGCCCCGGCGGTGGAACCCATCCGGGAAGCGCCGCCGGCACGGGGAACAAACTGGTGGAAGCCGGTGGTAGCGTTCTTTGCGCCGATCGTCCTTGTGGCAGGGCTTCTGGCGGTGCCGGAGATTCGCGAGAACGCTGCCCGGGGGCTAACGGCGATCCTGCCGGTCCCGCCGGCCGTGGAGCAGTTGCAGAGGGACGTGCGCTCCCTGAACGAACAGCTTCGGCTGGAGAGGGATCGCACCACGCGGCTGGAAGAAGAGATCCGGCGGTTGGCGGAACAACCCACGGCCCCCGCCAAGTAGTTCCTGCATAAGGTGAAAACCAGGCCGGAAGGCCAGCGGTTATGGCCGCCGCCTCCCGGCCCGGCCAAAAGCGAAACGAAGCCAGATCGGAGTTTTGGCTGGCCCCGCCCGCAAGGAGCCGGACCCTGTATTCGTACCGGGGTCCAGATCTTTAGCCTAAGAAATAGTGCCGCAAAACACCAGTCCTGAGAGAGTTGGTTGGTACTACTCCCCGGCCAGTACTTTCTTTTCAGCCTTGGCTCTATTTTTCCGAACGGTGCAGATTGCCGCACCGCTGATCCTCGGCATTCGGACGGCACCCTCCCAAGGCGTCAGGCGTCGGTGCCCATGAGCGCCCGGCCGCTTTTTCGGGCTGGGGGTAAGTCTCGACGTTCACGCTGCCTGGCGAGCGTGGGGCCGGGATTTGCGTTGAACCTGGCGACGGGGTCCCGTGCCAGGCCGCCGGCCAGGGCTCTTGAGCTGAGGCTGTGCCCCGCAGGCCCTGGCGCTGCGCCGCCGGTCACCGCCGGTTGGCCGGCGGATGCATTCGGACGATCATGCCGCCGGGCGAGGCCGGGATCGATGCTCTCTCAAGACTTGGCCGAACTGCTGCCCCGCTGGAGTTTCCAGAGTTCGGTGTAGGGCTTCAGATCGTTCATCATCTGGGCGAACTGGGTGAGGTTCAAAGACTGGGCGCCGTCGCTCACCGCTTTTTCGGGCTGCGGGTGCGCTTCGACAATCATGCCGTCGGCGCCAATCGCCACCCCGGCGCGGGCGAGGGCTGGAACCAGGCTGCGCTTGCCCGTGGCGTGGCTGGGGTCGAGAATCACCGGCAGGTGGGTGAGTTCGTTGAGTGCCGCCACGGCAACAATGTCACAGGTGTTGCGCGTGATGGTTTCGAAGGTCCGGATGCCGCGCTCGCAGAGCATGACATCGGGATTGCCGTGGGCGACGATGTACTCGGCGGACATGAGCAGTTCCTTGATCGTGGCGCTCAGGCCGCGCTTGAGCAGCACGGGGCGGCCGCACTTACCGAGGGTCTTGAGGAGGGCGAAATTCTGCATGTTGCGGGCGCCCACCTGCATGATGTCGGCATAATCGGCCACCAGGGCGACATCCTGATCGCTCATCACTTCGGTGACGATCTTGAGCCCGGTGGCTTCGCGCGCCTTGGCCAGAAGCTTGAGACCCTCCTCGGCCATGCCCTGGAAGTCGTAGGGCGAAGTCCGCGGCTTGAACGCGCCGCCACGCAGCACCTTCGCGCCAGCCTTCGCCACCGCTTCAGCCGAGGTCATGATCTGCTGCTCGCTCTCGACCGAGCACGGGCCGGCCATCATGACAAACTCGTCGCCTCCGATTTCCAACTCGCCAATCCGAATCCGCGTGCGCGTGGAGCGGAACTCCTTGCTCACGAACTTGTAGGGCGCCGAGATGCGCACCGCGCTCTCCACTTGCGCCATGGCTTCCAGAGATTCCAGACAATGTGTCACGTCACCCACCCCCACTGCTCCAATCACCACACGCTCCTCACCTTCGATGGCGTGGATCTTATAGCCAAAGTCGCGAATCCGTTCGCAAACCTCGTCAATCTGCTCCCGGGTGGCGTTGCGCCGGATTGAAATGATCATTGTGTCGCTCCCAATAAACGAAAAGGCCCACTCTGGCGAGTGGGCCGGATTTCAGATTGCTGTTCGAATCTCCGCAGACGCCACTCGCCGGTTCAGGTTCTAAACCAAAACCGGTAAGTAAACGAGCTGGAGAAAAGCAGCATGAAATTGCAAGTATACGCAAGTTCGAGAGAGAATGCAAGAAGAAGCCATGACCGAACACTCGCCGGAACCGAAGAGAGCCCGCGAAACCGGCATGGGACTCCGTGCCTTGAGCCGCGCCACATGGCTGTGCGCCATGCTGGCCAGCATTATGGACGGCGCCGAGACGATCTCCTTCGAGAAAGACGTCTACCCCACGCTGGCCAAGGCCGGATGCGCCTCCTGCCACTCATCGAATGGCGTGGCGAATGCAACCCGGCTGCAGTTCCCGGATGAAGAACCCAACCCGGCTGAGATCACGGGTATCGGCCTTTCCCTGCGGCCGCTGATCGACCCGGCGGCGCCCGAGAAATCGCTGCTGGCCGCCAAGCCCACCCAGCGCGTGCCGCACGCCGGCGGCAAACGGATTTCGCCCGGTTCGCCGGAAGAGGGGCGGCTGGTGGCCTGGGCGCGGCATCTCGCCTCGCTGCCGGAAGAGAAGGGTGCCCGGCATGCGGCGCCGATTCGGAATGCACCGAACGCGGCCCTGCACCGGTTGACGCACACCCAGTACGACAACACGGTGCGCGACCTGTTAGGCGACCAGACCAACCCGGCACGCCAGTTCCCGGCCGAAGACTATGTGAACGGCTTCCTCACCCAGGTGCAGGGGCAGAGCATCTCGCCGCTGCTGGCCGAAGCCTACGCCGAAGCGGCCGAACGGATCGCGCGCAACGCCGTGGCCCGTGGCGGCGCCGGCATCCCGAACTGCGCGCCAGGCCAGACCACGTGCCGCGACCGGTTTGTGCGCGACTTTGCCGCGCGGGCTTTCCGCCGTCCGCCAACCGCAAGCGAAGTGGCCCGCCTCTCCACGCTTTTCGATCAGGGCGGACCGGCCCTGGCAATTGAGGCGATGCTGCAATCCGCCAGCTTTCTCTACTGGTCAGAGCCCTCGCTGGCATCCACGCACAAAGGCTACGCCCGTGCATCGCGCCTGGCCTACCTTCTCTGGAACACGGCGCCGGATGCAGCGTTGCTCACCGCGGCGGCATCCGGTGAACTCGACACGGCTGTGGGTGTGGAAAAGCATGCCCGGCGCCTGCTGGCCAGCCCGCGCGCGCATCATGCGGTGGACGAGTTTATCGGACAGTGGATGCGGTTTGACCGGGTGATCGTGCTGCTCAAGGAGCGGCGCCTGTTCCCGCGCTTCAACCGGGAAGTGGCCCAGGCCATGGCCGAAGAGACGCGCCGTCTGGCTGCCGGCCTGGTGTGGAACAACGGCAACTTCATGGACTTCTTCCGCGCCGGCTACTCATACCTCAACGCCGATCTGGCCGCCGTCTATGGCCTTCCCGAGCCCAAGGAACAGTTCGCGCGCGTTGCCTATCCGGCAGGTTCCAACCGGGCGGGCATCCTGGGCCAGGGAACTTTCCTGGCGGCCACCAGCAAACCGGGTGAAACATCGCCCACCTCGCGCGGCCTCTTCATTCGAGAGCTTTTCCTGTGCCAGCATGTGCCACCTCCGCCGCCCGGCGTCAACGGCAATCTGCCCCCGGTGACCGAGGCCAAGCCGATGACCACACGTGAGCGCTTGAAGGTGCATCTGAACAACGAGGCCTGTGCGAGTTGCCACAATCTGATCGACCCCATCGGTCTGGGGTTTGAGAAGTTCGACGCCGCCGGAGCGCCGCGCGAAAAGGAAAAGCTCACCATCCCGACCTTCGACCGGAAAAAGGAGAGCCAGACGGTGGAACTGGACCTGCTGACGGCCGGGTCCATTGCGGGCATCCCGAATTCGAACTTTGAAACGCCCGCCGATCTGGGGCGCATTCTGGCCGAGACCCGGCAGTGCCAGATGTGCGTGGTGAAACAGTACTTCCGCTACGCCATGGGGCGGATGGAAACGGCGGCGGACCGCCCGGTGCTCGACGCCGTGTTCGAGGACTTCCGGAAGTCCGGTTTTTACTTCCAGGAACTCATGATATCGTTGGTACGAAGAACCGAATTTCCAGACCCTGCTGCGGTCACGGGAGGTAGATGATCGATGGCTGCGCCTCTTGCCCGGCGTACGTTCCTCAAAGGGATTGCTTTTGGCCGCGCGACGGGTGTCGCCCTGCCCCCGCTCGCCGCCATGTTCAATGGCAATGGCACGGCCTATGCCGCCAGCACCAAGCCCGTCGAGAGCCGCTTTGTGCTGTGGTTCAACGGCAACGGCATTCCGGAAAAGTATTGGATTCCGGGCGAGACCGGCAAGGGGTTCACGATGACTCCCTGCCTGGCGCCCCTGGCTCCGTTCCGCGACGATATCCACGTTGTCACGGGCATTGACAATCCGGCCGCCCGGTTCCCGGGGCCGGGCAACGATCATCACCGCTCGATGAGCGCCTTGATGACCGGGACGTCTTTCACCGGACGGGGCGCCGGTGGCGCGTCCATCGATCAGGCGATCGCGGCCAGGATCGGGGGCGAGTCGCGGTTCCGTTCGCTCGAACTTGGCGTTTCGCAGGAGTCGTTCGGCGAAAGCGTGCAGCGCAACATGAGTTGGGCCGCCTATGATCGTCCGCGGCCGCCGGAGATGCTGCCGCACAAGCTGTTCGAGCGGCTGTTCGGGCAAAAAGAACTGGGCTGGATCAACCGGCGGAAGAGCGTCCTGGATGCCGTGCGGGCCGATGCGGCGCAGTTGCAGAAAGCGCTGGGGCAGAGTGACAAGCTGCGCTTGGACGAGCACATGTCATCGGTGCGCGATGTGGAGAAGGCCATCGCCAGCCTGCCGCCGCAGTACTACAAGGTGGACCCGCCGGAGTACGACGGCGACATGAAGGACTGGCCGCGGATCGCCAAGCTGCAATCGGATCTCCTGGCGCACGCCTTTGCCACGCAGCAGACCCGCGTGGCTTCCTACATGCTCACCAAGTGCCAGGGACTCACGCGATTCCCCTGGCTGGGCTATACGGCGGCGCGGCACCACGATTATACGCATCGGGACGGCAAGGCGCCGGGGGCCGATGGCCCCGACGGGCAACGCATCATGCGCGACATCTGCCGCTGGCACGTGGAGGAGTTTGCCTACCTGCTGGGCCGGCTGCGCAGCATTCCGGAAGGCGAAGGAACGCTGCTGGATCACACCATGCTGGCGTTTGTCCATGAGCACGCCGAGGCGAACGACCACAAGAACAACGGGCTCTCCGTGATTCTGGCGGGCCACCTGCCCAAGTTCGCCACCGGCCGGCACACGCGCACCACCGGCACCATCGGTGACCTCTACTTGACCATGGCCGATGAGATTCTCGGCACGGGGCTTGGGAAGTTCCCCACGGCCCAAAAGACCATGGCCGAGATCGTAGCCTGAGGACCCGGCCAGGGATCGACGCCGTACCAGGACCATTCTGGTATTGCAATCGTCTACTCTGGATCAGCGGCCCCGAAGGAAACGGGAGCCGCTATCTGGAGGAAACGAATGAACACCAAACTGCTGCTTGCAAGCAGCCTTTCCGTCGCCGCTTTGATGGCTGCCCCGACGCTGAAATTCACAACGATCAGCACGGCGTTTAACACCCCGATCGGGATTGACTATCACGAGCCGACCAATTCCGTTCTCGTCACCGCGAACTACCCGTCCGGACAGCCGCGGGTTCTCTCACGCATCAACTTAGACGGCACCCACACTCCATATTCGAATCTGGCTGGTCTGACCGACGAATTGAAGGTGGCCACTGTGCGTTCCGGCAACGTGGGCGGATTCGTCACAGGCGAGACCTTTCTGGGCAACGGCGTTGATGGACAGATCGTTAAGCTCAGCCCGGATGGAAACACAGTCTTGAATCCGTGGGTATCGCTGCCTGGCAACAACAACGGCCTGCTGCGCGGATCGCTCTACGTGGATCGCAGCGGGGTGTTTGGTGGCGATTTGATCGCGGTCACCACAACGGGCCAGGTGTGGCGCGTCAACTCGGCTGGAACCCCCACGTTGCTCGCCAGCACAGGTGTGCACCTGGAAGGCGTGATGGTGGTTCCGAACAATGTCCCGAAGTACGGCCCATTGGCGGGTAAGATCATTGCGGGCGCTGAGGGCCAGGGCCGGTTGTACATCATCGGCGCCGACGGCACGACGTCCTTCATCAATCCGGGACTCGCGGTGGAGGATATCGACCTGATCGAGGCGAACGCCAACTTCTTCGGCGTCAACTACGGCACCGGGAGGATTCTGGGTGTTGAGGCCAGCCAGTTTGTGCCTTACGTGGGAGAGATCCTGCTGACGCAGGAAAACCCCACTGGCTCCTCCGCTCTGTTCCGGTTCTATTGGAACGGTACGCAACTGGTTACGGAGCAGTTCGGAGTGGCCCCCGGCAGCCCGACGATCGGCCAGTGGGAGCACGTGACCTTCGCATACGCGGGTATCGTCGAGATCCCGCCGACGGACCGGGTTCCCGAACCCGGCACCTGGGTGCTGTTCTCGGCGGGCATGGCGGGCTTGGCGCTCCTGCGCCGGCGCGCGTAGTCCCTCGCAACAGGCTGAGTCTGGAAGGCCGTGGGAGTCTCTCCCGCGGCCTTTCCGCGTCTGGCCGCGTCCCGTCACGGCGGAGGGCCCGGCACCAACTCCGTCCGGACCGCCCCTGGCCTCAGGCAGGTTCCGGCACCCGCTTGATCAGCCCGATCTCACTCCGAAAACAGAACGGCCGCGGGAAGCGATTCCCGCGGCCGTTCTGTTTTCTAACTCTGAAGCCGGGCTTAGTCGCCCATCGCTCCCACTTCTTCCCGGTCCGTCTCCTTGGCGGGCGCCGGAGCAGCAGCCGCGCCGCCGATCTGGACCAGTTCGGGACCGGCCTGTTCCTTCAGGACGTGCTGGCGGTAGAGCTTCATCATCTGCTCATCCTTCAGCTTCTGGTCGCGGGCGCGAATCTTCTCTTCGCGGGCGGTCTTGGCGATGCCCTTGTCGTCGAGATCGTGCTGAAGCCCCTTCTCCACGTCCTCGGCGCGCAGCACCAGGGAGTGAGTTTTCGATTCGAGCGGCACGGCCTTGCCGCCGGCGTAGATCTTGTGGCGGCCGTGCTCTTCGTACCACTTGGTGAGCGTGGCCGTCATGTGCATCTTCTCGACGATATTCCGCCAGCCCACGCCGGTGTTGTAGGCGCAGAAAGAGATCTCGCCTTCCTGCGTGGCATAGGGAATGATGCACTGCTCGGTGCGGCGGAAGTCGTAGTTGAACAGATCCTGGAACCACATGCCGGCGATGAACAGGAAGTTCCACCGGTCGGCGCGGCGCTTCTGGATGTCCGCCATGGTGCGGTCACCTGTCACCTTGCCGTAGTTGCGCTTGCTGACGCCGAAACACTTATCGAACTTCTGCATCAGGTCCGTCAGTTTGAAGTGCGTGGGCGCCTTAAACGGATCGTAGTTGCGCAGCAGCGAGAGGCCCACACCGATCCCGGAGAGCGTGCGGCCGCGGGCGGCGTCGTTCAGACGGGCCACGTCGCGGGCCAGGCGGTCGGCGTTGAGGAACGCAGTCACCGGAACGGATTCCTTGGTCTCCTTGTCGCACATGACCGCCATGCCGATACCGCAGTTCGGGTGGCAGCCGCAGGAAAGCTGGCCCCAGTCCGAGTTCGGACCATGCACCAGATCGGCAAAGTCGGAGAAGGTGCTCATGAAGGAGATGGGGAACCAGTCGCGAACGGGCTCACCGATGCCGGTCTGGTTCTTCACATCGTGCGCCAGATGCGACAGCGTGTAGCGCTGGGCGGCGCGCCGGTCATCGGTCACCGCTTCATCGCGGCCCGTGAAAGAGACGGGCTGGAAGGAGAGGAACGGAATCTTCTTGGGGTTGTCGAGGGCGAAACGCACCACCGAACCCACCTGCTCATTATTGATGCCGTTGACAATGGTGATCACCGGCACGATGTCCACGCCGCCCTTGTGCAGGTTCTCAATGGCGCGCAACTTCACGTCGAACAGGTTGCCGACGGCGCGGTGCGAGTTCGGCTCATTGCCGATGCCGTCAAACTGGAGGTAGGCATACCTCAGGCCCGCCTGGCCCGCTTCCTTGGCGAACTCGGGGCTTTTGGCGAACTCAATGCCGTTGGTCGCCGCCTGCACGCTCTGGTAGCCCACTTTGCGCGAGTACCGCACGGCGTCCAGGAAGTAGGGCGAAAGCGTCGGCTCGCCACCCGAGAACTGCACCGACATCTGGCGGCGCGGCTTGATGGTGAGCGCGTTGTCGAGCAGCGTCTTGATGTCTTCCCAGCTCAGCTCATGCACGAAGCCAACCTGGTTGGCATCCATGAAGCACGGGTCGCACATCATGTTGCAGCGGTTGGTGAGATCCACGGTAAGCACCGAGCCGCGGCCGTGGGTGATGGTGCTCGACCCATGATGATGCAGATGCTCGTCGTTGTGGGCGCGGATGTCGCGGCCGGGGAACACCTGCTCCAGGTGGCGGAAGAAGGCCGGGTCGATCGCCATCACGTCTTCAAAGTAGCCGTGGACCGGACACTCTTTCACCATCAGAATCTTGCCGTCGCGCTCAATGACCTGAGCTTTGATTTCGCCGGCCTTGGTGTTGTTGAGAATCTCGACGGGCAGTTCCCCGTCAATGATCTTGTTCCGGATCTCCGGCACGCACTTGGGGCACAGGGAGTCCGTGGTGCGGGGCCAGCCGAGAACCGGCTTCTGCTTTTCCCAGGATTTGAGAAGGGGCTTGTCCGACCACTTCGGCGTGAAGGACGGGTTCTGGTTGATCTGATTCAACTTGTCGAAAACGAACCACGCGCCCTTGGCGGCGACCGTCACGACCTTCTCGGCATACTTTATGGGCTTATGCATGATGGGTACACTCCCTCGAGAGTTAAGAATAGTACGAATGGTCTAATCTGTCCCGCGAGATGCACTGAAGTGGGTACAATCGAGGTCGAATGGGGAATAGATGCAGCGAACTGTAACCGGAGGGGACACCATTTCCATCCGGATAAAACAGTTGGCGGCCGAGTTTGGCTTCGTTCTGTGCGGTGTCGCCCGGGCGGAACCCCTGCCGGAGTGGGACGCCTACATGGACTGGGTGGGGCGCGGCAATGCCGCCGGCATGGGATATCTGACGGACCACCGGGCCCGGGTGCGCAGGGATCCCCGGGAGTTGCTGGCTACTGCCCGGAGCGTGATTTGCCTTGGCATGCTCTACAACTCCGGCCATGAATCGAACACAGACCCGGCGGTAGGCCGCATCTCGCGCTACGCCTGGGGCGAGGATTATCACCGCCTGATCCGGGAACGCCTGGAGGCTTTCGCCGCGCGCCTGCACCAGGAGATGCCGGAGCCGTTCGAGCACCGGGCGGTGGTGGACACGGCGCCGCTGCTCGAGCGCGCCTACGCGAACCGGGCCGGGCTGGGGTGGATCGGGCGGAACACATGCCTGATCCATGAGCCGCTGGGATCCTGGTTCTTCCTGGCGGAGGTGCTGGTGTCGCTGGACCTGGCCCCCGGCGAACCGCCGCCCGACCGCTGCGGTTCCTGCACGGCGTGTATCGACGCCTGCCCCACGGGCGCGCTGGTGCCGGTGGGTGAGCGTTGGGAGCTCGACTCACGGCTCTGCATCAGCTACCACACCATTGAAAGCCGGGAACCGATTCCGCCCGAGATCGCCGCCCGGCACGGCAACATGATCTTCGGCTGCGACATCTGCCAGGACGTCTGCCCCTGGAACCGGAAGGCGCCCGTGACCAGCGAGCCCGCCTTTGCTCCGCGCACCGCGCCGGAACGGCTGGTGGATCTGGTTGGGTTGGACGCCGCGGAGTTTCGGGAACGGTTCGCCGGCACTCCGGTGCTGCGAGCCCGGCAGGCCGGATTTCAGCGCAACGTGGAGGCGGCGCGGGCGAACTACTGCGGCGTTTCGAGAGGTTTTGAGGAACGCTCGTAGAACTCGCGTTGAAGCCGGGGGGCGATCTCATCGGCTTTGACGGCGCGGAGAATGTTGGCGATCCGCTCGATGGCCGCCCGGGTCACCACCTGGCCCCGGGCCGCGTTGGCTCCCGTGGCGTCGCCGGCGTAGTGGTTGGGAAAGCTCGAGTACCACCAGATGCCGGTGTAGACGCCGGTGGGAAGATCCACACGCTTGAGGTCGCGGCCGGATTCCTGGCCGCCGCGGCTGGCAATGACCAGATCGGGCCGGTGGGCCATCAGGTTCGACATCTCGCCTTCTCCGCCGTGGCCGTCGGCGCCCGGCTTGGAGGGGCCGGGAAGACTCACTCCCGGCGGGCCGCCCAGCCCGGCCAGCGCATAGATGGTGTAGTCCCGCGGCGATTCGAGCTGGATCTGCGCGAAGTACTGCAGCATGAGCGTATTGCCGCCGTGGCCGTTGATGATGACGATCTTCTTGCAGCCGTTGCGGGCCATCTCGGAAGCCGTCTCCTGAAGCAGGTCAAGCATCAGCTTGCTGCTGTACGCAATGGTGCCCGGCTGGTGCTTGGCTTCAAAGATCTGGCCGAAGTAATACTCGGGGAACACCACCGCGTACTCGATCTTCGAGGCCTCCAGGGAGTTGTAGCGGACATTGAGCAGGTCCGTTCCCAGCGGCCCGGTGGGGCCGTGCTTCTCAAGCACTCCGAACGGCAGCACGCAGACGCCTCGCGATTGCCGGATGGCTTTGACGAAATCGCCCGCGGTAAGTTCCTCCCAACGCGTGGAGAGAGTCTGCGCCTCGACGGCGCCGGCGATGGCCAGAATGGCGAAGGTGAGACGGTACATCTTGAAGACTATCCTTTCACTCCCCCGGCGGATGCCCAGGGAGCCTCGTTCTCGAGCAAACGGCGCAGGGCGGCCGCCCGCTCGGGTTGCGACGCCGCGAGGTCCCTGGTTTCGGCCGGGTCCCCGGCCAGATTGAAGAGCTGGTGCTGAACGCCACCCTGGCGAACCAGTTTCCACGCACCTTCCCGCACGGCCTCATTCGGACCGTACCGCCAGAAGAGTGGCCGGGCAGGCAGCGGCTTAAGCAGACTGTGGCCGTCCAGATTGGCGGGCCGCGCGATGCCGGCGGCTTCAAGACACGTGGCGGCGATGTCGAGCGAGATCACCGGTTCGTCCCGTGTCTGGCCGGGTGGGATCCGGCCGGCCCACTGCACCAGGAACGGCACGCGAATGCCGCCTTCATAGAGCTGGCCCTTGCCGCCGCGCAGGGGTTGATTGCCGGAAGTCAGTTCCGCCGTGGGGCCGCCGTTGTCACTGATGAAGAACACCAGCGTGTTGGGGCGGGCGTGGCGCAGAACTTCGCCCACCGCGTCGTCGAGCGAGGCGAGCATCGCCGCGAAGACGCGGCGGTGGAGATCCGGGATGTGACGGAAACGCGCCAGATACTCCGGCGTGGCCTGCATGGGGCTGTGGACGGCGTTGAACGGCAGGTAGACGAACGCCGGCGGGCCGGAGCGGCGCAGGAACCCGGCGGCGCGTTGAGCCGTGGCCTGGGTGAGATACCCTGGCTCCGTGATGGCCGCCTCGCCATCCTGGATGGGATTGTGGTCATCGTAGGGGGGCTCATTCGTACGCAGATAGGAAGTGGCTCCGTTGTAGGGTGGCGGTACAAAGAAGTGGCCTTCGTGCAGGAAGCCGTGAAACTCATCGAAGCCGCGGCGCAACGGGTGGAACTTCGGCGTGGCGCCCAGGTGCCACTTGCCGAAGATGGCGGTGCGGTAGCCGGCGGTCTTGAGATGGCTGGCCAGCGTGCGCTCGGTGAGCGGCAGACCGGTTTCAGGGTTGAGGTTCTGCTTGCCGGTGACATTCTGCTCATAGCCGAAGCGGCTTTGGTAGCGGCCTGTCAGGAACCCGGCGCGTGAGGGTGCGCAATAGGGCGCCGTGACATAGCCCTGGGTGAATCGAATGCCGTTGCGGGCGATGGAATCGATGTGCGGTGTGGGGATTTCGGAATTGCCCTGGCAGCCCAATTCCCCATAGCCCAGATCATCGGCGACGATGAAGATGATATCGGGAGGCCCCGCGAGAGCCTGGCCGGCGGCAAGCTGAAAGAGTTGGCGGCGGGTGACCCCGGAAGAAAGCGGCATGAGAACGACGATGGCCATCTTACCGCACGGCTGCGGTTCACGAAACGCGCGGAGCCGCGTCTTACCAGGCGTGAGAACACTGGCGATGATGTTGGTGCTGGCCGCCGGCGCGGCGGCGCATCCTGGCGTTGGAATCGTGGAGGACAGCCGCGGCAACGTCTACTTCACGGACCTGAAGCAGGTCTGGCGGCGGTCACCCGATGGCAAAACGGTGGTTGTCGTGCCGGGCGTGCATACGCACGAGTTGCACATGGACGCACAGGACAACCTGTACGGCGAGCATCTCTGGTATGAGGGTGAGAGGATCGACAAATGGGGTCATCGCGTCTGGCGTCTCTCGGCGGACGGCAAGCTGGAAGACGTCATTCCGGCGCGCGAAGGCTTCCTTCAGAACTACAGCTTTGTGCGCGACGCGGCCAGCAACATGTACTGGGCGGACCGCGCGGGCACGGGGTCCATCCGGAAGCGGCTGCCCGATGGCCGTGTGGTGACCGTGGCATCGGGCGGCTTTCACGACATCCGCTGGATGACGGCGCACGCCGGCGGCACGATCTACCTGATTGACCAGGGGAAGCTCAAGCGCGTCGCGCCGGATGGCCGCGTGGACACCCTGACCGCCGAACTGCGCCAGGGTTGGTTTGACCGGACGAACCAGCACGCGTTAATGGGCCTGGCGGTGGACAGCGCACACAACGTGTACATCGCGAACTTCACAGACCGGCGGGTGTACAAGGTGACACCCGCGGGCGAAGTGACGGTGGCGGCCCAAAGCCGGCTGCCGTGGTCACCGGTGGGCGTGCTGATCAGCCGGCGCGGCGAACTGCTGGTGCTCGAAGGCGCGGCGGCCGCGGCGCGGGTTACGACAGGTCGAACTTCTCGTGGTGGAGGGCCGGGTCGCCCGTAACCAGCACGGGCCGCCGCAGGATCTCTTCCAGCTCTTCGAGATACCGGTTGCGGTGCGACTTGAGCACCTTGGCGACATCAGGATTGACGCGCAGCACGCACTCCTTGCCGTCCACCACCTTCGCCAGTTTCTTCGCTTCCACAAGAATCTCGGCCACCACGGTGGCTTCGCTCTTCACATAGCCAGCCCCTTCGCAGTGCGGACAGGGCATGCAGAGCGCCCGCTCCAGGCTCTGTTTCACGCGCTTACGCGTGATGGCGACCAGTCCGAAATCGTTGAACGACAGAATCTTCGAAGGGGCCTTGTCGGCGGCCATCGCCTCTTCCAGAGCCTGCATCACCTTCTGCCGGTTCTTGCGCTCATCCATGTCGATGAAGTCGACAACGATGATGCCGCCCAGATCGCGCAGGCGGATCTGACGGACGATCTCCTTGATGGCCTCCGTGTTCGTCTTGACGATGGTGTCTTCCAGGCGGTTCGACTTGCCGACAAACTTGCCTGTGTTGATGTCGATGGCCACCAGCGCCTCGGTCTGGTTGATGACGATGTATCCGCCCGACTTCAGCCAGACCTTGGGGCGCAGCGCCTTTTCGAGTTCGGTGGTGATGCCGAAGGCATCGAAGATCGGCACATCGCGCGTGTACAGCTTGACGCGGGAGACCAGGGCGGGTTGCACACGCTGGACAAAGCTGACGACGGTTTCGTAGAACTCCTCGTTGTCCACCCAGATGGCTTTGAATTCGCCCGTGAGCTGATCGCGCAGCGTGCGCTGAACGATCTCAAGATCGTGGTGGATGAGCGCCGGAGCTTTCTTCTTTTCAGCCTTCGTCCGGATCTCGGTCCACAACTCGTGGAGATACTGCATATCCGAGAGAATCTCTTCCTCGGTATGTCCTTCGCCGGCTGTGCGGAGAATGAACCCGCCGGGCATGCCCTGGCGGCCCTTCTGCAGCACTTTCTTCAGGCGGTGTCGCTCCTCGTCGCTCGCGATCTTGCGCGAAACGCCGGCGTGATCCACGGTCGGCATGTAGACGCAGAAGCGGCCCGGCAGCGCGATGTGGGATGTGATGCGCGCGCCTTTCTGGCCCAACGGTTCCTTGGCGATCTGCACCAGGATCTCCTGGCCTTCCTTCAGCAGGTCGGTGATGGAGGGAAGCGGCGGACGTTCGCGCTCACGTTCATGGCGCGGCGCGCGGGGCGCCGGCGGCAAGGCGGTTTCCGGGGCCGGCGCAGCCACCTCGATGGCTTCCACGGCCGCGGCGCCTTCCAGCACAGCGGCGTCGGGTTCCGCCGCCTCGAGCGGCTCGGCGGCGGCCACCGGCGAGGCTTCACGGCCGGGTTGTCCGTCACGCGGCGGGCGGTCAAAGCGGTCGCGTCCACCGCGGCGCCGGCGGTCCCGGCGGGAGACGCGCGGAAGATTCCGCGGGGATTCGCGGAGATGGGCGCTGTAGCCAAGGCTCGGAATGCTGCCCTGCGGCTCGGCATCGGCGGCGGGTTCGGCGCTTGCTTCTGCGCCGGCCTCTGCAGCGTCCGTGTCGTCATTGGGATCACCGGCGTCCGCCTCAAGGGCATCACCGGCGTCCGCCTGAGCGGCATCACCGGCGTCCGCCTGAACCACCTGATCAGCCGCGGCGGGAGCTTCCTCGATCAGATCCACCTCGGCCAGATCGTCCGAAATGGCCTGGATCTCTTCTTCCGTACGCACCGCTTCTTCGACAGCGGAAGACTCCGGTTCCTGCGCGGCTTGCACAGACGCCGGCTTATCGGCCACGGGTTCGATCACCGCGGCGGCAGCCTCCGGCTCGTCATCCTCGTACCGCGCGTCAGCGGCCATTTCTTCGGCTGCGTCACCGGACGGCTCATCGGCATCCGCGGGGCGCCCGCGGTACTTGCGCAGTGACTCGCCGGGCAACAGGATCACATCGTCGTCCGAATCCGTGTCAACTTCGCCCGGCGCTTCGTCGCGGAACGCGGGCGCGGCAGCCTCGGTAGTGTCGCTCACCATGTCCGACGGGCTGGTGTACTTGCTGTCCGGGAATCCGCGTCCACGGCCACGGCCACGGCCGCGGCGTCTTCCACGGCCTCCACGGTCGCCGCGATCCCGGTCACGTCCATCCGCGCGCGCTTCGGACGGCGCGCCGTCCGAGGACGCGCCATCGGCGGACGCGCCATCGATGGACAAGGCGGCAGGCTCGGCACCGGCAGCGGGGTCAACGGAGGTTTCACGGGCGGCGGCTTCACGGGCGGGGGCGGCTTCACGGTCCCGGTCGCGATCCCGGTCGCGATCGCGATCACGGCGGTCACGGCGGTCGCGTCGGTCACCCCGCTCCGCACGTTCTCCCCGTTCGGGACGCCGGTCGTCGGAGACACGGTCCACCTCTTCACCGCTCTCATCAAGAAAGTCTGAAACGTAGAGGAATGTGTCCCGTTCCAGCCCCACGTCGACGAAAGCAGACTGCATGCCCGGAAGAACCCGGGTGACACGCCCCTTGTGGATGCTGCCAGCCAGCGAGTATTCATTCTCGCGCTGGAAGTAAACCTCCACCAACTGTTCGTCTTCGAGGATTGCTACGCGGGTCTCATGAACTCCCGCCGAAATCACCAGTTCTTTTGTCGCCATGTGGCATCTCCGTTCGGCCAACGGAAGGACGCCGGAATCGGGAAGGAGGGGCGGGAATGCGCGGGGAGGGACCCCTACGGGTCCTGCAACGCGCAAATCCGTGTCCGCCGGCCGGGCCGGTAACCCGGGCGGGCGGGACGGCAAACTGTCGCTGGGCGGCGCTGGCGGAGAGAGTCTCATACGCCAGCGCCACCGGGGCGCCGATCCTTAAGAAAGCATCTGTTACGATGTCAACGGTCACGTTCCGGAATCTAACCTTCGGCTCGCTTCAATTCAAAAACCGCCGGAGCCTGACATTATTCACCAGGCCCAGCATCAGGAAAACCGACCAAGTGCTGGAGCCGCCAAAGCTCATCAGCGGCAGCGGAATGCCGGTGACCGGCATGCGGCCCACCACCATTCCCACGTTCACCAGCACGTGAAACAACAGCAACGCCGCCACGCCCATGCAAAGATAGGCGCCGGCCCGGTCAGGAGCCGCCTGAGCGTTACTCACAATCTGCATCAGGAGCAAGAAATACAACCCTAGGACGACCACCACGCCGACGAATCCGTGCTCTTCGGCAAACGCCGAAAAGATAAAATCCGTATGCGGAACCGGCAGGAACCGCAACTGCGTCTGTGAGCCGTGCGTAACACCTTTTCCCCACATGCCGCCGGACCCCACCGCGATCTTCGACTGGATCACCTGATAGCCGCTGCCCTGAGGGTCCGCCGCCGGATCGACGAAGGTGACCAAACGGGCCTTCTGATAATCCTTCAGCGTGAACCACGCGGCGGGCAGGACCAGGACGGCCGCCACCAGAATCACCGCCAGATGCTTCCACTGCAGCCCGGCCAGAAAAACTCCGCAGGCCAGGATGGGAAGATAGGTCAGCGATGTTCCCAGATCCGGCTGGCTCATCACCAGCAGCATCGGCAATCCAACCAGTCCGGCCAGCTTGAGCAGGTCCGGGCTTTCCAGTTTCTTCGCCGTCAGCTCCGAAAGGTAGCGGGCGACCAACAATACCAGAACCAGTTTAACGAATTCGGACACCTGGAAGTGGAACCCGCCAAACAGCGGGATCCAGCGGCGCGATCCGAACACCGTGCGCCCGGCGAAAAACGTAACCACCAGCAGCACAATCGAACCCACGTAAAGAAACGGCACGTTGCCCAGCAGCGAATGGTAATCCACCAGCGTCACGATCCAGAGCAGGATCAAACCGGTGGCGACATAGAGCACCTGCTTCCACCAGGCGTCACGCCAAACCGTGTCGTGCGTGGCGCTGTAGATTTGCAGAATGCCCAGGGCGCAGATGGCGGCGGCCACCAGCAGCAGGGTCCAGTCCAGGTCGCGGACGGAACGGTAGCCGGACATCAGCGGCGCTCCGCCAGCAGCGCGGGCGCGGGCGTCCGGCGGGCCTTCTTGTCGAAATACGCCTTGACGATATCGCGCGCGATGGGCGCCGCCAGATTGCCGTGCTCGCCCGATTCGAACAACGCGGCCACAACGATTTCGGGATTCGTCTTGGGAGCGAAGCCCACAAACCAGGCGTTGTCCTTGATTCCCTGCCCGGCTTTGCTCTTGAGAAACTCGTTCGAAGCCAGCTGCGCGGTGCCAGTCTTGCCGCACAACTCGATTCCGGGAATGCGGGCACGGGCCGCCGTGCCGCCCTCATTCACCACGGCGTACATGCCATTGATGACGCGCGCCACATTGTCCGGATTCAGTTCGGCCTTCGATGGCGGCGGAGCCGCGCCTTCGTACTTCACCAGGTGAGGACGATGCCACACACCGCCCATCGCCAGGCCGCCCGTGGCGGCCGCCAGCTGCAGCGGCGTCACCGTGAGCGCGCCCTGGCCGATGGCCACGGAGATCGTCTCACCGGCATACCACTTCGAACGGAACTTCCGGATCTTCCAGGCTGTCGAAGGCAGTTCACCCGCGGCTTCATACGGCAGGTCGATGCCGGTTCGTTTGCCAAGACCCGCCATCTCGCCATACTTGGCGATGGTGTCGATTCCAATGCGATTGCCTAAGTTGTAGAAATATACATCGCAGGATTGCGCAAGGGCGCGGTTAAGTTCGGTGTGCCCATGCCCGCCCCGCAAGTGGCACTTGAACGGACGGCCATAGAAGACCGCGCCACCGCCGCAGTTCACCTGAAATGAAGGATCCACTTCACCCGATTCAAGCGCGGCCAGGGCCACGATGGGTTTGAACGTGGAACCCGGGGCAAGCTGGCCCTGGATGGCCCGGTTGAGCAGCGGCTTGTCCGGGTTCTCACTGATCTCCTTCCAGTCCCGCGTGCGAATGCGCCCGGCGAACCGGTTGGGATCATACGCCGGCCGGCTCACCACCGCCAGCACCTCGCCCGTGCGTGGATCCATTGCCACCACCGCTCCCCGATGCCCGTCCATGGCCAGTTCGGCCACAGCCTGCAGTTCCAGATCGATGGTCAGTGAGAGCGGCTTTCCCGGCACCGCGTCCTTGCTGCCCAGCACCTGCCGCACCACGCCGCGGTTGTCGACGATCACCTGCCGCTGCCCGTCCACCCCCATCAGCACATCGTTGTACTGGCGCTCAATGCCTGCCTTGCCGATGACATCGCCCTGATTGTAGCGGGCATAGTCGGGCACGTTCAGTTCGTTCTCGCTGATCTCGCCCACATAGCCCAGCACGTGGGCCAGCGCGCCATCCTGCGGATAGAGCCGGCGCTGCGTGTGAATGATTTCAAGTTCGGGAAACGAGTCCGGGTCCTTGTGCGCTTCGACAAACGCAAGTTCGCCCGGCGTCAGCCCTTCCTTGATGATGATGGCTTCGTAGCGCGGGCGCGAACGGAAGCGGCGGATGCGCGCCTGCAAATCGTCGTAATCCAGATGCAGGCCCTCGGCGATCTGCTTCAGATGCGATTCCTTCAGATTCTCGCGCGCCAGCAGCACGCTGAACGTGGAGTGATTGTCCACGATCACGCGGCCGTCGCGATCCAGAATCTTGCCGCGCGGAGCCGGAATGGGGTGGGCCTTGATGCGGTTGCGATCGGCCATCTGGCTGTACAACTCCTGATCGCGAACCTGAAGTTCCCAAAAACCCGCCAGCAGGAACAGAAAGGTGCCCACCACCACGTACTGCATGGTGGCCACCTTGTGGCCGGCGAGCTTGATGTCTTCGCGGAAGACCGGGCGTTCGGTGAGATGATCGGCCCGGCGCCGGCTGGGAAATAGAATCACCGCAGTTCGCCTCTGTCCTTCAGTTTATCCAAGGCGTAAAACACCGGCAGCGACACGGCGGAGTTCAACATGCCGAGCGCGAAATTCTGCAGCGGATCGAACGGAATGGGTTGCCCCAGAAGAGCACGGCCCAGCACCCAATAAAAGAACTGATGGAAAAAGAAGAAGAAAAATCCGAGGATCAGCCTGATGGCCGGATTGTCCACATCGAACCGCTGGCTCATCGACGCGGCAAAGTAGCCCACCAGGGTCTTAACGATGCCAAACATGCCCAGAGGCTGGTGCGAAAGCGAGTCCTGCACCAGGCCAATGATCGCGCCCAGAAAGACACCCGCCACTGGCTTGCGGCCCATCAGCGCGAAGTACACGGTCACCAGCAGCGGCAGTTCAAGATAGCCGAAGTACTCAACGAACAGCGGCACATAGACCTGGAACAGCACCGCCGCCAGCGGCACAAGCAGAAACACCGCCGGCCGGAAGCGGGAAACGCGCGATCGCCGCGGCGTTTCCATGAGCAGATGTCCGCCAAGATCGTTCATGGGCGGGAAGGTGCTGCCTGCTGCTGCGAGTCGCCGGCAGGCTTCGGGGCCGCAGGCGCGGGGGTCTGCGCAGGGGACCCGGCCGCGGGGGCGGGCGCGGGCGGTTTCTGCTGCGGCGGACGCACGTTGAAGTTTGGCACACCGGGACCGCCAAATTGATGTCCCTGCGCCTCCCCGATGCGCTGGTACTGCCTGCGGACCCGGTCGGCATCGGTCGCCATGTCGGAGCGTTGCCCGGAGCCGCCCGCCGATTGCTGTTCATCGGGCGGAGGCGGCATCGCGTAGCTGCCCTCGGCGGCCACCTGGCCTTCCGGAAGCGGCTGGTGCACACCCTCAATCACCACCAGCACTTCTTCCAGACCACGCTGAAAACCGCTGGGCACGATGAAGATTTCCTTGAACAGCTTGCCGGTGCGCACAACACTGGCACGGCCCACCGGAAGTCCTTTCGGGAACACCCGATCGTCACCCGAAGTGTAGTACCACTCTCCCGCTTCCACCTTCTCCTCAATCTCCACGTACTCCACCGAGCAGGCGCCGCGCCCCAGCCCCTTCAGAACACCCGGCACGCGATTCTTCTCGCTCACCACACCAGCGGCGAAGGTCGGATCGGTGATCAACAGCACCTGAGCGGCCGTGGGATACGAAGCCAGAACCTTCCCCACAATGCCATCGGGCGTTACCACGGCCATGCCCTTTTGAACCCCGCTGGTGGTGCCGCGATCGACAAACACCATCTTCGAATTCGCTCCCGTGCCTGTGCCGATGATTCGCGCGGCGATGGTCTTTGAAGGCGACCTCTTCTCAAACGCGGCCAACGCCTGCGCGCGATCGGCCGTGGCGAGTTCGGTCTTCAGATACTGATTCTCCATCCGCAGCCGCCCCAGTTCTTCAACCAGCCTGGCGTTTTCGGCACGCGTGTCCACCAGCACCACATAGTCCTTCAGAAAGCCGAACGTGCTGGAACGGAAGCCCTCCAGAACACGCGCCAGGGGCGTGACCGCGGTCACGGCCCACACACGGATGAGGCGCACGTCGTTGTTGCCCTTCACCTGATAGGCCAGCAACACCAGTTGCGCCAGGATGACCGCCAGCAGCACGCTGATGTTGCGATACCGGTTGAGTATGAAGTCCATAACGGGGCCCGCGCGGGGCCGTTAGTCGATGGCGATTCTCCGCAGCAGTTTGAAGTCGGTGAGCATCTTGCCGGTGCCCAGTGCGACGCTCGCCAACGGGTCCTCGGCAATGGAAACTGGGAGTCCGGTCTCTTCCCGAATACGCCTGTCCAGATTCTTCAAGAGACCGCCGCCGCCGGTGAGCACGATGCCGCGGTCGCTGATGTCGGCGCTCAGTTCGGGCGGCGTACGCTCCAGCGCCACGCGAATGGCGTTGAGAATGGTGGCCACGCATTCGCCAAGCGCCTCCCGGATTTCGGAATCGCCCACGGCCACCGTCTTCGGCACCCCTTCAATCAGATTGCGGCCCTTGATCTCCATCCTGAGCGGCGTATCCAGCGGCGCCGCCGAGCCCACCTGCATCTTGATCTGTTCGGCCGTGCGCTCACCAATCAGCAGGTTGTGGTTGCGCTTCAGGTACTGCATGATCGCATCGTCCATGGCATTGCCCGCCACGCGCACCGATCTCGAATAAACGATGCCCGACAGCGAAATCACCGCGACATCGGTGGTGCCGCCGCCGATATCCACCACCATGTTGCCCGAAGGCTCCGTGATGGGCAGCCCCGCGCCAATGGCCGCTACCATCGCCTGCTCCACCAGCACCACATCACTCGCCTTGGCGCGGTAAGCGGAGTCGATGACGGCACGCCGCTCCACTTGAGTGATTTCGCTCGGCACGCCGATAACAATTCGCGGGTGCACCAGAACCTTGCGTCCGTGCGCCTTCTGAATGAAGTAATTCAGCATGCGCTCGGTCACTTTGAAGTCCGCGATAACGCCGTCCTTCATCGGCCGGATGGCAACGATGTTGCCCGGCGTGCGCCCCAGCATCTCCTTCGCCTCACGGCCCACCGCCTCCACTTCGCCATTCGTCTTGTTGATGGCGACAATCGAAGGCTCATTCACCACAATTCCCTTCCCGCGCGCGTACACAAGTGTGTTGGCGGTGCCGAGATCGATGGCAAGATCGGACGAAAAGAGGCTGAACAGCGAGCGCAGGTTCATGGTGGCGGCGTGAGGGTCTTTCTGGAAACCGACCTCCAAATCAATGAAAAAACAGACGATAATGCCCGTCCGGAGGTTCACTTTTAGCGTAGCATAAGCCGCTTACGGCAACGATGACGGCGATGCCGCGGCAAGATTCCGCAACGCTCCAAGCACATGTTCCAACGCGGCCTGATACGCATCCGTTCCACGCGGCGGATGCTCGCGCAGATGGCCGGCCAGGGACTCGGCGAGTGTTGCCACCGCCGGGTCCAGCGCCGCCCAGCGCTGGAGAAAAACTGCCCGTTCCGGCCACCGCTCCGGCTGCCCCGTCAGCGCCAGATGAACATCCGTGAGCAGCGTCACGCTCTGAGCCCTGCGGCACGTTTCCACCGGTCCGGCGGCAATCGTTCGTGCGTTCTCCAGCGCCTTGGCAAGATTACGAACCCAGTACCCCAGGTAATCGATGCCGCGATTCGCCAGTTCCTCACGCAACAGGACATGCTGGACAATGTCGCCCCCCTGCGCCGCCAGGCACGCCGCGTCACCTTCGTAAGCCGGCGCCGCATAGCCTTCCAGACTCAGCCAGATGTGTGCCAGTTCGTGTCCCAGCACCGCATCGGCCGCCCCCTCCCAATCGGCGGCGCGCGCCATGTTCAGCAACACATACGCGACCCGCCCTTCCGGCCCGCTGTAGTTCACCGTCAAGGCGTGTGACGCGTCAAGCTGAACCAGAAACGCGCCTTGGCTGAAGTACCGGCGCAAGACGTGGGGAAAGCGCACCGGCGGAAGCACCATCGTGCCGTCCGGATCGCGCTCAACCCGGACAAACTCGACGGCCACGCCGCGTTCTTCAATCGTCCGCACCCACTCCGCAATGGGCTTCGCCAGTTCCTGGGCCGGCACGGCTTGGGCCAACGCTGCTTGGGCCAACACCGCGGGGGCCAGCGTCATCAGAAAAACACTCGCTTGGGCCGGTCCGAAACTCATCCAACATCTTCAGACTACCAGCACCCGTGCCCATGGCTGTCGGCGGGTACGGAGTGGGCGATCAGAGAGTCGGGAGAAGAAGAATGCCGATCAGCCATTTGCGCGAACAGCAACGCCGCGCTGTGTTCTCTGACCGTCAGCCGGACGAGGCCACGCGCGCCAAGCAGGATCGTATCCGCGCCGGCGCTTTCGCCCTGGCGCCCAGAGTCACGGCGCAGACCGCTGCGGCCTCCGCCCCCGCGGAGCCGCCCGCCGGGGAGCTTGAGCTTATGGACAATTGGAAACTGGTCTGCGGCGCGATCTCCGGCCCTCACTCCCAGGGGCTGTCCTTCACAAACCTCATGTGCTGCACCAGAGGCCGCCGCGTACGGAAGTGCTTCCGGTAGCACTCGATCCAGTTCGTGGAGAGTTCCCTCTGCGCCTCACCCAGATCGATCCTCCCCGCACACACCAACCCGCGCAGATGATCCTCCAGCGCATCCTTCACCCGCGACGTCCACACGCCTTCCGCATACGGCACCGGCCACAGATTCTGTAAAGCCGTTGCACCGCCCAGCGCGGGGCTGATCAGGTAGTCCACCTCATAGCTGCCAGGCTTCGGATCACGAATCCGGTACTGTTCGAAGACCCGCCGCGCCAGATCCGCCGGAACCAGCCGGCCCTCGTCCTCAGGCGCCACGCCGCAGGCCTGCTGGGATGAAATCAGCCGTACCGCGCCCGGCGTCAACTGGGAGTCCGGCAGAGGACCGGCTTTTACGCCGGCCGCCCCAAACCAGATCACGGCCACCAGCAAAGCAGCCGACCCGGCCAACACGGGAGGCCGCACCCCGTGCCACCCCCACAGACGCGTCGCTCTCCTCCGGGACTCTTCCTGCCTGATCCGCGCACGCAGAAGCGCCGCCGCGCCCGCGTCCGGCGCCGGAGCAGCAAGATCCCCATGCAGACCCATGTAGACCGCCACGCCGCGATCCAGTTCCGCGCGCCGGGCCCGGCATGGCCAGCAGTGGGCAAGATGCTGTTCCACACCAGCGGCCTGATCCGCCGCAAGCTCACCATCCAGGGCGAGCATCAGGTCGATATCGGAAACATGGCCGTCCGCGTCCCGCACACCGGCTCCTTCATTTCGTCATTCCACCCACACGCCCGTTGTTCAGCCTATTTCCACCGGTTCGACGCCCGGGCCAGACGCCCGAGCGCCCGCTGAATCGACGCCGCCACCGATCCCAGCGAGATGTCCAACACCGCCGCGATCTCACGGTACCCCAGCCCTTCAGCCCGCAGGAACAAACACTCGCGGTCCACGCCGGAGAGCGCCGCCAGCACCGCCTGCACGCTTCTCAGCCTCTCCCGGTTGATCGCCCGTTCCTCGGGATTCTCAGCCGGATCCGCAATCTCTACCTCCAGAGCTTCACCCGCCGCCCGCGCCTCCCCCCGCATCCGCTTCAAGGCCAGATTGCGAGCCACCCGGAACACCCAACCCGGCAGGTTGTCACGCGGCTTGCCATCGCGCAAATGCCGGTACAGCGCCAGAAAGGTCTCCTGCAGGATGTCCTCGCCATCCTCGCCTGGCGTCCCCAGCGAGGCCAGATAACGCAAAACACCGGGCCTCAACGTCTGGAACAGGGCCACCACCTCGTCCCCAAGCGGATCCGGCTGCGTACGCCCGGCGCCTGTCATCGCACGCAATCGCGTCCAGTAGAGTTCAGGCATCGGCACCCGAATTGTAGCACCGCCCGGCTGAACCCGGCCGCGCTTATACGCAGGTAAACATTTGTAATCAAGCTCACTGATACCTAAATTATGCACCGATGGAGACGCGGGCCACCTGAGTGATCGGCGTCGCGTCGGTGCTTGATCGGGCTGTTGACTTGGCGTAGCGTCTTGCTGAGGTGATGTTTTCCGGTGCCTCTCTGT
>Ga0194132_10003157_pt1 | contig 29789 bp, 27 predicted proteins | sample TA2KigOf80mmetaG_FD_148612 | JGI IMG/M metagenome (GOLD analysis project Ga0194132, IMG submission 148612) | Freshwater microbial communities from Lake Tanganyika, Tanzania - TA2015054 Kigoma Offshore 80m | ecosystem: Environmental > Aquatic > Freshwater > Lake | place: Tanzania: Lake...
CCGCGGAGGAAAATGATCACTTTGGCTTTGCTAATTTCCTCTCTAATTCGTCCTACGACCTGTGCATCACCTATCTGTTCAGTGAAAGTGTGAATCCCCTTTGAGAGACGAGAGAGATTGGTGACCCAATCCTCGTCTGCGCCAAACGGAAGAGGATCCATCACACTTCCAGACGGAAGAGAGCCGATCCGTCCGTAGGGATGCAGAACTCTCTGATCGAGTATCCTATCCGCTACGTCATTGTCCATGCGATACAAGGCGAATAGTGCGTCTCGCAAAAAGACTTCCAGACATCGATCGTAGTTAAAGTTGATAACAAAGATATTATCTAGCGCCTGATTGGCGTTGGCTTTCGCTATTCCTTTCGACGCGATCTTGAAGAAGCGCACAAACCAGCTATCCAGTGCCTGCTCGAATCTGCGTGCTCCTGCATAGGGCGCGCGCCAATCGACGTAGAGTTTGCTGCGTCGTTCTGCAATGAGGATCGACTTGACGATGGCGAGTTTGCCGCAGAGCTGGACTTCCTCATCGTCTTTGTGTTGGTCCATAAACTCGTCGATCGAGTTGGCGACAGGCATTGCATCAGAGATGGCGCGAGCGCCGCGCAAATGGCTATTGAAGTTGCCTGGGGTGTGCCTGAGAGCTTGGGCGATGTAGGGATCTCCGGAAACAAGATCCTGCCCTGGACCGAGGCGGATATCGAGAAGCTCTGAGATCTGTAGGGCAAGCCCTGCGCCTGTCGGCAATCCGACCTCTGCGCTTGCACCGGCGCCAACGACCAGAAGCGTCCTAGAGGCGAACACGATTTGTAGGCGCAGGGCGTTGTTGCTGGCGACGGCTCTAAGCCGCCACCTGCCCGATGCCGCCGCGATTGGCGCCGGGCTCGATCGAGCGCCACAGCACCTCGTGGCCCTTCGGCAAGGCCCGGCTGTTGGGCATGGCGAGCCAGATGCGGAGCAGCAGGCGGTCCTGGCCCGAGGACGCGTCGTCCTCGAAGGGTGTGCGGCCGTGGTAGATCACGTGGTTGTTGAGGAGCTGCATGTCGCCCGGGGCGAAACGCATCTCGAAAGACAGCTCCTGGGCGAGTGCCATCAGCATGTCGATGCCGGCCTTCTGCTTCTCGGTCAGGCGCGGCACCTCGCCCATCTTCTGCGCTGCCTCGACGTAGGTGAGGGACCAGTGGCTGGTGAAGCGGCCGTCGCGCTGGCCGAAGATCGGCAGCGGATAGGCCAGCTTCTCGCCGCCCGGCTCTTCGCCGAAGCGGCTCCGCCAGATATCCTCGTAGAGCGCGGCGCAGAGCTCGGGCGCACGCTCCAGCATGGTGTTGTGGACCATGGCCGAGCTTGCGAGCTTGCTCACGCCACCGGCCTTGGCCTGGCGCACGCAGAGAAGCCCGACCGCGTCGCAGCGGTCGGTGTGGAAGCGGAGCTGGCCGTTGGTCAACGTGCGCGCATATGAAGAGAGGAAGGTCTTGCCCTGGCCTTCGTCGATCTGGCCGTAGCGCTGGCCGGCGAGCGCCGAGCCGCCTTCGTCGCGGATCGCGCGCATCTGCTCGCCCGACTTGTTCTGGTTGAGCGGCGAGCCCAGATTGGCGCCGATGCCGTACCAGATGCGGCGGAGGTCTTCCTCGGCGTAGCGCGCCACGGGCAGGCCCCGCAGCTGCATCATGCCCGAGCCGTTCTCTAGCTCGTCGCTGATGTCGTCGAAGAGCGGCTTCAGCCCCGGCAGCGGGAAGTTGATCTTGTTGACCGCCGACCACGCGATGTCGCGGCGCTTCACATCCTGAAGCGCGCCGTCGATCTCGGCGATATGCGCCTCGGTGAGATGGCGGATCCAGCGCGTCGAGCCGGCGATGTCGCGGCCGTGCCAAGCGCAGGCACCGGCGATGGGACGGGGGAGAATCGTGGTCGTCATCGGTCGAGTCCTTGAATGCTGCGGAAGGATGGCGCGGCCGGCCCAGGTCGGGCAAAATAAGGCCTCCCCAAACTCGAAGCCCCGTCCTTCCGGAGCCCTGCCTGGTCCACCCCTTTCTCGACCTCGTGCAGGACCCGCCGACGCGGCGCGTCTGGGGCGGGCTCAGCTTCCAGGCGGTCGCCGAAGAGCTCATGCGCATGGCGGTCATCTGGCTCGCCATCGACATGGTCGGCGCCGCCGCGAGCTTCCTGCTGTTCGGCAACCTGGTCGCCGCCTTCTTCGTCAGCATCCTCGCCGGCGCGGTCGCCGACCGCTTCTCGCCGGGCGGCACCATGGTCTTCGTCAACCTGGTCCGTGCCGCGATGCTGCTCGTGCCGGTGGCGCTTTCGATCGGCGGGCTCCTGACCTTCCCGGCGCTGATGATCGCCTCGGTCGCGGTCTCCTCGCTGCGCGGCGTCTACGATCCGGCCCTGCAATCCTGCGTGCCGCGGCTCGCGCCGTCTCCCGATCACATCCAGGCGGTCAACGGCCTCTTCGACTCGACGCACCGGCTGGCGAGGCTGGTCGGGCCGTTCATCGGCGGCATGCTGTCGCTGATCCTGCCGGTGATCCACTTCCTGACCGTCGCCGCCGGCGGCTTCGCGCTGGGCGGTCTGGTGATGCGCCGGATCGGCCGCGGCCTCGACCAGCCGCTCGGCACGCACAGCGCCGGCATCCGCGCCGCGCTGAACCGCATGCTGCAGGGCCTCGTGATCGCGCGGCGCGACCGGCCGATCGCGCGCATCCTGGCCGCCAACACCGTCAACCTGATCGGCTGGATCCTCGGCATCACGCTCGGCATCCCGATGCTGATGGCGAACCACCCGCCCTCGGGCTTCGAGCACCAGCCGCTGGTCGCGCTCGCCTGCGTGCTCGCCGCTTATGGCGTCGGTGACTTCTTCTCCAATGTCTGGGTCGCCAATCGCCGCCTGGCGGATCGCTGGCGCTTCATGTTCACGGGCTACATCGTGCTCGGTCTCGGCATCGGCTCGACGCCGTTGCCGGTGATGCTCGGCCTCGGGCCCTTCGAGCTGCCGGCAACGATGCTCGCCGCCTTCATCGGCGGCTGGGGCGGCCCGGTCTTCTTCCTGCCGATGCTGACGACGCTGCAGACGCGCGTCTCCGGCGCCGACATCGCCGCGATCTTCCGCCTGAGGATCGCCATCACCTCGGCCTCGATGGCGCTCGCGGCGCTGGCCGGCTCCTGGATGTTCGACGATCTCGGCGTGTTCGCGACGGTGATGATCGCCGGCGCCGTGATGGTGGCGACCGGGAGCGTCGGACTGCTCTCCCGGCCGCCTGAGATGCGCGTCTAGGCCGTCGCGACGTAGCCGTCGCGGCGGGGATCGCAGCCGCCGGTCATCGCGCCGGAGTCCGGATCGATGGTGATGCCGTGCATGCCGCCGACCGACATGGTCCAGGGCAGGTAATGTTCGGCGTCGTGACCGCGGGCCTTCAGAGCATTGACGACTTCCGGCCGTACGCGGCCTTCGACCTGGACCCGCTTGCCGTCCCAGAGACGGGCACGCGGCGCCTCGATCGCGTCCTGAATCGGCAGGCCGAAATCCATGAGATGGACCATGGTCTGGGTCTGGGTCTGGCAGATGCCGTAGCTGCCGGGCGTGCCGAGCGCGAGCACCGGCTTGCCCTTGCGCGTGCCGATCGACGGCGCCATCGGCAGCGCCAGCGGTCCGCCCGGACGCATATAGTTGGTGCCCTTCGGGTTGATCTCGCCCCAGTAGAGGAAATTGTTGAGGCAGACGCCGGTGCCCGGGATCACGACGCCGCAGCCGAAGCCGGCGCCGAGGCTCTGGGTGAGGCAGATGGCATTGCCGTCCTTGTCGGCGGCGGAGAAGGAGGTGGTGTGCTCCTTCCGCTCGTCGATCGGCTTCGGCATCCACTGCTCGGTCAGCGCGTCGATCGGCTTGCCGTCGGCGACGCGCTTGCGGAGCTTGGAGACGAAGGCGTCGGAGAGCAGTTCCTTCATCTTCTTCGGGCTCGGGTTGTTGTGCTCGATGCGCGCCGCGGCGGCGAGCCGGATGGCGCGGTAGACGATGTCGAGATGGTCGACGCCGTTATGCTCGAGGCGGCCGAGGTCGAAGCCGTCGAGGATGCGAAGCGTCAGCAGGTACTGGAAGCCCTCGCACGGAGGCGGCAGCGTGTGCACGGTCATGCCGCGATAGTCGCCGGCGACCGGCTCCAGCCATTCGGGCTCGACCGCGTCGAGATCTTCCTGGGTCAGGCAGCCGCCGAGCTTCTTCGAATGCGCCAGCAGCGCCTTGCCGAGCGGGCCCTTGTAGAGATAGTCCGGGCCGTTGGCGACGATCGCCTCGTAGGTTTTGGCGAGATCCGGCTGCTTCAGCACCTGGCCGGCCTTCACCTTCCCCTTGCCGAAGGCGTAGTTGCGGTTCCAGTCTTCGTAGAAGGCCTTGTAGGACTTGAGGTCGCGCGCCGCCTCCATGAACTTGTCTTCGTTGAAATCGGTCAGCACGATGCCGTCGCGGGCGAGTTCGATCGCCGGCCGGAACACGTCCTTCAGCGACTTCTTGCCGTAGGTCTCCACCAGCAGGCACCAGCCGGCGAGATTGCCCGGCGTCGAGCAGGCCAGCGGTCCGCGATGCAGGTCCTCGCGATCCTTGAACCGCGCGACCGGCAGCTTGAACGGCACCTTGGTGATGAAGTCGAGGGTGCGGACCCGCTTCTCCTTGGCGACATACATGGTCGCCATGCCCATGCCGGCGAGACCCGACATGTAGGGCTCGGCGACGTTGAGGACCGCCGCCGTGGCGGCGATCGCATCGAAGGCGTTGCCGCCCTCGCGCATGATGCGGGCACCGGCCTGGGCGGCCAGCGGATGGGCCGCCGCGACGACGCCGTGGACGGACGAGACGCGTGGACGCTTGCCGTTCATGTTCCCCCCAATGGCTTGGATAAGGGAGCCTAGACCACCTCCGCCCGGCCTGTCGCCTTTCCCCGCCCAATCCGAAACGGCTCCCATCCGAATGGCGGCGTGCTAGCGTCGCCGCCATGGGCATGACCACCCCCGGCCGCAGCTTTCCGCGCTTCGTCGACGAGGCGGCGGTGCAGGCCGTCGTCGACGGATTCCGCAACCGGACGCTGCCGATCGAGCGCTGGACCCATCAGGCGCATCTCGCTGTCGGCCTCTGGCATGTCCGGAGCTTCGGCGAGGAGGCATCCAAGGATCTGCTCCGCCGCGGCATCAGCACCTACAACGAGTCCGTCGGCGTGCCCAACTCCGACACCCGCGGCTACCACGAGACGGTGACGATGTACTTCGTCTGGGCCGCCGCGCGCTACCTGGAGACGCCGCGACCACCCGCGCTCGTCGACCTGGTGAACGACTTCGTCGAAAGCCGGCACGGATCGAAGGACGGCATCTTCGTCTTCTGGAGCCGCGACCTCCTGCTCTCAACCCCGGCCCGGCGAGGATGGATCGAGCCGGATCTCCGGCCGCTCTCGGTCGAAGCATTGCTCGCCGCCGAAGCTGTGGCCTGACGAAGAGGGACTCGCCATGGAGTATCGCCGTCTCGGCCGCACCGGCCTGAAGGTCTCGGAGATCTGCCTCGGCACCATGACCTTCGGCCATGGCGCCGATCAGGCCGAGTCCGAGCGCATCCTCGGCACGTTCTTCGACGCCGGCGGTACCTTCGTCGATACGGCGAACGCCTATAACGGCGGCGTCTCCGAGACGATGCTGGGGAAGGCGCTGGGGGCGAAGCGCAAGCAGAAGATCGTCGCCAGCAAGGTGTTCAACCCGATGGGGCCGGGGCCGAACGACTCCGGCATGTCGCGCTCGCACATCATGGAGGCGGCCGAGGCCAGCCTGAAACGGCTCGGCACGGACTATCTCGATCTCTACTACATCCATCACGTCGATATCGAAACGCCGCTCGAGGAGATGCTGCGCGCCTTCGACGATCTCGTGCGCATGGGCAAGGTCCGCTACATCGCCTGCAGCAACTATGAGTGCTGGCGGTTGATGGAGTCCTTGTGGATCTCCGACAGCCGCGGCTGGGAGCGCTTCGCCTGCCACCAGCCGCAATACAGCCTCGTCGTACGCGACATCGAGGAGGAGATCGTGCCGGCCTGCGAGTTGAAGGGCGTCGGCATCGTCTGCTGGTCGCCGCTGGCCGGCGGTTATCTCGGCGGACGCTACAAGCCGGGCGAGGCCAAGGTCGCCGGCACGCGCTCGGCCGAGGGCTGGGCCTATCCGTCGAAGTATTTCGCGCCCAATGCCGAGAAGACGCTGGCGGCGCTGCTCGACGCGGCGAAGGAGCTCGGCCGCAGCCCGGCCGAGGTCGCGCTCCGCTGGGTGCTCGACCGCCCCTTCATCACCAGCGCCATCGTCGGCGCGCGCGATGCCGCTCAGGCCACGCAGTCGATGAAGGCGGCGGGCTGGCGTTTGCCGAAGGAGATCGACAAACGCCTCGACGAGGTCTCCTCGCCGGGCTTGCGCTATCCGCGCTCGATGGAAACGGGCATGGACCAGCGTCGTGCCAATGCCGTGAAGATGCCAGGGATGAAAAGCGCATGACCTCGCCCGCCGACAAGCTCCGCAAGGCCCTCAAGCGCGGCGGCCTTACCGTGCCGAGCTGCTACGACGCGCTCGGCTTCCGCATGGTTCATCAGGCGGGATTTCCGGCTGGCTTCCTTTCCGGCTTCTCGGTCTCGGCGGCGCGGCTCGGCGTGCCCGATGCGGGGCTGCTCTCCTATGGCGAAATGGCGGATCAGGCGCGCAACGTCGCGGCCTCGGCGCCGATGCCGCTGATCGTCGATGCCGATACCGGCTTCGGCAATGCGCAGAATGTGCAGCGGACGGTGAGAGGCCTGGCATCGGCCGGCGCCGCGTGCCTGATGCTCGAAGACCAGGAGAGCCCGAAGCGCGATTTCGGCAAGCCGGGCGCCGTGGTATCGCGCGCCGATGCGCTGCGTCGCGTGAAGGCCGCCGTTCAGGCGCGCGAGGCCGGCGCCGACATCCTGATCATCGGCCGCACCGATGCGCGGAACGCCGCCGGTCCCGACGGCGGCCTCGACGAGGCGCTGTGGCGCGCCCAGGCCTTCGGCGATCTCGGCGCCGACATCCTGTTCGTCACCGGGCCGCATGACCGGTGCGAGCTTCAGCGCATCGGCAGGTCAACGAAACTGCCGCTGATGATCCAGGTCGACGAGCCGGGCCGGCCGGCGTGGAAACCGTCGGCCGTGCACAAGATGGGCTTCACCATCGCGCTCTACGGCGTGACCCTTGTCTTCGCCGCCGCCGGCGCCATCCGCGACGCGATCAAGGACATGAAGGCGGGGCGCCCGGTTCCGACGAAGCGCGTCGTCAGCTGGGGCGAGATGGCGGAGATCGTCGGCGTCCCCGCCTATCTCAAGGTCGATCGCGATCTGAAGCGCTAACGCTCGTAGCGGTTGGTCGCTTCCTTCACCGCTTCGGCTTCCGGCTTCAGGATCGAGCCGGTGGCGTAGATCTCGGCGACCTTGCCGCGCTTCCTGATGCGGCGGATCTCCTCGCCGAAGCTGGCGAAGCCGCCGGCCTCGGTGACGCGGCCCTTGTCGCGGCTGGAGACCGTGATCTCGCTCGCATCCATGAAGGGATCGAGCAGGGCCGGCGTCGACACCATCACCTTCTCGCCCATCGGGACCAGGTCGAAGCAGCCCCACAGGCTCCACCAGCGCCCGGTCCAGTCGGCGACGCGGCGCGCCGGCGCGCCGTGCTGGTGGAAGCGCCGCATGATGTGCATGCAGCCGTCGAGGAACTGGTGCGACATGCCGTCGGCGGAGTTGGTCAGCACCGAGAGGGTCAGGTCATGCGCGGGGATCGTCGCCGTCCGCGTGATGAAGCCCGGGAAACCGCCGGAGTGGCCGAAATGATCCCAGCCGGCGAGTGAGCCCGAGATCGTGCCGAGCCCGTACCAGCGCTCGATCTGCGAATGCGGCACCTTCCAGTGGCGCCGCGCCATCTCGCGGCGGCTGGCGACCGAGAGGATGCTCTTCTTCGCACTCGGCGAGATCAGGTTGAAGAACAGCGCGAGATCGTGCGCGGTCGAGATGAAGCCGGTCGCCGAGGCGAGACCCTCGGTCGAGGTGTCGCTCGGCAGGATGACACGGCGGCCGAGCGGCAGCTTGGATGAATGGCCCTTGGCGAGCGGCCCGCCCTTCGGCGAGGGCATGTCGGGGCGCGTCTCCTCGAGGCCGACGGCCTCGACCACCTCGCGCTGGATCCATTTGTTGTAGCTCTCGCCGGTCACCGCCTCGATGACCTGGCCGGCGAGGCCGAAGCCGTGGTTCGAGTATTTCATGCGGAGATTGGCATCGATCGGCTGCGGCTCGGCGAGCTCCTTCATGAACTCAGGCACGCTGAGGAAGGGCCGGCGATGCGTCCACTGGCCGGTGTCCTTGCCGTCGCGGATGATGCCGGCGGTGTGCGAGAGCAGCTGCGCCACTGTCGCCTTCGCCACCGTCGGATGCAGGCCCTTCACATATTTGCCCGCCGGATCGTCGAGCTGCAGCTTGCCCTTCTCGCGCAGCTTCATGATGCCGGCGGCGGTGAAGGTCTTGGAGTGCGAGGCGACCCGCATGCGGTGCCGCGGCGTCAGCTCCTGCTTGCGATCGGCATTGGCATAGCCCCAGGCCTGCTCGACCACGACCTTGCCCTTATGCGCGATCGCCAGCGCGCAGCCCGGCTGCTCGGTCCAGCGCATCTGATGGCCGAGCCAGTCGGGGATGTAGTCGAGGGCGGCGGCAAGCCATTTGTCCATCGGGATCTCTGTCGTGAGGAAGAAGAAGCGGGCGCCAGGACGGCGCCCGCTTCAGCATAGCCGAGGTCGATCGGGTCGTCAGTCCTTGGCCACGTTCCAGAACACCAGCAGCCCGGTCGGCAGCACGCCGGTCACGTTCTTCCGCCAGACATAGGGCTGGTCATACTGGCCGTTGAGGATATAGGGCGGGCCTGCGGCCCACAGGCGCTGCTGGAGGGCTTGCGCGGCGGCGATCTGCGCCGGGCGATCGGGTGCCCGCAGTACCGCATCGCGCAGCTTCGCCGCCTCTTCATCGCAAGGCCAGCCCGCCCAGTTGGTGGCGCCGCAGGTCATGTTGGCGCCGAGATTGGTGAGCGGATGGTGCCAGGTCGAGCCGGAGCCGAAGGCATGGAAGAGGTGCCAGCCGCCCTGCTCGGGCGGATTCTTGACGTTCCAGCGCGAGATGAAGCTGCCGCCGTCCATGCTGAGGACCTCGACGTTGACGCCGATCCTCTTCAGCCGCTCGGCGGTGACGAGGGTGACGGCGTTGACCGACGGAATGTCGGTCGCGTTGATCAGCACGACCTTCTCGCCCTTGTATCCCGCCTCGGCCATCAGCGCCTTGGCCTTGTCGAGGTCCGGCTTGCGGATCGCTCCCGATGTCTCCTGGCCGTAGGGCGTGCCGCAGACGAAGAAGGAGAAGCATTCGCGATACCACTTCTCCTGGCCGATCGAGGCCTGCAGGTACTCTTTCTGGTCGACCATGTAGGCCAGTGCCTCGCGTGCCTTCGGGTGGTTGAAGGGCGGGAAGAGCGCGTTGGGCCTCAAGAAGAAGAACCAGGGCAGCGGCTGCACCTTCTGCACGGTGAGGTCGGGGTTCTTCTCGAGCGTCGGAATCAGGTCGATCGGCGGGGTGTCCCAGAAATCGACTTCGCCCCGGCCGATCGCCGCGGCGATCGTCGATGAATCCGGCATCACCACGAGCTCGAGGCGGTCGACCTTGACCACGTGTCCGTCGGCGAGGCCCGAGGGCGGCTCGGCGCGCGGCACATAGTCGGTGTTCTTCACATAGGCGACCTTCGATCCCGGCACGTAGTCGGATGCCACGAACTTGAAGGGGCCAGAGCCGATGTTCGATCCGACCGGCTTGAACGGATCGGTTGCCGCATCCTCGGCCCGCATGATCACCGGGATCACGCCGCCCGAGGATCCCAGCGAGTACTCGACGAATCCGTAAGGCTCCTTGAGCTTGAGCACGAAGGTGCGGTCGTCGACGGCGTCCATCGAGGCCGTCATCTCGTTCAGCTTCTGGCCGATCAGGTCGCGCACCATCCAGCGTTTGATCGAGGGGATGACGTCGGCGGTGGTGACCGCCTTGCCGTCATGGAATTTGAGGCCGGGACGCAGCGTGAAGGTCCAGGTCAGCTTGTCCTGCGACTGGCTGTAGTCGCCGACCATCTGCGGCTTCGGGATCAGCTGCTCGTCCCAGGCGAGCAGCGTGTCCCAGACCATGAGCCCGTGCATGCGCGTGATCAGCGCCGCGGTCTGGACCGGATCGACGATCTTCAGATCCGCATGCGGGACGACCCGCAGCGTCTTCTGCTGGGCCAGAGCCGGCGTCGTCAGAATGAGCGTGGTTGCAAGCACCGCGAGCGTCTGCTTAAGCATCGCTTCCTCCCTCTGGTCGAATGACCTTCGGGATATTGAAGCCTGCCAGCCGTGATTTGACCAGAGGCCGGGCGGTCAGGCCCGGACGTAGCGGAGGATCGTGTCGATGACGATGGCGCGGCGCTTGGCGAGCGCCTTCGGCGAACCCATGTCGCGCTCGAAGATCGCCGAGAAGGTGGCGCGGTTGGAGACGTTGAAGAAGCAGAGCGCGCTGATCGTCATGTGGATGTCGACCGGGTCGAGGCCCTTGCGGAAGACTTGGGCGGCGACCCCGCGCTGGTAGAGGCGCTTGACCTTGTCTATCGCAGTTACGTTCACGTCGTGGAGCGCGCGCGCCTTCTTCAGGTGTTCGCCATTGTGGATGTTCTCGACCATGACCAGGCGGATGAAGTCCTGGTTCTCGTTCTGATAGTCGAAGGTGAAGCCGGCGAGCTTCGCCAGCGCCTCCTCGGGCTCGAGGTGATCCAGGTCGAGCGTGTCCTCGATCGTGCGGATGCGCCGATACGCCTCTTCGAGGACGGCGAGGTACAGCCCCTCCTTGTCGCCGAAATAGTAGTAGATCATCCGCTTCGAGGTGTTGGTGCGCGCCGCGATCTCGTCGATGCGCCCGCCCGAGTAGCCCTTGGTCGCGAACTCCTCGTTGGCCACGTCCAGGATGTTCCGGCGCGTGCTCTCGGCATCCGGGCTGCGCGCCGGCTGGCTCTTCTCCTCGGCGTCGCGATCCTGACGCATTCTTAGCGCTCGTCTCCTCTTAGGCGGCGCCACTATACGCGCTCCCTCTGCCGGCCCAAGCGCTCCGGCTTGACTGAACTAACTAGTTCGTACATTCCTAGAGGCAAGATGACAACCCGCGCCGGGAAGGCCGGACGCGGGGCCCAAGGGGAGGAAGGGATGCGCCCGCAGGCGCGGCTCGAACGCATGCTGTCGGTGCCGGAGGAGTCGGCGCGGCCGAGGGCCTCGACGCGTTCGGTGCTGGTCGGCCTGATCGGCTCGGGTATCCAGGCCTCCCGCTCGCCCGCGCTGCATGAGCGCGAGGCCGAAGCGCAGGGCCTGCGCGGCATCTACAAGCTGATCGACTTGGCCCAGCTCGACTTGCCGGCGGAAGCTGCGGGCGAGCTGATGCTGTCGGCGCAGCAGCTGGGATTCGCCGGCCTCAACATCACGCATCCCTGCAAGCAGTCGATCATCGCCACGCTCGATGATCTCTCGCCGGAAGCCGAGGCGATCGGCGCGGTCAACACCGTGGTCTTCGAAGGCAAGCGGCGCGTCGGCCACAACACCGATGCTTATGGCTTCGCCGAGAGTGTCCGCCGCGGCTTGAGCGATGCACGCCTCGATCGCGTCGTGCAGCTCGGCGCCGGCGGGGTGGGGGCGGCAGTGGCGCATGCGCTGCTGTCGTCGGGCGCCGGCAGGCTGACGCTCGTCGATGTCGACGCCGGCCGCGCCGTGGCGCTCGCCGCGCGGCTCAGGAACCGCTTCGGCCAGGGCCGCGCCCGGGCCGAGTCCGACGCGAGCGAAGCGATAGCGACGGCCGATGGTGTCGTCAACGCGACGCCGATCGGCATGGCGCGATATCCCGGCGCGCCAATCCCGTCCGCGCTGCTGCGTCCGGCGCTCTGGGTCGCCGACATTGTCTACACGCCGCTTGAGACCGAGTTCCTGCGCGCCGCACGCCGTCTCGGCTGCCGCACGCTTCCGGGCGGCGGCATGGCCGTCTTCCAGGCCGTCGAGGCCTTCCGTCTTTTCACCGGCATCGCCCCCGATGCCGCCCGCATGCTCCGGCACTTCGAGTCGATGATCGCCGGGGCCGATTCCGTCGCCGTCTCAACCAAACCTTAATCGGGAGGAAGATCATGGACTACACGGTTAGCCGCCGCACGCTGCTTGGGACCGGTGCGGCGCTGATGGCGGCCTCGGCCGCGCCCGCCGCCTTCGCCTAGGCAAAGCCCAATCTCCGCTTCTCCGCGGTGTTCTCCGACAAGGACATCCGCGCGAAGATGATCGAGATGTTCGCGAAGGATGTGGAGAGCGACTTCAAGGTCGAGCCGCATCTCAACGGCTCCCTGTTCAAGCAGGGCACCGAGCTCGTCGCGCTCCAGCGCAACAACCTCGAGATGGGCAACATCGCCCCGCAGGACATCTCGAACCAGATCCCGGCCTGGTCGATCGTGACCTCGGCCTATCTGTTCCGCGACGCCAAGCACCTGCACACCTTCTTCGCCAGCGCGCCCGGCGCCGAGATGACGAAGATGGTCGAGGACCAGCTCAAGGTGAAGATCCTCGGCCCCACCTTCTTCGGCACGCGCCAAGTTGGCCTCAAGCCCAACAAGAAGATCACCACGCCGGCCGACATGGCCGGGATCAAGCTCCGCATGCCGGGCGGCGATGCCTGGCAGATGCTCGGCCGCTCGCTCGGCGCGAACCCGGTGCCGGTCGCCTATGCCGAGGTCTACACGGCACTGCAGACCGGCGCGATCGACGGCCAGGACAACCCGCTGCCGAACGTGCAGAACATGAAGTTCTACGAGGTTATGTCGCAGATGGTGATGACCAGCCACCTGATCGGATTCGATCTTCTCACGATCTCGGGCAAGGCGTGGGGTGACATGTCGGCGACGCAGAAGCAGAAGGTGCAGGCGGCCGCGACCAAGGCGATCCAGTGGAGCGCCGACGAGCATCTGAAGGTGGAGGCCGAGCTGGTCGAGTTCCTGAAGAAGCAGGGGCTGCAGATCAATACGCCGGACGTGAAAGCGTTCCGCGACCATGCTCAGAAGATGTATCTTGCTTCGGATGCGGCGAAGGCCTGGCCGGCCGGCATGCTCGACAAGATCAACGCGCTCTAGAAACGCGTATCCTTTCCCCGTCGGCCGTATGGCCGGCGGGGAGGGGATGTCGCCATGCACGCCTTCATCGACAAGGCCGGGCCTTGGCTCCGGCGCCGCGCGGAGAACGTGATCGTCGGGCTGTTCGCGATCTTGTTCGTGGCGTTCCTCGTCCAGATCGTCTTCCGCTATCTCCTCAATTTTCCGATCGGCTGGACCTCCGAGCTGACGATCGTCTGCTGGCTCTGGCTCGTGCTCTTCGGCGCCGCCTTCGTCGTGCGCGAGTCCGAGGAGATCCGTTTCGATCTCATCTACTACGCCGTCGGCGACCGCACGCGGCGCGTGATGGCGCTCGTCACCGGCTTCTCGCTGATCGGCCTCTACGTCGTCTCGTTGCCGGCGGTCTGGGATTACGTGACCTTCATGAAGGTGCAGAAGACCGCTTACCTCAAGATCCGCTTCGACATCCTTTATTCGATCTACGTTGTCTTCGTCCTCGCCGTGCTCGCGCGCTACGCCTGGCTCGTTCATCAGGCGATCCGCGGCAAGGCGCCCGCCGGATTCGATGCCGAGAAGACGGGATCAGGCCTATGAACCTGGCCAGCCCGTTCGCCTTCTCGATCTACGCGATCGTCTTCCTGAGCCTTCTCGGCCTGCCGATCGGGCACGCGATGATCGGCGGCTCGATCCTCTATCTTCTGCTTGTCGGCCAGGACATGGGGATCGCCGCCGAGCAGCTGCTGAACGGGCTCTATACGAGCTTCGTGCTGCTGGCCGTGCCGCTCTTCATCCTCGCCGCCGAGTTCATGAACTCGGGCAGCATCACCGAGCGGCTGCTCCGCTTCTGCGACGCGATCGTCGGCCGGTTCCGCGGCGGCCTCGCCCATGTCAACGTCGTGCAGAGTATCATCTTCGCCGGGATGTCGGGTTCCGCCATTGCGGACGCTGCCGGCACCGGCAAGATGGTGCAGGCGATGATGACCAAGGACGGCAGGTACCCGCCGGCCTTCGCCGCGGCGCTGACGGCGGCGACGGCGGTGATCGGCCCGATTATCCCGCCCTCGATCCCGATCGTGATCTATGCGCTCGTCTCGGATACCTCGATCGGCTACCTGTTCATCGGCGGCATCGTTCCCGGCGTGCTGATCGGTCTCGCTCAGATGGGCCTGATCGCTTCCATTGCCCGCAGGCGCAACTTCCCGGTCGAGCCGCCCGTGCCGCTTCGCGACCTGCCGCGCATCACGCTCCGCGCCTTCCCGGCGCTGATGATGCCTGTCGTGCTGCTGGGCGGCATCTACAGCGGCGTGACGACGCCGACCGAAGCGGCCGCCGTCGCCGCCGCCTATGCGCTGGCGGTCTCCGTGATCCTCTATCGGAACCTGGGCTGGGCCGACATCTATCGCTCGCTGCTGGTGAGCGCGCGCACGACGGCCTCGATCGGCATGCTGATCGCCGGCGCCCTCGTCTTCAACTACGTGGTCACCAGTGAGAACATTCCCAAGGCGCTGAGCCTCTACCTGAAGGCCTATGAATTCTCGCCGCTGGTCTTCCTGATCGCCGTTAATGTCCTGCTGCTGGTCCTGGGATGCCTGCTCGAGGGCACGACGATCCTGCTCATCGTCATCCCCGTGCTGATTCCGACCGCGGAAGCGCTCGGCGTCGACATGGTGCATTTCGGCATCGTCGTCGTGATCAACGTCATGCTGGGCCTGGTGACGCCGCCCTACGGCCTCCTGCTCTTCGTCATGACCAACATCACCGGCGTACCATTGCGCGACCTCGTGCGCGAGGTGCTGCCCTTTCTTTGGGTCATGATCGGCGCGCTGGCGGCGATCACCCTGGTCCCCGATCTCGTGCTCTTCCTGCCAAAGCTGATGGGTTACCGAGGCGCGCCATGACCAATCCGATCTACGTCCTCAACGGCCCCAACCTGAACCGCCTCGGCAAGCGCGAGCCGGAGATCTACGGCACGACGACCCTGGCCGAGATCGAGCAGATGTGCCGAAAGGCCGCGGGCGCGCGACCTGTCGAGTTCAGGCAGACCAACGCCGAGTACCAGATGGTGGACTGGATCCACGAGGCGATCGATGCGCCCGCCGCCGGCATTGTCATCAACCCGGCAGGACACACCTTCACCTCGGTGCCGATCATGGATGCGCTCAAGATGTTTGCCGGCCCGATCTTTGAGCTGCACATCTCGAACATCCATCGGCGCGAGGCCGTCTACCACAACTCGCTGATGTCGAAGGTGGCGACGGCGGTGATTGCCGGCCTCGGTCCCGACGGCTACCCGACCGCGGTCGAGGCGATGGCCCGCCTGCTCGAGAAGAAGAAGTAGCCGCCATGCAGACCGCGATCGCCACCGTGTCGATCGCCGGCACGCTCGACGAGAAGCTGGAGGCCATCGCCGCCGCCGGCTTCACCAATGTCGAGATCTTCGAGAACGACCTTCTCTCCTTCAACGGGTCGCCTGCCGACGTGAAGCGCATCGTTGCCGATCTCGGACTCCGGATCGTCACCTTCCAGCCCTTCCGCGATTTCGAAGGGTTGCCGGAGCCGCAACGCGGCCGCGCCTTCGCCCGCGCCGAGCGCAAGTTCGACGTTATGCAGGAGCTCGGCTGCGACCTGCTCCTGGTCTGCAGCAGCGTCGCTCCGGATGCGATCGGCGGCATCGACCGCGCTGCTGCCGATTTCCACGAACTCGGCGAGCGTGCCGCGGCGCGCGGACTCCGCGTCGGCTACGAGGCGCTGGCCTGGGGCCGGCATGTCAACGACTACCGCGATGCTTGGGAAGTCGTGCGGCGCGCCGATCACCGGGCCATTGGTCTCGTCCTCGATAGTTTCCACGCGCTCGTCCGCAAGACCGATCTAAAGGCGATCCGCGCCATCCCCGAGGATCGCATCTTCCTGGTCCAGATTGCCGACGCGCCGCTGCTCGACATGGATTATCTCAGCTGGAGCCGGCATTTCCGCTGCCTGCCCGGTCAGGGCGATCTCGCCGTCGACGATTTCATGGATGCACTCCAGGCGACTGGATTTGGTGGGCTTCTCTCACTGGAGATCTTCAGCGACCGCTTCCGCGCGGGCTCCGCGCGCGCGGTGGCGGTCGACGGCCATCGCTCGCTGCTGTTCATGCTCGATAAGCTTCGCCGGCACGCCGGCGGGAGCCTGCCCGGCGTCGTCGCGCTGCCGAACCGCGCCGTCTGCCATGGCGTCGAGTTCGTCGAGTTCGCCGTCGACGATTCTTTCCAGCCCGGATTCGAGACATTGCTTCGCGGTCTCGGCTTCCGCCGCTCCGGCCGGCATCGGTCCAAGACGGTGAGCCGCTGGAGCCAGGGCGGCGTCAACCTCGTGCTCAATGCCGAGAAGGAAGGCTTCGCGCACTCCTATCTCGCCGCGCACGGTCCCTCGGTCTGCGCGCTGGCGCTGCGTGTCGAGGATGCCGAGGCGACCATGGCGCGCGCGCGCTCGCTCCTCGACCAGAGCTACACCGGGCGCATCGGGCCGGGCGAGCTTCGGATTCCGGCACTGCGCGGCGTCGGCGGCAGCTTGCTCTATTTCGTCGATCACCGCAGCGCGGCGCTGTGGGAGACTGACTTCAATCCCGTTTCCGATGAGGGTGAGACCCTCGCCGCCGGTCTTGCCCGCATCGATCATGTGCAGCAGTCGATGCCCTATGTGGAAATGCTCACCTGGCTTCTCTTCTACACGTCGCTGCTCGATGTCGCGAAGGCACCGATGCTGGAAGTGCTCGATCCCGGCGGCATCGTCCACAGTCAGGTGGTGCAGACCGCCGATGGTGCGCTCCGCCTCGTCCTCAACGCGTCGCAGAGCCGGCGAACGCTTTCGGCGCAGTTCCTCGACGGCATCGTCGGTTCGGGCGTGCAGCACCTCGCCTTCGCCACCGACGACATCTTCGCCACGGTGGAGCGGCTCAAGGCCGCCGGTGTCGACCTGCTGCCGATCCCGGAGAACTACTACGACGACCTGGAGGCCAAGGGCCTGGCGTCCGAGGAGATCGACCGGCTGCGCCGGCTTGACATCCTCTACGACAGGGACGGCGCCGCCGAGTACCGGCAGGCGTATACGAAGAGCCTTTCCGAAGGCTTCTTCTTCGAGATCGTCGAGCGCCGGAATTACGCAGGTTTCGGCGCGGTCAATGCGCCGATCCGACTCGCTGCCCAGACCCGCTTCGCCCGCCGGCCGCCGCCGATCTGAGCCGGTTCCGCGCCGGCGGCGAAGCGGCGCGACGCTCTCGCTCCTTTCGCTATAGGATGTGGCGCCGTCGAGCCCGGGAGCGCCCGAATGACCGCCGTCGACCCCATCGTCGCCTCCGTCATCCAGCATCGGCTTTTCGCCATCGTCGAGGAGATGGGCGAGGCGATGCTGCGCACCTCCTACTCGCAGATCTTGAATTCCAGCCGCGACTTCTCGACCGGCCTCTGCGATCCGGAAGGGCGGTTGATCGCCCAGGCCGAGCACGTGCCCATCCATGTCGGCGCGCTGCCCTGGGCGGCGCAGTCGGTCACCGATTTCTTCAAGGATGACATTCACCCTGGCGACGTGTTCCTGCTCAACGACCCCTATCACGGCGGCAACCACCTGCCGGATTTGACCGCCTTCGTGCCGGTGTTCGAGGACGGCCGGCATACCTTCTGGTCGATCAACCGCTCGCACCAGTCCGACATCGGCGGCGCCACGCATGGTGCCTACAACGCGGCGGCGACCGAGATCTGGCAGGAGGGGCTGCGCATCACGCCGCTCCGCCTCTACGACAAGGGCGAGCTGCGCCGCGACGTCTACGAGATGATCGTGACCAACGTTCGCCATCCGCGCGACTTCCGTGGCGATCTCGCGGCGATGATCGGCTCGGCCCGCATCGGCCAGCGGCGGCTCGACGCGCTGATCCAGGAGTTCGGCTCCGAGCAGGCGCATGCCGCGATCGAGGCCGTGCTCGACGGCGCCGAGCGCCAGGCGCGTGCCGTGATCGCGGGCTGGAAGGACGGCGTCTACAAAGGCGAGGCGATCCTCGACGATGACGGTCACAAATACGAGGACGTCCATATCCGCGCCACGGTGACGAAGAAGGGCAGCGACCTCACCATCGACCTGACCGATTCTCACCAGCAGGTGATCGGCTTCATCAACTCGTCATACCCGAATATGCGCTCGGCGGTGGCGATGGCGCTCGCCTATCTGATCGATCCGCACACGCCGAAGAACGACGGCACCTTCCGGCCGCTCACCGTGCTGGCAGAGCCCGGCACCGTGGTCTGGGCCAATCCCGGCGCACCGGTGACGCTGGCGACCAACCACTGCGCCCAGGAGATCATGGAGGCGATCATCAAGGCGCTGGCGCCGGCCTGCCCCGATCGGGCCATGGCCGGCTGGGGACGGCGCTTCCGCATCGCGATCCAGGGTGTGGATCCACGCCTCCGCCGGCCCTTCATCTGGCACCTGTTCCAGGCGCGGCCCGGCGGCGGTGGTTCCTCCGCCGGCGATGGCTGGCCCGGCGGCGGCGAGTGGCAGGCGGCCGGCGGCATCAAGTTCGGCAGCATGGAAGTGACCGAGGTGCGCTTCCCGCTGTTCTTCGAGCGTCACGAGTTCCGCGCCGATTCCGGCGGCGACGGCAAGTATCGCGGCGGGCCGGGCTGCGTGCTCGATCTCCGCATGGAGATCGACGAGCCCGCGCTCGGCAACACCGCCGGCGACGGCGCGCGGCACGGCGCCTGCGGGTTGCTCGGCGGCAAGGATGGTCTGCCGCATCGCTACGTGCTCAAGTCGAAGCGCCGGCCTGACCGCGTGATCAAGACCAAGGAAGTCGGCATCGAGATCCGGCCGGGCGACGTCTTCCATATCCTCTCCGGCGGAGGCGGCGGCTGGGGCGCGGGCAAGCAGCGTGATGCCAAGGCGCGGGCACGCGATGCCGTGAACGGCTTCACCTCGCGCGCGGCACCGAAGAAGAAGGCGGCGAAGAAGAAGCCGGCAGCGCGCAAGCCGGCTCGCAAGGGGCGCCGCTGATGCTCAGGATCGGAATCGATGTCGGCGGCACCTTCACCGATCTTGTCGCGATCGACGAGAAGGGCGGCTCGACCATCGCCAAATCGGCTTCGACACCGTCGGACCCTTCCATCGGCGTCATCGATGGACTCACACGGCTCGCCGAGATGATGTCGACGGATCTGGCCGGCCTGCTGAAGAGTACCGACCGTATCGTGCATGGGACAACAGTCGCGACCAACGCGCTGCTCGAGCGCAAGGGTGCCAAGGTAGGGTTGTTGACCACCGAAGGCCATCGCGATGTCATCGAGATGCGCGAGGGGCTGAAGGACGACCGCTACAATCTCCGCATGCCAGCGCCGGAGCCCCTGGTGCCGCGGGCGCTCCGCCTCGGCGTCAAGGAGCGCATGCGCGCCGACGGCAAGGTCGGCCAAGCGCTCGACAGGATATCTCTCGACCGCGCCGTCGCCGCGCTCAAGAAGGAAGGCGTCGAGTCGGTTGCGGTCTGCTACCTGCACGCCTATCGCGATCCAAGGCACGAGAAGGCGACCGGCAAGGCCGTGCGCAAGGCGATGCCGAAGGCCTATGTCTCGCTCTCCTCCGAGGTCTTCCCGCAGATCAAGGAGTTCCAGCGCGTCTCGACCACGGTCGTGAACGCCTATGTCGGGCCGATCCTGTCGCGCTACCTGACGCAGCTCGAGAAGCGCTTGAAGGATGCGGGCTATGCCGGCCCGGTGCTGATCATCCAGTCGCATGGCGGCGTCACCCCGATCGACGAGGCGATCCGCCTTGCCGCCGGCTCCGTGCTCTCCGGCCCCGCTGGTGGCGTCGCTGGCAGCCGCCATGCGGCGAGCCTTGTCGGCTCGGGCGACCTGATCCCCTTCGACATGGGCGGCACCTCGACCGACATCTCGCTCATCGTGAACGGCGAGGCCTCGCTGGCGCCCGATCGCGCCGTCGGCGGCCAGCGCGTCGCGCTCAACAGCCTTGACATCGTCAGCCTCGGGGCCGGCGGCGGCTCGATCGGCCGCGTCGATGCCGGCGGTCTCCTCTACGTGGGGCCGGAAAGCGCCGGGGCCCAGCCGGGGCCTGCCTGCTACGGCCGCGGCGGGATCGCCGCGACGGTGACCGATGCCAACCTGGTTCTCGGCTATCTCGATGCCGACAATTTCCTCGGCGGCCGCAGCAAGCTCGATGTCGCTGCAGCGAATGCCGCGCTCGATCGCCTGGCCAATGACCTCAAGGTCGATCGCGTCGCCGCCGCGGCCGGCGTGCATCGCGTCGTCAACACCAACATGGCCGAGGGCATCCGGCTCGTCTCGGTTCGCCGTGGTGTCGATCCGCGCCGCTTCGCGCTTCTCTCCTTCGGCGGCGCGGCTGGTTTGCACGCGACTGATGTGGCGCGCCAGCTCGACCTCACGCGCGTGATCGTGCCGCGCGTCGCCGCCGTGCTCTCGGCCTGGGGCATGCTGGCGACCGATCTCCGCTACGAGGTCGCGCGCACGCATATCGGCGATGCCAAGCAGCTCTCGCCCAAGGCGCTCAAGGATCTCTATGCCGAGATGGCGGCGGAAGGGCGCTCGCGGCTGCCCGCGAGTTTCGACGGCCCGATCCGCATCCATTACGGCGCCGACATGCGCTATGGCGAGCAGATCTTCGAGGTCGCGGTGCCGCTCGACGGCGTCGATTGGACCAAGGACGATCCGATGCCGGATATCGTCGAGCGCTTCCACCAGCGCCACACCGAGCTCTACACCTACGCTCTCCGCGACCAGGAGGTCGTGCTCGTGAACGCGCGCGTCGCCGTGGTTGGCGTACTGCCCGAGCTGCCGAAGGAGCCATCGCTCCCCGATCGCGCCCCGGCGGCGCCGGCGATGCGCCGCCGCATCCATCTCGGCGAGTGGATCGACGCACCCGTCTATGACTTCGACGCGCTCGCCGCGGGTCAGGCGATCGACGGTCCGGCGATCGTCGAGTCGGCGACGACCACGGTGCTGCTGCAGCGGGGTGACCGTGCCATTGTCACGCGCGAAGGCTGGCTCGATATTGCCGTCGCGGCCCGTTAGCGCCCACCGCGCTCCATGAGCGAGCTTGCGACGACGTTGGCCCGCGCGGCGACGGCTCTCGGCGAGGGGCGTCTTGCCGAGGCCGATCAGCTCTACGCCGCCGTTCTCCAGGCGGCGCCGGATCATCCGGACGCGCTTTTCAATCGCGGCACGGTGCTGCTCGGGCTCGGACGCTGGCGAGAGGCGCTGGAACACTACGATCGCTTCGTCGCGATGGTTCCTGGTGTCGCTGACGCCTTCGTCAACCGCGCCTTCGCCCTGGCGCAGCTGGGCCGCCTCGATGCCGCGCTGTCGAGCCACGCAGCTGCCATCGCCCTCGCTCCCGACCACGCAGCGAGCCTTTTCGGTCGCGCTGCTCTGCTCCTACATGGCGGCAATCCGCAGGCGGCGGTCACCTGCCATCGTCGCGTCGCGGCGCTTCTGCGGCATGACCCGGCCGTGCATGAGGCGCTGGGCTATTCGTCCAGGCTGAGCGGCGAGGTCGCCAGGGCGAGAACGAGCTATCGCCGGGCGCTCGCGCTCGAACCGGCACGCGTCAGCGCTTTAGGGCATATGACCGATGCATGCCTCGCCGCCGGCGATCCCGGCGACGCTCTTAGGCTCGCACATCGGGCGTTCTCGCTACACGCGTCGCGGGACAACGCGACGCTCCTGGTCAGATGCCTGGAGGCAGGACCGCCGGTGACGGCCGGGCTCTGGCCCGCGGCGGCGCGCATCCTCTCAGAGCGATGGGCGCGGCCGTCGACGCTGGTCGATCTCGGATGGCACATCCTCCGTTCAAGCGGAGCGCTCGCGTCCGCCGATCTCGCGACGCTCGCCGGCAACCGGCTGATCCAGGCGCTGCTTCCTCTGGCGCCGGTGGATGCCGGGATCGAGGAGTTGCTCACCCGACGCCGTGCCAGGCTGCTCGACCTCGCGCTCGAGGCCGAGGGACCGTCATGCGACTTCCTTCCTTTTTTCTGCGCGCTTGCCCGGCAGTGCTTCCTCAACGAGTACGTCTTCGCGATCAGTGATGCCGAACTGGCTCACGTAGAACGTTTGCGCGCCGCGAGCGCAGGCAATGCCGAGATTCAACCGATGCGCCTCGTCGCCGTCGCCGCCTACACGCCATTGCATGACCTCCCCGGCTGCGAGCGCCTGCTCCAACGCTCCTGGCCCGACGAGGTCGAGCGCGTCCTGACCCAGCAGGTGAGGGAGCCGCTATCGGAGCACGCGGACACTCCCTCGATCCCGCGTCTGACGCCGATCGCCGCCGGGATCTCGCAGGTCGTGCGCCAACAATACGAGGAGAATCCCTATCCGCGCTGGGTCGATACCGTCGCGCCGGGTGCGGCGGCCCGGATCGACGCTTATCTTCTCGAACATCTTCCCGGATCCGGGTTTCGCCCGCTCGGCATCGACAGGGGAGCGGATATCCTCATCGCCGGTTGCGGCACGGGCCAGCAGGCGATCGAGACCGCATCGATCTTCCACAACCGGTCGGTTCTCGCCGTGGACTTAAGTCTCGCAAGCCTCGCCTATGCGCGGCGGAAGTCTCGCGAGCTTGGCGCACCCCCTATCGAATATGCGCAGGCCGACCTGACCGAGCTTGGCACCCTCGACCGCTCCTTCGACGTCATCGAGTCGGTCGGCGTGCTGCATCACCTTGCCGATCCCTTCGCGGGCTGGCGCGTCCTGCTGCGCCAGCTCAGGCCCGGCGGCGTCATGCGGATCGGGCTCTACAGCGAAGTCGCTCGCCGGCACATCGTCCAGGCACGTGCCTTCATCGTCGAGCGCGGCTACGGCGCGAGCCCGTCCGATATCCGATTGCTTCGCCAGGAGCTGCTGGCGCGTCGTGATCAGCCGTGGGCGGTGCATGTCGTCGAAAGCGGAGACTTCGCCACGACCAGCACCTGCCGCGACCTGCTTCTTCATGTGCAGGAGCACCGCCTGTCGCTGCCGCCGATCGCTGACTTCCTGGCGCGGGAGCAACTCGCCTTTCTCGGCTTCGATATCGCTCCGACGGTCCGTGCTGCCTTCGTCGCGCGCTTTCCGGGGGCTGCCTTGCATGATCTCCACGCATGGCATCTCTTCGAGAACGAGCAACCGGATACGTTTCGCGGCATGTATCAATTCTGGGTGCAGAAGCCCGCCTGAAGCAAAGTGGACCGATGGCAAAATCCCAAATCGCGAAGATCGGTGACCTGCCGCTGAAGCTCGGCGGCACGCTGCCGGATGTCGAACTCGCCTATGTGACCTACGGAACGCTGGCGCCTGACGGCAAGAACGGGATTCTCGTCACGCATGGCTACACATCGAGCCACATGTTCATCGATGGCGGCGCCGGCGCGTCGGAAGGCTCATGGGGCGCGCTCGCCGGCCCGGGCAAGCCGATCGACACCGACAAGTACTTCGTCGTCAGCTCGAACATGCTGGGCTCCGCGCATGGCTCAACCGCGCCGCGCAGCATCAACCCGAAGACGGGCAAGCCCTACGGCCCGGACTTCCCCAGATACACGCTGCCGGACATCGTGGCTGCGCAGAAGCGCCTGCTCGATAAGCTCGGCGTCAAAGGTCTGGTCGCGGTCGTCGGCCCGTCCTACGGCGGGTTCCAGGCCTTCACCTGGGGCGTCGAGTATCCGGGCTTCGCGAAAGGCCTGGTCCCGGTCGTCACCGGAGTGCGCCGCCCGCCCCAGGCCGATCCGGACGCCACGCTGAAGAAGCTCGCCGCCGATCCTAACTGGAACGGCGGCCACTACTACGACAAGGGCGGGATCCTTCCGACGATGATCCGACTCCGCGAGGAGACGCTGCGCAGCTACGGCACCGACGAGGAATTAAGGCCCAGGATGCCGAACAAGGCCGACCGCGATGCCGAGATCACGCGACAGGCGCGCGCCTGGGCAGAGGCCTTCGACGGCAACTCGATGATTGCTCTCGGCCGCGCCATGGACAGCTATGACGTCACGCCGGATCTGAAGAAGATCAAGGCCAAGGTGCTGTTCGTGATCTCGCGCACCGATGCGTATTTCCCGCCGTCGCTCGAGAAGGAGGTCATGCCGGCGCTCAAGGCGGCCGGCGTCGATGCCCAGTATTTCGAGATCGACAGCGAGCACGGCCACCTCGCTTCCGGCACCGACGCCGCGAAATGGGCGCCGGCGCTCGATCGTTTCCTCAAGTCTCTCTGAGGGTTCGTCATGCCCGACAGCCAACCTGCCACCTACACCAGCGAAACGATTGAGCTTCTCTCCAGGCGCGTCAGCGTGCGGAGCTACAAGCCGGACCCGGTGCCGGAGGCGATGATCGAGGCGATCCTGCGCGCCGCCTTCCGTGCGCCGAGCTCGTCCAACATCCAGTCCTATTCGGTGATCGTGGTGCGCGACCGTGAGGTGCTGCGGCGGCTGGCGCCGGTCACCGGCAACCAGAAGCATGTCGCCGAGGCGCCAGTCTTCCTTGCCTTCTGCGCCGATCTTACGCGCATCGCGCATGCGCTCGATGTCCGCGGCCATTCGGTCGCCGACAACAACATGGAGACTGGGCTCGTCGCCTCGATCGACGCGGCGCTGGTCGGCATGTCGGCCTCGCTCGCCGCGGAGTCGCTAGGGCTGCAGGGTGTCATGATCGGAGCGGTCCGCAACGACGCGTCGGCGAGCGCGAAGATCCTGGGCCTGCCCGACCGCGTCTACTGCGTCTTCGGCATGTGCCTAGGCTGGCCAGCGGAGTCGCCGGAGCCGAAGCCGCGCATGGAATACGCCGACATGGTCCATTACGACCAGTACGGCAAGCAGCGTACCGATATGGACATGGCGGCTCGGCTCGGCGCCTATGACAGCGCGCTCGCGAAGCACTACCGGGGGACAGGACGCGCCACCACGGATGATTCCTGGACCCACGACATGGACAAGAAGTTCCATCCGTGGCTTCGCGACAAGCTGCGCCAGCAGCTGAAGGAACGCGGATTCGATTTCCGCTGACGCGTCAGTCGAGCGGCAGCGACAAAATCACGCGGAAGCCGCCATCGGTCCGGTTCTCGGCAACGGCCGAGCCGTTGAGGGCGGTCAGGTTGCGGCGCACGACCCAGAGGCCGAGGCCGAAGCCGGCACCGACTTCTGCCGGACGGAACGAGGAGCCGCGCTCGAAGAGCTGCGGCAGCCGGTCCGGCGACACGCCGGGCCCTTCGTCCTCGACCACGAGGCTCGCGAGATTGCCGTGCACGGTCAGCACGATCCGGATCGTGCCGCCCTTGGGCGAGAAGGTCAGCGCGTTGTCGAGCACCTGATCCAGCGCCGAGGCGAGCAGGTTGTGGCCGCGCTGGATTACCACTCCCGGATCGGCGACGACGCCGATCGCGATGTTGCGCGCCGCCGCATCCGGCGTGATGCGCTCGGCCGCGGCCTCCATGATGGTCGCGACGTCGGCCGGCTCTTCGGAGGGATCGAGAAGAGCGGCGGCGGAGTCGTCGAGGCGGCGCGCCTGCTCGACCATGCCGTCGAGGCGATCGAGCGCCTCCTCGACCGCGGCAAGCGCGATGACGCCGCGGGCGTCGTTCGGATCAAGCCGGCGGCGGATCGGCTCAACCGCCTGGCGGATGGTGCCCAGGGGCGTCTTGAACGCATGCGCGGTCTCTTCGGCCGCGTCGCGGAGATGGGTCGCCGTCGTCCGCAGGCGCTCGACCATGCGGTCGAAGGCGTCGGCGACCGGGTCGAGCTCCGGCAGCGGGTTGGCGTCGGCGAAGCGCGCGCGAGTGCGGCCGGAGGCGATGGTGCGCGCGGTTCCGGCGAAGTTGCGGATGGCGCCGCGAAGATCGAAAACCAGCAACGCCACGATCACGGCGAAAGCGAGATAGAGCGCGGCGGCGATTTGCACCTCGCGCGATTGCCAGTAAGGACGGCCGAGGCCGCCGGCGATCTCGGCGGCTACGACCAGCGCCCAGCAGCCGCGCGGCGATTTGACCGGCACGATCGCGGTCGCGATCTCGGCCCTGCCGTCGGGGCGCTCCTGACGAAGCGCCAATGGCAGGTCGCCGGCGCAGCTTTCGCCGAGGCGATCGAGAGCCCCCGACTCGGCAAGCCGCGCGCGCACCTGCTCAGCCTCGGCCGGCGCCACCGCCGGCGCGCCGGCGACCAGGAGGAATCCGGCCTCCGCGGGTTGGGCCGGCTTGAACAGGAGCCGAAGCGCTATGCCTTCCTGCTGGAAGGGCGTCAGCTCCTCTCCCAGGCGGAAGTTCGGCGCCGTCTCGGCACGCGCAAGCCTGGGCGCGATGGCGCGGCCGACGGTGAGGCCTGTGGTCTGGATCGAGGTCAGCAGCAGCTGCTGGCGCTGGTCGTCGGCGACCCGGAACACCTCATAGAGGAGCACAGGCAGCGCTACAAACAGCACGGCCAGGAGGATGCCTCTGGCGGCGAAGGAGTGGAGCCAACGACCCATCCCGCGTTCTAGCTCCGTCAACGATAGCCGTAGCCGGGATAGGCCTTGATCGCATCGAAGTTGGAATCGATGTCCCGGAACTTCTGCCGGATGCGCCGGATCGCGGCACGTACATTGGTGCGGTAGCCATCGGCGCCGGATCCGGCGACGAAGCCCTGTCCACGCGCGGCATCGTAGATCTCGCGGTAGCCGACATCGCGGCCGGTCCGTTCGGCGAGCAGCCTAACCATGCGCACTTCGGTCGGCGTCAGCGAGACAATCTGGCCGCGCCAGACGACGCGTGCGCCGTCGAAGGCGAGCGCTGTCGTCGCCTCCGGCACCGGCGCCGCCTTGGCGCCGGCGAGCGCGATCTTCAGGCGCTGCACGACGATCGCAGCACTCTTCGCCTTGTCGACGAAGTCGACGGCGCCAAGCGTGAGGCCGTGTTCCTCGAAGACGGGCTCGGCATGGCCGGTTAGGAACACGACCGGCGCATCGACGCCGGCCTCGCGGAGCGCTCTCAGCAGAGCCGGCCCGTCGATCTCCGGCATGCGCCAGTCGAGAACCCAGGCATCGGCGCGATGCCCTTCGGAAACCCAGGCAAGCGCCGGTGCGGCGCCGGGAAAGTCCTGCACGCGGAAGCCGGCATCTTCCAGATTGGCCGCAAGCAGGCCGCGGAAGGTGGCATCGTCGTCGACCAGCACGATCATGTCTTGTCAGCCTCGTTTGGCGGCGGCGATGAGCCTGAGACAACGGTCGGCCTCGCGGCTTGGCGCCGGTCGGCCGTTGACGTCGTAGTGGAGCGCGAAAAAGGCGCTCCGTCCGGTGTCAAAATAAAGGTAGATCGCCATCTCGCATCCACGCGCGCGGTAAGTCAGCACCTTTGCAGGGGACACGTCACGCTCCGCGGCTGGCGCACCGAGACTGGAGAGTATCTCGTCCTGGCGCATGCCCTCGATCTTCGGAGGGTCGGTAGGCAGCGACGCCGTCGAGGATGTGCCCGTGGCGGCACCGGTTGCGGTACCGGAGGATGGCGGCGGGGCGGCGGCAGGGCGCGGCGCCGGCGCTGCGGGCGCGGGCCCAGACAGCGCCGGCATCTTCTCGCAGGCTCCGAGCGCGACGACGGCCAAGACGATCTTTACTAGTTGTAAGAGGGACATAGCCCCGACGTTAGCGAAGGAGAGCCGTCACGGGAAGGCGACGCACTCGTGACAACGCTGTGATCGCCTTTCCGGTTCCCGTGACCTGGCAACTACTTTGGCTCTCCGGTGCTAGTGCTCCTGGCGCTTCGGCCCTACATGGGCGGGGCGGACAATTCTCAGGAGGTTGTCATGCGTATCCCCACTGTCCTGGTCCTGTCGGCCCTTGTTCTGGCGACGACGGGCTGTTCAGGCATGACCAATCAGCAGCAGCGGGCCCTGTCGGGCGGCGCCATCGGTGCCGCCGGCGGCGCCATCGTCGGCTCGCTTACCGGCAGCTGGCTCACCGGAGCCGTGATTGGTGGTGCGGGCGGCGCCGCGGTTGGTGCTCTGACGCGCTGAACTTGATCGCTTCCGAAGCAATCGCAAGGAGTTAAGGCCATGACACGCATCCGTACGCTTCTCGCGGCCGCCGCTGGCGTGATCGCGGCGACGGCCGTCACGACCGTGGCCAAGCCGGCCTCGGCCGACACGTGCTACGACCGCTATGGGCGTCCTTATGCCTGCTACTACTACGACCGCCCGGCGCGGTATTACGCACCGCCGCCGCCGCGCTACTACTACCCGCCGCCGCCCCGGTACTACTACCCGCCGCCGCGGCCGGGCTTCAGCTTCTACTTCTCAAACTGACGCAAGCCTCGCCCAGGCCCGATCCCCGTGGCCTGGGCGGACCGTCCGGATCGCCGTCCGCGAGCCGGGGTCGGTTGTGGGGATAGCCACCTCGTCAGCGTGATGGCGTAGCGGGCGTCGTTGCCGGTCCACCGCGTCGCAAGGGCCAGGCGACGGCGCCCGCGCGTTACCTCTACAGCGTCGGCGGCTTGATTCCCGCCTCGGCGGCGGCGGCGTTGAGCAGCGCCGTCACATCCTTTTGACCCAAGCCGTGCTGCTTGCGGGCGCGCTCCATCGCATCGCGCGCCGCCTTGCCGACATGCGCCGGCGTGCCGGCATCGGCCGCGGCGCCGACGCCGATCGAGATGTCCTTGAAGGCGAGGTCGAGCGCGAAGCCGGGCTCGACGTCGCCCTTCAGCGCCTTGGTCGGCCAGTAGAGCTTCAGGTGATCGTTGGAGGCGAGCGACGAGGTGATGACGTCGAACAGCGTCTTCGCCGGAATGCCGAGCTTGGAGGCCATGGTGAAGGCCTCGGCGTTGAGCTGGCAGAGGCACATGGCGAGGTAGTTGTTGACGATCTTCAGCGCAATGCCGGCGCCCGGGGCGCCGGCGTGGATGATCTTGTTGCCCATCGCCTCGAAGAGCGGCGTCACGCGTTTCAGATCGTCGTCGGATGCGCCGACCATGAACAGGCTCTCGCCGCGCTCGGCATGAGCGGGCGAGCGGCCGACGCCGGCATCGACCCAGCGCATACCCGCCTCGTTCAGCCTTTCCGCCATGCGCTTGCTCGCCGCGGGCGCGATTGTGCTCATGTCCATGTGCAGCATGCCCTTGCGGCCGCGCGCCAGCGTGCCTTCGGGACCGAGCACGATGCCCTCCACGTCGGGCGTATCGGGCAGCATGGTGACGACGATGTCGGAGGATGCCACGACGTCGCCGACGTTCTTCGCTGCCTTGGCGCCGAGCGCCGTCAGCTTCTCGATCTGCGCTGCGCGCGTGTCGAAGACGGTCAGCGAGAAGCCCTTGCGGGCGAGATTGGCCGACATCGGCCCGCCCATATTGCCAAGCCCGATGAAGCCGATGCGTTCACTCATGATGCTCGTCCTTGCAAAGAGAAAGGGCCGGCGACAACGCCGCCGGCCCTCGGAGGTGAAGCGAGCCTAGATCAGGACTTGCTGATGTTCCAGAACACCAGCACCGCGCCCTTGACCACGCCGTTGACGTTCTTCCGCCAGACGAAGGGCGGATCGAACTGGCCGAGCAGCGCGATCGGCTGCACTTCCATCAGGCGCTTGTGCAAGGGCTCGAGCGCCGCCTTGCGGGCGGCATC
>Ga0194132_10003159_pt1 | contig 29778 bp, 19 predicted proteins | sample TA2KigOf80mmetaG_FD_148612 | JGI IMG/M metagenome (GOLD analysis project Ga0194132, IMG submission 148612) | Freshwater microbial communities from Lake Tanganyika, Tanzania - TA2015054 Kigoma Offshore 80m | ecosystem: Environmental > Aquatic > Freshwater > Lake | place: Tanzania: Lake...
CGACTCACACGCGCGCGCCACGGCCCGCGCGTAAGAGGTGCGGTCGTACCTGTCCTTCGGGGCGCGCCGGGGGTCGTCCTTGCGCTTACCCGCGTTGCGGCGCATGTGGCTCGGATACCTCAATACAGCTTGTCGATTGGCGTCACCGCGCCGGGGAGGATCGGGTTCGGGCGGTTGCTCACGTCGTACACCATCGCGTGCGGGTCGACGCCGAGGTTCTTGTACACAGAGGCCAGCACGTTCGCGTAGGGGATCGGGTCGTCCTTCGCCTCGCCCGCGGCGCTGTCGGTGCTGCCGATGACTTGGCCGGTCTTGATGCCGCCGCCGCTGAGCAGCGCGAAGTTCACCCGCGCCCAGTGGTCGCGGCCGGCGTCCTTGTTGATCTTCGGGGTGCGCCCGAACTCGCCCCACACGCACACCGTTACGTCGTCCTGTAGGCCGCGGGCATGGATGTCTTCCACCAGCGCCGAGATGCCCGTGTCGAACAGCGGCAGTTGGTTCTTGAGGTACTTGAAGTTGCCGCCGTGCGTGTCCCAGAACCCGTAGGCGACCGTGACCACGCGGCAGCCGGCTTCCACCAACCGGCGTGCCATCAGGAGTTGGTCATTGTGCTGCGGCGCGCCGTCGCCGAGGTGCCGGGGCGAGCCCTTGCCGTAGCGGTCGCGGGTGCGCTCCGGTTCCTTCGTCACGTCGAGCGCCTCCACCAACTTGCTGCTGGTGAGCACGTCGAAGGCGCGGTCGTGGAACGTGTCCGCGGGGATGGCGTTGGTCTGGCCGCTGACCTTGCGGAAGGCGTCGATGCTTTCGAGGAGGCGCTTGCGATCGCGCAGGTCGGCGGGTGTGAGGGCGAGGTTCTTCATCACGGCCAGTTCGTCGCCGTCCACCTTTGACGGCGCGGCGGCGCGGCCGAGGTTCGCGGGGCCGGGCGAGTTGTACGGCTTGTGCTGCATCGTCGGCGACAGGTCGACGAACGCCGGCACGGTGGGGTCGGTCTGACCCTGCATCCGGGCGACGATGCTGCCGAAGTGCGGGGTGTTCGCGCGCTTGGCCGCGTCCATCGTCGTGCCGGTCATGCTCTGCCAACTGCTGTGCTCGTCGCGCTGCCCGACCAGCGACCGGATCACGGCCAGTTTGTCGGCGCACTTGGCGAGCTTCGGCACGTGCTCGCCGAACTGAATCCCGGTCACGTTCGTCGGGATCGGCTTGAACTCGCCCTTCAGTTCGGCCGGGCCGTTGGGCTTCAGGTCGAAGGTGTCTTGGTGGGCCATGCCGCCGGACAGGTACACCATAATCACGGACTTGTGCGACTTCGTCCCGCTCTTGGCTTCGGCGCGCATCAGTTGCGGCAGGGTGAGACCGCCGACGCCGAGCGCCCCGACCTTCAGGAACGACCGCCGCGATAGGCCGTCGCAGTACCGGGCCGGCGACCCGTAAACGGTGAGCATAATCGGAACTCCGAGGGGAGTTTGGAGGCGGGTGGGCGTTCGGCGGGTACTCAGAGTATAGCGTCGCCCGCGGGCGGTGCAACGGGCAACATTTGCGCGACGGTGTTCACCCCACGGCTTCGATCACAACCTACGCGCGCCACGCGCCGCGGAACATCGTCCGACGCGCGCCGGGGTGATCCGCGAGCAGCAACTCGTGCGGGTCGCTGGCGTCGGTGTCGGGCAGCGGCACCGCGACGAGGTCGGCGCTCTTGCCCGGTTCGAGGCTGCCGCACTCGTCGGCCCAGCCGAGCGCTTCGGCCCCGCTCAGCGTGACCATGCGGAGCAACTGATCGCCGGGGAAGTCCGGGTAGCGGCCCCGCACGAACCGCGCTTCGGCGAGGACGTCGAGATCGGGGTTGGAGGCGAGGCCGTCGGTGCCGAGACACACGCGCACCCCGCGCGAGAGGAACTCGCGAAACGGGTGCGCCGGGTGCCCGAAGGCCGCGTGCGTGCGGGGGCAGTAGACGATGGTATGCGGTGGGGCGAGCGGCGAGTCCGGGGGCAAGTAGTTGCAGTGGACATACAGAACGGGCGGCGCGCATTGCGGCCATGCCGCGAAGAAGTCGCGAACCCCGGCCGTGAACGCAGTCGGTTCCCAAACGCCCAGCTCCTTCAAGAAGTCAACAAATGACCCGCCCTTGGAGGTGAGCAGTTCGATCTCGGCGGGCGATTCAGCGAAGTGGATTGCCGCGTTACCCATGAAGAGTTGTGCGCGGGCGGAGTTGTGATTCGCGCTGTACGGGGCGTGGGGCGATGTCGCCCACCGGCAGTACGGAGTCGCGGGGTAAAGGGCCGGCGGCGCATCACTGGCCCACGACAGGCCCGCTTTCAGTCCGAACTCGTCTAACACCGATTGATAGCGTGCTTCGCTCAGACCGATGACTTCCCAGAAAAGAACGGCGCGCGTTGCGGCTTGTGAGATGGCGGGGTAGCTCGCGCCTTCGGCGGCGATGTCGCCGATGAGCGTGGTGCCGAAGCGCAGGCACTCGGTGAGGCCGGTGCTGATGTCGGTTTGGGTTTGCTCCGCGGAGCGCGCGCGGCGGTAGGCGATCACGCCGCGGAGCCAGTCGGTGAAGTGGTCGGGGTCGGTCGGCGGGATCAGCCCGCGCGCGCCGCTCAGGTCGAGGTGCGTGTGCGGGTTCACGAGGCCGGGGATGAGTGCGACGTTGCCGAGGTCTTCGTCCGCGGCGCGCGTGCCGCGCGGCTCGACGGCTTCGATGCGGTCGCCGCGCACGGTGACGCAGGCGTTCGCCAGCGGTGGCCCGCTAACGGGGAACACCCAGCGCGCGGTGAAGGATTGGGAAGACATCTGCTGAACTCGCGGCCTGTCGCAGCGAAGCGCTGCTTCACGGCCGCTCCAAAGGTCGGTAGCCAAGTGGTAAGGCGTGCGTCTGATACGCGCACAAGCGGGGGTTCGATTCCCCCCCGACCTATTCAAAGTCGTAGGCACACTCCGTGTGCCGTCGCGACGCGGTGTCGGAAGCACTCACGGCAACCGTGGAACGCTTCTTCCATGTGCAGCGACGGCACACGGAGTGTGCCTACGACTTTAGACGAGTTCCCCGCGGTCGGTCTTGCGCACGCCGGCGGCCTTCGCGGGGCGCAGGCGCGGCTCGCAGCCGGGCGGCAGCGTCAGGTCGTACATCTTGCTGCCCGGCTCGTTGCGGTACACCTGCCGGTGCAGGCCCCCCACCACTTCGCTCAGGCGCTCCGGCGTGAACGCCGCTTCCGGCGTGTCGAGCGGCTTCACGAACAGTTGCAGCGGGACCGGCGGCGCGTCGTCGTCCTCTTCGTCGAACGCGAAGTTCGGCGAGAGGAAATCGACGCCGTCCACCCACAGCCCGCCGACGCGGTCGAACAGCCGCGTGCGCGCGGTCCAGTTGTCCCAGTCGCTCGCGGGCGCAGCCGGGTCCGGGCGGTGGCTCTCCCAGATCACGAACGGCAGGCTCTCGCCCAGTTCACCCGCCGCGACGCGCAGCACTTTGAAGAACTGGTCGTACAGCCGCGCGCCGACGCCCATGCGCCGCGCCCACTCGGCCACGCCGACGTAGCACAGGTAGCCGCCGTAGCCCGGCAGCAGCGCGCCGTACACGTAGCCGGCGAGCGCGTCGGGGTCGTCCTGCTTGCCCTCGGCGGTGGCGAGAAGCAGGTGCCGGCTCCAGCCGCCCGGCCGCGGTTTGCTCTTGGTCCGGTCCTGAACGGATTGCTCGATCCACATCCACGGAATGCGCTCGTCGGCGGTCAGCGTGCGCTCGTAGAGCTGCTTCGCGGCCCCGACCATCGGGTCGGCCACGTCGAACGCTTCCCACACCACAACTTTCTGTAACTGCACAAGGCACCTCTCCTTACGCTCTCCCGCGGGTCCGACAGAAGGGGCCGCAGATCGGTCAGAAGGCCGCTGCGCCGCGGGTCACTTGGGGTTCGGTTTCGTCGTTTCGTAGCTCCGTATTCGCCCCTCGGAGCCTCAATCATTTTACCAGAGGGTTCGATTTTCCCCCTGTTGGCGACCTCCGCGCGGCGGGCTAAGTTACTCAAGGACGTGGGCGAATGTCGCCACAACTCCAAGCCCCGCGAAGACTCCCATGAACGCCAACGGCGGTCAGAAGCACACTTACGAATACCCCCGACCGGCCTTGACAGTGGATGTGGCGATCGTGACGCGCGAGACCCGTCCGCGGGTGCTTTTGATCCGCCGCAAGAAGGAGCCGTTCGCCGGAAGTTGGGCACTGCCCGGCGGTTTCGTGGATGAGAACGAGAAGCTCGCGGACGCGGCGCGGCGGGAACTGGTCGAAGAGACGGGCGTGACGGTGGCCGATCTCGAACAACTGTACACTGCGGGCGATCCGGGCCGCGACCCGCGCGGCTGGACCGTAAGCGTGGCGTATCTGGCACAGGTGGACCCGGCGGCGCTCAAGCCGGTCGCGGCCGACGACGCCGACGAGGTGGGCTGGCACGCCCTCGACGCGCTCCCGACTCTGGCCTTCGACCACGCAATGCTGCTGACGCGCGTGCGCGCGCGACTGGAAGATCGGAAGGCGTAGAAGGTACAAGCTCCAGCCAAGACGCGAAGAAGGCAGAAGGAAGGCAGGAAGAGTTTTGACAGGATGAACACGATGAACAGAGATGAGGAGAGATCAGAAGCCGTGTGTTTCGGACTCCATCCTGTTCATCCTGTCGGAACTCTTCCGTCCCTCTGCCCTCTGCCTGATCGGATTTCGTCTGCGCCGAAGTCCGCGTTCTCTGCGGGCCGTACTTAATTCCGGCGTTCATTCCTGTCACGCCGTAACATCCGTGCGCCGCGCGACCGCTTTTTCCGGCATCTTCCCGCGAAGCGGTTGCGTCCCCCCAGTTTGTAAACTTTCCTTTAGCGTGGGAGCGCGACTGAGACTTTTCCGCATCGGCCCAAGGAACGGGTCGCACGGGAAGTAGCAGTTGTATCGGCCACGCGGCCGACTCCACCTCGCCCCCGCGCACGCTGGAGCCACGCCGCACATGCAGCCCCGCCGCCTCGTCCTCGCCGCCAACGATCATCGCCTCGCGACCGTCGTTCAGGCGCACTTGCAGAAGGCGATTCAGCTCGCGGCCCCGGTCGTCCGGTTCGACGACGTGCCGCACCTGCTCACGCCCGAAACCGACGGCGACCTGCTGTTCGTGGCCGCGGACCCCGCCGACTGCGCCGCCGTCGAAGCCCTCGTGCGCGAGGCGAAAGTGCAGCACCAACCCGCCGGGATGAGCGTGCTGGAAACGGACGCGGTGCGCGCCAGCGGCAAACTCGACGCGCTGAACCCGTACCTCGCGAACCGCTTCCTGTGGCCGCACCAGACGCGCGAACTGAGTACGTGGGCGCAGCGCGCGCTCGCGCCCGGCACCCCGTTCGCCGACCCCGCCGCCGAGGGCGTCGCCGCCACCATCCGCCGCCGGCTCATCAACCACACGCCCTCGCTGACCGCGATGGTGGACCAACTGTGCATCGCCGCGGCACACGACGTGACCGTGCTGATCGGGGGCGAGACCGGCACCGGCAAGACGTTCCTCGCGAAGCTCGTTCACGACTGCTCCGCGCGCCGCGCGAACCGGTTCCTCGTGGTCGCGTGCGGCACCCTGTCCGGGAACCTCATCGCCAGCGAGTTCTTCGGTCACGCCAAGGGCGCGTTCACCAGCGCCGACGCCCCGAAGGTCGGCAAGTTCGCCGCGGCCGGCGAGGGCACGATCCTGCTCGACGAGATCGACACCCTCGGCCTCGAAAACCAAGCGAACCTGTTGCGCGTAATCGAGACCGGCGAGTTCGAGCCGGTCGGCAGCAACGAGACGCAGATCTGCAAGGCCCGCATCGTGGCCGCGACGAACTGGAACCTCGCCGACGCGGTCGAGCGCGGCACGTTCCGCCGCGACCTGTACTACCGGCTGCACGTCATCAGCTTCCACCTGCCGCCCCTGCGCCACCGGCCCGAGGACATCGGCCCGCTGGTGCGCGGCATGGTCGCCCGGTACGGCACCAAGTACGGCAAGCGCATCTTCGGCGTGTGCCCGGAGGCGCTGCGCGTGCTCGAAGCGTTCCCGTGGCCCGGCAACATCCGCCAGTTGGAGAACGTGGTCCAACAGGCCGTGCTGACGAGTAGCGGGAACGAACTCAAGGTTCACCACCTGTCGCCGCAGGTGCTGTCGCGCGTCGAGTCGGCCAGTGCGACGCTGCCGCTGCCGAACACCAGCTTCGACGGCACCCTGCGCCAGACCCGCGAGGCGACCGAGCGCGCGAACATCATCCGCGCGCTGGAGAAGGCCAACCAGAGCCGGACGCGCGCCGCCCAGATGCTCGGCGTGAGCCGCGTCACGCTGTACAAGAAGATGAAAGCCTACCACCTGCTGGAAGAGAAGAAGCCCGTGGCGTACCCGTTCGACGGGTTCAACACCCGCGCCAGCGGGAGCTAAGGGTTGTGGCTTCGCGCGCCGATTTCCTGCGCCGCGGGAAATCGTGAACTATGTTTCGTTCTGGAAACACTGTAAACCGCGCGAAGGAGGCCCGCCCGTGACCGCAGCCGCGGTGTTCGATCAGGTCACGAAAACGTACCCGACCGGGCCGCTCGGCCGCGGCGCGGGCGTGCCGGCCCTGCGCGGGGTGACACTCGCCGTGCCCGCGGGCCGCGTGTTCGGGTTGCTCGGCCCCAACCGCGCCGGCAAGACCACCCTTATCAAGCTGTTGCTGTCGCTCGCGCGCCCAACCAGCGGCAGCGTGACCCGGCTCGGCGCGCCGCTCGCCGACCGCGGCACGCTCGGTCGCGTCGGGTACATGCACGAGAACCACGCCTTCCCGCGCTACCTGTCCGCGGCCGAACTGCTCACCTTTTACGGCGGCCTGTCCGGGCTGCCGACCGAAGTGCTCGGCCCGCGTGTCGCGGCCCTGCTGGAGCGCGTCGGGCTGGCCGACCGCAAGGGCGAACCCATCGCCCGCTACAGCAAGGGAATGGTGCAGCGCCTCGGCCTCGCGCAAGCGCTGCTGAACGATCCCGACCTGCTCATCCTCGACGAACCGACAGAAGGGCTGGACTTGACCGGGCGGCAGCTCTTGCGCGCCGTGGTGCGCGAGCGCAAGGCCGCGGGCAAGACCGTGCTGATGGTGTCGCACGTGCTGACCGAGGTACAGGAACTGTGCGACACCGCGGCCGTGCTGGTCGCGGGCAAGGTGGCGTTCGAGGGCACGTTCGCGGACCTGCTCCGCGACCCGAAGTCCGGGGCCACGCGGCACCTCGAAACCGCGCTCCAGAACCTGTACCAGCAGGAGGCCGCATGAACGCGACCCCGTTCGCGCTGCGCACCGCGCGGTGGATGGTGCGCGACACGTTCCGCCAGTCGCTCGCCTCCAAGCTTTTCTGGGTGATGCTCGGCCTCACGGTCCTCTGCACCGCGTTCGCGCTGAGCGTGAACGTGAGCGGCACCGAGGAGCGCGAGCGGCACCCGCACGAGCTGCCGTTCCGAATGCCGAAGGGACAGGGCGGCGACGGCGTGGACGAGGCGAAGGGCCGCGTGTCGGTCGGGTTCGGGATGGTGACGTACGCGGTCACGAAGAACCGCGCGGACTCCGTGCGCGAACTTCAGGTGTGGCTCGCGGGCGTCCTCGCGGACACCGCGGGCGTACTGCTCGCGCTGCTCTGGACCGCCGGGTTCCTGCCGTCGTTCCTCGAACCGCACGCGGTCACGGTGCTGCTCGCCAAGCCCGCGCCGCGGTGGACCATCTTGGCCGGCAAGTACGTCGGCGTGGTGCTGTTCGTGGCCCTGCACGCGACGCTGTTCGTGGGCGGAACGTGGCTCGGCCTCGGCGCGGCCACCGGCGTGTGGGACGTGCGGTACTGGCTCGCGGTGCCGCTGCTGGTGACGAACTTCGCCGTGTTCTACGCGATCAGCGCGCTGTTGGCGGTGTGTACGCGCAGCACGGTCGTCGCGGTGTTCGGCACGCTCCTGTTCTGGGTGCTGTGCTGGGCGATGAACTACACGCACCTGCGGCTGAACGCGGTGCCGGTCGAGGGCGTCACGTCGAACGCCTCGTTCCTCGTGGAACTGGGGTACTGGGTGCTGCCGAAGCCGCTGGACCTGAGCGGGCTGTTCTTCGACGCGATGAACGCGGGCGCGTACACGGCCCCGGTGCCGGAGATCGAGGCCGCGAAGGCCCGCGGGATGTACCACCCGGAACTGTCGGCGCTGGCGTCGCTGGCGTTCGCGGCCGGCGCGCTGCTCGTCGCCGCCTACGAGTTCCGCACACAGGACTATTGAGCGCGCGACGTTCCAAAGTAGTAGGCACACGCCGTGTGCCGTGGCTGGACGCGAGGTTCAGCTACGGCACACGGCGTGTGCCTACTACTTTTCGCGCTGACATCCGGACCCGCGCCGGTGTATCCTTCTCTTCGCCGACCTCCCGCCTGCCTTTACTCTCCTCCGGGGTTCCCGCCAATGCCCCGCTATTGGCCGCTCGCGATCCTACTCTTCGCTTCGCCGTTCGCTCGCGCCGACGAACCGCTGCGCGCGGTCATCGACCGCGAACTGAGCGCCGAGTGGAAGAAGCAGAACGTCGCGCCCGCCGCGAAGAGCACCGACGCCGAGTTCCTGCGCCGCGTGTACCTCGACCTCGTCGGCACCTCGCCCACCTACGACGAGACGACCAAGTTCCTCGCCGACCCCGACAACAAGAAGCGCGAGAAGCTCATCGACACGCTGATCGCCGACCCGCGGTTCGCGAGCGCGCAGGCCGACACGTGGGACTTGGTGCTGTTCGGCCGGCACCCCGGCAACTTCAGCGAGACGTACCGCCGCCCGGCGTTCAAGGCGTGGCTCACCAAACAACTCGCCGCCGAAGCAGGGTTCGACACGTTCGTGAAGAACCTGCTGCTCGCGGAGCAACCCGGCAGCGAGACGTTCTACCTCCAGTTTCGCGGCGCGCCCGACGACGCCAACATCGCCGTGTCGCGCGTCTTCCTCGGCACGCAGTTGCAGTGCGCCAAGTGCCACGATCACCCCTACGACGTGTGGACGCAGAAGGACTTCTACGGCATGTCGGGGTTCTTCGTCCGGCTCGTGGTGCAGGACGCGCCCGGCATGGGCAACATGCGCGTCTACAGCATCGGCGAGCGCGGCAGCGGCGAGGTGCTGTTCGCCGGGAACGCGAAGGAGCTGAAGCCCGGGCAGAAGGGCGACCCGATCAAGCCGAAGTTCCTCGGCGGCGACACGCTGGCCGAACCCGCGCTCCCGAAGGACTACAAAGAGCCGCCGTACCCCAAGAGCGGTGAGAAGCTGCCCAAGCCGGCGTTCTCGCGCAAGGAGAAGTTGGCCGCGTGGGTCACGGCCGCGGACAACCCGTACTTCGCGAAGGCGATCGCCAACCGCGTGTGGGCGCAGCTCATGGGCCGCGGGATCGTTCACCCGGTCGACGACTTCCACAAGGAGAACCAGCCGAGCCACCCGGCGCTGCTGAAGGCGCTGGCCGACGGGTTCGCCGCGAAGAAGTTTGACCTGCGGCACCTGATCCGCGAGATCGCCAACAGCGACGCCTACCAACTGAGCGGCGTCGGACCGTCGAAGGAGGCGCTGCCCAAGAACTTCGAGCGCGCCCGCGTCCGCGCCCTGAGCGCCGAGGAGATCGTCGCCACGCTGCACACCGCCACCGCGACCCCGACGAACCCCAAGAACCCGAACGGCGACAACTGGGAGTACTTCCTACGCGCCTTCGGCGAGCCGAGCAACGGGCTGGGCGAGTTCCAAGGCAGCTTGAGCGAGCACCTGTTCTGGAACAACTCGCACCAGATTCGGGGGTTCGTGCAGCGCAAGAAGGGCAACCTCACCGACCAAGTGCTGACCTCGAAAGAGCCGTGGGAGAAGCGCGTCGAGCTGATGTACATGACCGTGCTGGGCCGCCCGCCGAAGCCGAAAGAAGTGGAAGCGTTCGTGAGCTACATCAAGCGCGAGCCGAAGCCCGACGCGGCCGTCGAAGACGCCATCTGGGTCCTGATCACCAGCAGCGAGTTCCGATTCAACCATTAGTAGGTGCCGCCCGCCGGGCGGCACACGTGGGCGCGCGTGGCACGTGAACCACACACCAACCCGCGCGCCGCAGCAGTGCCGCCCGGCAGGCGGCACCTACCAAGAGGAAGACATGAACCACACGCAATCGCACTTGTCGCGGCGGGCGTTCATCAAGGGCGCGGCCGTCACCGGCGGCGGGCTGGTGCTGCCCAACTGGGGCGGCCTCGCACACGCGCGCTCCGCGGCCGAGCAGGTCACGAAGAACAAGAAGCGCTGCATCCTGCTGTGGATGAACGGCGGCGCGAGCCAGATCGACACGTTCGACATGAAACCCGGGCGGCCCACGGGCGGGCTGTTCCGGCCCGTTCAGTCGAAGGTCAACGGCCTGCAAGTGTGCGAGTACCTGCCGAAGATGGGCGCGGTCGCGGACAAGCTCGCGGTGATCCGCAGCATGAAGACCGCGTCGCCGGACCACCCGGACGGCATCTACCACATGCACACCTGCTACAAGATGAACGAGCGCACGCCGCACCCGGAGATCGGCGCGGTCATCGCCAAGTACAACGGCAACCCCGACAGCGACCTACCCAGCTTCGTGCGCACCGGCAGCACGGGCAACGGCGGCGCGGGCTACCTCGGCCCCAAGTACGAGCCGTTCGGCATCGACCGCACCGGGCGCTTGCCCTACTTCAGCTCGCCGTACCTGAAGGACGAGGACGAGAAGAAACGCGCCGACCTGTTCCGCGTTGTCGAAGACGAGTTCGGGGCCGATCACAAGGCCGAGCCGTTCGAGAGCCACCGCACCGCGAAGGAGCGCGCGTGGCGGCTGCTCCGCGCGAAGGGCGCGTTCGATATCTCGAAGGACTGGCCCAAGGCGAAGGACCGGTACGGCGACACCGAGTTCGGCCGCAGTTGCTTCATGGCGAAGAAACTGATCGAGGCCGGCATCCCGTTCGTGGAAGTGGGACAAGAGAACTACGACAGCCACGGCGACAACTTCGTCGTTCACAAAGCCTGTATGCAGGTGCTCGACCCGGCGTGGAGCGCGCTGCTCACCGACCTCGCCGACAACGGTCAACTCGACGACACGCTGGTCATCTGGATGGGCGAAGTGGGCCGCACGCCGGGCATCAACAACCGCGCCGGCCGCGACCACTTCATTAGCGCGTGGACCGTGGTGCTGTCCGGCGGCGGCATCAAGGGCGGGCAGGTGTACGGCGCGAGCGACATCGACGGCAAGACGGTGAAGGACAAGCCCGTGAGCGAGGGCGACCTGTTCGCCACGATCTACAGCGCGCTGGGCATCGACCACCGCAAGAAGCACTACTGGGGCGTCCGCCCAATCTGGCTCACCCCCGAAGGGGCGAAGCCGATCAAGGAACTGCTGTAGGCGAACGGCCGGCGTGAGCCGGCCGGTGAGACCACAACGGCGCGGACACACATTGCCATCACCGGCCGGCTCACGCCGGCCGTTCGCCGGGAGATTTCCATGCCCGATCTGACGAAACCGGCGCTCGCGTGGAACATGCAATGGGACGCCGACTGGACGTCGGCCGTCGTGTGGCTGGGTTCGTCGCGGCGGGTCGCGGCCGGGAACAACCTCGGCCAGATCCTGCTGTGGGAACTGCCCGACAAGCCCGGCGGCGCGGTGCCCATGCCGGTCGCGCGCCTCGACGCGCACTCCAACGTCGTCTCGAAACTCGTCGCCACCCCGGACGGCAAGACGCTCATCTCGACGAGCTACGACCACAAGGTTTGCTACTGGGACATCCCGGCGAAGGTTCCCGACGCGACCGAACCGATCCTGATGAACGCCCGCACCATCGAGGACACCACGCGCCGCAAGAGCAACGGGGCGAAAGTGCCGCCGCCGATTGATGCGAAGGTCGCGGTGCTGAAACCGGCGAAGACACTGACCGAGCACAAAGAATGGGTGGTCAGCGCTGACCTGACGCGCGACGGCAAGGCGCTCATCACCGGCGACGACGCCGGGCGCGTCGTCGTCTGGGACGCAAAGAGCGCGACCGTCACCAAAGAGTGGAAGATCGAGAAGGGCTGGGTGTACGGCGTGGCGCTATCGCCCGACAAGAAGCAGGCGTGCGTAACCGAGCGCTACACGCTGGTGTTCGACAGCGGCCGGCACGCGGCGGTGAAGTTGTGGGACGCGACCGCCGGCACCGTGACCAAAGACCTGTCGGCCGAGAAGGAGTTCAAGGGCCAGCACATGATCTGCGCCACGTACTCGCCGGACGGCAAGGCGCTGGCGATCCTGCGCGGCGGCGAGAGCGGCGGGCTGAGCGGCAAGCCGGTGATCCTCGATCCGTCGAGCGGCAAGATTCTGCGCGAGTGCGGCCCCGGGCACCTCGACGGCGGCACCGACCTCGCGTGGCACCCGGACGGCAAGCACCTCGCCAGCACCGGCCGCGACACCACCGCCCGTATCTGGGACACCACCACCGGCAAGCAAGTGGCCGAGGTGAACAAGCCGCGCGGCGGGCAGTTCAAGGACTGGTTCAGCGCCGTGAGCTGGTCCGCCGACGGCAAGTGGCTCGCCGCCGCCGACCAAATGGGCGCGGTCCAGATTTGGTCGTTCCCGGCATAAAACCGCAGACCTCACCACAAAGGCACAAAGGTCACACAAAGGAACACAGTGAAGGCAGCGAGAGGGAGTAAGAAGACACGGGCCTTTGGGAACGATTCTCTCTTTGGTTTTCTCTTTGTTTCTTTGTGTGACCTTTGTGCCTTTGTGGTGAAATCTTCGCCCCGAGGCACGTCTCATGCGCAACCTCTCCCTTCTCGCGGTCGCGCTTTTGTCCGGCGCGGTCGTTACCGCGGCCGACGATCTCACCGTCATCAAGCCCGGCCCGAAGACGTCGTCGCCACGGAGCTACCTCCACGCCTACCTGATTTCGGCGTGCGACCCCCATTTCGGCTGGCGCAAGGTGGCGGTCGAGAAACTGAAGACGCCCGCGGACATCGAGGCGCGCCAACAGGCGCTGCGCGCCAAGTTCGTGGAGGCGATTGGCGGGTTCCCGGAGAAGACGCCGCTGAACGCGAAGACCGTGGGCGCGCTCAAGCGCGAGGGCTACACAGTTGAGAAGGTGATCTACGAGAGCCGCCCCGACCACCACGTCACCGCGAACTTCTACCTGCCCGCCGGCAAGGGGCCGTTCCCCGGCGTGCTGATGCCGATGGGCCACAGCCCTACCGGGAAGTCCGATTCCGCGCAACAGCGCGCCGCGATCCTGCTCGCGCACAACGGCATCGCGTCGCTGGTGTACGACCCCATCGGGCAGGGCGAGCGCAGCCAACTGCTCGACAAGCTCGGCAACCCGGCGATCAAGGGGAGCACGAGCGAGCACACGATGGTGGGCGTCGGCGCGATCCTCGTGGGCCGCGGCACCGCGAGCTACCGCATCTGGGACGGCGTCCGCTCGCTCGACTACCTCGCGGCGCGCCCGGAGATCGACGCGAAGAAGCTCGGCTGCACCGGCTGTTCCGGTGGCGGCACGCTCACCTCGTACCTGATGGCCCTCGACGACCGGATCGTCGCCGCCGCGCCGTCGTGCTACCTCACCAGCCTCGAACGGCTGTTCGCGACCCTCGGCCCGCAGGACGCGGAGCAGAACATCACCGGGCAGGTCGCGCTCGGAATCGAACACGCCGACTACGTCTTCATGCACGCCCCGAAGCCGACGCTGATCCTCGCCTCCACGCGCGACTTCTTCGACATCCGCGGCACGTGGGACACCTTCCGCGAGGCGAAGCGCGTCTACACGCTGCTCGGCGTGCCGGAGAAGCTCGACATCATCGAGGCCGACGCCGGGCACGGCTACCCGAAGGCGCACCGCGAGGCGATGGCCCGGTTCATGTCGCGCTGGCTCAAGGGCGACGACCGGGCGATTGTCGAAGGGGAAATCGCGGTCGAGAAGGACGCGGACCTGCGCTGCACGCGCAGCGGGCAGGTGCTGGACGACCTCCGCGGCAAGTCGGTGTTCGACCTGAACGCGGCGCTCGCCACCGAGTACGCGAAGAAGCGGATCGCCCGACCGCTGCCGCCGGACGAGTTCCTCGACGCGGTCGGAAAACTCGTGCTGCCGGACGTGATCCCGGCGTTCAAGACGACTGAGGCCGGCGCGGTCGAGATGGACCGGTACACGATCAACAAACGGGTTTTCAGTGCCGGGTTGGGTGTTCCGGTTCCGGCGCTAGTGTTCGAGCCGAAGGCCGAAGTGCCGGCCGCCCCGCTGCTCGTCTACGTGTACGATCTGGGGGGCGCGCCGGTCGCGGACTCGGCCGGCAAGGTCGCGGGCGGGCGGAGGGTGATGACGGTCGATCTCCGCGGGTACGGCGAGACCGCGCCGGGGGTCATCAAGGACGGAAAGGCCCCGACGTTCGGCGTCGAGTACAAGGAGTCGTTCCTCGCCCTGCACCTGAACCAACCGCTCCTCGGTCAGCGGACGGCCGATTTGCTCGGCGTCATCAACACCGCCCCAAAGGAACAGGGCGTCGAACTCCTCGGCCTCGGTGCCGCCGGGCCGGTCGCGCTGCACGCCGCGGCGCTGAACTTCCGCGTGAAGGCCGTAACCATCGACGCCGGGCTGGTGTCGTGGGACAACGTCCTCCGCACGCCGATCAGCCACAACCAGCTCGCGAACGTGGTGCCCGGCGCGCTGAAGGTGTACGACCTGCCGGACCTGTGCGCGAGCCTCGCCCCGCGGCCCCTGACGATCCGCAACCCGGTCGATGCCGCGGGCAAGCCGCTGTCGAAAGAGGCCGCGGAAGAGGCGTACAAGGGCGTTCGCGAGGCGTACAAGAAGGCGAAGGCCGAAGACAAGTTCACGCTCGTTGTGGCCGCGAAGTGACACCACAGCCAAGAAGCGTTTTCGACGGGATCACAGGAGATACAAGATTGAGTTCAATCCTGCTTGATCCTGTTATCCTGTCGAAACCTCTCCTCCACACCCACTCATTCACCATGCGCACCACACTCATCGCGTTCGCACTGGCCGCGCTCACGTCGGTCGCGGCCGACTTCAAGGACCTCGACCCTAACGTCTTCCCGAAGGACGACCCGCGGGCCAAAGACCTGCCCAAGATGATGTGGACTGACGCCACGAAGCGCATGAAGGAGGCGAACCTGCGCGAGTCGAAAGCGTTCGCCGAAGTCACAACCAAAGAGCAGTGGGAACGCTACCGCGACGCCCGCATCACGAAGCTGAAGGAGTCGCTCGGCGCGTGGCCCGACGCGCCGAAGGACATGAAGGTAAAAGTGACGAAGGAGATCGAGGGCGACGGGTTCGTGATTCACAACGTCGTGTTCGAGTCGCGCCCCGGCCTGTGGGTGAACGCGAACCTCTACCTGCCCGCGAAGCCGGTCGAGAAGATGCCGGGCATCATTATCGCGCACTCGCACCACGGCGGCAAAAACGGCGGCGAGCTGCAAGACATGGGCATGACGTGGGCGCGGGCCGGCGTCGCGGTGATCGTGCCCGATCAGCTCGGATACGGCGAGCGCCGCCAGCACGACTTCAACACCGACAAGGACTACGACAAGCCGTTCCGCGCCGGCCGCCAAGACTACTACTTCCGATACAACTCGAACCTGCAACTGAGCGCCGCGGGCGAGTCGCTGATGGGCTGGATGGCGTGGGACCTGATGCGCGGCGTCGACGTGCTGCTGAAGCAGAAGAACATCGACAAGGACCGCATCATCATGATGGGTTCGGTGGCCGGGGGCGGCGACCCGGTCGGCGTGACCGCGGCGCTGGACAAGCGGATCGCGTGCGTGGTGCCGTTCAACTTCGGCGGCTGGCAGCCGGAATCGAGCGTGTTGGAGAACCCCGACCGCGACTTCACGTGGTTCGGCGACGGCTACTGGGAATCGACGCGCGGGCTGAAGAACGGCGCCCGCGACGGGTTCGCGCACTTCGTCATCGTCGGCAGCGTCGCGCCGCGCAAGGTGATCTACGCGCACGAGTTCGCGTGGGACGCCAAGACCGATCCGGCGTGGCCGCGGTTGCAGAAGATTTTCGGCTTCTACGACGCGAAGGACTCGCTCCGCGTGGCGCACGGCGCGGGCAGCGTGCGCAACAGCGGCCCCGGCAACACGCACTGCAACCACATCGGCGCGGTCCACCGCAAGATGATCTACCCCGCGCTCAAGGACTGGTTCGGGATGCCGGTCCCGGAGGAGTACAGCAAGCGCCGCACGAGCGACGAACTGCGCTGTTGGACCGAGGAGGCGCGCGCGGAGTTGAAGCCGAAGAAGCTGCACGAGGTACTGGCCGAGTTCGTGGATCAGCGCATGGCCCCGAACGCGCCGAAGGGGACATTCGACGAACAACTGGCGTACCACCGCGGCATGTGGGAGCCGCTGCTCGGCGACACCGCCCCGGTCGCGAAGCCGAAGGTGATGGAGGGGGCCACCGAGGACGTGCCCGGCGGGAAGCTCGCGCGGTTCGCGCTGGAAGTGGAACCGGGTATCACGGTCCCGCTGGTGCTCATCACGCCCAAAGAACAGAAGGGTAAGGTGCCGACCGTGTTCATGGTCGCGCAAGGCGGGAAGGCGGTGCTGCTGAAAGAGCGCGAGGCCGAGATCGCCGCGTTCCTCGCCGCCGGATTCGCCGTGTGCCTGCCGGACGTGCGCGGCACCGGCGAGACGGCCCCCGGCGCGTCCGCCGCGCGCGGCAGCACGCGCACGTCCGTTTCGCAAACGAACCTGATCCTCGGCCAGCCCGTCCTCGGCGCGCAACTCCGCGACCTGCGCACGGTCATTCAGTGGTCCAAGGACCGTGGGGTGTGCAGCTTCGCCGGGGTGTGGGGCGACTCGTTCGCGAAGGTGAACGCGAAGGACGCGAACCTCAAGGTGCCGCTCGACGCCGGCGACTTCCCGGCTCTCGCCGAACCCGGCGCGTACTACCTCGCGGCGCTGGCCCAACTGTTCGAGGGGTTCAACTGCGCGTGCTACACGCGCGGTGGGATGACGGGCCTGTTCGATGGGCCGTACCTGTACGCCCCGCACGACGCGATCCTGCCCGGGCGCTCGACGAGGTGGCTCCTGCGCGCGGCCGGTTGGTCGACCGGCGAATCCGTAACCGGCTTCAACCAGCCGCGCGCGCTGCCCGAAAACCGGTCGCCGGCCGACGGCGCGAAGGCGATGATCGCGTTCCTGAAACTGATCAAGTAAGTCGGTCACGCTGCGCGCTTCTCGCCCGCGCGGCGCGCGTCGAGGGCGTCATCGACGGCGGCGAGCACCTGCGGCACGTCAATGTGCTTCATACAGGCGTTGTCGCGGCAGTCCGAGTTGCGGTCGTTGAAGGCGTTGATGCACGGGCTGCACGCGAGACCCGCCCACAGGGGGCGCGTGCGACTGCCCACGCCGGCGAACAGGCGCGGCGTTTCCGGGCCGAACAACACCACCACGTCGATCGGCGTCAGCGTCGCGAAGTGCGCCGGGCCGGAGTCGTTCGTCACCAGCACTTCCGCCAGCGTGTACAGCACCATCAGTTGCCGGAGCGTGGTCGCGCCCGCGACGCTCGCGCACCGGTCCGAGCCGACCTGCCGCACCAGTTCCTCGGCGGCGCGGGCCTCGTTCGGCGCGCCGGTGAACACGACCGCCGCGCCGGGGTGCCGCGCCAGCAGGCGCTGCGCGAGGTCGACGTAGCGCTCCGGCGGCCACCGGCGCAGCGGCATCAGGTCGCTGGCGTTAGCGTTCAGCAGGATCAGCGGCGCGTCCGCGTGGCGGCCCAGCTTCGCACGCAACACGGCGCGCACCTCGGCGGTCTCGGCGGCCGTGGGTACAAAGCGCGCGGGGCCGGGGGCCACCGGCGGCGGGACGTGCGCGAACCGCGGGAACGCTTCGGGCGGGTGGTCGAGCGCGTCCACCAGCAGGCGGAACACTTGGCCGGTGTGCAGGTACGGGTTGAACGACAGGCGGTGCGTGAGCAGGTCGCCGCGGTAGCGGCCCGCACCGTGCGCCGGCTGGAACCCGACCCGCCACCGGGCCCCGGTCAGGTACGCGAGCGCGGCCGACGACCGGGCGAAGAACTCGAGGTCGATGACCGTGTCGATGCCCAGCGCGCGCGCGCGGCGCAGCGCGCCGAGCGCGCCGAGGGTGGCCCCGACGAGGCCGCGGGCGTCGATCTCGATGACGTTCGCGCGCGGGATCACGTCGAGCAGGTCGAGGATCGCGCGGTTCTCCTTGAACAGCAGGAAGTAGACGTTGCCGCGGCCCACGCGCTCGACGGCGGCGGCGAGCGCGCCCTGCGCCAGCACCGTTGAGCCTTGCTCCGCGAGCTTCACGAACATGATCTTGCGCGGCGCGGTCGCCGGGGTCGGCGGCGGCGCGGGCCGGCGCGACACCAGCTTCCGCCAGAGCGTGAGGGCCCAGCACACCGGGGTGCCGAGCCACACGTCGATCGCGCGCATCCGTGCGACGTTCATTCCCCGCCCCCGTTACGCCGCGCGCCGCACCGGGTGTACGTCCGGTGCGGCCGCGCGCGGTCCCGCGCTCGCGCGCCCCGGCCGCGTACCCCACGCGACCGCCCCCCAACTCAACAGCCCCGCGCCCACCACGTACGGCAGCAGCGGCACCGCGCGCAGGCTCCACGGCCCGACCGACCACATGAGCGCGCCGAGTACCGCGCCCCACGCCGCGAGCGCCGCGAACTGCGGGCGCAGGTGCGGCCGGTCGCGCAGCACCACCGCCAGCAGCCAGAACCCCGGCGCGAGGAACGGCACGAACCACCGCACGCTCACGTTCGGCCCGCTGTAGTTGTTCGAGAGGAACCCGTACAGGAGCCACGTCGCCGCGCACCACGCGAGCACGCACACCAGCCCCGCGCGGCCCGCGAACGGTCGCCGCACCGCGCCCCACCCGGCCACGAGCGCCAGCATCAGCGGCAGGTTGTGGGTGAGAAACCCGGGCGAGCCGATCAACGTGCAGGCCAAGTAGTACGCCTGCTTGCCGGGGCCGAACCGCACGAACCCGGTCAGGTTCCGCTCGTCGAACGGGCACCCCGGCCACCGGCTGTATTCGGGCACCATGTTCATCGGCTTCAGCACCCCGCCGATGTCGTAGTTGATCCACGTGCCGGCCGCGACCCACGGCAGCGCGGCCAGCGCGTAGCACAGCACCGGCCCCGCGCGGCGGGCGCGCCAGACCACGAACAGGCCCAGCAGCGCCACCAGCGGCGGGCCGCTGCCGAAGTCGAGGTTGAAGCCGATGCCGGCCAGCGCGCCCAGCGCCAGCGCGGTGCCGCGGGTCGGCAGCGCCCCGGGGGCCAGCAGCGCGCACATCGCGGCCACGACCGCCAGTTGCATAATGTGGTTGTTGACGGACCGCGTGTACGCGGGGGCGACGGTGCAAAGGGCGAACGCCGCGAGCCACGCCAGCCGCAGCGCCGGCGGCAGCCCGACCCGCCGCCCCACCACCCACATGCACCCGACCGCGACCGCGTAGGCCAACCCGCCCGTGAGTGCGGCCACGAGTTGCGCGAACCGGTCCGGGCGCTCCGACGGGCGCGGCGCGCCGGCCCACATCAGCGGTTGGTACGCTCCGGCCATCAGCACACTGATCACCGCGGGCTTGTCGGAGTAATAGTGGCCGTTGATGTACAGCCGGTCGCAGGTGCCCGTCGTGTTCGGCCCGGTGCCGGGCGCGTACGGGGGCGTGCCCCGCTCGATCAGGTGCGCCGGCGGCGCGACGAACACCGATTCGTCGATGCGCAGCGTGCCGCGCTCGATCAGCGATTCGACGGTCGCGAGCCGGCTGCCGTCGTTCCACCCGCCGGCGTACGGGCGCGCGCCCGCCGCCGCGAGCACGAACGCGCCCGCCGCCAGAACCCACGTCGCCGCGGTACCGTTCGCCCAACTGCCCATGGTCCCTCCCGCGCCGCCGCAGATAGCAACTGCCGTGTAACGACGCAACGCCGACCGTTACACGCGCGTTACGGCGCGCGGTACAGTAGGGGCGTCGGAATGTCGGTGGTCGGTCACACTTCGCGAGCGGAGGGCGTGTCATGTCACGGGCAACGGTGGTTCTCTCGGCGCTGTGCGCTACGCTGTTGGCTGGTGTGGTCGCATTGGGCGACGCGCCGCCCACGGCCCCCATGCCCAAGGCGGTGCCGGAGGCGATGATCGACAAGGACATCACGGCCGACGTGAAGAAGTGGAACGGCGGCACGTTCGCGGACCCGCCGAGCAAGTTCCGCGCGGGGCACGTCACGCCGCGCAAGCTCGACGCCAAGGCGCACAAGAAGCTGGCCGACGGGTTCAGCGTGCAACTGCCCAGCGGCGCGCCGATCCCCACGCCCACCGTGTACCGCGGCAAGGTGTACGTGAGCGGCGGGTTCCACAGCAAAGAGTTCTACTGCTTCGACGCCACCACGGGCGCGCTGGTGTGGGCCATCGACCTCGACGACGACGGCCCGACCGCGGCCGTGTGCGACGGTAGCGTGTGCGTGTTCAACACCGAGAGCTGCACGCTGTTCGCCGTGGACTGCGACACCGGCAAGCACCTCTGGTCGCACTGGCTCGGCGACCCGCTCACCAGCACGCCGACCATCGCCAACGGCGTCGTGTTCACCTCGTACCCGGCCAACGGCGGCGGCGGCGTGGGCGGGTTGCAGCAGAACCTCAACCCCGGCCAGAACGCCGTTCCCGCGCCGAACGTGAAGCCCGACGTGAAGGAGAAGCCTGAGCCGGTTAAGGAGAAACCCGCGAAGCCGGCCGACGCAAAGAAGGCCCCGCCGTGCTCGCACGTGCTGATCGCGCTCGACCTGAAGACCGGCAAGATTCTGTGGCAGAAGTGGATCGAGAGCGACGTGATGAGCGCCCCGGTCGCTACCGACAAGGAATTGTTCTTCACCACGTTCGGCGGCGTGGTCTACAAGCTGGCGCAGAAGGACGGCGAGATCCTGTCGGCGGTGCGGACCCGCGCGACCTCGGCCCCGGTGGTCGTGGGCGACGACGTGTTCTTCAGCCGCCGCACCGACAAGAACGGGGCCGCGTGCCCGGCCGAGGGCAACGTCGCGTGGAGCCAAGCGAGCGGCGGGCAGCGCGTCACCGGCGGCAGCCGCGACGCCGTGTACCTCGACGAGAAGGTGCAGGCCGCGGCCGAACAGGGCAAGCTGGCGCAGAAGCTGGACGCGGCCAACGGGTTCGCGGGCGGCGCGCCGGCGCAGGCCAACCCGGACGCGGCGAAGGGCAACATCGGCTACAACAACGTGAGCAGCATGCAGGCGTTCCAAGGCTCGCGCGTGCTGCACATGGGCGGCCGGAACTTCAGCTGCATGGGCGACGCGGTGGTGTGCAACGACCCCAAGACCGGCAAGGAACTGTGGAGCTACAAGCTCGCCGGCGACTTAAAGAAGCAAGGCGGGTTCTTGGGCGCGCCGCCGGCCTCCGCGGGCGGCGACCTCATCATGACCACACTCAAGGGCGACGTGATCCGCCTGAGCGCCGAGGGCAAGGTGGTGAAGACGTGGGAAACGAAGTCGCCGACGCGGTTCCAAGCGGCGGTCGAGGGCGGGCGCATCTACGTGGGCACGCAAGACGGCAAGCTGATTTGCATCGACACCGGCGACAAGGCCCTCACCGGCTGGACCTGCTGGGGCGGCAACCCGCAGCACACCGGCGTGGGGAAGAAGTGACGCGCACGCGCCGCTCGCGGCTTCGTGCGACCCGCGAAGCCGCGAGTGCGGCGAACACTTGTCGTAACGGAATGGGCAGGGTCTTCAACCCCGGAGGGGCGTGGGATCAGGGCTACGCAGGGAAGTAAGCCGGGTAAGCTGGGAGTTTTAGTGACACGCTAATCAGGCATCGAAACGGCTTGGAAACTGAGGTCATGCTCGGCACGACCTTGAGTCGCCCTCGACCGAGATTGAATCTCTGAGTAGCCTTGGGCGTGGGATGGCAGCCGGGGGTGGAGCGAGCGAGCCGAAGGCGACGCGAGCGCAACCCCCGGAACCACGCACACAGAAAGAACGTTTCCGTCGCCCCTCCGGGGCTTCATCTCATATGGTCATCGTTTCCGGGGGTTGCGCTCGCAGAGCCTCGCTTCACCCCCGGCTACCATCCGCCGCCCCTCCGGGGCTGAAGACCGGGACTGCTCAACTTGAACCGTCTGAGGAGCGCGCGAGCCACCTCCCTTCTGCGACGGCGGCGAATCCGTTCGTGGCTCGTTCTTGAGAGTGTTACGAATCGTCGCGCGGCGATGATATGGAGTGCGGTCGGATGAGTAGCGAACCGACGAGTGGCAGCACCCAATCGCAGCATTCAAACGGCGCGGATCGCAGCGCCCTTCTCGATCCCAGCCGGACGATTGTGCTCGCCCCTGAACAGCATCTCGCCTTGTGGGTCGCGCAGACCGCGCCTGTGCAACTCACGGATGCACAGAAGGAGCTGGGGCGGTTGATGCGCGGCGAAGCGTCTCTCAATCCCCCATGCTGAAGAACACTGCGGGGGCGGCCGTCGTGCTGAGCGCGTTGATGCGTGTCAGCGCTTTGCGGAAGCGGCCGGTGGCGGCGTAGTGGGTCACGATTACCAGCGGGACCGGGCCGCCGCCTTCTTCGGCCGCTTCGTGCTGCACGAGGCTGGAGATGCTGATTTCTTCGTCCGCCAAGATGCGGGTGATGTCCGCGAGTACGCCGGGGCGGTCGGCGACTTGCAGGCGCAGGTAGAACCGGCTGCGGACGCGCTCCGGCGGTTCCACCGTGAACCCGCGGCCCTCGCGGCTCCACAACTTCGCCGCCGCGAACGTGCGCTGCGCGCGGCCGACACCCAAGTCGATCAGGTCGGCGACGACGGAACTCGCGGTCGGCATCCGGCCCGCGCCCGGCCCCTGATACAGCGTTTCGCCGACGATGTCGCCGTACACCAGCACCGCGTTGTACGCGCCGCGCACCTGCGCCAGTAGGTCGGTGTGGCGCAGCAGCACCGGGGCGACGTGCAGCGCGACCGTCGGCGCGCCGTGGTCGGCGGGGGCGGTGCCGCGGCTCTGCTTCGTGCCGTTGCCCGCGTGCCCGTGCCCGCCGGTCCACGCCTCGGCCAGCAGCTTGATCGTGTAGCCCAACTCGTTGGCGAAGCCGATGTCGATGGCGTCGATGGTGTCGATGCCCTGCCGGGCGATCTCGTGCGGCTTCGCGGTCACGCCGAAGGCGATTTGCGCCAGCACCGCGAGCTTGTGGGCCGCGTCGCTGCCGTCCACGTCCAGCGTCGGGTCGGCCTCGGCGAACCCCAACTTCTGCGCCTCGGCCAGCGCCGCGGCGTAGCTCATGCCGCGCTCGGCCATCGCCGTCAGGATGAAGTTCGACGTACCGTTCAGGATCGCCTGAATCGCCGTCACTTGGTTGGCCGCGAGGCTCTCGCCCAGCGCGCGGATGACCGGCACGCCGCCGGCCACGGCCGCCTCGAAGCAGACGGTGCGCTCGGCCTTGCGCGCGGCCTCGAACACCTCCGCGCCGGCGTCGGCCAAGAGCGCCTTGTTCGCGGTGACGACGTGCTTGCCGGCCGCGAGCGAATCGAGCACCACGCCCTTCGCCACCGTCGTCCCGCCGATCAGCTCGACGACGACGTGAACGTTCGGGTCGTGGATCGCGGCGCGGATGTCGGTGGAAATGAGGTCGCGCGCGACGAGCGGGTCGCGCGGCTTGGCGGGGTCGCGGACCACGACGCGGCGCAGCGCGAGCGGGCGGCCGGCGCGCTGGGCCACGCGCTCCGGGCGCGAGAGGAGCACGTTCGCCACCCCGTTGCCGACGGTCCCGCAGCCGACGAGTGCGATGCCCAGCGTGTCGCTCATGGTGCCCTGCCCCGGTGAAGTAGGGCTATTATCGCGGGGCCGGGGGGTTCGGCCATGTCGAACGTGCGCGCGCGAGCGGCGCGGCGTGAGCCCGCCGGTAGCCACACAACACAGATGCGCTGAACGTGTCTGAGTGGTGTGGCTACCGGCGGGCTCACGCCGCGCCGCTCGCTGATCCTGTCGTTACTTCTTCACCTCGTACTCGGCGTCGATCACGTCGTCGGGGCCGTCCTTCTTGCCCTCCGGCCCGCCGGACGGGGTCGCGCCGCCCGGTTGCCCGCCGACCTTCGAGTACAGGTGCTGCGCCATCGCCCCGGACGCCTGTTCGAGTTCGGCGGTCGCGGCCTTGATCGCCGCGAGGTCGGCGCGGCCCACGGCGTCCTTCACCTTCGCGATGGCCGCGTTCACGGGGGCCTTGTCGGCGTCGGTGATCTTGTCGCCGGCCTCCGCGAACATCTTCTCCACTTGGTGCACGCGGGTCTCGGCCGCGTTCTTGGCGTCGGCCAGCTCGCGCTTCTGCTTGTCGTCCTCCGCGTGCAGCTCCGCGTCGCGCTTCATCTTCTCGACTTCGTCCTTGCTCATGCCGCTCGCGCCCTCGATCCGGATCTGCTGCTGCTTGCCGGTGCCGAGGTCCTTCGCGGACACGCTCAGCACGCCGTTGGCGTCGATCTCGAACGTCACCTCGATCTGCGGCACTTGGCGCGGGGCCGGCGGGATGCCGTCCAAGTGGAACGTGCCGATCTTCTTGTTGTCCTGCGCCATCGGGCGCTCGCCTTGGAACACCTGCACTTCCACGGAGGGCTGGTTGTCCGCGGCGGTGGTGAACTTGTCGCTCGCCTTCTTCGGGATCGTGGTGTTCCGCGGGATCATGACGGTCATCACGCCGCCGAGGGTTTCGAGGCCCAGCGACAGCGGGGTCACGTCGAGCAACTGGATGTCGGCCGCCGCGCCGAGCAGCAGTTGCGCGCCCTGAATGGCCGCGCCGATGGCGACCACCTCGTCCGGGTTCACGCCGCGGTGCCCCTCCTTGCCGAAGATTTCCTTCACGAGCTGTTGGACGCGGGGCACGCGCGTCATACCGCCCACCATCACGATCTCGTCGATCTGGTTGGGCGTGAGCTTCGCGTCCTTCAGGGCCGCGAGCACCGGCTTCTTGCACCGCTCGATCAGGTGATCGACGAGGCGCTCGAACTGGTTCCGGTTGATGCTCGCCGTCAGGTGCAGCGCGTTGCGGTTCTCGTCCATGGTGATGAACGGCAGGTTGATGTCCACGTTCACCTGCTGGCTCAGGTCCTTCTTGGCCTGCTCCGCGGCCTCCTTGAGGCGCTGCATGGGCACCGGGTCCTTGCGCAGGTCCATGCCGTGCTGCTTCTTGAACTCGTCGGCCAAGTGGTCGATGAGCACTTGGTCGAAGTCGTCGCCGCCGAGGTGGGTGTCGCCGTTGGTGCTCTTCACTTGGAACACGCCGTCTTCGCCCACGTCGAGGATGGAGATGTCGAAGGTGCCGCCGCCGAGGTCGAACACGGCGATCTTCTGGTCCTTCTTCTTGTCGAGCGCGTACGCGAGGGCCGCGGCCGTCGGCTCGTTGATGATGCGCATGCGCTGCTTGACGACCTTGCCGTCCTTGCCACGGATCTCGTACTCGGTGTCGAACCCGGCGACGGCCGCGGCGTCGATGGTCGCTTGGCGCTGGGCGTCGTTGAAGTACGCGGGCACCGTGATGACCGCCTTGCGCACGGTGTGCCCGAGGTACGCTTCCGCGGCCTCCTTGAGCTTGCGCAGGATCATCGCCGACACTTCCGGCGGCGACATCTGCTTGTTGTCGATGTCCACCTTCACGAGGTCGTTGGCCGCGCCGACGAGTTTGTACGGGACCAGTTTCTCCTCACTCTCGACCTCGTTGTGCCGCCGGCCCATGAACCGCTTGATCGAGTACACCGTGCGGCGCGGGTTCATCACCGCTTGGCGCTTCGCCTGCTTCCCGACGATGCGGTCGCCCTTGTCGGTGAACGCCACGACGCTGGGCGTGGTGGCGTCGCCGTCTTGGTTCGGGATCACCTTCACCGCGGTGCCGTCCATGACCGCAACGACCGAGTTCGTGGTGCCGAGGTCGATACCGATGATTTTCTCTTCCGCCATGTGTGGGCCTCCTTCAAGAGCGTGTGTCGTAAGTTCGTGTGGGTCGCGTGGTGTGGGAGCAAACGCGCAGCGTGGTTATTGTTTCCTTTACCACATACGCCGGGCGACGCCCATTTCACCAGAGTTGGAGAGGCAACGGGACCGCGCGATTCACAGATTTCCGAACCGAAAGCAACCACCATGCCGCCCGTTACCCCGGTCCGGTCTCATGTCGCAAGTTTCGTGATAGAAACAACTTGTGTTGCCTATAGCCGAGCGAACCGCGAGTGTGCGGGACGCGCCCCTGCCAATTCAGCAGTTCCGCCGCAAGCGCGTGTCAGGGATAGGATTAGGGCCGGCGCGAATCTCGCCGTGCCCGCATAACCGCTACACGTTGTTCGGTTCCCGCACCGGGAGCAGCCTCCGTTCGTTGACGCTCGCAACTCGCGCCGGTACATTCAGTTGCATTCAAACACCTTTCCCGATCTGGGGATGTGTCATGGCGCGGGCGAAAGACGCGAGTTCTACACCCGATAAGGGGGCTGCGAACCTCCCCGCGCTGCGCGCCCAAATCGACAAGTTCGATTTGCAGATCGTCGAGCTGTTGAACAAGCGCGCGGCGGTCGCGGCCCAGATCGGGAAGGTGAAGGCCGACGCCGGGGGCGACGTGTTCTCCGCGGCGCGCGAGGAAGAGGTTCTCGCGAACGTGCTGGCCGCCAGCGCCGGGCCGCTCGACGCGGTCACGCTCAAGTCCATCTTCCGCGAACTCATCAGCGGCTCGCGCTCGATCCAGAAGGTTCAGAAGATCGCCTACTTGGGGCCGGAGTACAGCTACAGCCACCTCGCCGCGCTCCAGCGGTTCGGCGAGTCGTCGCTGTACAACCGCACCGCGAACATCGGCACCGTGTTCGAGGAGGTGATGCGCAAGCACGCCGACTTCGGCGTCGTGCCGCTAGAGAACTCGACCGACGGGCGCATCGCCGACACGCTCGACCTGTTCAGCCGGAACCCGGACAAGGTCCGCATCTGCGCCGAGATCCGCCTGCGCGTGCGCCACCACCTGCTGGCGAACTGCAAGCAGTCCGAGGTGCAGCGGGTGTACTCGAAGGCGCAGGCGTTCTCGCAGTGCCGGAACTGGCTGAGCCGGAACCTGCCGCAGGCCACGCTGCACGAGGTCGCCAGCACCGCGGACGCGGCGAACCTCGCCAAGACGACGCCCAACGCCGCGGCGGTCGCGAGCCGCGAGGCGTCGGTGCGGTACGGCATCGGCGTGCTCGCGCACGGCATCGAGGACTCGCCGTTCAACGAAACGCGGTTCGCGGTGATCGGGCCGACCGACTCCGGGCGCACCGGGAACGACAAGACGGCGCTGATGTTCCAGATCGGCCACACGCCCGGCTCGCTGGCCGACGTGCTGTCCGCGTTCAAGGCCAACAAGATCAACCTGACGTGGATCGAGTCGTTCCCGTATCGCGAGGCGAAGGGCCAGTACGTGTTCTTCGTGGACTTCGAGGGCCACCGCGAGGACGCGAAGATCAAGAAGGCTCTGGCCGCGCTGGAGAGCGTGTGCGACACCGTGACCGTGCTGGGGTCGTTCCCGCTCGCCGCGCCCACGGACGAGTGATCGGAGTAGTAGGCACACCCCGTGTGCCGTTGCTACACGCGCCGTACAGCAACGGCACACGGAGTGCGCCTACTACTCTGGAAGTTGGTATCCTGATCGCCATGCCACTCACCTTTCTGTGCCTCGCCAGTTACTTCAAGGGCAATCGGTTCCTCGAACGGCTGAGGGCCGAAGGACACACCGTTTACCTGCTGACCGTCGAGAAGACGCTCACGGAGAAGTGGGCGCGGCACGCCTGCGCCGACGTGTTCGCCGTCAAAGACTTCGACAACCGGCGGGCGCTCGTCAACGCGGTCGCGTTCCTGATGCGGTCGCGCGCCATCGACCGCGTCGTCGCGCTCGACGACTTCGACGTGGAAGTGGCGGCGCACCTGCGCGAGCACTTCCGGCTGACGCACACCGGCCCGGGCGAATCGCAGGCGCGCCTGTTCCGCGACAAGCTCGCGATGCGCGTGAAGGCCCGCGAACTGGGCGTCACGATCCCCGACTTCTGCGCGCTGGCGAACCACGACGCGGTGCGGGCGTTCCTCGCGCGCGTGCCGGGGCCGTGGCTGGCGAAGCCGCGCTCCGAGGCCAGCGCCGCCGGCATCAAGAAGCTGCACACCGCGGACGACGTGTGGAAGCGCGTCGACGAACTCGGCGACGAGCAGTCGTTCCACCTCATCGAACAGATGGTGCCCGGCGACCTGTACCACGTCGACTCGCTGTGCGCGAACGGCAAGGTGATCTTCGCCGAGGTGAACGCCTACTGGAAACCGCTGCTGGACGTGTATCAGGGCGGCGGCGTGTACGCGACGCGCACGGTGCCGCGCGACCGGCCGGAGGTCGCGGCGCTGCGGGCCGCGAACGCGCAAGTCGTGGAGGGCTTCGGGCTGGGCTGGGGCGCGTCGCACACCGAGTTCATGCGCGCCCACGCCGACGGCCGGTGCTACTTCATCGAGACCAGCGCGCGCGTCGGCGGCGCGCACACCGCGGAGATGGTCGAGGCCGCGACCGGCGTGAACCTGTGGAGCGAGTGGGCGAAACTGGAACTGTGTCGCGGCGGAACCTACGAACTGCCGGCGCTCAAGGCGCGCTTCGGCGGCGTCGTGATGTCGCTGGCGCGCGAGGAGTGGCCGGATACGCGCGCGTTCGCCGACCCCGAAATCGTGTACCGCGCCGAACTCAAGAGCCACGTCGGGTTCGTGGTCGCCAGCGACTCGCCGGCGCGCGTCGAGGAACTGCTAACCCAGTACATGGCGCGCATCCAGCGCGACTTCCACGCCGCCATGCCGGGGCAGGAGAAGGCCGGGCACTGATTGCGAAGCCGCAAGCGGCGCTTACTTCAAGTGCTTGTCCAGAAACGCGAACGCATCGGCCTGCATGTCGCGCGTGAACTTGTGTGGTACGTCGTAGAAGCGGCCGACGAACTTGTCCTTCGCCCCGCCCTTCTCGTACACCTTCGCGATCACGTCGAGCGATTCCTTCATCCCGGCCAGCGGGAACAGCCCGTCCTTCTCGCACTGCTGCACGAGCAGCGCGCGCGGCGCGGCCATCGAAACGACATCCGGCAAGTCCAGCCAGCGGTGCAGGTGCGGGACGAAGTGAACGAACGAGTGCGTGTCGAGGTGCGCCTTCACCATCGGCTTCACGGTGGACATGAACCCGGTCACGCACGCCGCCGCGATGCGGTCGTCGAGGCCCGCGAGGTACAGCGCGCGGTGCCCGCCCATCGAGATGCCGAGGCAGCCGATGCGCTTAGGGTCCACGTCCGGGCGTGAGGCGAGGTAATCGACGGTGCGGATGTCGTCCCACGTTACCACGCCCGGCCACGTCAGCCCGGCGAGCGCCAGCCCCTTCACGACGGTCGATTCCTTCGCGCGGCACTTCGCGTTGAGCGCCTGCACATCGGCCGCGGTGTACTTGGTGCGGTCCCAGCCGAGCTTCGCGTCGGCGTCCATCATCGCGCGGCGCTCGCCGAACATGAAGGCATCGATCACGATGACGACGTACCCGCGGCGCACGAGTTGCGTGGCCGTGGGGCGGCCGTCGTAGTTGCGCTCGTGATAGCCGGTCATGACTTCGTGGTTCTTGCCGAAGTCGATGACCTTTTCCTTGCCGAAGAGGAACATGCCGCCGTGCGAGTGGAGATCGACCACCGCCGGCGCGGGCTTCTTTAGCCCCTTCGGAACGAGCACGTACGCGGGCACGCGGAACAGCGGGCTTGTGGAGAACACGACCTTCTCGCGGGTGTAGCCGTC
>Ga0194132_10003161_pt1 | contig 29765 bp, 33 predicted proteins | sample TA2KigOf80mmetaG_FD_148612 | JGI IMG/M metagenome (GOLD analysis project Ga0194132, IMG submission 148612) | Freshwater microbial communities from Lake Tanganyika, Tanzania - TA2015054 Kigoma Offshore 80m | ecosystem: Environmental > Aquatic > Freshwater > Lake | place: Tanzania: Lake...
CGCCGGAGACGCCCCGCGCGGCGCCGCTCGCCGCGCCGGCTCCGACGCGGCGGGGCGGGGTCCCGGGCCTCGATGGCCGCACCGCCGAGCGTTTGCGCCGCGGCCAGCTCCCGATCGAGGCGACGCTCGATCTCCACCACCGCACCCAGGCCGAGGCCCACGCGCTCCTCCATCGCTTCCTCGCGAGCGCGACCGCGGCCGGCAAGCGCTGCGTCCTTATCATCACCGGGAAAGGCGGGCGGCCGGCGGCGGACGCCACGCGCGAGACCGGCGTCCTCAAGCGCGCGCTGCCGCGCTGGCTCGAAGCCGAAAGCGCACGCGTGCTCGCCTGCCATCCGGCACAAGCCAAGCACGGCGGCGGCGGCGCGTTCTACGTGCTGCTCCGGCGCAAGCGCGGATGAGCGGCGCGATGGTCACCGACCGCATCCGCCACTTTCTGCATGAGGCGCTCGAATGGGGCTATACCCCGCTCGCGCGCTGGCTGGCCGGCCGGGGAGTGAGCGCCAACCACGTCTCGATCGCCGCCGCGGCATTGCAGGCCGCGTCCGCGCTCCTGGTCGGCACCGGCTATCTCGCCTGGGGCGGTGCGCTGTATGTGCTGACCGCGAGCCTCGACACCTTGGACGGCACCCTCGCTCGCGTTACCGGAACAGTCTCGGCCAGGGGCGCGTTCCTCGATTCGACCCTGGACCGGCTGACCGAAGGCGCGTTTTTCGCCGCCATCGCCTACTACTACGCGCAGGCTGGCGAACCCTGGCCCGCGGCGTTGGCCGTGCTCGTCTTCACCGCTGCCGTGCTGGTCTCGTATCTGCGCGCCCGCGCCGAGGCGCTCGGCATTCCGGGGTCGGACGGCTTGGCGACCCGGGGAGAGCGGGTGCTGGTCTTGAGTGTGGGCTTGATCGTCGGCTGGCCTATGGTCGCGCTTTATGTCGTCGGCTTGGCCGCGCTCTATACCGCCGGCCAGCGCTACGTCGTCGTCAACCGGGCGCTCGCGGCCAAGGACGCGACGCCGAATCCTACTAAAGAATAAACCGGCTCAGGTCCGCATCCTTGGCGAGCGGGCCGACCTGCTTCCGCACATAGTCGGCGTCGATCCGGATCGTTTCGCCGGGTCGATCGGTCGCGGTGAAGCTCACCTCGTCCAAGAGCCGCTCCAGGACCGTGTGCAGTCGGCGCGCGCCGATGTTCTCGACCGCGGCGTTGATCTCGGCCGCCAGGTTGGCGATCTCGACGATCGCGTCGTCGCCGAACACGAGCGTGACCTCCTCGGTCGCGAGCAGGGCGACGTACTGCTTGATCAGGCTGGCTTCGGGCTCGGTCAGGATGCGGCGGAAATCGTCGCGCGTGAGCGGCTTGAGTTCGACCCGGATCGGCAGCCGGCCCTGGAGCTCCGGCAGCAGGTCCGAGGGCTTCGCCATCTGGAACGCGCCCGACGCGATGAACAGGATGTGGTCGGTCTTGACCGGGCCGTGCTTGGTGGGAACCGTGGTGCCCTCGATCAGCGGCAGGAGGTCGCGCTGCACGCCCTCGCGGCTGACGTCGGCGCCGTGCAGCTCGCTCCGCGACGTGATCTTGTCGATCTCGTCCAGGAACACGATCCCATTTTGCTCGACGTTGCGGATCGCCTCGCGCGTCACTTTGTCGGGCTCCAGGAGCTTGTCGCTCTCGTCGCCGAGCAGGACCTGGCGCGCTCGCTCGACCGTCATGCGCTTGCGCGCGGTCTTGGTGCCGAACGCTTTGCCGAGCATTTCCGAGAGGTTGAGCATGCCCATCTGGGCACCGGGCATGCCGGGGATGTCGAAGGTCGGGAGTGCGCCGGGACCTTCGGCGACTTCGAGCTCGACCTCTTTCTTATCGAGTTCGCCTTGGCGCAGGCGCTTGCGAAACGCGCCGCGGGTATCGGCGCTCGCGGTGGTGCCGACCAGGGCATCCAGGATGCGCTCCTCGGCGGCGAGCTCGGCTCGCGCCGCCACCGATTTACGCGAGGCTTCGCGCGTCATCGCGATCGCGATCTCGACGAGATCGCGGACGATCTGCTCGACGTCACGGCCGACATAACCGACCTCGGTGAACTTGGTGGCCTCGACTTTGAGGAACGGCGCCTGGGCCAGGCGCGCGAGCCGGCGCGAGATCTCGGTCTTGCCGACCCCGGTCGGACCGATCATCAGGATGTTCTTGGGCAGCACCTCTTCGCGGAGCGGCTCGGGCAGTTGCTGGCGGCGCCAGCGGTTGCGGAGCGCGATCGCGACCGCGCGCTTGGCGTCGTTTTGACCGATGATGTAGCGGTCGAGCTCGGAGACGATCTCGCGCGGGCTGAACGCCGTGAGCGGCGTCGGAGACGAAGGGTCGGAAGCCATCGGCCTATGATCTAGCGTCAGCCGCCCAGGCTTTCCAGCGTGAGCTCGCGATTGGTGTAGACGCAGATATCGGCGGCGATTCCCATAGCGCGGCGGGCGATCGCTTCGGCGTCCATATCGGAGCGGTCGATCAACGCGCGCGCCGCGGCGAGCGCGAAGTTGCCGCCCGAGCCGATCCCGACCAGGCCGTCGTCGGGTTCGAGCACGTCGCCGCTCCCCGAGACCAAGAGGCTCACGCTGTCGTCGGCGACCGCCATCATCGCCTCGAGCCGGCGCAAGAAGCGGTCGGTACGCCAGTCCTTGGCGAGTTCGACGCAGGCGCGCGTCAACTGGCCGCCGTGCTTTTCGAGCTTGGCCTCGAGCCGTTCGAACAGGGTGAAGGCATCGGCGGTGGCGCCGGCGAAGCCGCCGATCACCCGCCCGCCGGCCAGGCGCCGGACCTTGCGCGCCTTGGCTTTGAGCACGGTCGGGCCGACCGAGACTTGGCCATCGCCGGCGATGACGACGCGCCCGGCCTTGCGCACGGAAAGGATGGTGGTGCCGTGAAAGGGTTCGTTCATGTCCGATGGCGCGGAAAAACGTGCGGTTCGACAAAGGCATAGCAGATTGTGCTGGACCCGGCCACGCCCCGTCCCGGGGGATGCGGGCGGCGGCGGTTTCGTGCTATGTGACGGCGCTTCGTCCCGGGCTTTGGGCCCGAAAGAGGCTGGCATGACCCAGAATCCGCGTAAAGCCGCCGTCGAGCGCAAGACCCGCGAGACGACGATCAAGGCCGAAATCAACCTGGACGGCACCGGAGCGGCCGCGATCGCGACCGGAATCGGTTTTCTCGACCACATGCTCGAGCAGCTGGCGCGCCACTCGCTGATCGATCTCAAGGTCAACGCGCAAGGCGACCTCCACATCGACCAGCACCACACCAACGAGGATACCGGCATCGTCCTGGGCCAGGCGCTCGCCAAGGCGCTCGGCGACCGCGGCGGCATCAACCGCTATGGCGATGCGCTGATTCCGATGGACGAGACGCTGACGCGGGTCGCGCTCGACCTGTCGAGCCGGCCGTACCTGGTGTGGAAGGTGACGCTCGCGCGGCCCCAGCTCGGCGACATGGACAGCGATCTCTTTCGCGAGTGGTTCCACGCCTTCGCCCAAAGCGGCGGCATCACGCTCCACGTCGAGAACCTCTACGGCGTCAACAGCCACCACATCGTCGAGTCGTGCTTCAAGGGCCTGGCGCGCGCGCTCCGTTCCGCGATCGAGCGCGACCCGCGCCGCGCCAACCAGGTGCCCTCCACCAAGGGCGTGCTCGGCGGCTCGCTCCGCTAGCGTGCGAACGGCGCGACCGCGACCATGCGCACCTACACCGTGCATCAGAAACCGTTTTGGGATAGCCGCGAGGGCGCCGACGACGCCGAAGGTATCGTCGTCTTGAAGGACGGCTTCAATTGGTTCGCGTTTCTGCTATCGCCGCTGTGGGCGCTCTGGCACCGGCTGTGGTGGATCGCGCTCGCGCTCACCGGTCTGATAATCGCGGTTCAAGGCGGCGCGATGGCGCTCGACTTGGACGAGCGCGTTATCGACGCGCTCGGACTGGCGCTCGCGTTCTGGATCGGGTGCGAGGCCAACGACCTCAGGCGCTGGTCGATGCGTCGGCGCGGCTGGCAGGAGTTGGGCCTCGTCGTCGCCGGCTCCCAGGACGAGGCCGAGCGCCGCTTCTTCGGACCGCGCGGGCCGGCGGCCGCGGTAACGGCGTCATGACGATCGCGATCGTCGACTACGGCTCCGGCAACCTGCGTTCCGCCGCCAAGGCGTTCGAGCGCGCGGTGCGCGAGGCCGGGCTCGCCCAAGACGTCGCGGTCACCGCTTCTACCGAAGCGGTCGCGGCCGCGACCCATATCGTGCTGCCCGGCGTCGGCGCGTTCGGCGACTGCCGGCGCGGGCTCGACGCGGTGCCGGGGATGGTCGAGGCGTTGACCGAGAGCGTGATCGGACGCGGGCGCCCGTTCCTCGGCATTTGCGTCGGTATGCAATTGATGGCGAGTGCCGGGCACGAACACGGTGATCACCCGGGCCTCGGTTGGATTCCCGGCGACGTCGTCGCGATCGGGACCGCCAACGGCGCCCACGTCGGCGTCGGCGCCGCGATCGGCTTGCCGGGCGGGCTTCGCGTTCCGCACATGGGCTGGAACGACCTCGCGATCATGCATCCCCATCCGGTGCTCGAGGGCATCGCGCCCGGAAGCCATGCCTACTTCGTCCACAGCTACCATTTCGTCTGCCGCGAGCCCACGCACGCGCTCGCCGGCATCGATTACGGCGGTCCTATCGTCGCCATGATCGGCCGCGACAATATGGTCGGCACCCAGTTTCATCCCGAGAAGAGCCAGGCGACCGGCCTGCGCTTAATCGCGAATTTCCTGGCATGGCGACCATGACCGCCGGCACGACCAACAAGACTGAAATCGAACGCCTGACCGAATTCCGGCCCGGCGACCTGGACGCGCTCTGCGAGGCGACCGAGGAGGCGATCGCGGTCGGCTTGGGCTTCGACTGGATCAACATGCCCTCGCGCCAGATGCTCGAGAAATACTGGCGCGGCGTGCAGCTGGTGCCGGAACGCGAACTGTTCCTAGCCCGCCTCGACAATGCGATCGTCGGAACTTGTCAGTTGTTGAAGCCGACCGCCAACAACGAGGCCGGTGCCTTCAACGCCACCATTACGACGTTCTTCGTTGTACCGTATGCGCGCGGCCATGGCTTGGCGCGCGGGCTGCTCGCGCGCGTGATCGAGCACGCCCGAACCCAAGGCTTCAAGATGCTGAGCCTCGACGTGCGCGAGACCCAGAGCGCGGCGATCAGCCTCTACGAAAGCGCAGGCTTCGTGCGCTGGGGCGTCAAGCCGCGCTATGCCTTCGTCAACGGCACCTACATCGCCGGGTATTTCTATTACAAGATGCTCGACGAGGCGGGATGATCGTCTACCCGGCGATCGATCTCAAAGACGGCGCGTGCGTCCGGCTCTACCAGGGCGATCTTGCGCGCGCGACCGTGTACGGCACCGATCCGGCCGCTCAGGCCCAAGCCTTTGCCGAGGCCGGCGCCGCCTGGCTCCATGTCGTCGACCTGAATGGCGCTTTCGCCGGCAAGCCCGTCAACGCCGCAGCGGTCGCGGCGATTGCCGCCGCGGTGTCGATCCCGATTCAGTTGGGGGGCGGCGTGCGCGATCTGGCGACGGTCGAGCGCTGGCTCGCCGCCGGGATCGCCCGCGTCGTCTTGGGCACCGCCGCGGTCAAGGACCCGATGTTGGTCGAAACCGCGTGCCGCGCCCACCCCGGGCGGATCGCGGTCGCGCTCGATGCCCGCGGCGGCAAGGTCGCGGTCGAAGGCTGGGCCGAAGCGTCGAGCTGGACCGCCGCCGATCTCGCCCGGCGCTTCGCCGATAGCGGCGTCGCCGCGCTCATCTATACCGATGTCGAGCGCGACGGCACCAAGGTCGGCGCCAATGTCGCTGCAACCGCGGCGCTCGCGCGCACGACCGCGATCCCTGTGATCGCCTCGGGCGGCGTCGGCTCGCTCGCCGACATCGCGGCGCTCAAACGCCACGAGGCCGAGGGTATCGCCGGCGTCATTCTCGGCCGCGCCCTTTACGATGGCCGCATCGCGCTGGCGGCGGCGCTGGCGGCGGCGGCTTAGATGCTCAAGGCGCGCGTCATCCCGTGCCTCGACGTCGCCGGTGGTCGCGTCGTCAAGGGTGTGCGCTTCGTCGATCTGCGCGATGCCGGCGACCCGGTCGAGCAGGCCAAGGTCTATGACGGACAAGGCGCGGACGAGCTCTGCTTTCTCGATATTGCCGCGAGCCACGAGAACCGCCACACCATTTACGACGTCGTCCGCGGCACTGCCGATCAGTGCTTCATGCCGCTCACCGTCGGCGGCGGGGTGCGGACGCTCGAGGATATTCGGAAGCTGCTGCGTGCCGGCGCCGACAAGGTCTCGATCAACACCGCAGCGGTCGAGCGGCCTGCGTTCGTCGGCGAGGCCGCCGAGAAATTCGGAGCGCAGTGCATCGTCGTCGCGATCGACGCCAAACGTACGGACGCCGGTCGCTACGAGGTTTTTACCCACGGCGGCCGGCGGGCGACCGGGATCGACGCGGTCGAGTGGGCGCGGCGCATGGTCGCGTCCGGGGCGGGTGAAATTCTCCTGACCTCGATGGACCGCGACGGCACGCGCGCGGGCTACGACATCGGCCTGACGCGCGCGATCACCGATGCCGTCACGGTCCCGGTGATTGCCTCGGGCGGCGTCGGCACGCTCGCCCACATGGTCGAGGGCATTCGCGACGGTCACGCGACCGCGCTGTTGGCGGCCTCGATCTTCCACTTCGGTGAGTTCACGGTACGCGAGGCTAAGGCCGCGCTCGCCGCCGCCGGCATCCCGGTCAGAGGCGGGCGCTGACCCTGCCAAAGTGACACGCTCGGCCAAATCTGGTAGCGAAACCGCGACCACGAGAGAGAAGGAGAGCGCCATGGCGCCCCCTGAAACGCGCGGCATCGCAGCCCTGACCGAGGTCTTGAGCCGCTTGGCGACGACCATCGAAGCGCGCCGGAACGCCGATCCGGCGACGTCCTACGTCGCTCAGCTCCTGGCCGGCGGCGATCCCGCCAAAGCGGCCAAGAAAGTCGGCGAGGAGGGGCTCGAAACCGCGCTCGCCGGTGCCGGACGCGAGCCCGAGGCGCTCGTCAAGGAGAGCGCCGATCTGCTTTTTCACTTGCTGGTCCTGTGGGCGGCGGCCGGCATCGCGCCCGAGCGGGTCGCGGCCGAACTCACACGGCGCGAGGGCGTCTCGGGCCATGACGAAAAACGCGCGCGGGCGCACTGACCGCGGGGCGTTCCGATGAGCTACGACCCCGATAACGTGTTCGCCAGGATCCTGCGCGGCGAACTGCCGTGCAAGAAAGTCTATGAGGACGAGTTCGCGCTCGCGTTTCACGACATCCGTCCCGCGCGCCCGGTCCACGTCCTCGTGATCCCCAAGGGCGCGTACGTCACGCTCGATGAATTTACCAGCCGCGCGCCGGCGGCCGCGGTCGCCGGCCTGTTCGCGGCCGTCGGCAAGGTGGCTCACGCGCTCGGCCTGAGCGAGCCCGGCTACCGCATCATCATCAACAACGGTCGCGACGGTCACCAGGAGGTCCCGCACCTTCACGTCCATGTCTTGGGCGGGGCGTCGGTGGGGCCGATGGTCAAGCGGCTCGATCCCTGAGCGCGTCGCCCGCGTCGCCGCACGGTCGGGCACCCGGCGATCTCGTCGGGGTGGCGCTCATCGTGACCGCGGCGCTCGCGCTCGCGACCAAAGGCGTCGCGACCAAGATCCTCTATGCCGAGGACCTCGACCTCGCCACCGTCCTGTTCCTGCGCATGCTGCTGGCGATGCCGGTGTTCTGGGTCTTCGCGGCGATCAAGCTCGGGCACGGTAATTTTATCGGCTCGAGTACGAAAGGTTTAGTCGTTGCCGCCGCCGCCGGAATCTTTTGCTACTACATGGGCGGTCTCGCCGATTTGAACTCGCTCCAGTTGATCGGCGCCGGCGTGCAGCGACTCCTGCTGTTCAGCTATCCGGCCTTCACCGTGCTGCTCGATGCGGCCGTCCGCCGCGCCTGGCCGCCACCGCGCCAGTGGCTGGCGCTGGCGATTACCTACGCCGGCATTTTCCTGGTCGTGGGCGGCTTCGACCCGGCCCTATTGGCCACCAATCTCCTGGGCGCGGGGCTCGCGATCGCCGCTGCGCTCACCTTCGCCGTCTACATCATCGTCGGCCAGACCTGGAGCCGCATCGTCGGCTCGATCCGTTACACGCTCTTCGCCCATACCGGCGCGTTCATCGCCATGACCATCCACTTCGGCGCCGCTGGCGGCGCCGATCTCGCCGCGATTTCGGGCTATGCGTGGGCGGTGATGGCGTTCATGGTGATCGTTGCCACCTGCATCGCGTGGCTCGCGCTGATCGAAGGCATCCGTCGCATCGGCGGACCGCGCGCCGCCTTGATCTCGACCATCGGACCGCCTTCGACCCTGGTGATCGCCTATCTCCTCTTGGACGAGACGATGGCGCCGATTCAGCTGGCCGGCGCCGCCGTGATCGCGACCGGCGTTCTCGTCCTCGAGGCGCGGCGGCCGGCCAAGGCCGGCACCTAGCCGTTCAAGCAGGTTCCTTTGCCTTGGCCCCGGCCGGCGCCGGCAGGTCGCGGGCGCGCTCGATCGCGTAGACCACGAGCGGATCGACCCGGCCGCGGATCGCGACTTCGTGGCGCGGAAACCCGCTCAAGTCGACGCCGGCTTTGGCCGCGACGTCGGCGGAGACCACGAGCTGGCAAGTGTATTCCTTGGTGAGCGGCTCGAGCCGGCTCGCGGTATTGACGACGTCGCCGATCGCCGTCACCGAGCGGACGCCGCCATGTCCCATTTCGCCGACGATGGCGGTGCCGGAATGAACGCCGATCCCCATCCGGAGCGGCTCGTCGAGGTCGTCGGCCAGGCTTTGGTTCATCTCGTCCATCGCGAGGCCCATGCGCCGCGCCGCCGCGAGCGCCCGCCGGCAGCCGTCGGCGGTGTCGGTCTTCAAGCCGAACAGCGCCATGATGCCGTCGCCGATGAACTTGTCGACGTGGCCGCCCTCGCTTTCGATCGCCGTGCCCATGACGCGGAAATACTGGTTCAAGACGAACACCACGTCGTAGGGGAGCTTCTTCTCCGAGAACCGCGTGAACGCGCGCAAATCGGCGAACATGATCGCGATGTCGCGCTCGTTCCCTTGCAACGCGCGCACGAACTCGAACCCGGCCTGCGGCTCGGGGTTGGGCGGCAGCAGCGGAATCACGTCGAGCGCGTGGGTCGGGCGGATCTGGCAGGCGAGCCGCACCGACTCGGGCGCACCCACTCGCTCGAGCACGCGCCGTTCCTCGGCCGATGGCGGCGCCAAGTGCTCGCGCCCGCGTCCGATCCGAACGCGGCAGGTCGAACAGCGGCCGCGACCGCCGCACACCGAGGCGTGCGGGATGCCGGCGCTCCGGCTCGCTTCGAGCACGGTCAAGCCCTTCGAAATCGTGACCTTGCGGCCGCCGGGATAGGTGACCGCGATCGCGCCGCGCAGCGTATCGAGCAGGTTGCGGCCATAGCGCGCGACCGGGATCAGCACCAATACCCCGACCATGGCCCATAGGCCCCAACGCTGCGCGCCGTAGGCGAAGGCGATCGCTTCGTTGCTCGGCCACTGCACCACTTCGCGCAGGCGCACGAGCCAGGTCGGATCGCGCATCAAGAGCTCGACCTCGCGCCCGGCGCTGCTGAAGCCGGTGAGAGCCAGGATCGGCAGCACGAACGCCGCGGTGTAGAGGGGCGTGTAATAGCGGGTGTACCAGGGCTTCAAGCGGAGCCACATGTGCATGCCGAGGCAGCCGTGAAGCCAAGCCGCCACTACCGCGATCGCTTGGCGCAAACCCTCGGCCGGATCGAATACCCAGATCGAGGCGATCACGAAGGCGTAAGTGTCGTTGACGCCGTAGAGTTCGTGCAGGCCGCGGTTGGCGACGACGTGAAGCGCCAAGAGCGGCGGGATCATCAAGCCGAACAGGACTTGCAGCACCTCGCGGAGCGGCAGCTTCCAGGTGCGGCGGCGCACGATCGAGTAGATCACCAGGATCAAATGCACGATCAGGCTGCCGTAGAGGAGGGCGGTGCCGATCCAGTTGCGCCAAATCAGGAGAAAGACGTCGCGGCCGGCTTCCATCACCGCGAGCGAGATCAGACCGAGCGAATGGTTGATCAGGTGGGTCGCGACGTAGGCGAAGAGGACGATGCCCGTCCCCAACCGCAATCGTCCGATCCAATCGAGACCCATCGCAGACCCCGTTTCCGCGCCGCCGGCGAGCGCCGGCCTACACCAGCTCGGGCAGATGTTCGCGCACGAGCGCGGCGAGCGACGTTTCGGGTCGAGCGCCGAAGTGCCCGATCACTTCGCCGGCGGCAATCGCGCCCAGTCGTCCGCAGATGCCGAGATCGAGCCCGCGGGCATAGCCGAACAGGAAACCGGCGGCGAACAGATCGCCGGCGCCGGTGGTGTCGATCACGCGCGGGATTGGCACCGCGTCGATCACGTGGACCTCGGCGCCGATGGCAACGACGGCGCCCTTGGCCGAGCGCGTCAAGGCCGCGACCAGGTCGCCGCGCGCATGCACCGACTGCAGCGCCCGGTCGAAGTGAGGGGCCTGGTAGAGCGAGCAGATCTCGGCTTCGTTCGCCAACAGGATGTCGATCTCGTCCTCGACCAGCGCGCGGAATTCATCGCGATGGCGGTCGACGCAGAACGGATCCGACAAGCTGAAGGCCACTTTACGCCCCGCCTCGTGCGCGATCGTGATCGCTTTGCGCATCGCCGCGATCGCGCGGGGCGAGTCCCAGAGGTAACCCTCGAGGTAGGTGATCTTGCCGGCGGCGACGGTCGCGCCGTCGACATCCTCCGGGCCCAGGTGGATACAGGCGCCGAGGAACGTATTCATGGTTCGCTGCGCGTCGGGCGTCACGAACACGAAGCAACGCGCGGTGGCCGGGCCGTCGGTCGCCGGCGCGGTCCGGAATTCGACCCCGAGCGCGCGCAAGTCGTGGGCGAACACCTCGCCCAACTGGTCGTTGCGCACCTTGCCGATGTAGGCGCCTTTGCCGCCGAGGGAGGCGATTCCCGCCATCGAATTGGCGACCGAGCCGCCCGAGGCCTCGGTGCCGGGCGGCATCGCGGCGTAGATGCCTCGGGCCTGGTCGGCGTTGACCAGCGCCATGGTGCCTTTGGTGAGCGCGTGCCGCTTGAGGAAAGCGTCATCGACATGGGCCAGCACGTCGACAATAGCGTTGCCGATGCCGACGACGTCGTAGATCGGCTTCTTTTTGTCGCGCGCGGGCTCGGTCATCGGTCACCTGGGGACGTTGTGCGGCGCGAGTATAGGGGAGCCGCGCAGCGGCTGTCCCGCCTCGCCCTTGCCGAATCGACCGCACCCCCGCACACTCGCGGCCCCGCAACCGCGAGACCGCCGCGATGACCGAGCTCTTTCGCCTGACCGCGTGCGACGCGGTTCGTCGCCTGAAAGCACGCGAGGTGTCGCCGCTCGAAATGATCGATGCCGCGCTCGCCCGCATCGCCGCGGTTGAGCGCCACGTCAACGCCCTACCGACCGTCTGTGCCGAGCGCGCGCGCGAGCGCGCCCAGGCGTTGATGGCGCATTGGCCCGCGGACGTGCCCGACCACTTCCTTTACGGGCTTCCGGTCGCGATCAAGGACATGAACGACGTCGCCGGGGTGCGCACGACCTACGGCTCGCCGCTGTTCGCCGACCATGTGCCGACCCGCTCCGACTACATGGTCGAAACCCTCGAAGCCGCCGGCGCCATCGTCCTTGCCAAGTCGAACACGCCCGAATTCGCGGCCGGCGCCAACACCTTCAACGACGTGTTCGGCGCGACGCTGAACCCGTGGGACACGCGCATGACCTGCGGCGGCTCCTCGGGCGGGGCCGCGGTCGCGCTCGCGACCGGCGAGGTATGGCTGGCGCCGGGGTCCGATCACGGCGGCAGCCTCAGGATTCCGGCGAGCTTCTGCGGCGTGGTCGGGCTGCGGCCGTCGCCCGGCCGGGTCCCGCGCGCGCCGGGCGCGCTGCCGTTTTCGCCGATGTCGGTGCAGGGGCCGATGGCGCGCACCGTGGCCGATCTCGCGCTCCTGCTCGACGCCCAGCTCGGCGAACCGTCAGGCGATGCGCTTGCGCTGCCGCGCCCGGCCGTGCCGTTTCTCGCCGCCGCCACCCGCCCGGCGCGGCCGCAGCGGATTGCCTACGCCGCTGACCTCGGCGTTGCGCCGCTCGACCCCGAGGTGCGGCAGCTCTGCGACCGCGCCGCCGCCGCGTTCGCCGACATGGGCATCGCGGTCGAGCCGGCGCACCCGGACTTGGGCGACGTCGAAGAAGTGTTCAGGGTTCTGCGCGGCCAGGTGTTCGCGGCAGCGCGCGGCCACCTCCTCGAGCAGCGCGCCCGGATCAAGCCCGAAGTGGTGTGGAACATCGAGGAAGGATTGAAGCTCAGCGGCGCCGATATCGCGCGGGCCGAACGCGCCCACGCCCAGATCTACCGCCGTGCGGCCGAGTTCTTCGAGCGCTACGACCTCTTGCTGTCGGCGGCGGTTTTGACGCCGCCGTTTCCGGTCGAGGTCCGCTACCTGACCGAACTCGACGGCCATAAATTCCCGACCTACTACAGCTGGCTCGCGCTCTCGTTCGCGATCACGCTCACTCACTGCCCGGCGATCTCGGTGCCATGCGGCTTGACCGCGAGCGGGCTGCCGGTCGGCCTCCAGATCGTCGGGCCGCCGCGGGGCGACGCCCGGGTGATAGCCGCGGCGGCGCTCTACGAAGCGACCCAGCCTTGGTCGGGAATGCTGCCGATTGCGCCTCGGATGGGGACGCTGCCGATCGCGCCGCCCCCGGTCGGGCAAGCCCAGCCGGGAGCCCGGCCTTGACCGCGCCGGCGCCGGCGACCTCGATCGGCGCCGCCTTTGGCCGCGCCATCGCGCAGGCGCGCGAGCCGGCCTTTCGCGGCATCGCCTGGCGCGCGATCGGGTTGAGCGTCGCCGTCTTCCTGGGGTTGGGCGGCCTCTTGTGGTGGGGCTTGAGCGGCGTCGGGGCGTCCGTCGGGAGCTACGGCGCCGTCGTCGATTGGCTGGTCGGTATCCTAGGCGGCTCGCTGTTCGTGATCGTGACCTGGCTCCTGTTCCCGGCGATCGTCAGCCAGTTCGTGTCGCTGTTCTTGGACGATGTCGCCGATGCGGTCGAGCGGCGCTATTACCCGAATGACCGCCCCGGGATCGCGCTCGGGCTCGGCCCCGCGTTCGTCGTCAGCCTCAAGTTCACGGCGCTCCTCATCGCGCTCAATCTGCTGGCGCTGCCGTTCTATGTGGTCGCGTTCTGGATCCCCCTCCTCAACGTCGTCGTCTTCTACGCCTTGAACGGCTGGCTGCTGGCGCGCGAATATTTCGACCTGGTTGCGCTCCGCCACCTGAGCGTGCCGGAAGCGGCCGCCTTGCGCCGCGCCCACCGCGGCAAGCTGTTTCTGATCGGGGCTGCGATCGCCTTTCTCCTCACCGTTCCCGTCGTCAATGTCATTGCCGCCATCCTCGGCGTCGCGGCAATGCTGCACCTCTTCAAAGGACTTGCGGCCCGGCGCGCCCGCGCCTAAAGCATAGAAAACCGCAACCCGGGAAACGCGATGTCCTCAACCGATACCTTCTCCCCCAACTACCGGCCGGAACCGGTCAGGCGCAATCTCCAGTTCGGACCGAGCAGCGAGCTCGCCCGTGAAATCGGGCCGGATTCGAAAAAGCTCACGGTCGGGCGCGATATCCACCTCAACGGCGAAATCTCGAGCTGCGATCGCCTGGTGGTCGAAGGCCGCGTCGACGCCACCTTGTCGCAAGGCAAGTACATCGAGATCGCCAAGAGCGGCATTTTCAAGGGCGCCGCCGACGTCGACGAAGCCGACGTCAACGGCACCTTCGAAGGCAAGCTCAAGGTCCGCAACCGGCTGGTCATCCATGCTGCCGGCCGGGTCATCGGCGAGATCGAGTACGGCGAGGTCGAGATCGAACGCGGGGGCGAGATCGGCGGTTCCGTCAAGAAGATCGGCCGTGAGAGCGGCAACGGCGCCGGCGGGCTCGCGCGCTAATCCGGCGGCGTCGCCTCGCCTCGCCGCGCTCGCGTTTGCCGCCGCGCTCGCAGCCTGCGGTGCGCCGGCGGTCGAACCGCCGCCCTCGACAGTGGCCGTTACGGCAACGCCGGTCGCGGTAGCGCCCACGGCGTCTGCTAGCGCGTTAGCGCCGCCGCCAGCCGCGATGCCGGCTCCGCTTCCCGCCGCGCCAGCCATCACACCGCCGCCCGCGGCCGCAGCCCCCGCGCTGGTGCAACCCGACGCCGATCCGGCGCCGGTCGCACTCGCCGCGCTTCGTGCCGAACTCGACCCGCGCCGGCTGGTCGGGCTGGACGCGGGCGAGCTCACGCGGGTCCTGGGCGAGCCGCGGCTCCGGCGCAAGGACCCGCCCGCGGAAGTGTGGCAGTACGCGAGCGCGGACTGCGTGCTGCATCTTTTTCTCTACGCCGGCCGCGACCGCGTCGGCTTGCGCGTCCGCCACGTCGAGGTACGCGGCCGCGACCGCGCCGCACGCTCCGAACGCGAGTGCTTCGCGAGTGTCCTCGATGCCCGCGGCGCCCGCCAAGGTTGATCCTCAATCGTCCGCGGCCACCGTCGACTTGCCCTTGAACGCGCAGAGGTCGTTGATGACGCAGCGCGGGCATTCGGGCCTGCGCGCCTTGCACACGTAACGCCCGTGCAGGATCAGCCAGTGGTGGGCGTGGAGCTTGAAGCGCTCGGGCACGACGTCGAGAAGCTGCTGCTCGACCGCGAGCGGAGTCTTGCCGGGGGCGAAGCCGGTGCGGTTGCCGACCCGAAAGATGTGGGTATCGACGGCGATGGTCGGCTCGCCGAAGGCGATGTTACGAACAACGTTCGCGGTCTTGCGGCCGACGCCGGGCAGCCGTTCGAGCGCCGCCTGATCGTTGGGGACGATGCCGCCGTACTCGGCGAGGAGGATTTCCGAGAGCCGGATGATGTTCTTGGCCTTGCTGTTGAAGAGACCGATGGTTTTGACGTAGTCGCGGACCCGCGCCTCGCCAAGCGCTACCATTTTGGCCGGCGTATTGGCGGCGGCGAACAGCGCCGGCGTCGCCTTGTTGACGCTGGCGTCGGTCGCCTGGGCCGAGAGCACGACCGCGACCAGGAGCGTATAAGGCGACTCGTAGACCAGCTCGCCGCGCGGATCGGGGTTGACCTTGGCGAAACGCCGAAACGCCTCCGCGATCCGTTCGCTCTTGGCGGCATTCGGGCGCTTGGCGCGGGCGGTCGGCATGGCCCGAGCCTAGCCGCTTTGACCCGCCCGGCAAACCGCGGGCGGTGTTTGCCGCTGGCCGGGGCGGGGCTTTATGCTCTCGGACCATGACCCACGGGACCGCCGACGCGGCCTTTGCCGACGGCATTCTCTTCAACGCCGAGCTGTTTCCGCACCGCTCGCTGTCGCGGTTGGGATTCTGGTTGCTGATGGCGACCATCGGAGCCGCGAGCTTCGCGATCGGGCTCGGTTTCTTCCTGGCCGGCGCGTGGCCGGTGGTCGGATTTTTGGGGCTCGACGTCCTCCTGGTCTACTGGGCGTTTCGCGTCAATTACCGCGCCGCGCGGGTGCGCGAGGTTCTCGAGCTCACCGCGGACGCCTTGATCGTCCGCCGGTTCGCGGCGGGCTGCACGCCGCGTACGTGGAGCTTCCAGCCCTATTGGCTCAAGGTGTCGATCGCCGATCCGGCGCGGCACGACAGTCGGCTAATTCTGTCGTCGCACGGCAATCACTTGGCGATCGGCGCGTTTCTCTCGCCGCCCGAGCGGCTCGAGGTGGCGCGCGCGCTCAAGACGGCGCTGGCCCGACTCGACAACGTGCACCATCGCTGAGGCCGCAAGTATCGGGTGGTTCGGCCGCTGCCGCCCGACTACATATCGGCCCTGGAACATAGCGAGGCCGACATGGCGGCGGTGGATTTGGCGGTGGACGAAAACGATCTCAGCGGGGCGCTCAGCGACTATGCGCGGGTCGCAAAGGCAATCGCGTATCTCGAAGCCAATGCCGAATCCCAGCCCGAGCTCGCCGACGTCGCCCGCCACATCGGCTTGAGCCCGTTCCATTTCCAGCGCCTGTTCCGGCGCTGGGCCGGCATCTCGCCCAAGCGGTTCCTGCAGTTCATTACCGTCGAGCACGCCAAACGCAACTTGGCCGAATCGCAGAGCGTGCTCGATGCGACCTTCGCTGTCGGTCTGTCGGGTCCGTCGCGGCTCCACGACTTGTTCGTCGCCTGCGAGGCGATGACCCCGGGCGAGTTTCGCCGCCAGGGCGAGGGCCTCGAAATCGCCTATGGGTTCCACCCGAGTCCGTTCGGGCTGTGCGTGCTCGCGTTGACGCCGCGCGGCGTCTGCGGCCTTGGCTTCGCCGAACCAGGCGCGGAGGCGGCGGCGCTCGCCGATCTCGAGGGACGGTGGCCCAAGGCCCGCTTTCACGCCGATCCGGCCCGGACCGGGGCCGTGTTCGCGGCGATCGCCAACCGGTTGGGGTGGAAGGCGCACGGTGCGCGCGAAGGGCGCGGGCCGGTCAAGCTCCACCTGATCGGCACCAACTTCCAGATCAAGGTGTGGGAAGGGCTGCTGCGAATTCCGCCCGGCTGCGTCACGTCCTACGACGCGCTGAGCGCGCGGATCGGCCGCCCCGGCGCCGCGCGCGCTGTCGCCGGCGCGGTCGCGGCCAATCCGATCTCGCTCCTGATCCCGTGCCACCGCGTCATTCGCGGCTCCGGGTTGGTCAGCGGCTACTACTGGGGCGTCGCCCGCAAGCGCGCGATCCTCGCCTGGGAGGCGGGACGGCGCGCCCCGGACGAGGCCGGCGCCGCGCCGCTTCCCTAGCCCGCCTACTTTGCCGCCATCGCGCGCAGCATCCACGCGGTCTTTTCGTGGACGAGGAGCCGCTGCATGAGGAGATCGGCGGTCGCTTCGTCGCCGGCCTTTTCGACGCTCGCGAACGCCGCGCGCGCGGTCCGGGCTACCGCCTCCTGATCGCGCGCGAGTTCGCGCACCATCTCTTCGGCGCTCGGCGCGCCGGCCGCTTCCTGGACCGATGCCAGCGCGGCGTAAGCCGAATAGCTGCCTGGCGCGCGGACACCCAAGGCGCGGATCCGCTCGGCGATCAGGTCGACCGCGGCGGCGAGCTCGGTGTATTGCTGCTCGAACATGGTGTGGGGCGTGGCGAAGAGCGGCCCTTCGACGTTCCAATGGAAGTTGTGGGTCTTGAGATAGAGCGTGTAGGTGTCGGCGAGCAGCTTGGCCAAGCCGTCGGCGATCGCGATGCGGTCGCGCTCGGCGATGCCGATGTCGATCGCCATCGGGGTGACGGGGACGAAAGCGTTCATGGTCGTTCTCCTATGGATTGATCAGGTTGAGGGGACGAGCGGTCGGGCCGCGCCGGTCTGCCCGGTTCGGGTCCAAACCCGTTCGTGCAGGTGGTAGGCGAGGGTGTTGAAGGCTGGCTCGATCAGCGCGATCGCACCGCCGAGCAGGAAGCTGCCGCTGATGATGTAAGCCACCGCAAACGCGACGGCGAAGTGAACGAGGGCGAAGGTGGCGGTCTTGATCATCATCGTCGGCTCCGGTTGCGACGCAACGGCGCCGCTCGCCGGTAAAAATGCGGATTCGATCATCATCAATCTAATTGATAATTCAATAGATATAGATCGATAAATACGATCGATAGCCAGGTCGCCGGCGGAAATGGTCGTTGACGGCCTGCCCGGGCGGCCCGATTAGTGGGCGATGAACCGTCTCGCCTCCCAACCGGTCGTCCTCCTGATCGCGCTGGCCGTGATCTGGTCGGCGGTCTTTGGGCTCGTCAAAGTGATCGTCGAAACAGTGCCGCCGCTCACGGCGGCGACGCTTCGGTTGATGCTGGCCGGTGTCGCGCTCTACGCCGTCATGCGCTGGCGCGACGAGCGGATCGAAGCGACGCCCAGGCAATGGGTGCTGCTCACCGCGGTGGGGCTGAGCGGGAACGCGCTTCCGTTCGTCCTGATCAATTGGGGCGAAATCGTCATCGACAGCGGCCTGACCGCGATCCTGATCGGGACCGTCCCGCTCTTCACCATGGTGCTCGCGCATTTCTTCGGCCGTGGCGAGCGCCTGACGCCGGCCAAGATCGCGGGAATCGCGGTTGGCCTTGCCGGCATCGTCATCCTGATGGGGCCCGAGCTGCTGGGCGGCCTCGGCGTCCACGTCGTCGCCGAGCTCGCGATCGTGGTGGCGGCCATGAGCTACGCCGTCTCGAACGTGCTGGCGAGCCGCCTGACCGGGCTGCCGGTCCTCGCGATTACGACCGCGACCACGCTGATCGCCGGGTTCGTGTCGGTCCCGTTCAGCCTCGTCTTCGAATCGCCATGGACGATCGCGCCTAGCTGGAGCGCGCTAGGCGCGATCGCGGCGATCGGCTTGGTTTCGACCGCGCTCGGCAACCTGTTGTTCTTTCGGATCGTCGCCTTGGCCGGCGCCACATTCTTCTCGCTCTGCAACTACATCGTTCCGGTTTTGAGCGTGGTGTGGGGAATGCTGTTCCTGGCCGAAGCGCTCTCGTGGCGGGCGCTGACCGCCCTGGTCCTCATTCTCGGCGGCGTCGCCACCACCAACGCCGCGCTCCGGCGCGGCGCGGCGGCGGCCAAAAGCTAATCGGCGAGGCCCAACACATCGGCCATCGAGTAGAGCCGGCCGGGCTTCTGCCCGCGGCTCCACAGCGCCGCCCGTACCGCGCCCTTCGAGAACACGTGGCGGCTCGAAGCTTTGTGGGTGAGTTCGAGCCGTTCGCCCTCGGCAGCGAAGACGACAGTGTGGTCGCCGACGACGTCGCCGCCGCGGAGCGAGGCGAAGCCGATGGTCCCGGTCGCGCGCGCGCCGGTGATGCCGTCGCGCCCGCGCACCGCGGCGCGGTCGAGCTCGACGTTGCGGCCGGCTGCGACCGCGCGCCCCAACGCGAGCGCGGTGCCCGAGGGCGCATCGACCTTGTGGCGGTGGTGCATCTCGACGATCTCGATGTCGTAGGAGGGATCGAGGATCGCCGCGACTTTCTTGGCGATGCCCAAGAGCACGTTGACGCCGACCGAGGTGTTGGCGGACTGGACGATGACGGCGCGAGCGGCGGCGGCCCGGATCGCGTCTAGATGCGTCGGCGTGAGCCCGGTGGTACCGACGACGAGCGCGGTGCCGGCGTTGGCGGCGAGCGCCGCGTGCGCGACCGAGGCCTCGGGTGCGGTGTAATCGAGGACCGCATCGACGCCCGCGAACACGGCTTGGGCGTCAGCGGTGACGGCGACGCCGACTGCGGCCAGGCCAGCCAGCGTTCCCAAATCGCGACCGATCGCCGGGTGGCCCGGCCGCTCGCTGCCGGCGGCGAGCCGGCAACCTGCGGTGGCGGCGACTTCGCGAATCAAAGTCTGACCCATGCGGCCGGCGCAGCCGGTGATGCCGATACGAAGGTCCGCCATGGCTGTCCCCAGGGTGAGAAACGCGCGCCCGACCGCGGGCAGGCGCGAGTTTAGCGCGCGCGATGAGGGGCGCCTAGGAAGGGCCGCGTCCGCTGGCTACTTTTCGGTCAGATCCTGCCACAACTCCTTCACCTTGGCGAAGAAGCCCTCCGACTCGGGATTGGTCTTGCCCGAACCGGCGCGGTCGAACTCTTCCAGCAGTTCGCGCTGGTGCTTAGTCAGGTTGACCGGGGTCTCGACCGCGATCTGGATGTACATGTCGCCGTGGCCCTGGCTGCGCAGCACCGGCATGCCCTTGCCGCGCAGACGGAACTGGCGCCCGCTCTGACAGCCGGCTGGGATCGCGACCTTGGCGCGGCTGCCGTCGATGGTCGGCACTTCGATCGTGCCGCCCAGGGCCGCGGTCGTCATCGGCAGCGGTACGTGACAGAAGATGTTGGCGCCTTCGCGCTGAAAAATCCGGTGCGGCGCGAGCGCAAGGAAAATATAGAGGTCGCCGGGCGCGCCGCCGCGGACGCCCGCTTCGCCTTCGCCGGCAACGCGCACGCGCGAGCCGTCCTCGACCCCGGCCGGAATGTTGACCGAGAGCGTCTTTTCCTTGTGGACGCGCCCGGCGCCCGAGCAGACGCGACACGGGTCGGTGATGACGTGACCGTGGCCGTGGCAGGTCGGACAGGTGCGCTCGATCGTGAAAAAGCCCTGTTGCGCGCGAACCTTGCCCATGCCGGCACAGGTGCGGCAGACCGTCGGCTTGGCGCCGCCGGCGGTGCCGGCGCCGTGGCACGCCTCGCAGGCGATCGAGGTCGGCACCCGGATCTGCGCCTTCTTGCCGGCGTAGGCTTCATTCAACGTGATTTCGAGGTTGTAGCGAAGGTCGGCGCCGCGGGTCTGGGTGCTGCGCCGCCGCCCGCCGCCGCCGCCCATGAACTCGCCAAACAAGTCGTCGAACACGTCGGCGAAGCCGTGGCTGAAGTCGAAGCCGCCGCGCCCGGCCCCGCCCTGCTCGAACGCCGCGTGGCCCAGTTGGTCGTAGGCGGCGCGCTTTTCCTCGTCCTTGAGGACATCGTAGGCTTCGTTGATCTCCTTGAACTGGTGTTCGGCCGCGGTATCGCCCGGATTCTTGTCCGGGTGATACTTCATGGCGAGCTTGCGGAACGAGCGCTTGATGTCGTCGAGCGAGGCTTTGCGCTCGACGCCCAACACTTCGTAGTAGTCCCGCTTTGCCATGGATCGTTCGACTTCGACTTGGCGCCGGCGGCTCGCGGCGTGGCGCCGCGAGCCTCACATCCGACGGGGAGGTGACCTAGGCCGATTTGTTCTTCTTGTTTTCGTCGACTTCCTCGAAGTCGGCGTCGACCACGTCTTCGCCGCCCTTCTTGGCGTCGCCGCCGCCGGCATCCGGTCCCGCGCTCGGGCCTTCGCCCGGGGCACCGCCGCTGCCGGCTTGCGCCTTGTACATGGCCTCGCCGAGCTTCATCGATGCCTGTGTCAGCGCGTCGACCTTGGCATTGATGTCGGCCGTATCCTCGCCGTCCTTGACCTTTTTCAAGGCCTCGATCGCCGACTGGATGGCGTCGCGATCGCCGGCCGGTACTTTGTCGCCGTACTCCTTCACGTTCTTTTCGACCGTGTGGATCAGGGCGTCGGCCTTGTTGCGGGTTTCGATCAACTCGCGCCGCTTCTTGTCCTCGGATGCGTGCGCGGCGGCGTCCTTGACCATCTTGTCGATGTCGTCCTTGGACAGGCCGCCCGACGCCTGAATGCGGATCTGCTGCTCCTTGCCGGTGCCCTTGTCTTTGGCGCCGACATGGACGATGCCGTTGGCGTCGATGTCGAAGGTGACTTCGACCTGCGGTACGCCGCGCGGTGCCGGCGGAATCCCGACCAGGTCGAACTGGCCGAGGATCTTGTTGTCGGCCGCCATCTCGCGCTCGCCTTGGAACACGCGGATCGTGACCGCGGTCTGGCCGTCTTCGGCGGTCGAAAAGATCTGGCTCTTCTTGGTCGGGATCGTGGTGTTGCGGTCGATCAGGCGCGTGAAGACGCCGCCCAGCGTTTCGATGCCGAGCGAGAGCGGCGTCACGTCGAGTAGGAGGACGTCCTTGACCTCGCCCTTGAGCACGCCGGCCTGAATGGCGGCGCCGATCGCCACCACCTCGTCCGGATTGACGCCGCGGTGCGGCTCGCGGCCGAAGAAATTCTTCACCGTATCGATGACCTTCGGCATCCGCGTCATGCCGCCGACCATCACCACTTCCTGGATTTCGCCGGCGGTGAGACCGGCGTCCTTGAGGGCGAGGCGGCACGGCTCGAGCGTCTTGGTGACGAGGTCGTCGACCAGCGCCTCGAGCTTGGCGCGGGTGAGCTTCATGGTGAGGTGCTTGGGCCCCGACGCATCGGCGGTGATGAAGGGGAGGTTGATCTCGGTCTGGACCGAGGACGACAGCTCGATCTTGGCCTTCTCGGCCGCTTCCTTGAGGCGCTGCAGCGCCAGCTTGTCGTTCCTGAGATCGATCCCCTGCTCTTTCTTGAACTCATCGGCGAGGTAATTGACGAGCCGCATATCGAAGTCTTCGCCGCCCAGGAACGTGTCGCCGTTGGTGGACTTGACCTCGAACACGCCGTCGCCGATCTCGAGCACCGAGATGTCGAACGTGCCGCCGCCCAGATCGTAGACGGCGATGGTCTTGTTTTCCGACTTGTCGAGCCCGTAGGCGAGCGACGCCGAGGTCGGTTCGTTGATGATGCGCAGGACCTCGAGCCCGGCGATCGCGCCGGCGTCCTTGGTCGCCTGCCGCTGGGCGTCGTTGAAGTAAGCGGGGACGGTGATGACCGCCTGGGTCACCTTTTCGCCGAGATAAGCCTCGGCGGTCTCCTTCATCTTCTTCAGGATGTAGGCCGAAATCTGGCTCGGCGAATAGCGCTTGCCCTTGACCTCGACCCAGGCGTCGCCGTTATCGGCGCGCACGATCGAATAGGGCACCATGCCCTTGTTCTTGGCCACCATCGGGTCGTCGTGACGACGCCCAATCAGGCGCTTGATCGCGAACAGGGTGCTGAGCGGGTTGGTGACGGCTTGGCGCTTGGCCGATTGGCCGACCAGGATTTCGCCGTCATCGTTGAAGGCGACGATCGAGGGCGTGGTGCGCGCGCCCTCGGAATTCTCGATCACCCGGGCGTTCTTGCCTTCCATGATGGCAACGCAAGAGTTGGTCGTCCCGAGGTCGATACCGACTACCTTAGACATTCATCCCTCCTTAGTTCGGCGAGCTCCGGGCGGCCGCAAAGGCACCGCCGGAACCCCCAAAGGGTGTTACCGGTGTTTCAGATGGCCGATATATAGGTCGGGCATAGGTGTCCCGCAAGCCGCGCAAGCTGCGGAAAAATACGGGGTTTTGCCGGCCGTTTCGGATCCGCGGCTGGCGGGGCGGTGCGCGGATGCGTACCCTGGCGACGATGATCGTCTCGGCGAGCTACAAGACCGATATCCCGGCCTTCTACGGTGCCTGGTTCATCAACCGGCTGCGTAAAGGCTACTGCCGCACCCGCAACCCGTGGGGCGGCCAGGTCGTCGACGTCCCGCTCGATCGCGACTCGGTCGACGGTTTCGTGTTCTGGACCCGAAACGCGGCGCCGTTCATGCACGCACTTTACGAAGTACGCCGGCGCGGCTACCCGTTCTTCGTCCACTACACGATCACCGGCTATCCGCGCGCGCTCGAACGCTCGGTGCCCGAGCCCGAGCGCGCCATCCGCTCGGCCCACGAGCTCGCGCGCGAATACGGCCCCGACGCGGTGGTGTGGCGCTACGACCCGATCCAGATTTCGTCGCTGACGCCGGCCGCCTTTCACCTCGAAAATTTCGCAGGTCTGGCCAAGCGGCTGACCGGCGCCGCCAACGAGGTCGTGGTGTCCTTCACCCACCTCTATCGCAAGACCCGCCGCAACCTCGACCGCGCCGGTGCCGAGGCCGGGTTCGCGTGGTCGGACCCGAGCCCGCAGCAGAAACGCGGCCTCGTCATCGAACTGACCCGCCTCGCCGGGCGCTTCGGCTTCAAACTCAGCGTCTGTGCGCAACCGGCGTTCATGGCGGGCGGTGCCGAGGCGGCGCGCTGCATCGATGCGGCGCGCCTCGCCCGCCTCGGCGGTGCCCCGATCGCGGCCCGCGAGCGCGGCAATCGGCCGGGCTGCGCCTGCCATCAATCGAAGGACATCGGCGAGTACGAAACCTGCCCGCACGGCTGCAACTATTGCTACGCCGTCGACAAGCGGGCGCGCGCGATCGAGCGACTCGAAGCGCACGATCCCGCGGGTGCGCTGCTGGCGCCGCCGAGCCCGTCCTTCGCGACGGCTGATCGCTAAGCCTTGGTGTCGATCTTGATTGTCGGGTCTGCGGCGGGCGCCGCCGCGGGCGACTGGGCGGACGGATCGGCCGCGGGTGCCTTGGCGACGCCGACCAGCGCCGGTCGCAGCAGGCGGTCGGCGATCACGTAGCCCGACTCCATCACCTGCACGATGGTGCCCGGCGCCTGGCCGGTGCCGTCGACTTCGAACATCGCTTGGTGGAGGTTGGCGTCGAACTTGGCGCCGAGCGCGTCGATCGTCTTGATGCCGTGACGCGAAAACACCGCCTGCAGCTCGCGCTCGGTCATCTCGACCCCGGCCAGGAGCGCGGCCAACGCGTCGTTGCCGTTGCGGGCCTCGGCCGGAACCGCATCGAGCGCCCGTTTCAAATTGTCGCCGACCGCGAGCAGCGAGCGGGCGAAGGTCGTGATCGCGTACTTGCCGGCGTCCTCGCGGTCGCGCTCGGCCCGCCGGCGGGTGTTCTCGACCTCGGCCAGGGCGCGCAGCAGCCGATCCTTGAGATCGGCAACCTGGCGCTCGAGCTCGGCCAACGCCGCGTCGGGCGGTGCGGCGGCGGGCGGACCCGGTTCGGCCGCGACGGCCGGCTCGCCGGTGGGATCGGTCGCGGGTGTGTCCTGCTGATTCATCGTTCCTTGGCTCGAAGGCGAAAGGTCGCAGTGCCGCTCAACCCATGACCTGGCCGATCACCTTGGCGGTGTAATCGACCATCGGGATGATCCGCCCGTAATTGATGCGGGTCGGGCCGATCACGCCGATCGCGCCGACGATATGGTCGCGGCTATCGTGATAGGGCGCGACCACGAGCGAACACCCGGAGAGGCCGAACAGCTTGCTTTCGGCGCCGATATAGATACGGACGCCGTCGGCTTTGTGCGCGAGCTCGAGCAGCCGCGTCAAGCCTTTCTTGGTTTCGAGCACGTCGAACAGGACGCGGATACGGTCGAGTTCCTCAACCGCGGTCACGTCCTCGAGCAACTGCGACTGGCCGCGCACGATCAGCGTGGTGCGGTCCTCGCCGCCGCCCCACGACGCCAAGCCGGTCGCGATCACGCGCGTGGCGAGCGTATCGAGCTCGGATTGATGCAGCTCGAGGTCCTTGACCAGCTCGGCGCGCAGTTCGGCGAGCGTCTTGCCGAGCAGCTTCGCGTTGGCGTAGTTGGTCGCTTCGACCAGGTCCGAGGGCGTTACGCCGGCCGGGGCCTCGATGACGCGGTTCTCGACCGTGCCGTCGCCGCTCACCAGCACCACCAGCACCCGGTTGGCACTAATCTGCACGAACTCGACGTGCTTGAGCGGCTTGTCGATCTTAGGCGCGATCACGACCCCGGCGCAGCGCGATAGACCCGCCAGCATGGTGGTGGCTTCGGCGTAGACGTCCTCGACGCTGCGGCCCGAGGCGGCGCAGCGGGCTTCGATCTCTTGCCGCTCGTCGCGGGTCAGATTGCCGCGCTCCAGGATGCCGTCGACGAAGAACCGCAGGCCGGCATCGGTCGGCAACCGCCCGGCCGAGGTGTGGGGTGCGAACAGGAGACCGAGTTCCTCGAGATCGGCCATCACGTTGCGGATCGAGGCTGGCGACAGGTTGAGGTCGAGGCGCTTGGCGAGGGTGCGCGATCCGACCGGCTCGCCGGTCTCGACATAGGCCTCGACGATCTCGCGAAAGATCGAGCGCGAGCGCTCGGAAATGTCGCCGAAAATGGAGGCTCGGGCCGAATCGGGCTTGTTATCGGTCATCGATGTCCATGGGTGCGTGCCGATCAATGTAGAAACGGCTCCCCCGTCCGTCAACGCGGCCGCTAAAGCGCTGGACCGCGCCGCGTGCGCGGACTAGAACGCGGGCAACCCGGAGGTACGCGCAATGGCGTCCACGAAGAAGCCGGGCGTTGCCCGCCCGTCGGGTCGCGCCGCCGACCAGCTGCGTAACGTCGCGCTCGAGGTCGGCGTCAACAAGCATGCCGAGGGCTCGTGCCTGGTACGCTTCGGCGACACCCACGTGCTGTGCACCGCGAGCGTCGAAGAGCGGGTGCCGCCGTTCCTCCGCAACACCGGGCGCGGCTGGGTCACCGCCGAATACGGCATGCTGCCGCGCTCGACCAACGAACGCACCGATCGCGAAGCGGCACGCGGTCGCCAGTCCGGCCGCACCCACGAAATCCAGCGGCTGATCGGCCGCAGCCTGCGCGCGGTGACCTCGCTCGAGGCGCTCGGCGAACGTCAGGTCAAGATCGACTGCGACGTCTTGCAGGCTGACGGCGGCACCCGGACCGCGGCGATCACCGGCTCGTTCGTCGCCCTGCATGTCGCCCTGGCCGGCCTCTGCGCCAACGGCACGCTCGCCGCCATCCCGCTCATCGACCACGTCGCCGCCGTCTCGTGCGGGCTCTATGGCGGCGCCGCCGTGCTCGACCTCGACTACGCCGAAGATTCGAATGCCGAAGCCGACGCCAACTTCGTCATGACCGGCGCCGGCCGCATCATCGAGGTCCAAGGTACCGCCGAGAAAGAGCCCTTCACCGAACAGCAGTTCAAGGCGCTGATGACGTTGGCGCGGGGCGGCATCGCCGACCTCGTCGCGGCGCAGCGCCGTGCCCTCGCGCGCTGATGGCGCGGCGTTTCGCAGGCGGCCGGCTCGTGATCGCGAGCCACAACCCGGGCAAGGTCCGCGAGATCCGCGACTTGCTGGCGCCGTTCGGCATCGCGGTTTCCGGCGCGGCCGAACTCGGCCTCAGCGAGCCCGACGAGACCGGCGACACGTTCCGCGCCAATGCCGAGCTCAAGGCCCGCGCCGCCGCGCAGGCGGCCGCGCTTCCGGCGCTCGCCGACGATTCCGGGCTGGTGGTGCCGGCGCTCGGCGGCCGCCCCGGCATCTACTCGGCGCGCTGGGCCGGCCCGACCAAGGATTTCGCGGTCGCGATGGCCGAGGTCGAACGCGCGCTCGCCGCGCTCGGACCCGGCGCCGACCGTCGTGCCGAGTTCGTCGCGGTGCTGTCGCTGGCCTGGCCCGACGGTCATGTCGAGAGCTTCGAAGGCCGGGTAGCCGGCCGGCTCGAATGGCCGCCGACGGGCGACAAGGGATTCGGCTACGATCCGATGTTCCTGCCGGCCGGCTACGAGCTCACGTTCGGCGAGATGGAGCCCGCGGAGAAACATGCCATCAGTCACCGCGCCCGTGCCTTCAAGCAGCTCGTCGCCGCCTGCTTCGGTTAGCGATTCCGACCGCCTCGCGATCTACCTCCATTGGCCATTCTGCACGGCCAAGTGCCCGTACTGCGATTTCAACGTCCACATCCGGGCGACCGTCGACGACGGGTATTGGCGCGCCGCGTTTCGCGCCGAACTCGACGGCTATCGGGCGCGGATCGGGCGCCGCACGGTGACCAGCATCTATTTCGGCGGCGGCACACCGTCCTTGATGGCGCCGGCCACGGTCGCGGCGCTGATCGAACGCATCGCCCGGCACTGGCCGCTCGCACCCGACGTCGAAATCAGCCTCGAAGCCAATCCGGCGGAGCGCGCGCGCTTCGCCGGGCTCAGCGCCGCCGGCGTCAACCGGCTTTCGCTCGGCGTGCAGGCGTTCGACGATGCCGTGCTCCGGTTCCTGGGCCGCGATCACTCGGCTGCCGATGCTATAGCCGCGCTCGACGAGGCGGGTCGCCGCTTCGCGCGCCTCTCGTTCGACCTCATCTACGCGCTTCCCGACCAGACCGTCGCCGACTGGCGGTCGGCCCTCGACGCCGCCCTGGCCCGCGCCCGCGGGCACCTCTCGCTCTACCAGTTGACGATCGAGCGCGGCACCCGGTTCCATGACGCGGTTCGCCGCGGCTTCTTCGCGGTTCCGAACGACGAGCGCGCCGCCGATCTCTACGCCGCAACCCAGGACGCGTGCGCCGCCGCCGGGCTGCCGGCCTATGAAATTTCGAACCACGCCGTGCCGGGGGAAGAATCGCGCTACAACCTCGCCTGCTGGACGGGCGGCGACTATCTGGGGGTCGGACCCGGCGCGCACGGGCGACTGACCGAAGCCGGCGTCCGCCGCGCGCTCAGCGCCTATCGCAAGCCCGAGACTTGGGCGGCGCGCGTGGCCGCGGCCGGAATCGGCGCCGAAACCGACGACGCGCTCACCGCGCGCGAAGCCCAAGAGGAAGCGATCCTGCTCGCGCTCCGGACGGTCGGCGGGCTCGCGCGCGAGGCCTTTCGCGTCCGCTTCGGGGCCGAGTTCGAAGCCTGCGTCGATCGCGCGCGCCTCGCCGATCTCCGCGCCCAGGGGCTGGTGGTGGCCGACGCCGACGGCCTGCGTGCGACCGCGGCCGGCCGCCCGCTGCTCGATGCGATCCTGGGTGCGCTGCTCGCCTGACGCGGCGTCAGTTCGACAGGCGCTGAAAGGTGTCGGGCGCGCGGCTGATGACGCGCGAGCCGGTGTTGGTGACCTCGATCACCGCCAACCCGCGTTCGGCGACGCCGTCGGGGCGAAAACGGAAAATGCCATCGACCCCGGCAAACCCGCTCGAATTGGTGATGGCGGCCGCCGAGAAATCCGGCCCGTTCGGGTTGCGCGACAGCACGACCGCGAGCGCTACCGCGTCGTAGGCGTGGGTTGCAATCCTCGGCGGCCGGTTGCCGAACACCTGCGCAAAGCGGGTAAAGAAGCGGCTGCTCTGCTCAGGGGGCGGCGCCGCGAACCAGCCGCCGACCAAACTCGGCTCGCGCCCGAGCGAGGCATCGTCCCACTGCGCGGTGCCGAGAAAACGGATCCGTGCCGGATCGATGTCGTAATAGGCCAGGAGCGGCGCGATCCGCTTCAGGCGCGCGCCGCCTTCGGGCAGGAAAATCGAATCGAACGGCAGCTCGCCCAGCGTCTCCAGCCCTTCGAGCCGCTTGAGCGCCTGGCGGGCGACGGTGTCGTCTTGCGAGGCCAGGCGCTGGCGCTGATCGGTGAGCGCGGCACGGCGGCGGTTATAGTCGGCGAGCCGCAGAATCGGGTCGCGCGGCTCCTCGCTGTCGGTCGGATAGGTCTCGATCCTGACGATGCCGGCGCCATAGGACTTGGCCGCGGTGGCGATCGCGCTCGCCACTGCTTCGCCGTAAGCCGACTGCGGAATGAGCGCGGCGTAGCGCCGAAGGCCCTGCTGGCTCGCGAACGCGACGACGCGCGCGATCTGTTGGTCGGGCGTGACGCCGAGCAGGTAAACGCCGTTCCCGGCGACCGCGCGGTCGTTCGAAAATCCGATCACGGCGACGCCGCGACTGCGCGCCGGCTCGGCCGCCGCTCCGACCGCCGAGGCAAACAGCGGACCCAAGATGATCTGGGCGCCTTCTGAAAGCGCGGCTTCGCCGGCGCGCCGCGCCGCCTCCGGCGAATCGCCGGTGTCGCGCGGCAAGAGCTCGATCGCATCGGCCCCGGCGTCGTAAAGCGCGAGCTGGGCGGCATCGAGCAGGGCGCGGCCCAAACTCGCATTGGCGCCGGTGAGCGGCAGCAGGATCGCGACCCGAACCGGATCGCTCGCGCTCGGCGGTCGGAGCGCGACCGCAGCCGCCGGCGGCTCGGGCAGTGGCGGCGCCGGCTGGACCTGAACCGGAATCGGCGGGGCGGCGACCACCGGCGGCATGGCCGGCGCGGGCGCTGGCGCGGCTGCGGGCGGGGCCGGCGGCGGCTGCGCCATCTGCACCGGCGGGTTTGCGGCCAGTGGCGAGCTTCCCCCTAGCCAGGGCGGCGGGTTCAAGCCTAACGTCGGGGTCTCGCAGCCGGCGGTCGCTACGATCGCGGCCAGCGCGAACGCACGCCATGGCGCGAACCGATCGAACTTCATCCAGTCGGGAAAACGGTGTCGCACGCGACCCT
>Ga0194132_10003162_pt1 | contig 29759 bp, 23 predicted proteins | sample TA2KigOf80mmetaG_FD_148612 | JGI IMG/M metagenome (GOLD analysis project Ga0194132, IMG submission 148612) | Freshwater microbial communities from Lake Tanganyika, Tanzania - TA2015054 Kigoma Offshore 80m | ecosystem: Environmental > Aquatic > Freshwater > Lake | place: Tanzania: Lake...
TCGGGGAGCTTCAGCGAGCGATAGACGCGCGAAGTGGCCAAGAGCCCCGCATGAGACGAAGCGGTCTCGTCGAGCGGCTTGGGATCGATGGCGAACGGCGACTTGGCTTGGACGGGCAAGCGAGCTGGCATGCGAAATAAATACATGATATATATAACATTGCAAGAGAACAATTCACATCTGATGCGTCCTGAAGCGGTTTTTTTGAATCGCTACCGAATTACCCGTGGATCAGGGTTTCATCGTTCTTGCACGCGTGCCATCCCCGGGCGCAAGACAAGTCCTTCGCGACCTCGGCGTGAGGAACTGAAACCTGATAACTCTGTTCCCATGGAACTGGTTGAATCTTTCCTTCGATCATCTTCCGTCCACAGAATGCAACACGAAGGCTGGAATTCCTCGGTTCTTTCAGGTGATCCCGTCCTCCGTGGCTTGACCTTGGTGGTTTTCTCCCCTGGTCCGGGGTTTTGGGGGGTATAATCCACTCTGGTCAATTGACCGGACCACCTCTATAAACGCACGGTTTTTCGGTACTGACATGAGCTCATCGCCCACTTCAACACATTCGGAATCGCGCAAAACTTTGAAATTACTGGTCGCCAACCGGAGCGAAATCGCGATCCGTGTTTTCAGAGCCGGCACTGAGCTCGGCCTGCGAACCCTTGCGATCTTTGCCCAGGAAGATCGTCTGAGCGTGCATCGATTCAAGGCGGATGAAGCCTACCTCGTGGGGGCCGGGAAAGGGCCGGTGGCAGCCTACCTCGATATCCCCGGAATCGTGGCCTTGGCCAAGGAAAAAGGGGTCGACCTCATCCATCCAGGATACGGTTTTCTCTCGGAGAACGCGGAGTTTGCCCGGGCTTGCGCGGAAGCGGGCATTACATTCGTGGGACCGCGTCCGGAACTTCTGGAAAAGATGGGGGACAAGACGGCCGCGCGCACGCTGGCCCAAAAGCTGAATATTCCGATCCTTGCCGGCACGGAGTTGCCAGTCACGACGAAGACTGAAGCACTCCAAATCGCGCGGGAAATCGGTTTTCCATTGATCATCAAAGCAGCCTTCGGCGGAGGAGGACGAGGCATGCGGGTGGTGCATCGGAGCTCGGATCTGGAGAACTTGCTGGAGGAAGCTCAAGCCGAAGCCGGTCGGGCCTTCGGCAATCCAGCCGTGTTTCTGGAAAAGTACATCGCCCGGGCGAAGCACATCGAAGTGCAAGTGCTAGGCGACAAACACGGCAATGTTCTGCACCTGCACGAGCGAGACTGCTCGGTTCAGCGCCGCCATCAAAAGGTGGTCGAGATCGCCCCGAGCGTGGGATTGGACGATCATGTGCGGCAGGAATTGTGTTCGGCCGCGGCCCGGATCGCGAAGGAAATCGGTTACGACAATGCGGGCACCGTGGAGTTTCTCTACGACTTGGACCATCACGATTGGTATTTCATCGAGATGAATCCCCGGATTCAGGTCGAGCACACGGTGACCGAAATCATCACCGGAATCGATCTGGTTCGAGCTCAGATCCTGATCGCCCAAGGGCACAGTCTTTTCAGCCCGGAAATCGGAATGCCGTCGCAGGATGAGATCCCGCGAATGGGGTGCGCCATCCAGTGCCGTGTGACAACGGAGGATCCGGAGAACAAGTTTACGCCCGATTACGGGAGGATTCTCACCTATCGCAGCGCGGGCGGTTTTGGCGTTCGCCTGGACGGAGGCATGGGCTACGCGGGATCGGTGATCACCCCGTTCTACGACTCGTTGCTCGTGAAAATCAGCGCTTCCGGGCAGACCTTCGAGATGGCATTGGCGCGGATGGATCGAGCGTTGCGGGAATTTCGAATCCGCGGGGTCAAGACCAACATCCCGTTCCTGGAGAACCTGATCGCGAACGGCACGTTTCGATCCGGCCGCGCCACGACGACGCTCATCGACACGACCCCAGAGCTCTTCTCCTTCAAGCCAAGAAGAGACCGCGCCACCAAGCTGCTCACTTTCCTGGGTGACGTGGTGGTCAACGGCAATCCGCACGCCAAGGCTCACCGGCCCTCGGGTCCTTCGGTGTTCATTCCGCCTTTGAGTTTCGATCCGAAGCAGCAGCCGCCGGAGGGGTCGCGGCAGAAGCTGCTCGCCCTGGGACCCAAGAAATTTGCGGAATGGGTGCTGAAAGAGAAGCGCCTGTTGATCACGGACACGACCTTCCGGGACGCTCATCAATCCCTTATGGCGACCCGGGTCCGCAGCTACGACATGCTGGCGGCGGCCGGCGCGATGGCGAGGCGAGCCCCCGAACTCTTCAGCCTGGAAATGTGGGGAGGGGCGACTTTTGACACCGCGATGCGATTCTTACGGGAAGATCCGTGGCAGCGGTTGCGGGCGCTCCGGGAGAAAATACCGAACATCTGCTTTCAGATGCTGTTTCGAGGGTCGAACGCGGTAGGTTACTCCAATTACCCGGACAACGTGGTGGCGGGGTTCGTGCGCCACGCCGCGGAGGCGGGGATGGATATCTTCCGCATTTTTGATTCGCTGAATTATCTGCCCAACCTCGAAGTCGCCATGGAAGCCGTGCAAGACACGCACGCGATTTGCGAGGCGGCGGTGTGCTATACGGGAGACATTCTCGATTCGCGCCGTTCCAAGTACGGGCTGAAGTACTACGTGAAGCTGGCCAAGGAGTTGAAAAAGATGGGCGCGCACATGATCGCCATCAAGGACATGGCCGGCCTCTGTCGGCCGTATGCCGCGCACCTGTTGGTGAAAACCTTGAAAGCGGAAGTGGGGCTGCCCATCCATTTCCACACCCACGACACGAGCGGTGTCAACGCCGCCAGCGTGCTGAAGGCGGCGGAGGCCGGGGTGGACGTGGTGGATTTGGCGATTGCTTCCATGAGCGGCAGCACGAGCCAGCCGAATTTGAATTCCATCGTCGCCGCGCTGCAGAACACGAAGCGGGATACGGGACTGGATTTGGAAGCGTTGAACGAGTTTTCCGAATACTGGGAACAGGTGCGAGATCTCTACCGTCCCTTCGATACCGCGCCGAGGACCGGAAGCGCGGAAGTGTATCTCCACGAAATGCCTGGCGGCCAATACACCAACCTCAAGGAGCAAGCGGCCTCGATGGGACTCGGCAATCGGTGGCCCGAGATTGCGCGCACTTACGCGGAGGTCAACGCGCTTTTCGGGGATATCGTCAAAGTCACCCCGAGCAGCAAAGTGGTTGGCGACATGACGATGTTTCTGATCACGCGAGGCATCCAACCTCAGGACGTGCTCAATCTTGAACCCGGAGTGACTCCTTTCCCGGCCAGCGTGGTGGACATGCTGCGGGGTGGATTGGGCCAACCGCTCAACGGGTGGCCAAAGGCCTTGCAGAAAGTCGTGCTGGGCGAGGAAAAGCCGCTCAAAGGCCGCCCCGGCCATAACCTCCCCGATTGCAACTTGAAGAAGGAACTGGAAGCACTGAGCGCAAAATTGAGGCGCGAAGCCGGGACGGATGACCTCTACAGCCACCTCATGTATCCGGAGGTGCATGCCGAATACGCCCGTTTCGAAAAAGAATTCGGAGACGTCAGTGTTCTTCCCAGCACCGCCTATTTTTACGGCCTCAAACAGGGCGAGGAAATCAGCGCCGAGTTGGAGCCGGGCAAAACGCTGTTCATCCGGCTCATCAACGTGGGTTCTCCCGACAAGGAGGGAAAACGAACGGTCACGTTCGAACTGAACGGCATGACACGGGAAGCCCACGTGGCCGACAAAACGGTCAAACCGAGTGTAAAAGCCCGGGCCAAAGCGGATCCGGCAAACTCCCGCGAAGTCGGCGCGCCTATTCCAGGCATCATGACGAGCGTGAACGTCAGCGTAGGGCACAAGGTGGCCCGCGGACAAAAGCTTTTCACCATGGAAGCGATGAAAATGCAGACGACCCTTTACGCTCCCGTCGATGGCGCGGTGGAGGAAATCTTCGTGCAGGTGGGCGAATCGGTGGAGAGCAAAGATCTGCTGCTGCGACTGCGGGTTTGAAGCGAATCCGCGCTTCTATCGCGTCGGTGCCTTTGGAAAGGATTGGCCGGCCACCCCCGCAGCCGGGAGTTCGTGCGCATACTCGTCGCGGTCATCCACAGCCTTCTTCGCTTGAGCCAGCCGGACTTTGAGTCGGTCGACGAGTTTTCGATGTTCGGGAAGCCCGGCCAGGTTGCGCAACTCCTTTGGATCCTGCCGAAGATCGTAGCATTCCCACTGGTCCAGCTTCCAAAAGTGGATCAGCTTGTGGGTCTCGGTCCTCAGGCCGTAATGGGCTCGCGTATTGTGATCTCCGGGATCGTGATAATAACGGTAGTACATTTCCTTGCGCCATGATTGAGGCGTCCGGCCCTTGAGCAGGGGGAGGAGACTGCGTCCCTGGATGTCGCCGGGCACGACCAGTCCGGCGATTTCCATGAACGTCGGGGCGAAATCGACGTTGAGGGCCATGGAATTCTGAGTGGAACCCGCATTAATGGTTTGGGGCCAGCGCACGAGGAACGGCATGCGCAGGGATTCCTCGTACATGAAGCGCTTGTCGTACCAGCCATGATCGCCCAGAAAGAAACCCTGATCGCTCGTGTAGACCACCAGGGTATTGTGACTCAAGCCGAGGCGATCCAATTGTTCGAGCAAGCGTCCCACGCTGTCGTCCACGGAGGCGACGCAGCGCAAGTAATCTTTGATGTAGCGCTGATATTTCCATTTTCGAAGAGATTCGCCGGAGAGGACTTGTTCCGTGCCGTTGACCTTCGCAATGACTTCCTTGGGAGTGGCATTGAGCCACCGCTGCAAATCCGGACCCGAAAGTCCGCGGGGAGGGGCCAGCTTCAAGTCCCGCCGGGTCAGATCGTCCGCGATGGTCATCCGGGCTTGGCGTGCCGCGTCGGTGCGGGTGGCGTAGTCGTCGCGCAACGTTTCTGGTTCGGGAATCTCAACATCTTCGTACAGGGAAGCGTGGCGCGCGCTGGGCTCCCACGGCCGATGCGGGGCTTTGTGATGCACCATCATGAAGAAGGGTTTGCCGGCATCACGGCGGGTAAGAAACTCAACCGCGAGATCCGTGATGACATCCGAGACGTATCCTTGAAAATTCCTGCGTCCGGAGGAATCGAGCAGAACGGGATTGTGATAGGCGCCCTGTCCGGGGAGCACGATCCAGTGATCGAAAGCGGTGGGCTCGCTGCCCAGGTGCCATTTGCCGATCAGGGCGGTTTGGTAGCCGGCGTCCCGCAGATATCGGGCTACATGAGGCTGGGAACCGTCGAACCGGTTAAAGGCGGGCACGCCGTTCTTGTGGCTGTATTTTCCGGTCAGAATAGCCGCCCGACTGGGCGAGCAAATGGAGTTCACTACGAAGCAATTCCGAAACAACATGCCTTCCCGAGCCAGTCGGTCGATGTGCGGCGTCCGGTTGATGCGGCTGCCATAGGCGCTGATGGCATGCGACGCATGATCATCCGACATGATGAACAAGATGTTGGGACGCGATGCCGGAGCGGACTGAGCGACGAGAGGCAACGCCGAGAGCAGGATCAGGAGGAGGCGGAACAGGGGATGCATAGGCGGAGTCTTCTTAAGGGAAATGCGGCGGCGCAAGGGAGCGAATGCCGGATGCGACACGGATCATTCATGGGGGTGATCATTCGTTACTCGTTGAATTCTGCAGGCGGCCGAGGGAAATTTACGATAGACGATCGGTCGATCAGGGGAAAGTGGAGATGTGGGTACTGCAAAAAAAAGCGGAGCCGGAAGGCCGGCTCCGCTTTGCGAGAGATGACTTTCGTCCGAACCCGGATCGCTTATCGCTTCAGCCGGTAAAACTTCGAACCGGTGGCGGCATTGGCGGAGAAGGGACTCTTGGCATTGGCCACGTCGGCCCAGTTGCCGGTGACGGCATCGGCGGCTTGCAGCGTGGCGGTGCCGTCCCATTCGATGATCACATTCTGTTGGCTCCTTGAGATCTTGCTGAACTTGAGGTCGCCACCCGTCACCATCGGATTCGGTTTCGGATCCGGATGCGAGATGACGGTGTAGAAGTTAATCTCGTTCGGGGAATTGCCACCCGAGTCGGGCTTGTTCTCGAGGTTGATGGTGCCCTTGGCGGCCACCATGATCTGCTGGGTGGTCATGGCCAAAGTCATTTGAACCGAGGTGATGGTATCCGATTCATGGGCGTTGATGAAGGGCAGGAAACTCTTGCTGAGCGAACGGAAAGACTTCGCCGCGCCATCAAAGGCCAGCACGCGAGTTGCAACCTGCTGCTTCGCGTAACCAGTCGGCTGGGAAACCCATCCGACCGCCACGCGAGAAAGGGCATCCGATGCGAGATTGACTCGATCGAAGTTCCCGGCAAAACCCGCCTCACTGACCTCCGCTGAGGCAGCAAAAGCACGGGTTCGGGCATCCCAGGCGACCACCTTGACCACATTCCCACTCCGAATTTTTCCGGCGAGGAAGAGATAGGGGGCGTTGATGTGACCTGAAATACGGGTTCCATCGCCTCGGCCGCGATCGAATTGTTCACCCGAAGAGGTGTCTTGGTCCACGGACCCTTGGAGCTCGCCCGCGTTGTTGTAGAAGTGGAGCACACCCGCCACGCGGACGGCGAATCCGCCTTGAAAGGCAGCCACGTTGGACCAGAGATCGCCATCGGCGACCTTGAACGCTTCTTTGACCACGGTTCCATTCGGAGCGAAGATGGTGGCGACGGCCGCGTTGCCTTCCGGCCGAAGCACTTTCGAACGATCCTCGACCACCGAAACGAAATTTCCGTTATCGAGGCATGTCATGTCGCCCCCAAAGCGGCTGATTTGATTATTGCCCTGTGGGTCGCCTTCGGTTCGGCGGCCATGTGCGGAATCGAGGGCCTTGCTCAACGGCGTTGGAGTCAGAGTGGCCGTGTTCAACGCGTAGATCTGCACGGTGCCATAGCGACCATCGGCGAGACGGTCAAAACCCAGGTTCCAGCGGCTCGCCGTGTCGAATTCAGGCAGCGTATGGGGCGAGGCCTCGGCGCCGACCATGTAGTTGACGGCCCCGGGGCGCGCATCGCCCGCGACGCGGCCCGGGTTGCCATTTTGCCGGGAGGCATTGATGGGGCCTTTGAAAGGCTGCCCCGCGTCCGTGTAGAATCCTTCGACGAGCTTGCCGGGTCCGCCGGCCGCCGGCTGGATCATCACCACGTAGCGCTGTTTGTCTTCAGTACCTTCGGCGAACGTATTGCCTTCGATCAGGAAGTACTCGCCACCGAGCTGGCTGGCATTGGGTTCCCAGTTGCCCAGGGCATTCCGGCCAGGATTAATGATCGGGGTATCGGGCACGATGCGCTTCAGGCCCACCGACTCGATCGAACCGGGCTTGTGCGCAAGGCCAAAGAAGCGACCCGCCACCACAGCGGTGCCGGCGTCCGCCTCGCTGCTCTTGCTTTCCCAGATGACCGCGAAGGCGTCGTTGCGCGTGGCCACGCGAGGATCCGTGGAATCACCCACGCTGGTCGCCGCATCTTCCCGCTCGCTGACAAAGAAGGTGTCTCCCATGGGTTTGCCCGTCGGATCGATCATGCGCCCGAGGATCAGGTTGAAATCCGAACCCGCGACCTTGGCGTTATAGACCACGAGCGCGCGTCCGGAAGCATCGAGGGCCACATCCGCTCCACCGGGATTCGAGGCGAAGGTCACGTCGTCGCTGACGGACTTGGAGTAGCGCAATTTGCCATCGGCACCCAACACGGTCAGAAACACGCGAGACTTGCCGTCCACCTGCCCGGTGCTGATGTAGGCGTAAAGATCGACGCCGTTGCCGTGGAAGCCACGGCTGTCGCCGCGCCCGCCGCCGGCAGCGATGTCATTGCCGGCAAGGGTGCCGAGGTCGATGTTGTCGCCCTTCGGATTGCCGGTGTTGTCGAACAACCGGACTTTGGTGCGGCCGCCCTGGTTGATGCGAATGGCAAAACCGTCCTTGGTCACCGCCGCGCCATGCCACAATTCATTGGCGACCTTGTCCGAGCTGGCCAGACTGAGCGCCTTGATTTCTTTGCCGGTGACGTCCACGACTTTGTAGGTGACGTGTTTACCGGGATCAGCGCCGCCGAATTTCCCGTTGAGGTCGGCGTTCTGCCGGCTTTCACCCACGATGACGACATTTCCATTGCTGAGATAGTCCCAGTCGGCGATGCGGATATCACCTTGGGCTTCGGCATCCGCATCCGAATAGCTCACGATGCCGATGGGATTGCCGGCGTTATCAAGCAGCTGAATCGAAGGAAAATCGCCACCGCCGCCCTCGTCGAGGTTGATGTTGGCGAGCTCGGGAACTTCAAGTCCCAATTCGAAACTGGTGGCGCCCATCCCGTGGCCGTCGCCGAACAGATTCGCCTTGATCTTGGGTCCCCACGACGTGCGTCCGGGAATGGCGCTCTTGTCTTTGCGGAAGTAGGACAAGAACTTGGAAGTCACCGATCCGCCTTGAAGGGACTTTTGTTCGGTGTCGGGCGTAAGCGGTCCGCCGCCGGGGCTGTAGAGGGTCCAGACGGACTCCAAGTCCGTCAGGTCGGCGCCATCGTCTTCCCATCCGATGATCACGTTGCCGTTATTGGCAATCGCGACGCCGAGGCTTTCGGTCTTGTTGTTGTTGATGGTGGCAGTGGTGTTGACGTAGAACGTGCTCGTTCTCGCCTCCAGTCGATTGCCTTCGAGAGTGCCCTTGACGGCCTGCCCGAGGGCCGGCGTGCTGCTGGCCGCGAGAGCCAGGGCCAGGGTCCACGTGGATTGAGTTTTCGTCACATGGAGTATGGATTGATAAGTTTCACGAGCTAGCTCGCAACGCGATCGGTTCGGCAACGTGTCATCACGAGGGTCACTGCGCTGCTAAAAAGCACCCATCCGTTCGAAGCCGATTCATGCAGCGGAGTGGCGCCGACACGCCTCACGCACGGTTGGATCGTTGACCCGAACGGGTGATACTTCAAGTCACAATTTGGCTTGGTTCTTCCATATTCTTGCGCTGCGTTCGCAAAAACAGGGAATTTGAGCTCGGCGAGACCGAAACACCGCGATAGCTTCGGGCTGGATGATCGATCGAACCGCGGAATATCAGCGGCTGAAGCTGAAGCCGGGCAACGCGAATCCCTGGCGCCGATGGGGCCCCTATCTGGCGGAGAGGCAATGGGGAACGGTGAGGGAAGATTACAGCGCTGAAGGAACGGCCTGGGAGTATTTTCCTCACGATCACGCTCGCAGCCGGGCTTACCGTTGGGGGGAGGATGGCTTGGCGGGCCTGAGCGACGATCAGCAATGGCTGTGTTTCGCCTTCGCGTTTTGGAATGGAAAAGATGCGATCCTGAAGGAGCGGATCTTCGGCCTGACGAACAACGAGGGCAATCACGGGGAGGACGTGAAGGATCTCTACTACTATCTTGACGCCACGCCGAGCCACGCCTATCTGAAAATCCTCTACAAGTATCCCCAGCGCGCCTTTCCTTACGACCGATTGATTCGTGAGAATGCCGCCCGTTCCAAGCATGATCCGGAACTCGAGCTTCTGGACACGGGGTTGCTCGATGACGACCGTTACTTTGATCTAACGATCGAGTATGCCAAAGCGTCGCCCGAGGACATCATCGTTCGATTGACGGCCGACAACCGCGGGCCGGAAATGGCCAGGCTCCACGTGCTGCCGCAGCTCTGGTTTCGAAACACCTGGACCTGGAAGAAGGAGGAGCCGCGTCCCGAATTGCGATCGTGTGGGAAGGAAGGTTTGCTCGCGCGCCACGCCAAACTCGGCGATTACGAGTGCACCTTCGAAACCGGTACCGAACTGCTGTTCTGCGAGAATGAAACAAATTATGCCAGGCTCTATGGCGCCCCCGCCGAGAAGAGGGGACGCAAGGATGGCATCCATGATTGGGTCATCGCGGGGGATCGCGGGGGGTTAAACCCCGGAGATCGAGGCACGAAGTGCGCGCTTTACTCCAGGTGGGAAATTGAATCCGGGGAATCGAAGTCGCTGTGGTTGCGGCTTCGGCGGCGGGAGGAGGAGGATGACCGGGTGCCAGGGGGGATCGACCGGCGAGAATGCCTCACTTTCCTGGAAAAAAGGAAAACCGAGGCGGACGAGTTTTACAGCGCGGTTCAGGAGGGATTAAGGGATCCCGAGGCGAGACGGGTTCAGCGCCAGGCTCTGGCGGGGATGATCTGGAGCAAGCAATTCTTCCACTTGGAGGTGCGGAAGTGGAGCGAAGGGGATCCCGGGCAGCCGTCTCCCCCGCCCAATCGGGCTGCGGGTCGCAACCGGGAGTGGGAGCATTTCACGGCCTGCGACATACTGTCGATGCCGGACAAGTGGGAGTACCCGTGGTTTGCCGCGTGGGACCTGGCTTTTCACTGCATCCCGCTTGCCATGGTGGACCCGGGTTCGCGAAAGAGCAACTGGTTCTGCTGACGCGCGATTGGTACATGCATCCCAACGGCCAGTTGCCTGCGTACGAATGGGCCTTCGGGGATGTGAATCCGCCGGTTCATGCCTGGGCGGCATGGCGGGTGTTCCAAATGGACCGCAAGCAGCGGAGGAAGCGGGCGCCGGGAGACCCGGGGGACGTTGCGTTCCTGGAGCATCGGCCGGACTTGGCGAGCCTCGTCTCAAGATGGAACGAGCCGGGACAAAAACACCGCCGACTGCTCTCCTTGCTGCGCGGCCACCGGATGAAGTGCCTGTTGAGGCGGATGCTGGATGAAACAGAATTCCTCTCGCCCTACGGGGTGCGGGCGCTTTCGCGATACCATCGCGAACACCCCTATCGCTTCCACGTCGACGGAGCGACCCTGGAAGTGGGTTACCAGCCGGCGGAATCGACTTCGGGGCTTTTGGGAGGGAATTCGAACTGGCGCGGACCGGTTTGGCTGCCGGTGAATTACCTGCTCATCGAATCACTCCAACGCTTCCACCATTACTACGGGGACGATTTCAAGGTGGAGTGTCCGACCGGCTCGGGTGAATTCCGGACGTTGGAAGGCATCGCCGCCGAATTGTCGCAACGGCTGACGAAACTATTCTTACCGGACGCGCAGGGGGAACGACCGGCGATGAAAGGGCATTCGAAACAGGCCCGGGATCCGCACTTCAAGAATTGCCTGCTCTTTCACGAGTATTTTCACGGAGATTCAGGGCTAGGCATTGGAGCCTCCCATCAGACCGGGTGGACGGGGCTGGTCGCGAAGTTGATGTAGCCCCAGGGGGAGGGGTGATGCGGGAAAACTCGGAGATCGGGATCACGATTCCTGGTTGAAACACGGCCCGAGTTTTGCTTTCTTTTCGCGCACCCGCGAATCCGCCAGCCCTCGAGGCTCCTGAACTGGCTGGAAGCGAGGGTCATTGTTGCTGAACATGTCGTATTCCAATCCTTACCCGACCGGCCAGTCCGGACGATACTCCGCCAAGAACATCTCGGTGGCGGTCAACTTCCTCTGCCTCGTGTCGGCGGCGAAGCAAGTTTCCGTCGTTGGAGATTTCAATGACTGGCAACCCCATTCCCATCCGATGAAGAAAGGACCCGACGGCTCGTGGAGAGCGCAGGTCACTTTGTGCCATGGGCACCATCACTATTTGTTTGTGGTGGACGGCGTGGCCACGCTCGACCCAAGGGCGAACGGCTACGCCAAGCATGCACAATTTGGCAAGGTCTGCATGCTGGCGGTCAGTTGAACAGACCTCCCGGCTTCCCCTCGCCCGGAGGTTTCAACCTTGCTCCGCGACGGGGAATTTCCAGGTTGCTCAATCCAATTCAATCCGGGACCCGTCCCGTGCGAATTCGATCGTGACCCCCGGAAGCGCCCGCTTCGCGGCGGATTCAATCTCCGGAAGCCGTTCCCAAAACGGCCGGGCCACATGAATAAAGACGACCCGGCCGATCCGCTTGTCGCGGAGCATTTCGAACAAAGTCAGGGGTTCGAAATGGGCCAACTCGCACACCAGGAGGTCCACCGGTTTTTCGAGAAGTGGCAGAAGGTCCTCCGGACCGCCGATGTCGGCGCTGTGAACGATTCGGCGGCCCCGGCATTCAATCTCGAAGCAGAAGGATTCGAAGGCCTGGGGATAGCGCCGCTGAAAAGCCTTGCGCAGCGATTCCAGATGCGTGGAGCGATGCGGCGTCACGCGAACGCCTTCGAATTCCACACTGACCCCCAACCTCAAGGGCAAATAGATCAGTGGAAACGAGTGGAGTTCCTCGAAAATACAGGCCGCGTTCAGGAGACCTCGGACCGGCTCGATCCCTTCAAGTGGCATATGGATCTGGAGCGATTTGCGTCTCTGCTCCAGCCAAAGTCCCTGGAGATACATGAACAACCCCCCAATGTGGTCGCAATGCAAATGGGAGATGAACACCCGGTCCACTTCATCATAACTCAAGCCGGACGCCTTGTAAGACCGGCTCAATCCCTCGCCACAGTCCAGGAGGAATGACGCGGCGCCGCAACGATAGAGAAATGAGGAATGATAGCGATCGGCACAAGGCCAGCCATCTCCCACCCCGAAGCAATCCAGAACGACATGAGACATAGGCTCAAGGAGCTCCGGTGCGCTTGGCTCGAATTTCTACCGGCCTTGAGCGAGTCATGCTTCCGGAGAGCTATGGCAAAAGCCGGAGACAAAAGCCAGCCTTCATGTTCAAGGACTTCCTCGAAAGTTCAGCCAGAACAACCGTGCCGTCAGGGCGAGAGTGACCGTAATCAGCAGAGGTCGAATCCAACGGGCGCCGTGAACGATCACCAGTTTCGAACCTGCCTTCGCGCCGAGCCATTGACCCGCACCCATGCACAAACCGGCCGCAAACAGCACCTGACCCGCTTGCAGAAAAACCGCCAACGAAGCGAGGTTGCTGCAAAAATTCATCGCCTTGGTCCGAGCGGTGGCGAGACGCAAATCGAGCCCGAGCAGCAAGACATGGGCCATGGCCCAAAACGTGCCGGTCCCAGGCCCGAAAAACCCATCGTAAAAACCGATGCCCAATCCGCACGTCACCGAAAAAAGGAACTCTCCGCATCGAACCTTGGATTCCGACTTTCCCAGATTGGGTTGAAAAAGGGTGAAGAGTGCGAGACCGGCAAGAATCCAGGGTATGACCCGGTTCAGCCACGCCGAATCGAGCCTATTGACGAGACCGGCTCCCAGTGCCGCACCGAGCAAAGTCAACCCGGCGGCAAGGCGGACTCGCTTCCAATCGATCAACCCCGCCTTCGCAAAGTGCCAGCAGGCACTGCCGGATCCGAAGCTGGCTTGAAGCTTGTTGGTGGCCAAGGCCCATTGGGGCGGCATGCCGGTTTGCAAAAGCACCGGCACGGTGATCAATCCTCCGCCGCCGGCTGCGGAATCGACGAAACCCGCGCACCAGCCGGTCAAAAGCAGCAGCGGGTACCACCAAATCTCGAGCGCGGGGATGTCCACAGAAATCACAGCGGCAACAAGCTAACGAACTCCTTCACCCAACTGCACCACTTTCGGGTCAGCCTCGCGGCACTTCTCGATCCGCTCTCCTCTCAAGGTCTCCAGGAAGGCTTCCAATTCATGATGGCGCACGAGCGCGATCATGGGACCACCACCACCGGGTCCGGTCAACCGGGCGCCCAAGCAGGCGGGATGAGACGACGCTTTGGCGACGAGACGATCCAAACCCGGCAGGCTGTTGCGCAAGTGCTCGTGGGATGCCTCGTGGCTCAACAACATGCACTGGCCAAACGCCGCATGATCCCCCTCGCGCAGAGCGGCCTCGGCGGCGGCGACACGGCGCGCTTCCGTCACCGCGAAATAGGCGCAGGCATACTCGGCATCCGTCAGTTTGTTCCGCGAACTCTTGAGTGCAGGTAAATCGAGGATGCGGAGCGAAGAGACGCCCAGTTTTTCAGCCGCGCGCGATCCCAGGAGCGTCCAGGCGCGAAGCCTATCGTCAAGCCAGTCGCGCTCCACGCCGCAATCGCACGCCACCAAAATCTCCCCGGTCAGCGCAAGAAGATCCGAGGCCGGCGATTGGGCGTCCAGCGCCAGGACATGATGCTCTCGGCTGAAGAGCGAGGGGATGAAGTCAAAGGGGCTTCCATGCCTTGGAGCGGATTGAGCGGCGGCCCGCTGACAGCGAACGGCCAGAGAACGCTTTTCCCGAACCGCCAGCGGGGGCAAAACTTGACGCCCATGGTGGGAAGGCGGCGGGCCGACTCCCGTTTCTGATAATCGGTAGGGATAAACCTCGCGCAAGGCGAGCGCGAGCGCCAGTTGAGCGGCGCTGGATCTTCCAAAGGCTTCCTGGAAGGGAATGGAACCTGCGAAGGCGGCTTCGAATCCGCTGAAATGCACCCCTGCACGCCGGAGTTCCGCCAGCGTGGACTTGAGTGGATTGGCCCAAGGGAGCTCCGCAGGCAAACCCACCCCGGAAAGCCAGAACGTTTCCTCACCGCCATATTCTTTGGAAACGAATCGGACTCTTCCATCCAGGCGGGGCGCCATCGCGACCGCCACGCCGTAGTGGGTGGCCCCGTAAATAGCGAGTCCGCCAAACTGCCAGGCCAACCCGCCCAGCAGCTCCACACGACCGGGCGCCCGACCGAAGCGAGGCGGCGAGTAGCCAAACGCTTTCTTGAAACAAGCCTTGGCGGATTGAACCTCCGGGAGCCGGGCCAGAATCATTCCACAACAAGGAATGCCGCAAGGGTCGGCCTGACCTTAACCCGCAAGCCGGTTACATCGGCGGGCCATTTCAAAATCCCTGGCCGTCAATCCGCCGGCATCATGGGTCACCCAGCGGAGAACCACCTTGTTCCAGCGAATGTCAATATCGGGGTGATGCTGGAACCGCTCCGCCGCCCGCCCCACTCGCTGAACGAATTTCAAAGCGTCAACGAAATCTTTGAATTCGAAAAGACGCGTCAATTGCCCTCGCTGCCGGCGCCAGCCAGAAACGGTGGACATCGCCGCGCGAAGCTGATGATCAGATAGACAGTTCATGACGAAGACGAGCTGGCGTGAACGATTTCCCTCAATTTGGCGATCGCCCTGCCGGAGTCGATGGTCTCCCGGGCCAGTTCCATGCCTTCCGTGATGCTTCGGGTGCGTCCCGCCACGAATAGAGCGGCGCCCGCATTGACCACGACGGCGGCACGCTTGGCGCCAGCCTCGGATCCGTCAAGCACGCGCCGGACCCACCCGGCGTTCGTTTCGCGATCCCCACCCTCCAAGGCGCTCACATCCAATCCTTCCAAGGCCAGTTCCGCAAGTTCCACGGAGGCGGCGGTCAAGGCTCGCTCGTGGTAAGTCTCCGCCACGGTGGTCGGCCCGCTCAGGGACCATTCGTCCATGTATCGCGTCGGTTCCCCGTCCTGCCCCGGCACGGCGCCCGAGATCACCATCGCTCTGGAGACTCCGAGGTTTTTCAGAACCTCGGCCAGGGGCGCGCAATAGCGCGGATGAGCCACTCCCACCAATTGGGCCGTAGGCCTCGCCGGGTTCAACAAAGGACCAAGGAAATTAAAAAGGGTGCGCTGCCCTCGCTGGGCGCAGAGCTTCCGGGCCGGACCGATATGCTGGAAAGCCGGATGAAATCTTGGGGCAAACAGAAAAGCGAAATGGTACCGCTCAAGCCAAAGCCCCACTTCCTCCGGTTGCAAGTCAACGCGAACGCCCAGAGCTTCGAGAACATCGGCGGCCCCTGATTTCGAAGTAATCGCCCGATTGCCGTGCTTGGCCACCGTCACCCCAGCTCCCGCCACGACAAAAGAGACCGTGGTCGAGATGTTGAACGTGTGCAACTGGTCGCCTCCTGTGCCGCAGACATCCAGAATGCCGCGTTCCCGGATGGCATCCAGGTTGGGCACGATCAACGACCGGTTGCGCAAGGCGCTCGCGAATCCCGCAATCTCCCCGGGAGTTTCCCCTTTGCTCGCGAGTGCGCCCAGAAAATCCGCTTTGGTTTCCGGGGCCACGGACGGGTCGGCCAGCTCGGCCACAGCCAGGGAGATTTCGCCGGCGGACAGTTCTTTGCCGGCAGTCAGGGATTGCAACCAATCGCGCAGCATTCAAAGCATGCTAGCGAGTCCTCCTCCCGGTGGCAACGCGAAGTCAGAACAAACGATCGAGACTGCTGAACCTCGCCGAGGCCTTCCAGTGCGACGAGGGCTTCAACCGGGGAGACAACCCGAGCGGATCATAACCGAATCGACGCATGATCCATCCCATGGGAACGACCATCAGCACAAAGAGCAACGCCAGCATCACCGCCACCACCACTCCTCCCACCGCCATGCCCGCCCTCATGCCCGCCCGGTGGAAACCTCGACACCAGACGGGCCGCAACACTGCCGTCAACGCGCCCAGACTCAGGAGCCCGATCGCCACCCAAACCAGGGACGGGGCCATCATCCCTCTTCGTGAAGCGATCCAGAGCACCAATCCAAGCATCAACCCGAAGGAGAGCGTGAATTTTCTCCACTCCTGGGGATCTTCGCGGATGCGGGAGCGCAAAGTTTAGTCCTCCTGCAGCGCCACTTTTCGGGCCACGGCCCGAAGTGGCTGTTCTTCGCGCCTCAACAGAAAAGGCCCCAGTGCGAGCGCATCCATTTCAGTGTTCATAAAACAGCGATAAGCATCGTCGGGGGTGCAAACGACGGGCTCCCCGCGGACGTTGAAGGAGGTGTTCACCAAGACGCCGCACCCGGTCGCGGCCTCCCACACCTTCAACAGCCGATGAAACAAACGGTTCCGCTCCGCGTCCACCGTCTGCACGCGCGCGGAATAGTCCACATGCGTCACGGCGGGAAGTTCCGAACGCCGCTGTCCCAACCGGTCCAGTCCTTGAACCTTCATTTCGACGGGGAGCCGCAACGACTCCCGCACCGGTGCGACCAGCAGCATGTAGGGGGAATCCTCGCTCAATTCGAAATAGTCGGTCACGCGCTCCCTCAAGACCGCCGGCGCGAAGGGGCGGAAGGACTCCCGGAACTTGATTTTCAAATTCATCACCGATTGCATGCGCGACGATCGCGGATCACCCAGAATGCTGCGGTTGCCCAGGGCGCGAGGCCCATATTCCATCCGCCCCTGAAACCACCCCACCACTTTTTCCCGGGCCAATGATTCGACGACCTTGTCGAGCAAGTGCTCCTCCTCGTAGCGATGATAAACCGCGCCCCATTCACGCAACACTCCCTCGATTTCCGCCGCCGAATACTCCGGTCCCAGGAAGGAGCCTTGCATGAGATCCGATTCGCGAGGGAAGGAGGAGTCCGCTTTCCCTTGATGCTCATGCCAGGCGGCGAGGGCCGCACCCAAGGCGCCGCCAGCGTCCCCGGCCGCGGGCTGCACCCAGATCCGATCGAAGAGGCCGGCACGAAGCAGTTGCCCGTTGGCCACGCAATTCAGGGCCACTCCCCCCGCTAAACATAGGTGCCGCATTCCGGTGATGCGGCGCGTCTCCCTGGCCAGATTCAACATCATCTCCCCGGTGACCTCCTGGATCGACCGGGCGAGATCCAGGTGCCGGGGCTCGATCGGCTGATCGGGCCGGCGCGGTTCACCCCCAAACAGCCGGTGAAACCGCTCGTGCGTCATCGTTTCGCCCGCGAGAAAATCGAAATACTCCAGGTTTAATCGAAATGATCCATCCTCGCGTAGGTCCACCAAATGCTCGCGGATCTGGTCGGCGAATCGGGGCTCTCCGTAGGGAGCGAGCCCCATCAGTTTGTACTCCCCGGAATTCACCCGAAACCCGCAATAGGCGGTGAACGCGGAGTACAACAAACCCAGCGAATGTGGAAAGCGGAGCTCCCGGAGAAGTTCGAGGGAAGATCCGCGACCGGACCCGATGGCCGTCGTGGTCCATTCGCCCACGCCATCGACCGTGAGGATCGCCGCCTCGCTGAAGGGGGAAGGAAAGAAGGCGCTGGCCGCGTGCGCCTGATGATGACCGGTAAAAAGAAGGGAGCACCGGTCGCTCAATCCGGGAATGGCGTCCCGGAGGGTGGTGGGAAGATTCAGCTTCCCATGCAGCCAGGAAGGAAGGACTCGAACGAAGGAACGAAGACCGCGCGGCGCGATGGCCAGAAAGGTCTCCAGGAGTCGCGTGAACTTTTGAACCGGCTTGTCGTAAAACACGACCGCGTCCAACTCGTCCGCGCGAAGCCCTCCCTGGCGCAGACAGAACGAAACGGCATGGTCCGGAAACTCCGGATCGTTCTTGCGGCGGGAAAAGCGCTCCTCCTGGGCTGCCGCAATGATTCGCCCGCCGGACACCAGCGCTGCGGCCGAATCATGATAGTAGGCGGAGATGCCCAGAATGTGGCGCATGGATGAGGCAAGCTCACATGAAAGGATACATGAAAGGCGCCAGCACGGAACTGGAGCTGAACAAAAGCAAGGCACCCAGCAACAGCAGCACGACCAGCAAGGGCGCCAGCCACCACTTGCGGTCCTGCTTCAGAAACAAAAAGAAATCCTTAATCAATCGCCACACGGGTCGTTCGCAGCGCCCTAAGAAGAATCCCGGGACGCGAGGAAATCAATGCAAACTCGCCGCTCCCATCCCCAGGCACACGGGCCACCAGGGGCGTCCCGCAAACCAGGACCCGTCGCCATGGGTGCGGATGAGGTAGGCTGCAATGAAAGGGACCAGCAGAATATGCGAATGAAACTCCTCCTTCCAAGCCAGCCGCCCGAGTTTCCAAAGGATGCCCGCATAGCAAAACGAGAGCAAGGCCAGCAGTCCCCACAACAACTTGAGCCGCTTGCGTCGAAGCATGTCCTCACTCACGGCGTGTTCCGCCCCGGATACCGGTTCTGATCGTTCTGCAGTAATCACTTGATGATTCCTCCTTTCCATCGACGTATCCCTCGCCTGGCCACCTCGCGTTACCGGCTGCTGCGGGAACCCGCCAGCACCTCCCGCACCCAATCTTGATGCTCCAGATACCAGCGGACGGTCTCGCGAATCCCCCTCTCGAAGGTATAAGCAGGACGCCAACCGAGCTCTCGCTCGATCTTGCCGGCATCGATGGCGTAGCGACGGTCGTGGCCGGGACGATCCTTGACAAAAGTAATCAGCTTGCGCGACTGCCCGCCGAGGGAGGGCGCCATCTCGTCCACCAAGTCGCAAATCAGCTCCACAATATGGATATTGGCCCACTCGTTGTGGCCGCCAATATTGTAGGTCTCCCCGCTGCGTCCCCGGGTCAGCACCGTCCAGAGCGCCTCCCCGTGGTCGGTCACGAAGAGCCAGTCGCGCACATTCATGCCGTCTCCATAGACAGGAATGGGTTTCCGCTCGAGAAGGTTCTGAATGACCACTGGAATCAGTTTCTCCGGGAATTGGTAGGGTCCATAGTTATTAGAACAATTCGTGATCACCACGGGCATGCCATAGGTATGATGATAGGCTCGGACCAGCAGGTCGCTGGAAGCTTTGCTCGCCGAATAAGGTGAATTCGGGGCGTAAGGGGTCGTCTCTGTAAAAAAGCCCGTGGCGCCAAGACTGCCGTACACCTCATCGGTGGAGATGTGATGAAATCGCCGTCCATCCCATTGACCGTTCCATGCCGCCCGGCACGCCTCCAGCAGATGGAAGGTGCCGACAATATTGGTATGAATAAAATCTCCCGGGCCTGAAATGGAGCGGTCCACGTGGGACTCCGCCGCGAGATGCATGACGTGAGTAATGCCATGCGCGCGCACCACGCGCAACACCTCCTCTTTGTCGCGCAAATCGACTTTTTCAAAAGTGTATCGAGGCGAGTTTTCCACCGACCTCAGATTGGCCAGATGCCCCGCGTAAGTCAGGCAATCCAAATTGACGAGTTTCTCAACCTCGACCCGACCCAACACTTGTTGGACGAGATTGGAGCCGATAAACCCGGCCCCGCCAGTAATCAACAGTCTCATAAGAGTAGGTTCGGTTCCTTTCAAGCCGCCACGGTCTCGGGACGCCAGAGCGCAATGGCCTCGTCCAACGCAGCCTCCACAGGCCGCATGACGACTCCCGCCCGCGCGAGCTTCGTCGCGTCCATGATGCAGTTCGAGCGCGGTGCTTTGGCGGCAACTTGATAGAACTCCGCGTCGTCGTTCCAATACTCAAACTTTCGATCAGGGGCCAGCGACCGGCACCATTGCTCGACCACCTGCCTTGTCGAAACGGCTCCCGGATTGGTCACGTTATAGATGCCAAATGGGGCTCGGCGTTCCCAAAGATCCAGGCACGCCTTCACGAAATCGCCCCGATGCGAGACCGAGTTGATGTTGTCGTACACCTTCGAGTAACGGATGATTTTGGACAGGTAATTGCGCGAACCATCCCAATGGTCGAACGGAATGCGCAAACGCCAAATGTAATTCTGACCCACGCCCCGGATCGACTCCTCGCCAAGGGCTTTCGTGCCGCTATAAAAACTGCAGGGCGGCTGGCGAAACGAAAAATTCGGGACGTCCTCCTCCGTGAAGCCGGCGAAATCGACCGGATCCCGGTCGAACAACTCCCGCAACGCCTTGGTATTGATATTCTTCTCCACTCGCCAACTGCCCTGGTCCCGCACTTTGGCTCCGGCATAGATGCACCCCGACGACACATGTCCCCAAGGAATATTCCGGCTGGCGCACGCGTGCGCCAAGAGAGCCGGGAAGAGCGTGTTGCCTTGAAGCGTATCGGCCCGTTCGGTTTCGCAGGCATCCACGTTGGGTTTTCCAGTGTAGCCCGCCGCGTTCACGATGAAGGCAGGCTTCCTGGAATCGAGCAAGGCCATCAACGAGTCCCAGCGCGTATAGTCCGCCTGCCGCCGCGAAAAAGCTTCATAGGGCCAGCCCCGCCTTTGCAGTTCCCGTTCGAAGGCTGCGCCGATGTAACCCGTATTACCCAGCAATATGATCATGATCGAGCTTCTCCTCTCCAAAAGATTTCCAGCTGATTCTCAGGCAAATTTCCCGCGTTTCACTTCCTCCACAACGGCAAGCAGATAGTCGCGATACTCGCATTTCGGAACATTCTCCAGAAGGGTCGAGAACTGCGCGGCCGTTAAGAAGCCCTTTCTCAATGCGGCTTCTTCGGGACAGCCGATCTTGATGCCCACGCGTTTTTCGATCGTCTGCACATAGGCGGAAGCCTCGTGCAAGCTCGTGCTCGTGCCGGCGTCCAACCACGCAAACCCCCGGTTCAGCAATCCCACCCGCAGCTTCCCCTCGCGGAGATAGGCCATGTTCACATCCGTAATCTCCAACTCTCCCCGCGCCGAGGGCCGCATGGACTTCGTGATGCGAACCACATTGTTGTCGTAGAGATACAACCCGGGCACTGCGTAATGACTCTTGGGTTGCTTGGGCTTCTCTTCAATGGACAAGGCTTTTCCGTGTGCGTCGAACTCCACCACGCCGTAGCGCTCGGGATCATGCACGCGATAGCCGAAAATCGTCGCGCCCTCTTTGAATTCCCCGAAAGCGCGCTGGAAGACATCGCCCCCGTAAAAAATATTGTCTCCCAGAATGAGCGCCACCGGATCCCCGCCAATGAAGCTCTCGGCAATCAAGAACGCCTGGGCGATCCCCTCCGGCTTCGCCTGCTCCCGGTATTCGATCGACAGCCCCCAGCTCTTGCCGTCCCCGAGCAACTCTCGAAATCGCGGCAAGTCGCGGGGTGTTGAAATGAGGCAGAATTCGCGTACCCCGCTCTCGATCAAGGTCGTCAGCGGATAGTAAACCATGGGCTTGTCGTAAACCGGCTGCAGTTGCTTGCTCGCCACGAGGGTCAAGGGATACAACCGGGAACCGGCTCCGCCTGCTAGAATAATTCCTTTCATAAAATATTGCTCCTAGGGGCGCACAGCCCTGTAAAACATTTGACCTTCGTCCACGCTGAGAGGATAGGGACTCGCCGCTCCGGCCACATCCTGCCACGGCCCTTCTCCTGCATTTCGGGTTTGTTGCAGTCTGCCTTGAAACCTCAACACCCATCCACCTGCACTTCCTTCCGACGAGAGGGAAGGAGGTCCCGCACTGAGGGTTGAAAAATAGGATCGGATGGCATTCGGGTGATTCCCTGCGTTGACTGGAATCCGTTCCTGATTGGGTCCGAAACTGTACCATTCAAGCCCCGCATCACCGGTGCCTTCAAACCAAACCAGCCTCATCGGATACAACCCGGCAACGGGAACATGGGACGAAAACGGGACCTCCGAAGCCAACTTGTTCGTCAACACCCCGGCGACAACCAGCGCGGTGGCGCTGAACTCCGTCGCCACCGTCAGCCGAAATCCCTCGTCACTCTGAACCCCCATCCGCACCAGACCCGCCGGCAAGTCCAAGAATCCAACAACCTCGGCCGAAATAAAATTGTTGGCCCCAACCGGTTCTCCTGAAGCCGGTGATCCGACCCCGGGAATGGGGGAATCAGGATAGCCGTTGAAGGCCGTGAACCATCCCGCTTCCACGCCGCTTCCTCCCGCCATTTCCTGGTTCCAATTGATGATCCCAGTGAGCCGATAGGAACCGTCCGGCTCCGGACCGGGAGCGGCTCGATCAGGGAAGGACAACGCTCCCCGCAAATGGTCCTCGGCTCGTTGAAGGGTGTTCGTCACCCCGGTGGTGCCATCCGCAATCTTCTTCACACGCACTCGAAACCCCCTGGCCGAAGGATCAGGAACCTCTCCCGTTCGCGCTAATCCCTCGGGAATTTGAACATAATTCTGGGCCACAAAAGTCCAAGAACTCGTCACCCCGGCATAAACCAATCCAGCCCGATTGGTGGATCCCGGCGGTAACGGGGGATCCGGAGTGTAGGTGACCAGCGTATCAGTCCTCAGCCTCGTCGTCCGCACCGGGACGTCCTCTCCGTTCAAAATCAATCGCACGGGGGCATTGCCAAGATCAGCCAAAATCGCGCCCACCCCATCCGGAAACGGCCTCGGCCCGAGCGAAAGCGCGTTCCCCCATTCGGGAAGCTGCCCTGCTCCCAATGCCACGCGAATCGGACCCGCCTCGCTCTGCTGATGAATCGGCTCCCATTGTGCTCTCATGGGATACACCGAGTATCGAACCCAGGGTCGCGGAGGTCGGATGTACTCACGGTAGGCTTTGATGGCCAGGCTGGAGGCGGGGTCGTTGACAAGGAAGCGCTGGCTGGAACCTGTTTCCACGGCGAACCATTCCACACTGCCGGCGCCGGATCCCTTCCAGTAGAGCAGGCGGAACGGATACAACCCCTCTTCCTGAACCAAAACTGACATCCAACGGCTGGGTGCCGCGGTGGCGGACCCGGACTCGTCGTAGTACCCAACTAATGTCCCCAAAGTGTCCAAAGGATTGGGAGCGCTGGACAGGACAAATCCTCCGTCGCAATTCACCGAAAACAGATAAGCACCCGGCTTCAAATCCAAATAGGCTGTGGCTTCCAGCACCAAATTGTCTACGCCGGCGCCTTCCCCTGCCGGCGAGGTGCCCCGCCCGGGAACACCGGGCATCGGGGCGGAGGGATTGTAAACCCCCGCGCTCGCACCGCGGATGGATAAATCAAACACCCCGTTCACATCGAAGCTTCGGTCGGCGTTGAATCCAGACAAGTTGATCAAGTTCGGATAAGGAAGCTGATTGGTCCGATTGAGATAGCCATCGAACAACTGCATCTCGGGCCGCGGCATTCTATTCGCACTCCCACCCCAGCCGGCATAACGTCCACCGTTGGTGTGAGCGCCGTCCATGGAACGGTCCAATTGATGCATCTTGGTGATCTTGAACCCGCGCCGGTTGAGATCCACCGCGCCGACGGGCGCTTTTTGGCCCGGAGGAAGCACCACGCAGGGAATCGGGAGCGAACCGGGACCGCCCGCAGGCGTCGCTCCGCTTCCGCCCTCGCGAAGTCCCGCCGTCCCTCCCACCACAAAACTCCAAGTGTTCGTCACCTCGCGCGTCACTGCGTCCTGGGCGTAGGAGTAAACCAGCACCGCGATGTTGGTGCCTCCCGGAAGCAGGTTTTCAAAGCCTCCATCGCGTTTGACGAGGGTGCGCGCCGCCCCTTCGGCAGCCTGTCCAATGGCGACGCCGACGCCATTCAATCCCAACGTCACGCTCCGCGGCTCAAACTCCATGGTACCATGGCTGATCTCCGCCGAGACTTCCTCCAACGGAGAAACCAGGACGGATCCCGGGGCCGGCGTCAATCGAGTCAAGTGCGGGCGAACGGAACGGGCCGTACGAAGCGCTTGATAGGGTGAAGTCGGATCGTTGATCAAAGTCTTGAGACCGCTGCCAGGATCCACGCTAAACCATTCACAGCTCGAATCTCCGGTTCCTTCCCACCACAGCAGCCGAAAGGGATAGTAGCCTTCCGCTTCAACGAAAAAATCGAAGATCGTGTCGGAAGCCCGCCGCCCCCCGTTGACCGATCCAAGCACCAGTCCCTGAAACTACCCCGCCGCCTGGCCCACCGAAAGGACAAAACCCTCGTCGCTGTTCACTCCAAACCGGTGATTGCCCGCCGACAACCTGAGAAAGGTCCTCATCTCGACGACAAAATGATCGTGGCGCGTGCTGGTGGTGCCGGGGAGGCGCTCGTCCGGGGCTTGCAATAATCCTTGCCCGGTGAAATTCCCAAAATCCGCCGGACGGCCTGCTGGCTGCCCAAAATTGATGATGCCGGGCCAGTCCACAAATCCTTCGGCGTCCACTCCTGCCACGACCGCGAGGTTGGTGTAGGCTCTTTTCGTTGCCGGATCCAAATAGCCTCCAATCAAGGCCCGTTGCACCTGCCAAAGCGCATTGCCATCCGCCCCGGTCGTCAACGGACCCCTTTCATGGGGCATCTGGTAAGTTCGAATCCTGAATCCTGGCTTGGAAAGGTCGACATCCGTAACCGCGTAGTGCCGGGGGACTTCGATGAAACGGCCCACCGTAAAGGTCCAATCATTGGTGGTCCATGAGCCCGCGGCATCCGCAAAAACCAGCGTCGCCGTATGGGAGGAATTCGGAGCGAATTGGGAAGCGTGCGCGCTGATTTGCACCCGGTTGTTGGTTCGCGACACTTCGGTCAGCAACGGCTCACCGTCCACCGCCAGTCCCGCCTTCGCCAAATCGATCTTGAGTTCGGTTTCGATGAACTCGACGCGGATCAACGGCGCTGGGGATGCCCCGGATGAACCGGGAACCGGCTCGATCAACCTGACGGTCGGCCCCGCCAATGGCACCCGTGTGTCCCGATAGGCACGGAGGGCACCCGGTTGATTCGTGTCGTTGATCAGAATCCGCTGGCCGGAGGTCTGGCCCGGTGCATAAGCATAGAACTCCAGGCCCGAGTTGGGCCCCACATTTTCCCACCAAACGAGCCGGAACGGATAAAACCCCGCTTCGGTCACGGTCAGATTCGCTTCCGTGCTGCCGAAGACGCGGTTGTTGTCAAACTGGGCCGCGGTCACCAATTGAAAACGCTCAAAGGGGTTCAACCCTTTGCCAAAGGTCAATCGAAAGCCATCATCACTGTTGACCCCCAAACGAACCATACCCGCGGGCAGTTCCAAGAAACCCGTGATCTCCGCCGCATAATAATCTCGGGTCCGAACATCGCCGGCAATGCCGGGCACCGGACCATCCGGCCTCGACGGATTGGAAGTGGAGGTGAACAGCCCGCCGCTTGCTCCGGAGGTTTGCGGCAACGCTTCGTGCCAATTGATGATCCCTGGCACCTCGTGAATCCCGCCTTTGCCCGAACCGGGAACCGACAGGTCGGCCACGGGATTCCCGGTCGTCGGATCGATCGCGTCTCCGCGAAGGAAAGTTTCCACCGCCGCCAGATTGACCAGCGGAAACCTCAGGTTGCCCTGAGCCACCCGCACCTTGAAGCCGGGCAGATTCGTGTTCACCGAGTCAGGCGGCGCGGCCAATTGCGGCGGAAGGGTCTGTGCCCGCCCGGAAACCAGGAGGGCCACACCCCACAGCACAAACAGCCCCCTCATCAGGAGGGAACCCCGCGCTGATCGATCAGGAAGTCTCAATGGTCCTGCCAATCCCATGCACTTCAAAACCCAGGCGCTTGAGCGCCCGCAAATCCAAAATGTTCCGGCCGTCAAACAGGCTGGCCGGCTTCTTCATCGATCGGTAAATCCGTTCGAAATCCAGCCCTCGGAATTCATCCCACTCCGTCAAAACCAAGACTGCGTGAGCCCCCTCCGCGGCCGCATAAGGACTGGCACAAACCTCAAACGAACCCGCTCCCGCGTTGAGAGTGTTCGCGATCGCCTCCGCCGTCACCCGGGGATCATACAACGCCAGTTGCGCCTCCTCCGCGAGCAAATCATTGCAGACATAGATCGCCGCCGACTCCCGCGTATCATTCGTGTCCTTTTTGAACGCGAAACCCAGCACGGCGATCCGCTTTCCCGCCGCGGTGTTGAACAGGGACCGCATGACCCGGGCGGCGAATCGGCGACGCTGCATCCGGTTCATTTCCACCACGCCCTCCCAGTATTCGGCCACTTCGCGAAGCCCGAACGTTTCGCAGAGATAGACCAGATTCAGGATGTCCTTTTGAAAACAGGATCCGCCAAATCCCACCGACGCCTTCAAAAACTTCGATCCAATGCGGCTGTCCATCCCCACGGCCCGCGCCACTTCTTCGATATCCGCCCCGGTGGCCTCGCAGATCGCGGAGATCGAATTGATGGACGAAATCCGCTGCGCCAAAATCGCATTCGCCGCCAGTTTCGAAAGCTCGGAGGACCAGACGCTCGTGGTCAGGATGCGCTCGCGGGGCACCCATTGGGCATAGACATCGGCCAACCTCGCGACCGCGCGTTCTCCCTCCGGGGTGCGCTCGCCGCCAATCAACACTCGATCGGGATCGAGCAGATCCCGCACCGCCGTTCCCTCCGCCAAAAATTCCGGATTCGATAACACCTGAAAACGATGGCCCCGCGTATTGGCCGCCAGCACCCGCCCGATGGCCTCGGCGGTTTTCACCGGCAGGGTCGATTTTTCGACGACGATCTTGTCCCGGTCAGCGGCCTCCGCAATCCGGCGGGCACTCAATTCGACGAACTTGAGATCCGCCTGTTTTCCCGCCCCCACCCCGTATTGTTTCGTCGGGGTGTTCACCGAAATAAAAATGATGTCCGCGCCTCGGATCGCGGCGTCGATGTCGGTCGTGAAGTGAAGATTGCGCCCTCTCGCGGCGCTCACGACCTCGGCCAGACCCGGCTCATAGACGGGCAGTTCGTCCGAATTCCAAGCCGCAATCCGATCCCCGTTCACATCCGTCACCGTCACCTGGCAGCCGGGACACTGCCGCGCGATGACGGCCATCGTGGGACCGCCCACATAGCCCGCACCGATGCAGCAAATGCTCGGATCGGAGGACATCTTACCCAGCGGTGATGATTTCATCTCCCGATTCAATCCCTGGGTGAGGCTGAGATTCAAGCTTCCGGAAGCGAGCGGAGCAAGTCGTCAAAAATCGTCTCCAGGGCTTCCCGATGCGTCTCGCAGCAGACCGCGTTGCGCACCCCTTTGGCAAGGCGTTTGCCGTACAACAGCCGCTCCAGCATTCCGGATCGGTTCAACTTCATCAGCGGTCCATTGTGGCCCAGGAGTGAGCTGAAATAGGAATGGCGCTTGCCCAAGGCAAATTCCCTCCACTCGTGTTTGACAAAGACTGGATCCAGGATGCGCTGCGATCTCGCCTCCAGGCACTTTCGCAAAGCCTGCTCGTCATCCCCCCTGAGCCGACGGGCGCCCGGGCGCGGGTCCGATTGGCGGAAGGGCACATAATCGAGGCTTGCTTGACCCGGCGCTTCAACTTGCAAGCGCACCAAAATGCCCTCATGAAAGCTGGCCCGGTCGCGGTAGAGCGCTTCATCCATCACCAGCGCGCCTTGGCCATAGACAATGTGGCCGCCCCGATGGTGCTCGATGCCTCCCAAAACATGAGGATGCTGCACCACCACACAAGATGCACCCATCTCGATCAGGAACCGGCAGGTTTCCTGCACGCGCGGACTCGGAACAACGAATTCATCACCGCCATGGAACAACACGACGAGATAATCGATCTGCCCGCGAACCGCCGCCATGCTTCGCACGAACTGGATCAAGTCCAGCGGGTTGGCCCCGGGCTCATCTTCCCTCGCGATCGAATACTCATGCTCGGCCAACGCGATGAACCCGACGCGCATCCCGTCGATTTCCCTCACCCAAATCTTGGAAGCTTCCTCCAAATTCTCGCCCACACCCACCGTTTCCAATTGCTGGGCTCGGCACGCCTTCAACGTGCTTCGGATTCCGGCCGCACCATGATCTTTGATGTGATTGTTCGCCAGGCACAGAAGATCCACGCCTCCAGCCTTGATGCCGTTGATCGCCGAGACCTCGGCGCCAAACACCGGCCCGGTCTTGAGGATCGGCGAAGGACGCTCGATCAGGGGGCACTCCAAATTGGCCACCACCAAGTCGGCCGCCTCAAACTCCTCCAACAAGTCGTTGAAAAGCCCGCGGGCATCGCCCGCTCGAAAGAGGGGAAGGTTCGATTCGATGGGACACAGATCGGCACCGATGAGCAGTCTGGGCATGGGAATCGGCGATCAAAGCGCCGCGTGCTCGCCCGAACGGAGCTTGGCATCAAGTTCCGCGAGATACTCGATGACCTGCCGTGCGCTTTCGGCCGGAGTCTGCTCTTGCGAATGCACGAGAACTTCAGGCTTCTCGGGAGCCTCGTAAGGCGCGGAAACTCCCGTAAACTCCTTCACCTCGTTGGCCCTCGCCTTCGCATAGAGCCCCTTGATGTCACGCTGCTCGCACACTTCCACCGGGGTCGCCACATGCACTTCGACAAAACGTCCAGCGGGAAGCAGCTTCCTCACCAAATCCCGGTCGCTGCGATAAGGCGAGACAAACGCGGTAATGATGATAAAACCCGCTTGCATGAACAACTTCGCCACCTCCCCGACCCGGCGAATGTTCTCACGACGGTCCTCAGGGGCAAAACCCAAATCCTTGCAAAGTCCATGACGGACGTTGTCGCCATCCAGAATGTAACAATGCCGGCCCAGATGGAAAAGGCTTCGCTCAAGCTCCGTGGCCAGCGTCGATTTCCCGGAGGCGGGCAAACCCGTCAGCCACACGACGTAGGCCCCATGCCCATTCTGCTTCTCCCGCTGGACATGCGTCACCTTTCCCTGGCTCCAGAATATGTTTTGGCTCTTGTGCTGTGAATCCGCCGTCCGATGGGGATAATGGTCGTCCAAGACAATGCCGCCTCCGCTCACTTCGAAGCCATCGACCAGGACGAAGCGCCCCGTCGCGGGAAGGTTTTGATAAAGGTCGAACGCGACCGGCCGCTTTGTCCGCAACACAACTTCGGCTACCTCGTAGCGCCCGACCCGGGCTTGCGGCCCGGGTTTGAGGACCGAAGCCAGTGTGGAGGCATCAATCACCTCGGTGATCTGATCCACGCGGCATTCCGTTTCCTGCGTCCCAAGCTTCAACTTGTAAGCTCAGACATCCTGACCTCATGCGGGGAAAGATTGGGTGGAGTGGAATGGAATTGAGACCAAGAGGGACATTTTCGACTTTCAAGGATGGGGGTGGTGGCGGTGAATAGGTGAATGCCGCAAGTTTAATGACCGATGTTTCCTGCCGGGTCTGTGGAGCTCAACCGCGATCTGGCGTGTCGAACGGAAGGAGACAAAGTGGTCTACTTCAACGGGCATTTGCCCGTGTTCACGCACGCCAGGAAGGATCTGGC
>Ga0194132_10003163_pt1 | contig 29752 bp, 31 predicted proteins | sample TA2KigOf80mmetaG_FD_148612 | JGI IMG/M metagenome (GOLD analysis project Ga0194132, IMG submission 148612) | Freshwater microbial communities from Lake Tanganyika, Tanzania - TA2015054 Kigoma Offshore 80m | ecosystem: Environmental > Aquatic > Freshwater > Lake | place: Tanzania: Lake...
GAGGCGCTGGACCAGCACCTTGAGGATGCGCAGCACAAACGGATTGAGTTTCTCGAGATGGAAATTGAAATCGCTGCGGTGGATGACGATCGCCTCCAGGTCGTCTTTGACGGTCGCGGTCGCGGTGCGCCGGATGTCGACGATCAGCGCCATTTCACCGACGATCTCGCTGTTGCGCAGCGTCAGAAACGTTTGGTCCCGACCGGCGCGGTCTCGCCGGCTCAATGTCACGGCGCCGTTCGAAATAATGTAGGCGTTGTCGGCGAAGTCGCCCTCCTTGAACAGGACGTGCCCCTTGGGAAATTTCTGGGTGCCGAGCTGGCCGAGCTGCGGCCGAGGGTCGGGGGTTTTTGGCTTTTTCTTCGGCGAGGCCATGTTTTCGTTCGACGCTGGTTGGTGGACGAGCGGCTCATTTCGCGCCGGAATGCGGCCCGAGTCAATTGCGGGCGCACGCCGGGTATGCGAGGACTTGGCCAATGACGCGGACGGCTTCATGACAACCACATCCCAATCACGCCGCGCGGCCTTGGCTGTGCTTTCTGGTGGGTTGGCAACCGGTGTCGCGGGTTGCGGCTTTCGGCCGATGTATGGCCGGTCGGCGGCGTCAGGCCGGGCCGATGTGCGCGCGGCGCTGGCCCAGCTTCGCGTCAATCCGATCCCGGATCGCCAGGGTCAGCGCTTGCGGCAGATTCTGCGCGAGAGTCTGGCGTCGAGCGGCGAGGCTTCGTCTTTTGAGCTTGAAGTCAAGCTGGCGCAGAGCATTCAAGAGCTGGGCGTGCGGAGGGACTCGACGACGTCGCGCGCGAATCTGATTTTCGGCGCCACGTTGACCTTGCGCGAGAGCGGCGCGGTGGCTTTTGTCGACAACGTGCGATCGATCGTCAGCTACAACATTCTGGACGATCAGTACGGTACGGTGGCCTCGCAGTCCGACGCGGAGGATCGCGCGCTTCGCCAGATCGGCGACGAAATCACGACGCGGCTCGGGATTTTTTTCGACCGGCAGCTGGCCGGACGCCGGTGATCTCGCGATGAAGCTGACGCGCGCGGCGGTCGAAGGATTTATCAAAAAGCCCGACGCCAAGGTACGTGCCGTGCTGTTGCATGGGCCCGACGCCGGCCTGGTGCGCGAACGCATGAACCTGTTGACGACCGCGGTCGCGGGGTCGGTTGACGATCCGTTTCGGGTCAGCGAGCTGTCGGCGTCGGTCGTGCGTGACGATCCGGCGCGGTTGGCCGACGAGGCAGCGGCGCTGAGCTTTTCCGGTGGACGGCGTGTTGTTCGTCTCCGCGGCGAGGACGCCGATGGGCGGCTTGAGACCGCGTTGGCGAAAGCCTTCGAGTCTTTTTTCGAAACTTCGGTCGGAGAATCGCTTGTGATCGTTGCCGTCGGCGAGGTTGGATCCCGCGCGGCATTGGTGCGGGTCTTCGAGGCCGCGGCCGCCGGAGCGGCCATCGGTTGCTACCTCGACGACGAACGCACACTGGAAGGCGTGATTCGCGATACGATGAAGCGGGCAAACCTCGAGCCGACCGCGGACGCCCTGGCTTATCTGGTCGATCACTTAGGCGGCAATCGCGAAGTGACCCGCCGCGAGCTTGAGAAGCTTGCGCTCTATGTCGGGCATCCAGGGGCGGTGACTGAGGACGACGCCATTGCCTGTGTCGGCGACGGCGCGGCGCTCGCGCTCGACGATCTGGTGATGGCAGTTGGCGACGGCGACCAGCCGACGGTGCAGCGCATTTATGCGCGGTTGCTCGATGAGGGCACATCGCCGATTTCGGTGCTCGGCGCCGTGGCGCGTCACGTCATCCGGCTCCGCGAAGCGGCGGCGCGCGTCGCCAAGGGGGCGTCGCCCGATCAGGCGGTCTCGAGCTTGAAGCCGCCGCCGTTTTTCAAGGTCAAGCCGCGGCTGGTCGGTCAGGCGGGTCGATGGAGCGTTGCGCTGGCCGATCGTGCGCTGGAGATGCTGACCGAGGCCGAACTCCGCGCCAAGTCGACCGACATGCCGGCGGCGGCCGTGATCGAGCGCGCCATGATGCAGATCGCCGGCGCGGGCCGACGGAGATGATGCGATGACGCGCGACGACAAGCGCCGCGCGGCTGTGTGGACAAAAGTGCGCGCGATCTGCGCCACGCTTGAGGGCGTCGTCGAGCGCGCCAGCCACGGCAATCCGGCCTTTCGCGCGGGCAAGCGTCAGTCGCCGTTTGTCGTGCTCGATGTCTATCGCGGCGCGAGCTGTCTTTGGGTCAAGGTCGATCCCGGACGGCGGGCCGCGTTGCTGGCCGATTCGCGCTTCTTTCCTTCACCCTACGACCCGCGCCAGCAGGCGCTGTGCTGCACCCTTGATGGGGCCAACGTTTCGCAGTTCAAGTCATTGATATATAGTAGCTATTCTGCCGTAAAATAGGGTCGTACCCTATTTTAAGGTGAAGCCGGCGCGGCGGATGGTTTGGGTCAGGGACTCGCGGTTGGCCTGGGTCGGGTCGAAATCGATGAGGACCGATTTGGCCTCGAGCGAGGCCTTGGCCGATGCAACGCCGGCGGCGTGGCCGAGCGCGCGCTCGACGCTTTTGACGCAGCCGCCGCACGTCATGTCTTCGACGGTGAGGGTGATTGTTTCCATGGGCTGTCCTTTTCGATCGAGCCGAGATTAGTCCGGCGCGCGCCAGCGTTTCAAGGCAAGCGCGTTGAGCACGACGCTGACGCTTGACGCGGCCATGGCCGCGCCCGCCAAAGCTGGCGTCAGCGCGCCGAGCGCCGCGAACGGCAGGGCAATGAGGTTATAGATCATCGCCCAGAACAGATTTTGCCGGATCTTGCGCCAGGTCGCGCGACTGATGGAAATCGCCGCGGCGATCAGCCGAGGGTCCGGGTGCAACAATGTGACGTCCGCGGTTTCAACGGCGACGTCGGTGCCCGTGCCGATGGCAATTCCGACGTCTGCCGCCGCAAGCGCTGGCGCGTCGTTGATTCCGTCGCCAACCATGGCAACCACCGCGCCGGATTTTTTCAGTCTCGCAATCTCCCCGGCCTTGTCCTCGGGCTTGAGGCCACCGCGCGCGTCGACGATGCCAAGCGGCGCCGCAATGGCTTGCGCGATCTCGGGGCGATCGCCCGAGAGCATGATGGGTCGCACAGCGAGAGCGCGGAGCCTCTCAATCGCCGCGGGCGACGACGGGCGCAGCGGTTCCGCAAGCGTCAGCGTCGCGACGTGGCGCCGGTCGATCGCCGCAAAAAGGTGCGTCGCGGGGCCGGGTGGCGGCGGTAGTTCGGCGTCGAGGAGAACGCCCGCGTCGTTCAGCATCGCCGCGTTACCGATGACGACATGATGGCCATCGACGTCGGCGATGATGCCGCGGCCAGGGACGGCGCGCGAGGACTTGACGGGAGCGATCTTCGCGCCGCGGCTCTTGGCGAGATCGACAACGGCGCGCGCAAGGACGTGTTCGCTGGCCGCCTCCGCCGCCGCAATCAGAGCGAGGGTGTTCGGCGCCGCGTCTCGGGCGATGGCCAGGGATGTCACGGTCGGACGGCCTTCGGTCAATGTGCCCGTCTTGTCGAGCGCAACGGTGTCGATGGCACGGGCCTTTTCGAGAGCTTCGATGTTCTTGATCAGAATGCCGGCCCTGGCGGCGGCGGCGGTGCCCGCGACCAGCGCCGCCGGCGTGGCGAGGCCGAGCGCGCAAGGGCACGCGATCACCAAGACGGAAATCGCCGGCACGAAAGCATGATCGAAACTTCCGCCAACCGCGAACCAGATGGCGAACGTGGCGAGCGCAAGGGCAATGACGACCGGAACAAACACGGCGCTGACCCGGTCGACCATTTTTTGCACGGGCGCCTTGCCGTGTTGGGCGTCTTCGACGATGCGGATGATCTTGGCCAGCGTGGCATCCCGTCCGACCGTGGTTGTACGAATGGTGATGGCCCCGGTTCCATTCATTGCGCCACCGATCACGCGATCGTCGATCTTCCGATGGACCGGCAGGCTTTCTCCCGTCAGCATCGATTCGTCGCAGTCCGTTTCGCCGGAGATAATGATCCCGTCGACGGGTATTTTTTCACCGGCTTTGATCGTCACGATGTCATCGGCGATCACATCGCTGACGGGCACATCGAAGGACTGTCCCTGCCTAAGGACGCGTGCATGGGCTGGGCGCAGGTCAAACAGTGCGCGGATCGCGGCCGACGCACTCGCCTTGGCGCGCGATTCGAGCCACTTGCCGAGGAGAACGAGGGTGATGATCACGGCGCTGCTCTCGAGGTAGAGATCGCCACCGAACCAGACCCGCCAGGCCGAGAGCGCAAATGCGGCGGTCGTGCCGAGCGCGACGAGCACGTCCATGTTCGCGCTTCCATGCCGCAGAGCGTTGGCGGCGCCGCGATAAAATCGTGCGCCGAACACGAACTGGACGGGCGTCGCCAGGATCAGCGCGAACCACGGCGGCAGATGAATCATGCGACCGGCGGCATGGAGAATCATTTCAGCAACCAGCGGCGCGGTGAGAACGCTGGCCATGAAGACGGCTTGGCCGTCGCGCGTGGACGATGTCGCATCGTCGATGATCCGCGCGCTAAAACCGGCTTCATCGACCGCACGAATCAATCCGCCGGGCGTGACGATGTTTGGGTCGTAGCTGATATCGGCGAGATCAAGCGCGAGATTGACTGCCGCCGCCCTGACCCCTGGCACGCCCGACAGCGCGCGCTCGAGTCGGGCCGAGCAGGTGGCACAGGTCATGCCGGAGATCGCGAATCGAGCTTGGGCGGCCATGGCGGGCCTAACCTACTCCTTCCTGTTGCTGGAAGGTCAAGCTGCTGCGTGTTCCGTCTGGGCCTGGGATCCCTCCGGCGTAAAGAGGTGCTTCAGGCGCCACTTTTTGGCGCGCGCAGCCTTGGGCGGCGTCATGGCAAAAAGCTCGCAATTTCCGACTCTTACGAGCTGGCCGCCAAGCGCGTAGCGGCGCACGGCCCAAAATGTTCCGCCGTAGGCGATCACCAAAGGGCGGCCACCATACGCCAGTCCGGCGTTAAGGCCTTTCAAAGAGCGCTCGATGAAGTTGTCTAAGGTTTCCGCGCCGGGCACCGGGGTCCCGGCGAACCAGTCGTCGCGCCAGGGGCCGGGCGGATGACCCTCGTAAACCCCGAAGTTGCACTCGGCCAGATCCTTGATCACCACCAGCGGCGCATTGATCTGCGCCGAGATCAGCTCGGCGGTCACCCGGGCGCGCCGGAGCGGGCTCGACGCGATGGCTGTGATCTTCCGCTTGGCGAGGAACCGCGCCGCAGCTTCCGCTTGCATGACGCCGGTCGGATTGAGCGGTGTGTCGGTTTGGCCCTGCATCAAATGCAGGCGATTCCACTCGGTTTCGCCATGGCGCAGGAAGTAAAACGGATGACGGGTCAACATCGCCGGTTCCGGATCAAATTTGGTCGGAACGATCCGGGTCCTTGATGCTGAAACCGGCCGATTCGTCGCCGACATCCTTGGCTTTGCGGGGCGCATTCGTCAAGAGCCGGACGATGTCGTCGAGCTGCTCTAAGCTCTTGTAGTTAATCGAAACGATGCCGCCTTCGCCGTCGAAGCTGATGTTGACGGTGTATCCCGTCGCGCGTTCCAGTGTCTGTTCGAGGGCGCGCGTGTCGGCATCCTTGCCGACGGGCGGCGCCGGCGGAGAAAGCTTTCGCTTTTTGGTATCGCCGCGTTGGCGCGCCAGGGTCTCGACCTGTCGGGCGCTCATGCTACGCTTGATCACTTGCTCGGCCAGGGCGCCGGCGTTGCGGAGGCCGATCAGGGGCCGCGCCTGACCCGCGGAGAGTTCGCCCGTCTCGATCCGCCGCTGAACCTCCTCGGGCAGCGCCAGCAAGCGAAGTGTGTTGGCGACGTGGGCGCGGCTTTTGCCGACAATTTCGGCGACACGTTCTTGGGTATGCCCGAATTCATCGAGCATGCGTTGATAGCCGCGCGCCTCTTCGATCGCCGACAGATCGGCACGCTGCAGATTCTCGATCAGCGCGAATTCGAGCAGCTCCGCATCGGTCATTTCTCTGACGATGACCGGAACATCGTGGAGCTGCGCTTGCTGTGCGGCGCGCCATCGTCGCTCGCCGGCGACAATTTCGAAGCGTCCCTCCTCGCGCGCCGGCCGCACCAAAATTGGCTGAAGAATATCCTTCTCGCGGATCGACGCCGCAAGCTCGTCGAGCTGTTTCTGATCGAAGTGGCGACGCGGCTGCAGCGGCGATGGCGCGATCAGATCAATCGCGACCCGCGATGTCGAGCGTGATGCGTTTTCCGTCGGCGCCGGTTGCGCGGGTTCATCGCCGAACAACGCATTCAAGCCGCGACCCAGCGGCGCCCGTTTCGGCGTATCGGCGTTCATGCGGCCAGCGTGTGCTCGCGCTTCAGCACTTCGCTGGCGAGGTTGAGATAGGCTTGCGCGCCGCGCGACTGGAAATCGTAGAGTAGAATTGGCTTGCCGTGCGACGGCGCCTCGGAGATGCGGACGTTGCGCGGAATGATGGTGCGATAGACCTTCTCGCCGAAGTATCCGCGCACGTCGTTCTCGACCATGTCCGACAGGTTGTTTCTCTTGTCGACCATCGTAAGCACGATGCCCTGAATTTCGAGGCGCGGATTGAATCCCTTGCGGACGCGTTCGATCGTGCGAACGAGATGGCTGATGCCCTCAAGCGCGAGGAATTCGGCTTGCAGCGGCACGATCACGGCGTCCGCCGCGACCAGCGCGTTCAAGGTGAGCAGCCCGAGCGAAGGCGGGCAGTCGATCAGGACGAAATCGAAACTGTGCTCGGAACGCGCCAGTGCATCGCGAAGTCGCGCCTGACGATTTTCGATGTCGACCAGTTCCAATTCGGCGCCGGCAAGATCGACGCCAGAGGGCACGACCGAGAGATGCGGCACCGAGGTCGCGATCGCGGCTTGCTTCACTTCGGCGTCGCCGGTCAGAAGATGATAGGTGTTGATCGTGCGCTGTTTGTGATCGATGCCGAGGCTGGTTGACGCATTGCCCTGCGGATCAAGATCGATCACTAGCACGTTGCGGTTCACCGCGGCGATGGCGGTGGCGAGATTGACCGCGGTCGTCGTCTTGCCGACTCCGCCTTTTTGGTTGGAGACCGCGAGGATGCGCGGGCGCTGCGGGTGAACCGGATCGGGAATTGGCTGCTGGGCTAGAGGGGTAGTGGCATCAGTCAGGTTCGACACGGCTCACCTCGCGCACAATGATCAAGGTTCCCGAAGGGTCAGAGCGGCTGGGAACCCGATCAGTGGATATTCTCCACCTTTTGTGGGCTTCGGTCAACTCACCTACTACATTTAGTCCTTTAAGAAATATGCCCAGTGTCCCGGGCCGGAAGAGCGGAAAAGTCAGCTCAAGAAGCCGTTCAAGGGGCGCCACCGCGCGAGCCGTAATAACGCCGGCATTGACGCCCTTAAGGGCCTCGGCACGGATAGGGTGGACCTGGGCGTCTGAACCACAGAGGCGGGCTGTTTCGGCCAGGAAAGCCGCCTTCTTCTGGTCGGACTCGACGAGATGGACGCCCTTTGCCCCCATAATCGACAGGACAAGGCCCGGAAAGCCCGCACCTGAGCCAACGTCAACCAGCCCGCCCTCATAGGGGCCCAGCAGGTCGAAGACCTGGGCTGAGTCGATGAAATGACGCCGCCAAACGTCCTCAAGGGAACCCTTGGAGACCAGGTTCATCCGGGCGTTCCAAGAGCGAAGATTGGCTTCGTATTTGAGGAGGCGCTCGAATGTTTCACGTGAAACATTCGTATCGCGGAGGAAGTCCTGGGCTGAATAGGGCCCGTATTGTTTCACGTGAAACAATCAGGCGGCCTGGGGTCGACTGCGCCGGTTTTTAACGTGGCGTAGCAACGCAGTAATCGCAGCTGGGGTTACCCCGGATATGCGGGACGCGGCCCCAATCGTCGCCGGTCGGGCCGTGGCCAGCTTTTGCCGCACTTCTGTCGAGAGGCCCCCGATCTGGCCGTAATCTATGCGATCCGAAAGCTCCAGGCTTTCGTCTTTACGGAAAGCGCTGATGTCCGTCTCTTGCCGATCGACGTAGCCACGATATCGAGCATCAATCTCGACCTGTTCAGCAATAGCTGGAGCAATCCCGCGCAACGACTCAAAGCGCTCCGAAAGCCGTGGAATCGACATGCCCGGCATGGAGAGCAAGTCGAAAATGCTCCGCCGTACCCCGTCTCGGTTCACTTCAATTCCTAAAGCTGCCAGTTCCTGGGGCGAATACCCGGCCTGTCGGCACAGGGATCGAACGCGGTCGAGTTCCTGCTTCTTCGCGCTATACCCCAGCTCCCTGGTCCGGCCGACGATGCCCAGCTCAATTCCTTTATCGGTCAATCGCTGATCGGCATTGTCGGCTCTCAGGGTAAGCCGGAACTCCGCCCTGGAGGTAAACATGCGATAGGGCTCTGCAGTGCCAAGATTGGTCAGGTCATCGACCATGACCCCGAGGTACCCTTCGGCTCTATCGAAACAAGCCTGCTTGGCCCCGGATACCCGGCGCGCGGCATTGGTGCCGGCAATCAAGCCCTGGGCCGCAGCCTCTTCGTATCCGGTCGTGCCATTGATCTGGCCGGCAAAGTACAGGCCATTGATTCTCTTTGTTTCCAGAGATTTGGTCAGTTCGCGCGGGTCGACAAAATCGTATTCAATCGCGTACCCCGGCTGAAGCATCCGGGCGTGCTCTAGGCCTGGGATCAGACTGAGGATCTCGGCCTGAACCGCCGCCGGCAGTGAGGTCGAAATCCCATTTGGGTAAACCGTGACATCGTCGAGACCCTCGGGCTCGAGAAAGATCTGATGTCGGTCGCGATCAGAAAACCGAACAACCTTGTCTTCGATTGATGGGCAATACCGCGGGCCCGTGCTCTTGATCTGACCATTGTACATCGGCGCCCGATGTTTGTTGGCCAAGATCAGCTGATGGACGGCCGGATTGGTATAGGTGACCCCACAGCAGACCTGCGGAACGCTAATTTTATCAGTGAGATAAGAGAACGGCTCGGGAGGATCGTCACCGTGCTGCATCTCCAGGCCGGCCCAATCGATGGTGCGTCCATCGAGCCGTGGCGGCGTGCCGGTTTTCAATCGACCAAGAACAAAACCAAATGATTCCAGTGTATTGGAAATCCCCAGCGCCGGCGGTTCACCAACCCGGCCGGCCGGAATCCGCTCTTCGCCGCGGTGAATGAGGCCGCGCAAGAACGTCCCTGTGGTGAGGACAACCGCACCGCATCGAAATTCCCGCCCGTCGCCGGTAACCACTCCGGATATATGGCCTTTTTCGATCTTAAGTTCCTCGGCGGAACCTTGGACAATGGTCAGGTTTGGTTGCTCGGCCAAGGTCTCAGCCATCGCCTTTTTATAGAGGCGGCGATCGGCTTGGGCACGCGGGCCCCGGACGGCCGGGCCCTTGGAACGGTTCAAAATCCTGAACTGGATGCCGGCGCGGTCGATCGCCCGCGCCATCACCCCGTCGAGCGCGTCGATCTCACGCACCAAGTGGCCCTTGGCCAATCCGCCAATGGCGGGGTTGCATGACATTTGCCCGATCGTGTCGGCGCGGTGGGTGAGGAGGGCGGTCTTGGCCCCGAATCGGGCGGCGGCCGCTGCGGCCTCGCAGCCGGCATGTCCGCCACCGACAACAATAACGTCAAACACGTCGCCCATGCGGGCGAGTTATACGCGCGCGCGCCTATTTGCCAATGCAGAAATCGCGGAACACGGCATCGAGCAATTCCTCGACATCGATCCGCCCTGAGATTCGTCCGAGCGCCCGGGCGGCGAGTCGCAGATCCTCTGCGGCGAGTTCGACGGACGCCTGCTGGAGCGCGCGATCGAGGGCGTCGCGACATGCGGTGAGCGCGACACGATGCCGGGCGCGGGTGATCGGCGCGGCCTCTTCGCCGCCGACGCGCGCGGCGACCATCGTGGTCAACTGTTGCAAAAACAATTCCATCCCGGCGCCGGACACCACCGAAATTCCCGATGCGTCGCCGCAGATATCGGTCTTGGTCGTCACGGCCAGCGTGTTGTCATCAATCAGTGCCGAGGTTGCGCTGTCGCGCGGGCGTGTTCCGTCGAACAACGCTAATTTGATGTCGGCGCTTTCGGCGCGACGTTGCGCGCGGCGGATTCCTTCCGCTTCGACGGAATCACCCGGCTCGTGCAAGCCCGCGGTATCAGAGACCGTGACGGCGTATCCGCCGAGATCGAGCTGCACGTCGATGATGTCACGCGTCGTTCCAGGGGTCGGCGCAACGATTGCCGCATCGCGCCGCGCCAGCCAATTGAGCAAGCTCGACTTGCCGGCATTTGGCGCACCGACAATAACGATCGAGAGCCCCGCGCGAATTCGCTCGCCGCGGCGGGCATCATTAAGATGTGCATCGATGTGCTCTTTGAGATCGCGCACCGCGCCCCAAACGCGGCGCGCCGCCTCGGGCGGCAGGTCTTCGTCGGGAAAATCGATCACGGCTTCAAGGTGGGCGAGGGCCTTGATCAATCGCTCGCGCCAACCATCCGTCAAAGCCTTGAGCGCGCCGCCAAATTGGCGAAGGGCTTGGCGTTGTTGTCCGCGGGTTTCGGCATCGACCAAATCGGCAAGGCCTTCGATCTGGGACAGATCGAGCTTACCGTTGTCAAAGGCGCGGCGGGCGAACTCGCCGGCCTCTGCCGGTCGCAGTCCTTTGAGCCGCGCCAAGGCCCCGAGGATGCTGTCGACGACCGCACGGCCGCCGTGAACATGAAGTTCCGCTACGTCTTCGCCGGTAAAACTTCGCGGCGCCGGAAACCACAGCACCAGCCCATCATCGAGCAACTCCTGCGTCACTGGATCAATCAGGCGCGCGCGAGTCGCCACCCGCGGTTCGGCGTTAGTGACGCCAAACGCCGTCAGTGCTGCCGACGCCGCAGGACCTGAAAGGCGCACCACCGCGATCCCGGCGCGGCCGGGCGCGGTCGACAACGCGAAAATGGTCTCGTCAACTCTTGCCAAAATTCGCCCAGAACGCCTTCTGCATGTCGGCCAATTTCTCGGGGCTCATCGGAAACAGCGTTTTCATCACCGTCTCCGGATTCATCGACTTTGCCGCCGCATCGAGATGTGCCTTCATTTCGCGCATCGCTGCCTCCTGCAAGGGCGCGACATCGGGCAAACCCAGAAAGGCGCGCGCCTCTTCCGGACTGCAATCGATATTGATGGTGACCTTCATGGCGCCTCCCGTGGTGAACGCGGTATAGGACGAAGCAGGTTACCGTGGCCCCGGTGATGACCGCAGCATCTTTCAATCGTCTCAAGTCCGAAACCAGCCCCTACCTGCGCCAGCACCAGGACAATCCGGTGCACTGGTGGCCATGGTGCGACGACGCCTTCGCAGCGGCGGTGCGTGAAGACAAGCCCGTGCTGTTGTCGGTCGGCTACGCCGCCTGCCATTGGTGCCATGTCATGGCCCACGAGAGTTTCGAGAACCAGGCCATCGCCGAGCAGATGAACCGCCTGTTTGTCTGCATCAAGGTCGATCGCGAGGAGCGCCCCGACGTCGACGCCATATATATGAAGGCCCTGCACTTACTCGGCGAACAGGGCGGCTGGCCCCTGACCATGTTCCTGACCCCCGATCGCAAGCCGATCTGGGGCGGAACCTACTTTCCGCCGGCGCCACGCTACGGCCGGCCGGGTTTCGGCCAGATCCTCGAAAATGTCGCCCGGGTCTGGCGCGATGCGCGCGCCGACATTCTCGCCCAGGGCGGCCAGCTCGCCGCCGCTCTGGTGGCCCAGCAGCACGAGCGTCTGCGCGATGGCTTGAGCGTCGACATGGTGGATGGCGCTTGTGCGCATCTGCTGGACTATGTCGATCCTATCCACGGCGGCCTCAAGGGCGCGCCCAAGTTTCCAATGCCGTTCGTCTGGGAGCTGGTCTGGCGAGCCTGGAAGCGAACCGGCGACCGGCGTTTCCATGATGCCGTGGTCACGCTGCTCGACCGCGCCTGTCAGGGCGGCGTCTATGATCATCTCGGTGGTGGCTTCGCGCGGTACTCGACCGATGAAGCCTGGCTGGTGCCGCACTTCGAGAAGATGCTCTATGACAACGCGCTCATGCTCGACCTCATGGCCGAGGTTTCGAAAGACACGCGCAATCCTCTGCTTCTTCAGCGCGCCGAAGACATCATCGCCTGGCTCGACCGCGAGATGACCGGCGAGAACGGCGGCTATGCCGCGGCCCTCGACGCCGACTCGGACGGCGAGGAGGGCAAGTTCTACGTTTGGACGAAGACCGAGATCGATACCGCGCTTGGCGACCACGCCGTTTTGTTCGCCGAAGCCTATGACGTCACCCCAGCCGGAAACTGGGAGGGCCGCGTTGTTCTCAACCGCAATGCGTCACGTGGCCGCGCGTTCTCCCCGGACGAAGAACAGCGGCTTGCCCACGCGCGCCGGCGGCTCCTGGCTGTCCGGGAGATTCGTATTCGGCCGGGACGGGACGACAAAGTGCTCGCCGATTGGAACGGCATGATGGTCGCCACACTGGTCGCCTGCGCGGTCGCCTTCGATCGGCCTGCCTGGCTCACGCGGGCGCGTTCCGTGTTCGACGCCGTCTGCGCAACGATGCTCTGGCGCGACGCCCGCGGTCGCGAGCGGCTGTGTCACTCGCTCTGTGGCGGCCGCGCCCTACCGATCGATCTCTTGGATGATTACGCGCAGATGATCCGCGCGGCGCTTGCGCTGTTCGAAGCGACGGTCGATGCCGGCTACCTCGCGCGCGCCGAGACCTGGTCGGCGCTGACGCGCGATTTGTTCTGGGACAGCGCCGGCGGCGGATTCTTCTTCACGCCGTCCGGCGCCAATGACGTCATCGTCCGCACCCGCACGGCCCACGACAGCGCGACGCCGTCCGGCAACGGCGTCATGGTCGCCAATTTCGCCCGGCTGTTTCATCTGACCGGCCGCGACGACTATCGTCAGGCGGCCGAGGCGATCATCGCCGCCTTCGAGGTCGAAGCAATCAAAGCCTTCCCCCACGGCGCCGCGCTGCTGTCGGGTTTCGACCTCTTGGTGAGCGCGGTTTTGGTCGTGATCGTCGGGCCGATGGATGATCTTCGCGTCACGGAGATGCGAAGGGCCATGGCCGCGGTCTCGGCGCCAAACCTTATTGTTCAGGTGATCGGAAGCGGCGACGTTCTCGCCGGAACCCATCCCGCCGCCGGGAAAGCCCAGATCGATGGTCGGGTCACCGCATACGTTTGCCGCGGAAATACCTGTTCTCCTCCCGTGACGTCGCCGCACGAACTTGCCAAACTTCTTTTGCCTTCGGAGAAATGACATGCCGCAACTTTCGATGCACTCGCCGCTCGGCGATCTCGCCATCAGCGAGGAAGACGGCGACTTGGTCGCCATCGATTGGGGCTGGGGCCGCGACAATACGAAAACGCCGCTCTTAGCCGAGGCAAAACGGCAGCTTGAGGCGTACTTCGACGGCAAGCTCAAGGCATTCGATTTGCCGTTGAGGCCGGCAGGCACGGCGTTTCAGCGGAAAGTCTGGCGCGCCATGGCAAAAATCCCTTACGGCGTAATGATGTCCTATGGCGACTTGGCCAAGAACGTCGCCTCGGCGCCACGAGCCATTGGCGGAGCGTGCGGATCAAACCCGATTCCAATCATTGTCCCATGTCACCGCGTGGTTGCGTCCGGCAACAAACTGCACGGCTATTCCGGCGCCGGCGGATTGGATACAAAATTGGCGTTGCTGAAACTGGAAGGCGCGCTGCCGTAACAAAAACGCGCACCACGTTGGGGAGTGAACAGATGACCAAAGCCATTGTCGTCCGCCAGCCCGGCGGACCGGAAGTGCTCAAACTGGAGGACGTGACGGTGCCGGCCCCAGCCGCCGGTCAAGTGCGCCTTCGCCAGACCGCGATTGGCGTTAACTTCATCGACACCTACCATCGCTCGGGGCTTTATCCCGTGCCGAAGCCTTTCACGCCGGGGATGGAGGCGATTGGCTTTGTCGAAGACGTCGGGCCCGGCGTTACCGACCTCAAGTCTGGCGATCGGGTCTGCTACGGCAACGGGCCGATCGGCGGTTATGCGGAAGAACGCGTGATCCCGGCGGCGAGCCTCGTCAAAGTGCCGGCCAAGCTGAAAGACGAGCACGTCGCCGGCATGATGCTGCGCGGCCTGACCGTGTGGTACCTCGTTCGCAGCCTGCATAAACTTCAGCCGGGCGAGACCGTTTTGTTTCATGCCGCGGCGGGCGGTGTCGGGCTGATCTTCTGCCAATGGGCCAAGGCGATCGGCGCCAACGTCATCGGCACGGTCGGCGACGAGGCCAAGGCTAAGCTCGCCAAGGACGCCGGGTGCGATTATACGATTCTCTACAAATCCGACGACTTCGTCGCCAAAGTGAAGGACATCACCGGCGGCAAGGGCGTGTCGGTGGTTTATGACGGCGTCGGCAAGGACACCTTCTTCAAATCTCTCGATTGTCTGCAGAAGCGGGGCCTGATGGTGTCGTTCGGAAATGCTTCGGGCCCACCGCCCGCGATCGAGGTTGCGTTGCTTCAGGCCAAGGGTTCGGTGTTTCTGACCCGGCCGTCGCTGGCCGATTATACCGGCACGCGTGAAGCGCTGGTGCAGGGCTCGACCGAGCTGTTTGACTTGGTCGGCAAGGGCGCGATCGAGATCGACGTCGGCCAGACTTTCAGCCTCGAATACGCCGGGCACGCTCAGCGCGATCTCGAGGCGCGCAAGACCACGGGGTCGACGATTTTGTTGCCTTGATCAGTCTTTTTGTCGATTTTTCTACGGATCGCCCTCGCCTCAGTCGGTGTGCTATTCTCGCCGCATCACAATCTTGTATTGCCTTTGGTCGAAAGGGTATCGATTTCATGCTGATGGTTGAGACCGAGCGCGAAACGGACGGCCGTTGGATTGCGGAAATCGACGGGCTCCCGGGCGCTCTAAGTTATGGCGCAACTCGGGAAGAAGCGGTCGCACGAACAGAAGCCCTCGCTCTAAGAATATTGGCCGACCGCGTCGAGCATGGAGAACCGGTTCCAGAACTCGCCAGGCTTTTCTCTGCTGCATGAGCGAATGGCCGGCCTCCAAGGCCTCGCTTGTTCTTGCCGCCCTGCTCCGCGCGGGTTGGACTATCAAGCGAGAACGAGTTTCGCATCGTGTTCTGGCCCGGAACGGGGGGTTTAATTTTGTGTTTGCGTTCCATGATTGGGAGGAACTTGGGCCGCGTATGTTGGCGCGTATAGCCAAACACACAGGGCTTCGGCCTGGAGATCTTTGATCTCGACCCTCCACATTCGCTGCGACCTCCGATCACGGCCCGCCGTCGCGGCAATACTTTTGAAACGCCGATCACTCGAATAGGCGTCAGAGTGCCTCGCGACATCCTTGAGGCCGGTTCGATCTGCGAATTTCGGGTGCTTTGCTTCGGAGAGCAGAGCCACGGCTACGCAACCGCGGTTCACGCTGAGGCCGCAGTACGGTTCGCGTTGGATTAACTCTTCCCGGCTCACGGTCCGCCGTCGCGGCCGTATTTCTGGAATCCCGGCCGTTCACATAACAGGTCATAATACCGCGCGACGTTCCTGAGGTCGGGACGATCAATCGGCGTCGACCGCGAGCGGTGAATCGAAAGTCTGATCACGATATCAGCCGCGGTGAAAGAGGTGCCGCACAAGAATGGCCCGCCCTTGCCGAGAGCCGCATCAATGAGGCCGACCGCCGCATTGAACGCCGTGGCCGATTTCTCTATCGCCTTTGGGTCCGGGTGGTCGGGGTTTTTCCTCACCAGCCCGAGAAAGGCTCCGCGCCAGGTGTTGTTGAAGTCCGACGCCTGCCAGTCCATCCAGGCTTCAATGTCGGCGCGCGGCGCCGGTTCCCGTGGCAAGAGATCGCCGCGGCCGCGGCTGTCGATGAGATAGCGAACGATCGTGTTTGATTCGCGAACGATGATTCCGTTGTCATCGACAACGGGAATCATCCCAAAGGGATTGAGCGCCCGAAACGCTGGATCGCTGGTCACGCGGTTTTGTTGGATCGCGATACTTGGTCGCGGCTATTTATTCATCCGATCGAAGAACTCATTGTTGTTCTTTGTCTCACGCAGTTTGTCGAGCAGGAACTCCATGCCGTCCTGGGTTCCCATCGGGTCGAGAATTCGGCGCAGCACCCACATTTTCGCGAGGTCGCCCTGCTTGACCAGCAGCTCTTCCTTGCGCGTGCCGGACTTGGTGATATCGATCGACGGGAACACGCGCTTGTCTGCGAGCTTCCGGTCGAGCACGATTTCCGAGTTACCGGTGCCCTTGAATTCTTCGAAGATCACTTCGTCCATGCGGCTGCCGGTGTCGATCAACGCGGTGGCGATGATCGTGAGCGAGCCGCCTTCCTCGATGTTGCGCGCGGCGCCGAAGAACCGCTTTGGCCGCTGCAGCGCATTGGCGTCGACGCCGCCGGTCAAGACCTTGCCCGAAGACGGCACCACCGTGTTGTAGGCGCGGGCCAGGCGGGTGATCGAATCGAGCAGGATCACGACATCGCGCTTGTGTTCAACTAAGCGCTTGGCTTTCTCGATCACCATCTCGGCCACCTGCACGTGACGCGAAGCGGGCTCATCGAAGGTCGACGACACCACCTCGCCCTTCACCGTCCGGTCCATGTCAGTCACTTCCTCGGGACGCTCGTCGATCAACAGCACGACGAGATAGACCTCGGGATGATTGGCCGCGATTGAGTGCGCAATGTTCTGCAGCATGACGGTTTTGCCGGTACGCGGCTGCGCGACGACCATCGCGCGCTGGCCTTTGCCGATCGGTGAGATCAGCTCGACCACCCGCGCCGTCAGATCCTTTTGTTTCGGGTCTTTTTGCTCGATCTCCATGATCAAGCGCTTCTGGGGGTAAAGCGGCGTCAGGTTATCGAAGTTGATGCGATGCCGCACCTTCTCCGGGTCGTCGAAGTTGACGCGGTCGACTTTGATCAGGGCGAAGTATCGCTCGCCGTCTTTCGGACCCCGGATGGTTCCTTCCACCGTATCGCCGGTGCGCAAACCGAAGCGACGGACCTGGCTCGGCGATACGTAGATATCATCGGGCCCCGGCAAATAGTTCGCCTCGGGAGATCGCAGAAAGCCGAAGCCGTCCTGCAGGATTTCGAGGACGCCATCGCCCTCGATTGAGGTGTCCCGGTCAGCCATCACCTTAAGAATGGCGAACATCATGTCTTGCCGCCGCAGGCTCGATGCGTTCTCGATGCCAAGGCCCTCGGCGAATGTCAGAAGTTCGGCGGGAGACTTTGCTTTGAGTTCTTTCAGTTGCATGGGTTTAGTTCGTTTGGGGGAAATGGCGCGCAATGATGCGCGAGAGGACAGAGCGTTCTGAGATGGACGTCACTGAGGAAGCTCAGCCGCGGGCCGGGAAGGAGGGAAAAGAAGGCCTTGGCGTGATGACGATTAAATAGTCGAGCCGGTCCGAAAAGTCAAACCCACGGCTTTGTCCCCCTACTATAAAAATGATTCAATTTAAAAGGTTAGGCAGTAGTAGTAATTGGTCCTGGGAATCCCGGGAATCCCCGGCTTCAGCATGATTCACACCGGTCACCCATGGCGGGATAATTCATGGAATAAGACCAATGCGCTCGGGAGCAGAAGACGCAGATTGCGATAAATCCCAAGCGCCATGGCCCCTCGCATTCGAAGATGTGTGATTGTGAATCACGGGAATCCCCAGCTTTCGCAAAGAACTTTTGATCTTCTCCCGTCCTGTTGGAATCGTGTACGACCGAGGGATCAAGGCGAACCAAACTTTCCTCCGGCGGCAAAAGCCGCAGTTATCCAGTCTCGCGCAGTTCTATCCCCAGGATCTTCGGTATGACCGATCGGCCACATTTCGATCTGCACCTGGTGTCCGATTCGTCTGGCGAGACCGTGACGAATATCGCCCGGGCGTGTCTCGTGCAGTATCCGGATGTCGCCGTCACCGAACACTTTTGGTGGTTGGTGAGAACACCGGGCCAGCTCAGCCGCGTTATCGCCGGCGTCAAGGCCGCGCCGGGGCTGGTGATCTACACACTGCTCGATCACGCCATGCGCAACACGCTTGAGCAGTCCTGTCGCGAACTCCGAATCCCGGCAGTGTCGGCGCTCGATCCGGTCATGCAGGCCCTCAGCCGGGTCTTCAAACAACAGGCGACCACCGAGATCGGCAAACAGCACGTCATGGACGAGGGCTACTTCAGCCGGATCGACGCCATGCATTTCGCGCTTCAGCACGACGACGGACAGTCGATGGATACCCTCGTCGGCGCCGACATTGTCCTCGTCGGCGTGTCGCGAACATCGAAGACGCCGACGTGCATGTATCTTGCCAATCGAGGCTACAAAGTCGGCAACATACCGTTGGTGCCGGGGCAAACCGTCCCCGATTATGTGCTTGCAGCGGCAAAGCCGTTATTTGTCGGCCTGACCCGCGAGCCAAAAAGCCTGTCGGATATCCGCCAGAGCCGGCTTCGGTTGATGAACGATGACCGCGGCGAAAGCTATGCGGACGTCGATCTGGTGCGCGAGGAAATCGCCGAGTCGCGCCGCCTGTTCTCGCGCATGAGCTGGCCCGTGATCGATGTCACGCGACGCTCGATTGAAGAAACCGCCGCGACCATCATTCAGCTTTTCAATCAACGCCAATACGGACCCGCCAAGCCAACCGAGAGCGCGCCGTGAAATCGCTTGTCCTTGCCTCGGCCAGCCAAAGCCGCGCCCGCGTGCTCACGGCGGCGGGGCTTGCGTTTGAGGCCCTTGCCGCCGACGTCGACGAAGACGCCCTCAAGATCGAGTTCAAGGTTGCCGGCAGCGACGCCGCCGATTGCGCACGACGACTGGCTGAAGCCAAAGCGCGGCGGATTGCCGCGCGGCGTCCGGATGCGCTGGTCATTGGCGCAGATCAAATGCTGGACTGCGAAGGCGCCTGGTTCGACAAGCCAAGGGATATCTCCGGCGCGGCCGAGCACCTTCGTCGGCTGTCGGGAAAAATCCACACCTTGCCCACCGCCGCCGTCGTGGTTGCCGGCGGTCAAACCGTGTGGACCCATATCGCGTCCCCTCGATTGAAAGTGCGGCCACTGTCGGAAACCTACATCCAGCAGTATCTCGCCGCTGCCGGCCCCAAAGTCTGCTCCTCGGTCGGCGCCTATCAGCTTGAAGGGCTAGGCGCGCAACTGTTTGAGACGATTGAAGGAGACTTCTTCACCATTCTTGGCCTGCCGCTCCTGCCATTGCTTGCCTTCCTGCGCGGCGAAGGCATGGTGGCGGCATGAGTCACGGTGGAAAAACACGCATCGCCGGCGTGATCGGCTGGCCGGTATCGCACTCGAAATCGCCTCGGCTGCATGGCTACTGGCTGGCGCACTACGGCGTCGATGGGGCCTACGTGCCTTTGCCGGTGCGCCCGGAAAACGTTGCCGCCGCCGTCAGCGGACTTGCGGCGCTGGGCTTCGCCGGCGCCAATGTGACGGTGCCGCACAAAGAGACAGTGATCGCCTCGGTCGATCATGTCACCGCGACGGCGCGGCGGATCGGCGCGGTGAATACGCTTGTGGTGATGCCGGATGGAAAAATCCGCGGCGACAACACCGATGCGTTCGGGTTTATCGAGAATCTCAAGCACGGCACACCGCAATTCTCGGCAGCGGCGGGACCGGCCGTTGTTCTCGGCGCCGGCGGCGCGGCGCGCGCCGTCTGCGTCGCGTTGATCGAGGTGGGCGCGCCCCGAATCAAACTCATCAATCGCACCCGAGATCGTGCCGAAGCGCTGAAAGCCGCCCTGAAAGGCCCGATCGATGTTGTCGATTGGCCGAACCGCAACGCGGCGCTCGCCGATGCGGCGCTGCTCGTGAACAGCACGAGCCTCGGCATGACCGCTCAACCGGCGCTTGATCTGTCCCTGGACAGGCTGCCGGCCGAAGCCGTCGTCAACGATCTGGTCTACGCGCCGCTCGAGACCGCCCTGCTTGCCGCGGCACGCCGCCGCGGCAACCCGGTCGTCGACGGGCTCGGCATGCTGCTTTATCAAGCGCAGGCCGGATTTGCCGCGTGGTTTGGCGTAACCCCCGAAGTCACGCCCGCGCTTCGCTCCCACGTACTTCAGGGCACCTGACGTGCGCCGTCGCCTCGGACCGTCGCCCCTGATCATCGGCCTCACGGGTTCGATTGCCATGGGCAAGTCGACCGCGGACGCCATGATTCGGGGAATCGGCGTGCCGGCGTTCGACGCCGATGCCGCGGTGCACGATCTGACGCGAACCAACGGTGTCGCCTTGCCCGCAATCGCGGCAAGATTCCCGGGCGTCGTGGCGAATGGCGTGCTCGATCGGCGCAAGCTTGGCGATATCGTGTTTACGAACCCGCCCGCCCTCAAGAACTTGGAAAACATATTGCATCCGCTCGTAAGCCGGCGACGCCACGCGTGGCTCGGCCGGCAACGGCGGCGAAGGCAACCGGTTGTCGTGAATGTCGTGCCGCTTCTGTTCGAAACCGGCGGCGATCGCGGCTGTCACAAGATCTGGGTTGTCTCGGCGCCGGCGTTTCTGCAGCGCCAGCGGGCGCTACGCCGCCCCGGCATGACAGCCGAGAAGCTTGCCGGCGTCCTGAAACGCCAGACGCCCGACGCCACAAAACGCCGCCACGCCGACGTCGTTTTGCCGACAGGCCTTGGCCGCGCTTTCACCTTGCGGCGGATTCGAAAGGCGCTCAGAATTCTGAGAAGCGGAGAACTCAAAAGCGATGCGTGAAATTGTTCTCGACACCGAAACCACGGGCCTTGATCCGTTGATAGGCCATCGCGTCGCCGAAATCGGCTGCGTCGAGCTGGTCAACCACGTGCCGACCGGCCGCACGTACCAGACCTATCTCGATCCCGAGCGCGACATGCCGCCGGAAGCGAGCGCCATCAGCGGCCTCACCACCGAGTTTCTCAAGGGCAAGCCGCGGTTCGCGAGCGCGGTCGACGCGTTCGTGGCGTTTGTCGGCGATTCGCCGATCATTGCTCACAATGCGGCCTTCGATCTCGGCTTCATCAATTCCGAACTCGCGCGCGTCAAGCGCCCGCCCTATTCATCCGACCGCGCCATCGACACGGTAGCGATCGCACGGCGACGATTTCCGGGGGCGCCCGCCAACCTCGACGCGCTCTGCAAACGGTTTGGCATCGACACCTCGGCCCGCGTCAAGCACGGCGCGCTGATCGACGCCCAGCTTCTGGCGCAGGTTTATCTTGAGTTGGTTGGCGGCCGCGAACCGGCGCTGGCATTGGCGGGTCTCGAGCCACAACAAACCCGTGCGGTCGCCGCCGCGCCCAACCGTCCCGCGCGGCCCCATGGCCCGGCCGCCGACGAGCTGGCTGCGCATGAAAAGTTTCTCGAGAAAATAAAAAATCCGATCTGGAAGCGCGCCGCGACCGGATGACGCGATTTACGTCGTCGCTGTGTTGCGTGGAAGCGACTGCGGTTTATCGCCGTAGGTGCGGCGATAGAGATCGACAAAGTCGATCGGCTGCATGATCAGCGGCGGGAACCCACCCGAGACCGTCATGTCGTTGATGATCTGACGCACAAAGGGAAACAAGAACCGCGGGATCTCTATCAACAAGAGCGGATGAAGATGCTCCTGCGGCACAGCCCGCTCATCCAGCTCGACCATCGCGCAATAGACCAGCTCGGCCACAAAGGCGGGACGATCGCCGGCCTTGGCCTCGACCTGGGCCGTCAAGGAAACCTCGAACTGACTCCCCGCAATGTGTCTGACTTGAGGCTCAACGCCGGCCCCGATCTTGTGCTGCTGCTGCCGCAGGTCCGCAAAAATACCGGGAGCGTGCGGGGCCTCGAACGAAAGATCGCGGACGTATTGTCCAAGGAAGCGAATCGGCAGGCTGCCAGGATCTCCGCCGGGGGCTGCTTTCTGCGGGGTGGGCGCGGCCTCATTCATGAGCGGGACCTTCGGTCTGGTTTGGTGCGGTCTGGGCTGGCGGTGGGGCAATCCGAACGCCGGGCGGACCTAACATGCGGGATGAGGTGGGGACAAGCGCCCGCGCCCCGCCGTCAGCTGACCGCCCCGGGGCGGCCTTGCTTGCCCTTTGGGGGCCAAGCACCTATTTTGATGATGAAGCGCCTGCCCCCGAACAGCGGCCATGGAAAACTTTCAATTCATCGATCTCATCGTCCTGGCGATGGTTGCCGGATTTATCGTGCTCCGGCTGTTCAGCGTGCTTGGCCGGCGGACCGGACACGAGCCGGGCCGCGACGGCCCGGCGCCCCGCCCGCGGCCGATCGGCGACGGTCCGGCGGATCGCGCGTCCGACAATGTGGTCCGCATCCCGATGCCGCGCCCGCGTCGTGGCGCCGATATCGAGCCCGCCTATCAGGGGACGCCCCATGAAGCGGGCCTGGTCAAGATCAAGGCCGCCGACCCATCGTTTGCCGTCGATCAGTTTCTGTCGGGCGCGTCGTCTGCCTTTGAAATGGTCGTTCAGGCGTACGCGAAGAAAGACACCGATACCCTCAAGCCGCTGTTGAGTGCCGAGGTCTATTCAGGATTTGCCGCGGCGATTCAGGAACGCGAAGAGCGCGGCGAGACCCTCGAAACCGAACTCGTTGTGATGAAGCCGGCCAAGCTCGAATCGATCGAGGTCGATGGCCCGCGCGCCCAAATTGCCGTGCGGTTTCAGACCGAGCAGGTCAACACCATTCGCAACGCCCAAGGCGAAATCGTCGAAGGCGACAAGGATCATGTCGACAGCGTCACCGACATCTGGACATTCGCGCGCGATCTCAATTCGCGCGATCCCAATTGGACGCTGACGGCGACCCGCAGCGTCGACTAATAGCGACCGGTGAATTTCCGCGCGCACATTGCCGCCCGGCCGATTTCCGCAATCGTCGTTGCCGTTCTGATTGGCGCCGCCGCCGGACTTTTCGTCGGCCTCGATATTCGTCCGGCGCCCGCGCCGCCCGACACCGTCAAAACACAGCCGCCACAGCCGCAACCGCCGCCCGCGCTGCGCGCGACGTTCACGCCGATCGACTTTGCCGCCATCGACGGATGGCAACGCGACCCGCTGGATGGATTTGCCGCGGCGATCGGCCAAAGCTGCAAGCGGCTTGCCGTCGAACGCGATCAGACGATCGGCATCGGGCCGGCGGAACGGCCAACGGCCGCCTGGCGTTCGGCCTGCGACGCGGTGCGTGCGGCGGGCACCGACGCAAATGCGTTACGGGCGGCGATCGAGACGAGCTTTATTCCGCATCGCGTGGGGGGACCCGACGGCGAAGACGGGACGTTCACCGGATACTACGAAGCCACCCTCAATGGATCGCTGACGCCCGACGCGCGGTTCAAGTACCCGCTGTTCGCGCCTCCCGCCGATCTGATCAACGTTGCGCTCAAGGATTTTGTTCCCGGATTTTCCGCGGCTAGCGGCGTGCCGGCGCAGATCGTCGGTCGGGTCGACGGACGGCGGCTCGCGCCTTATCACCAACGCGCCGTGATAGACGCCGACGCTTTTCGAGACAAAGCTGAGGTAATTGCCTGGATCGACGATCCGGTCGCAGTCCACATCCTTCACATCCAGGGCTCGGGCCAGGTGACGCTGCCCGACGGAACCATGATCCGGGTCGGCTTTGCCGCCCACAACGGACATGCGTTTACCGGTCTCGGCAAAATACTGCTCGACGAGGGCGTTTTGAAACCGGGCGAAGCGTCGATGATCGGCGTCCGCGAGTGGCTGGGGCGCAACCCCGCGCGGGCGCAGGACCTGATGAACCGCAACGCCCGGTATATTTTCTTCCGGCGCATCGACGGCGACGGTCCCATCGGCGCCGAGGGCGTCCCGCTGACGCCGCTTCGCTCGCTTGCTGTAGACTCCAAGATTGTCCCGCTTGGCGCGCCGATATGGGTCGACACCGTCGATCCCGACAATACGCCCCTGCAACGCCTCATGATGACCCAGGACATCGGCGCGGCCATTCAGGGCGCGGTCCGGGGCGATGTCTTTTGGGGCGCGGGCGAGCCCGCATTTGCCAAGGCCGCGCGAATGAAAAGCAAGGGCCGGGCGATACTCCTGCTGCCGCGCGTTTAGACTCAGGTAATCATTCCGCAATAATATTTCGGCCTCATGAACGTAGCGATCACGATGAACATCCAAGCCGCCAGCGAAACTCCCACTGCCCCAAAGGCGGGTGAGCGCAAGCGCGACCGCGCGCTTTATCAGCGCCTGATCGAATCCTACCGCGCCGACCGGATTGGCATCTTTGTCGACTTCGGCCGACTCAATCACCCCAAGTCGCCGGTCTTCAGCCCGTGGGAAAACGTGGCGCCGATTCTGGTGGTGGTCGGCGGCTCGATCGCGATGATGTTCACCCTCGACCTCTTGATCGGTACCGCTCTGCTGGTTGCCGGAATTTTCGTTTACCTGCTTGCGATCCGGCCGTGGATTGCGCAACGCGTCTACCGCCGCAGCCTCGATGCCGCGACCGACACCTTGCGCAACTGGAATATCCTGTGGCGGCTCGGCGGCCTTGTGGTGACGCTCAACTATATGAACAAGACCCGCTGTGTTTCGCCCGACGGCGACTGGCGCGCCTTCGTCACCCGTTACCTGCCCGAGGCCGAAGTCGAGGGCCTCGAATCGCTTGAGCAGTTCTCGAAGACAAACAAGCAAGCCGGCGAAAAAGAAGGCACCCGCATTGCCGACGTCGAGATGTGAGCGCCTCGAACGACGACGCGCTCTGGCACGCCCAACTTGCCGGCGTCATCCCGCTTAAAGGCCGGTTGAAGGGCCCGCTGAAGGAAAAGCGGCGCCTTGCGCGCGCGGTCGCTCCTCTCCGCAGCGTCGCGTCGGACACCGACGAACGGACGATCGATCTGCACGGTCTCGCCCTCGCCGAAGCCCACCGTGTCGTTGCGCGCGAAATCGTGCGTGCTGCGACCGCCGGATTTCGCAGGCTTCGCATCATCACGGGAAAGGGGCGCGCCCACGGCCGCGCCACCATCAGGGGCGAGATTCGCGATTGGCTCGACGCTCCCGAGATGAAGCGGCTGATTGTCGCGGTGCGCGCCGCGCCGCGCGAACGCGGCGGCGATGGTGCGGTCGACGTTCAGCTTCGCCGGCGCGCGTCCGACATCAAGGCGCCCAGGCCAGCGCGGCGGGGCTGACGGCGCCAGGCCCGGCGTACACGTCGTAAACGCGCCGAACCCAGGCCGCGGCCGGATGGGTGTAAAACAAGGTCGGCCACAGACTGTCGGACCGACGACGCGCCGCGACTTTGGCCCAGCACCAGCCTTCGGGGCGCGCGATCGGCGCCAGAACCGCGGCGGCGGTCAGATCCAACGTCGAGAACGCGTCACCGGAAAGATAGCGGCGCCGGTCCAAGAGGCGATCAACGACGTCGAGGGCGCGAAACACCAGCCGGAGCGCCCTATCGGCCTCCGGACCGTTGCCGTCCAATTGATCCGAGCCGAGCGACCGGACCGCCCAGGCAACATCCGAAAGCAGCCACGCCTCCAGCGCGGCGTTGTCCTCGGCCGAATCAGTCGCGGTGCCGCGGCAATGCGACAGCCAGGCTTTCCGTTCGCGCTCGACCTCGCCAGGCGCCAGGTCCTTGCGCCTTCGCCGCCCGGTCGTCAGGACGCCGCCAACACCACCGCGCTTCCGTCTGGGGCAAGCCGCATGTTTCAGTCCTTTCGGCCGGGCGAGACGGGATGACGGGAGAGGACAGCGCTCGCAATCCGGGATAATATGATGATTAGAATTTAATATGATATCAATAATATTAAAACAGTCTGCTAAAAAAGCGTCGTCATGCCCCTCTCAAAAGCCCACAAGGCCGAAACCCGCGCCCGAATTGTGGCGGCGGCCGGCAAACTGTTTCGCCGTCACGGATTCGACGGCATTGGCATCGAAAAAATCATGGCCGCGGCCGGCCTGACCCACGGCGGGTTCTATGCCCATTTTCCATCGAAGGCAGCGTTGCTGGCCGAGGTGATGGTGGAGGAAGCCGAAATCACGCAAAGGCTTGCTCGCCGCCGCGGGACGACGCGGGCCGAACTCAATGCCGAACTGTCGGGTTTCCTCGATTTCTATCTCGATCCGGCGAATGCCACCGATATTGGCGGGCGCTGCTTTCTCGCGTCGCTTTCAAACGATACGGCGCGCGCGCCCAAAATCGCCAGGCAGAAGTATCGCCAAACGATCACGGATGTTCTTCACGAATTCAAACGCGGGCTGGTTAACAGCGAAGCGCGCGATGCCGACGCGATCGAAGCCCTCGCGCTGGCGATTGGCGCGATCACTATCGCGCGCGCGGTCGACGACACCACGCTCGCCGCCGACATCCTCACCGCCAGCCGCAAGGCGATCGGCGAGCGCTTGAAGTGATATGTGCTCTCATGACACCGGGATTGCGGCACGCTCGGCCGCGGTTTTGATGCCGTAGGTCGTCCGCGTCCACCGGACGTATTGGCCAAGCCCGAACAACACAACCAATATGAGGATCTCGTCACCGTTCTCGTCGAACAGCACGTAGTCATAGAATCCATGAGCGACGACGACGACCAGGAATAACCAGCCAAGCTCGACGGTCATGTCATAGCGACGCGAGACGTAGGCGATCGCGAACAGCAGGCCATTGAGGTAGTGAAGCGGCACGGCCGTGACATACCGCGCGAGCGTGATGGTGAGACTGTTTGGCACGTCGGCGAGTGCGTAGAGGGCGCACTCCAAGACGGCAAAGCCCAGGCCCACCGACAACGCCGCGGCGAGCGCGCCATAGGCATCAAGGCCCATCGCTTGAGCACGGTCGGCGGCGGCCTTGATCCCAACACACTTGAGCGATTCCTCGATCAAGGCCGCGACGACGAAGGCCTGCACGAAAACCGCAAATGACCCTGGCGCGAGTCGAAGCAACGCTGGCTCGAGCGCAAACTCGAACAGCCCGGCAAAGATGCCAACCGCGGCGCCCGCTAGAAAGTGCGAGGTGAGAAAGCCAAGCGGGGCCTGTGGCGCCCAAGTCGTCGAGACGCGAAAGAATAGCCAAACACCCGGCACGACAGCGCCGACGATCGCCCACAACGGTGACATTGTTGGGCTCGCTTGAATCAGCCCGGCGGGGTGGTTCGGAAAAAGCGCTTAATCAGCGAGGCAATTCCAGCAAAAGCCGCGACGAGCAACGCAATGGCGCCCTTCTTGAACGCGAGCAGCGCTGCCAATGCAGCCTTGAAGAACCCCGTCTTCGTCAACACGCCGCCAGCGACCAGGCCGGCCAAGCCATAGGCCGCGACCTGGTCGACGTCGGGATTGAACTCGGCATAGGTCTCGCCCGTCTTGAATTCGGCGCGTGCGAGGATTGTCGGCGCTGCGGCATTGACCGCGTCGAGCTCGTCGATTCCCGCCACGACATTGAGCACCAGCACGCCGCGCCGGCCGAGCAGCCGGACGTTGTAGTTCAACGTGTCGCGCTCGCTGCCTTCGAATCTGAGCCGCTTGGCCCAATACATTTTCTTCTCGGCCTTATCGTAGACCGGTGTCTGCGCCCAGCCGACCAATTCAACAGCCTGGTATCCAGCCTTGCGACGCTCTTCGTTACCCTCGCGAGTTGCCGCCTGCATCTCGTTCAGAAGTTCGTCGTAGTCGATCGAATCGGCATCGGAGTCGTTGACGTAGCCCGTCTCATCGTACTCGATGATGACCGCGAAATTGTTCGGCGACACGGCACCATCGACTACCGGCAACAAGACACCGAGAATGCCCTCGGCGGCTTGAGGCGGGTTTCCCCAGACTTCGGTGAGAAAGCGCCCAGCGTCGGTCGCGCCGAGAAATTTGAACTCTGCCCCGGTGGTAATGTGCGCCAGGTTTCCACCGACGTCGAACTCACCGTCCTTGATAGTGAGCTCGCCAAACACATCCCCGCTTTCCGATTCGGCGGCAGGAGTCTCGGCATCGGTTTTTTCTTACTGGGCGACGGCGCCGGACCACGTCAATCCCAAGGCAACGACAAGCGAAAGCGCGCGTGACGTCTGCATGGCTCCCCCTCTCGCCAAAGGCGATAAACCAAGCCAGTACAATATATGAACGAGGCCGCGGTGCCTACAGAATGAACCGGCTGAGATCGCCTTTCTTGGCAAGATCGCCGACCTGGGTGCGCACGTAGGCTGCGTCGACGGTGAATGTCTCCCCCGAGCGGTCGGTGGCGGTAAAGGAAATCTCCTCCAGCAGCTTTTCCAGCACGGTGTGCAACCGGCGCGCACCGATGTTCTCGACCGAGGTATTGATCTCGGCGGCCAGATCGGCGATGGCCCCGATCGCTTCGTCCTTGAAGTCGAGCGTCACCTGCTCGGTCGCGAGCAGGGCCTTGTACTGCTTGATCAGGCTCGCTTCGGTTTCGGTCAGGATGCGGACAAAGTCATCGCGCGTCAGCGCCTTCAATTCGACCCGAATGGGCAACCGGCCCTGAAGCTCGGGCAGCAGGTCCGACGGCTTTGCCAGGTGGAACGCGCCCGAGGCAATAAATAGAATATGGTCGGTCTTCACCGCGCCGTGCTTGGTGTTGACGATGGTGCCCTCGATCAACGGCAACAGGTCGCGCTGAACGCCCTCGCGGCTGACGTCGGCGCCGCGGGCGTCGTCACGGCCGGTGATCTTGTCGATCTCGTCTAGGAACACGATGCCGTCGTTTTCCACCGACGCGATGGCCTCGCGCGTCACCTTGTCCTGATCCAGCAGCTTGTCCGACTCCTCGCGCACCAGCACGTCGTAGGAATCGGCGACCGACATCTTGCGCGCTTTCTGGCGTGAGCCGAGCACGCCGCCGAGGACCTCGCTCAGGTTGACCATGCTCATGGAGGCGCCCGGCATCCCGGGCACGTCGATCGACGGCATCGAGGCGGCCACCGGCTCCTGAACCTTGATCTCGATCTCGCGTTCGTTCAGCACGCCCTCACGCAACTGCTTGCGGAACTTCTGGCGGGTCTCGGCGCTGGCGTTTTCGCCGACCAGGGCATCAAGCACACGCTCTTCGGCGGCGGTTTCCGCCTTGACGGTCACGTCCTTGCGGTGCTTCTCGCGCACCATCGTCAGCGCGCCTTCCACCAGATCCCGAATGATGCTGTCGACGTCGCGGCCGACGTAACCGACTTCGGTGAACTTGGTCGCCTCAACTTTCAGGAACGGCGCGTTGGCAAGCTTGGCCAGCCGCCGCGCGATCTCGGTCTTGCCGACGCCGGTCGGGCCGACCATCAGGATGTTCTTCGGTTGCACCTCTTCGCGCAGCGAATCGGGCAGCTGTTTTCGTCGCCAGCGGTTGCGAAGTGCGATGGCAACGGCGCGTTTGGCATCGGCCTGGCCGATGATGAAGCGATCGAGTTCCGAGACGACCTCGCGGGGTGAAAAAGCACTCATAACGTTTCGATGATCACTTCTTTGTTGGTGTAGACGCAGATATCGGCGGCGATGCCGATGGCCTTGCGGGCAATCGCCTCGGCGTCGAGGTCGCCGTGGTCGACCAGCGCGCGCGCGGCGGCCAGCGCATAGGCGCCGCCCGAACCGATGCCGATCAAGCCGTCCTCGGGCTCCAGCACGTCGCCGGTTCCGGACAGAATCAACGATGTCGTCTTGTCGGCGACCGCCATCATGGCCTCAAGC